>Ga0105048_10000259_pt1 | contig 78567 bp, 66 predicted proteins | sample MAT05_FD_78382 | JGI IMG/M metagenome (GOLD analysis project Ga0105048, IMG submission 78382) | Freshwater microbial communities from Lake Fryxell liftoff mats and glacier meltwater in Antarctica - MAT-05 | ecosystem: Environmental > Aquatic > Freshwater > Ice > Liftoff microbial mat | place...
ACCCCAGCAGGTCGATGCGACCGATGCGTTGCCGCCGATCGAACTCTCGGAGGAGATGCTGCGCTCGCTGATGGAGGCGCCCGAGCTGTCGGCGCCGCCGCCGCTGCCGGGGCAGACGCGGCCGCGTTGGAACACGGGCAATCCGAACTGGGGCAGCTCGCTCGAGGCACTCGACGCCGATGGTCCGTCGCTGCGCCTTGGCGCATCGCTGCCGGACCCGCCCCCAATTTCACCCGCGGCCGATGCCGTGCCGGTGGAAGCGTTCGTCCCCGACCTTCCGCCGCTGCCAGCGGGCCCGACGACAGGCTCTCGCAAGCGCGTTACGGGTACTGTCATCGGTATGCCGCGGGTCGATCTGCCGACCGCGGGCTCGGCTGTTGCTGAGATCGCGGCCCCTCCCTCGCTGCCGGTGGCGACGGCGCCGTTGCAGCCAGGCGACGCGTACCCAGACGAGGCCCTGGCGGATGACGGATCGTTGAGCAAGTACGAGCCGACGGTGGTCGAGGCGATAGCGCCAGCCCTCCTCGAGGTCGACGTGTTCGCGGCCAAGCCGCTGCCAGCCCAGGTCGATCTATTTGCGCCGCCGCCGACGTTGCCGCCCGACCCGTGGAGCGATTCGCCGCTGGTCGTGACGCGCGGCGAGGGGTCGAGCGCGAACCTGCACATCGACTCGCTGCCGGTCCTCGACAAGGCTCCGAGCTCGCGTCGCGAGACGCGCCCGACGCCCGCGCAGAGTCCCGCGGTGGCCGCTGCGGCCGCGGTTGCGGCGACACTCGACAAGTCGATCGCGCGTGGGCCGTCGCCGACCCGGCCGGCGGCGCGTGTGCAGCTGGCGACGCCGACGCACACCACGCCGTCGCGTGACGAACCACGGGTGATTCGGGATCCGAGTGGCCCCTTGTCGGGCGGCGCGGCGACGTTGAGCGGGATGCCGATCCGCGGCGACGGGCCGATGATGCGGACCGATGGCTCGATGGTCGCGCCAGTCGCGAAGCGTCGTCCGGTGATGTTGTGGCTCGTGCTCGGCGCGGTCGCGGTCGGGGCGGTGGTGGCGTTCTTCGCGATCACCAGTAACTCAGGCTCGGGCAGCGGCCATGGTGGCAACAACGGAGCGTCCGGTGAGCTCGCATCGGTCGGACCGAGTGGGCTCGGCGGCAGCGGTGCCATCGCGGGGGTCGGCGCCGGGGCGATCCCGGTCGCAGGCGATTCCGACGCGCAGGCCGATGGCGGCGAGAACAAGCTGGACGTCGTCGAAGTGGGTGCGGTCGACACCGCGGGCGTGATGATGATCGCGCCCGATGTGGTCGACGTCGCCGATGTGAGTGAGGTGGTGCCCGATACGGTCCCGGATACCGGGATCAATGCGCTGGTTCCGCCGCTCGCCGAGGATGCCGTGAGCGCGGTCGACGCGGCGATCGAGGCCACGCCCGCGGACACGAGCGTGGCGATAGCGGACACGAAGTCGGTCGAGACGCCCGAGGTCGTCGTCGCCGAAGTGGCCGATGTGGCCGCGCCAACGGTCGCCGAGGTGAGCGCGCCCAGCGCGTTCACGCCGAAGGATCCGGCCAAGCTGCGCTGCCCCGATGGCATGTCGAAGCTCAAGAAGAAGGTGCCGGTCACGCTCGCCAACGGGACCAAGGTCGAGGACTGGGAGGTCGTGTGCATCGACCGCTTCGAGTTCCCCGGCGCTGGCGCCGTACCTCGCACCGGCGTCGACCTGTCGGGTGCCCGCGCGGCTTGTATCGGCAAGAGCAAGCGCCTGTGCACCCGCAGCGAGTGGCGGCGCGCGTGCGGTGGTCAGTACCCGTACGGCAAGGACTACGACCCCGACAAGTGCAACAGCGCGGGCGCCGACGGCACCCCGCACGCGCTTGCCAGCGCTGGCTCGAAGAAGGGCTGCATGAGCCCGTCGGGTGCGTTCGACATGGTCGGCAACGCCGCCGAGTGGACGAGCGACGGCACCGTCAACGGCGGCACGTCGCTGAAGAACGGCGAGGACGGCACCTGTAACAGCGGCAGCAAGCGCGCGGGCGGCGCTCCGCATGTCGGCTTCCGCTGCTGCGTCGACGCCAAGGATTAGCGTCTATCTGATGGCCTCGCGCGGCCGCGTGCAAGCAGGCGAATTGGTCCGTCTTCGACTCACCGAACGTCGCCCGCTCGCACCTGCTTTCGCGCTCGGATTCTACCTCAGCATGCTCTGGCTGCTTAGCCAGGTTGCCCCGCCGACGTTGAGCGGGTCCTTCAAGGGCTTGATGATTGGCGTGAGCAGGGCCGTGACGATCTCGCCTTCGGTCGGCACGCGCGGCTCCGAAGGCGGGCGGATCTCGGCGGGTTGGCCTTCGGGAACGGCGTATTGGACCTCGTGGTCGGGGTCGGCGCCGTGCTTCCAGCGGGGCTTGCCGGCCCAGAGGATCTTGGTGCAGGGCGCGAGGCCCGAGAAGCAGCGCCAGGCGACGATCACGTCCTCGGGGTAGGCGGCCGAGAGCTGGGTCGCGAACTCGAAGATGCGCGCGAGGTCGGTCGAAACGATGGCCGAATTGGAGTGGCTCTCGCGGCCGCGACGAAAGGGTGGCAGCGGCAGCGCGGCGATGCCGAGCCACTCGCCGGGGATAGGCTTGTAGCCGGTCGGCAGCGGCTTCGAGTGGGGGCTCAGGCCGCGCTTGGCGAGGGCGCGGCCGATGCGTTCGAGGCTCTGCTGTGAGTCCCACGGGACGATCAATGCGGCGATGCTCGGGGCGTCAGTCATGGCCGCGAAGATAGCGCATGACCGTCAAAGGCGCGTTCGGGAATCGAAACGGCACCATCGTTTGATTGATCGGTCCGGGCGCGCGCCCTACCTTGCGACGCTGCCGTGCGGACTGAAGTAGGCCGCGCAGCGCACACTCGGGTGGGGAAGCTCGTGCAGAGACGACAGCTCATGGTCCAACGATTTGCGTCGACGTACTGCCTGCCGCTGCTGGCGGTCGCGTTCGCGGCGTGTGGCACCGACAAGGAGGGCGGCGGCGCGGACGCGGTCGACACCAGCGGCGGTGAGACCACGCCGGAGGTCGTCGACCCGGACGTCGCCCCCGACACGAGCATCCCCGAGGTGACGCCCGACACGTTCACACCCGAGATCGTGGCCGACCCGTCGTCGGTCGAGCTGCTGCTCGACGAGGACTCGTCGATGTCGTTCGGACTCTCGAAGATCTTCTCGGTCGAGGTGCCCGCGAACGTCGTCTCGGTGACGATCAGCGTCATCGGCGACGACGCCGTCTACTACGGGCTCGCCGACTGGACGGGTCCCGATGCCTTCTCGCTGGTGACCAAGGGCTGGGTCAACACCGACGAAGGGCAGGGCGGCCTCTGCCTCTCGTGCAACGACCGCATCTCGCTCTCGAGCGGGGCCTTCGCGGCGCTCGCCCCGAACAACCCGGCGGCGCAGGTCACGGCTGGCCCGCACACGTTCTCGCTGTTCGGCTACAAGCCGCCCGCCGTCGTCGACAACGGTGGCTCGTGCGGCGATGGCATCTGCACGCAGAACGATCAGTTCCAGTGCACGCGCGACTGTCGTTCTACCTCGGCGACCGGCCCCGCGCGCGTGCTGGTGCATGCGAAGATGGCGGCGGCCGGCCTGCCCGCGACCGGCGTGCTCGACCTGAACCTGCACTTCACGGGCGCCCAGGGTCTGAGCGCTGAGAGGGCGAAGAGCGACGCCAAATTCCAGTCGCAGATCGAGTCGATGCGCACGATCTACAGCCAGGTCGGGCTCGACCTCGGCACCATCACTTACCGCGACATCGACAGCGGCTACCGCGTCATCGAGACGCTCGACGGCGAGGGCTCGGACCTTCAGGCGATGTTCTCGGAGTCCGATGGCAACCCGAACGCGCTCAACCTGTTCTTCGTCGACGAGCTCTCGGCCAGCGCCTTCGGCGGCTTCGGCGTGATCCTCGGGATCGCTGGCGGCATCCCCGGACCTCCGCTCGTCCAAGGCTCGTCGCGCTCGGGTGTGGCCATCGCCATCAAGCCGATCCCCGGTGCACCCGCCGACATCGACACCACGATGGCGCACGAGACCGGCCACTTCCTCGGCCTCTTCCACACGTCGGAGCAGGCGTTCTTCGGTCCGCAGATCCACGACCCGCTGCCCGATACGCCGGAGAACGACGAGAGCTACCTGATGTTCAACACCGGCTCGGGAAACAAGCTCTCGGAGTGGCAGGGACGCGTGATGCGCTCCAACCCGTGGGTGCGACACCCCACAGGCAAATAGGACGAAGCATATGAAATCATTTCGTCTTTTGACCATTGTCGGGTTTCTATCGCTGGCCTTCACAGGCACCGTGCTGGCCGCGCCGACGACGCCCGAGCCTGTTCGCGTGACCGTGCCGAACGACCGCTTCGAGGCGATGCTGCGCTCGATCGACACGGTGCCGCCGGATCGCGCGACGCTCGAGCGGGCGTTCCCGGATGCATGGCTTCGGCTCGACGCGATCGCGCGTGATGCACAGCGCGATCAGTGGTCGCGGCTGCGCGCCGTCAGCCTGCTCTCGTTCTTCGTCGAGGCGCGCACGCGCACGACGTTGGAAGCGGTCGCGAGCGATGGCGACAAGGAGATCCGACGCCAGGCGGTCTACACGCTCGGACGTGGCTTCGGTGGCAATGCGGACGCGGCTCTGGTGCGCTTCATCGAGGCGCGCTTCGCCGATCCCGACGTCACGGTCAGCGAGCACGCGGTGCGTGCGCTGCGCTGGATCGATCATCCCGACGCGAAGCTCGCGCTGGAGCGGGTCGCTGAGAAGGGGCCGCCGAAGCTGCGCGACCTCGCGCGCACGACCGCCGATAAGCGCACGCTGCGCATGAAGGGCACGCGCGGCAACTGAGCGCGTTTGCGTTCGCGTCGCGCTCCACTATGGTGCGCGCATGTCGTCGCACCGCATCGTCGCCGCTTTCTTCGCTCTTGCTCCTCTGGCCGTGATCGCTTGTGGCGACGACTCCGACGGGGTCGACGCGACCGACGTCGTCGACGTCTCCGATGCGGCTGATTCGACCGACGCGAGCGACGCGGCCGAGGTCGAAGAGACGGTCGAAGAGGTCGCTGACACCGGTCCGCGCGACGCGCGCGAGGACGTCGCCGACGGCAACGAGAACCCGGACAACCTGCTCGTCGACTACCAGTACGGAAACCAGGTCACCGGCAGCACGCTGACCATCGATACGCTCGGAGTGACCACGCGCAGCGAACGGATCTGCTGCCCGCCGACGACCACGCCGACCGACACGGTCGACCTCGGCTTCAGCCAGATTGCCGGGCTACGCGCCGACATCGAGGCGATCGCCGCGGCAGATGCTTTGACTACCAAGGAATTGGGCGCGTTCGCCGACGGTGCCTCGGTCGGCAGCCTGAAGGTGTTCCGCAACGGCTACGCGTACGTCGTGAAAGCCTATGAGAACCAGGGCGACCGCGTGCGCATCGAGTCGACCGCCAACGATGCTCGCACGCGCATCCTCGCGCTGGTCAACGGCATCGTCGACGTCGACATCCTGGATTGACGTGCTGGACGGTCAGTTCAGCGCCGTCGGGCAGGCGAGCGTGAACGGCGCGATGTCGGCATCGAAGCCGCCGGTCTTAGCTCCCGGGACGATCATCTGGTAGGTGCCGCGCATGGAGCCTATCGGCGTGTCGAGCGGGCAGAAGCTCTGGTAGGTGAAGCTCTGGCCGGGCTCCAGCACCGGCGTCTCGCCGACGACGCCGGGGCCGCGCACATGCTCGATGTGGCCGCGTGAGTTTTCGATGATCCAATGGCGCGAGATGAGCTGCACGGTGTCGCTGCCGATGTTCTCGATGCGCACCCGATAGGTGAAGAACCAGTGGTTCTTGCTCGGGTCGCTTCGCTCGGGAAGCCACTGGCTCTCGACCTGGACGCGAACGCCGTGCGTGACTGCGGTGGACTTCATGGGTCAGGCTCCGAGCAGGTGGGGCGGCACGAAGCTCGCGTGATAGCCGCCGTCTTCGATGGCGCGCGCGGCGGCGGTCGGGCGCAGCGGCTTGAACACGTCGAGCATCACCGCGAGCTCATCGGTGCGGGTCACGCCGATGCTGCCTTCGTATGAGCCCGGGTGGGGGCCGTGCGCGGTGCCCATCGGATGGAAGCTGAGGCTGCCGGGGCCGACACCCTTGCGCGAGGTGAAGTTGCCCTTGCAGTAGAAGATCACCTCGTCGCAGTGGACCGAGGAGTGCGGGTAAGGGCACGGGATCGCGGCGGGATCCCAGTCGACCAGGCGAGGCACGAACGAGCACACCAGGCCGCCGCCGACCGCGAACGTGCCGTGGATGGTGGGCGGTAGGTGCACACTCGATGCGCGCGGCTGGAACGCGAGGATCGGGAAGGCCCACGGATAGACCGAGCCGTCCCAGCCGACCACGTCGAGCGGCGAACTCGGATGGGTGAAGCGGGTGAAGCGTCCCTCGCGCTTACTGACCACGACCCGGATGCCTTCGTCGCGCGGACCGTGGAAGGTCGGGCGCTTGAAGTCGCGATGGGTGTACGGTGCGTCCATCCGCAACTGGCCGACTTCATTTCTGAATTGGCGTGGGATGTGGAAGTCGCGCAGCGCCTCGATGAGGAACCAGTGATGCGCCATGTCGTCGGCGATGACGAAGCGATGCACGAGGCCACGTGGCACCAGCACGTAGTCGCCGGGCACGAAGTCGACATCGCCGAGGATCGTGCGCAGCGTGCCGCTGCCTTCGTGGATGTAGTAGAGGTCGTCGCCGTCGCCGTTTTCGAAGTAGACCGTGTCGCTCATCGTTGGGCGCAGGACGCCTATCGTCATGTCGTCCGACACGAGCAGCGGCGTGCGCGCCGAGAGCGGCGTGCCGTTGTGCGGTGCGAGCTGCTGTGAGCGATAGTGGCGCCGCAGGAGCAGCGACTCAGGCTCGCCCGGGGTGGTGACGTAGCCGCCGTCGAACGGGCCCCAGGCCGACTGCACGTGCGGACCGTTCAAGCGGTAGGCGATGGTGAACGGGCCGTCGAAGCCTGCGCGGGTGAGGCAGTGCTCGAACAGGAGGCGGCCGTTCTGGCGCAGCTGGGTGTGGGGCTTGGGCGGGACGTCGCCGACCTGCATGCGGTCGAGCATGTCAGCCTGCCGTCCGGAGCTTCTTCTGCTCGTACTCGATCGACTCGAACAAGGCGCGGAAGTTACCGCCACCAAAGCCCTTGTCGCCCTTGCGCTGGATGATCTCGAAGAAGAACGGGCCGGCCTTGTCGTCGCCGTAGAGGCCCGCGGCCTCCTTCAAGAAGATCTGCAGGAGGTAGCTGTTGGGGCCCTTGCCATCGACCAGGATCTCGAGCTCGCGCAGCACCTCGACGTCCTCCTCGAGCACGCCGACGCCGAGGTCGAGCATGCGCTTGGGGAGGAGGTCGTAGTAGGTGCCGCGGGTCGGCATGAAGCTGACGCTGCGCTCGCGCAGGTCGCGCACCGTGCGGATGATGTCGGGGGTCGTGATCGCGGCGTGCTGGAAGCCTTCGCCGAGGTTGTCGACGACGAAGCCGTAGATCTGCGAACTCTCGAAGTGGGGTCGCTTCGGCTCGTTATTGGCGAACTTCACCCCCGAGTGCGGGTCCCACAGGACGATCGACTTCAGGCCCGAGCCGTGGTCGCTGGCGGCGGCTTTATCATCGGTGTGGAACTCGATGTCCCAGTACTCTTCGAGGCCGAGGACCTCTTTGCACCAGAGCACCATCGGCTTGAGCGTGAGGAAGTTCGACGTGACGTGGTCATACTGTTCGAAGCCGAAGCGGTTCGTGCTGGCGGGTGCCGCGACCGGCGTGAGGCCGGGGTTCGGGCCGCTCCAGTCGCTGCGCTGGAGGAAGCGGAAGCGGCCTTCGCCAAAGGGCGTCGTGATGTCGAACCAGCCGAGGCGACCCTCATCGCGCACGGTCCAGGCGATGTCGTCGACGATGGTGGCGCCGCGCGACTCGAGCACGCGGAAGGTCTCGGCGACGTCGGCGACCTCGAACACCAGCGTCGTGATGCCGTCGGGATGACGCTTCAGGTAGCGGCCCGCGATGCTTGTCGGGGTGAGCGGCTGCACGACCGTGACGCGGCAGAGGTCGGCCTCGAACACGCGCGTACGCTCGCCCGAGCGGGCCTCGAGCTCGCCGCCGGACTCGGCCGTCAACGCGAAGTCGAGGTTGCTGGTGTAGAAGCGGGTCGAGCGTTCGATGTCGTTGACGACGAACGTGATGTCTTCGAGCCGCTTGATACCGAGAGCTTCCGAGCGCGCCATACCGCCTCCTTCCTGTGGCCTTGATGTGCCCTGGCCGGGCCGTCCGCCGCCGGGTCTATGACATGGGCGCGCGATGCTTTGCAACGCGCAGGCGCAGGCGGTATCAGGGCGGTCGTCAGCGCCACGGAGTGTGAGCATGCGCCCAGTCGTGAACTTCAGCCCAGGTCCTTCCATCGTCGCACCCGAGGTGCTCGAGCAGGCGGCGCAGGCCTTGCGCGGCGTGCCCGACGTGCAGGGATTGTCGATCGTCGAGATCTCGCATCGCCTGCCGTGGTTCGAGAAGGTCGTCCAGGACACCGAGGATGCGCTGCGGCGGCTGCTCGGTGTGCCCGATACGCACACCATCTTGTTCCTGCAGGGTGGGGCGCGCGGGCAGTTCGCGCAGGTCCCCCTCAACTGGCTCTTGCCGGGAACGGTCGCGGCCTACATCGACACCGGTGTGTGGGCGCGCGGGGCCTACGAGGACGCCAAGACGCTGGGTGATGCGCGCATCGTCGCGTCGTCGGCGAACGCGGCGCGAGGCGCCTACCTCGAGCTGCCGGACCTCAGCGGGCTCGAGCTGTCGGCGAACACGGCCTACGTGCACACGACCTCGAACAACACGATCTTCGGCACGCAGTGGCCGACGATGCCGACCTTCGGCGACCTGCCGCACGTGTCGGACATGAGCTCCGACATCCTGTCGCGGCCGATCGATGTCTCGCAGTTCAAGCTGATCTACGCCGGTGCGCAGAAGAACGCGGGGATCTCGGGCCTGACGCTGCTGTTCCTCGACAAGGCGTGGATGGCCGCGGCGCGCTCGGACATCCCATCGATCTGGCAGTATCGCGTCCAGGACGCCCACGATTCGATGTATAACACCCCGCCAACATTCGCGATCTACACGACATTGCTGGTGTGCCGCTGGCTCGAGGAACTCGGCGGCGTGGCGGCGATCGCTGCCCGCAACGAGGCGAAGGCGGCGGCGCTCTATGCGGCGATCGACGGCTCGGATGGGTTCTATCGGGGTTGCGTAGACCCGCGCCATCGCTCGAAGATGAACGTGACCTATCGGCTCCCGGATGAGGCTGCGGAGAAGCGCTTCATCGCGGAGGCCGAGGCCGCGGGGCTGCATCACTTGAAGGGGCATCGCAAGGCCGGCGGCATCCGTGCTTCGATATACAACGCGCTGCCGCTCGAGGGTGTCGAGCGCCTCGTCGCGTTCATGCAGGCGTTCCGGCAGCGAAGCTGAGCGTGGCCGCGGGCATGCCGAAAGTCGTGGCGAGCCTGCCAGTGCGCGCAGTGCTGCCGGACGTCGGCGCCGCGTTGAAGCGCTCGCGGCGGGTCGTGCTGGTCGCGCCGCCGGGCTCGGGCAAGACGACGCTGGTCGCGCCCTGGCTGCTCGACTCGGGGCTCGTGCCGAAGGGCGAGATCATCGTCTTGCAGCCGCGCCGGGTCGCGGCGCGCTCGGTCGCACGCTTCATGGCCGACATGCGTGGCGAGCGGGTCGGCGAGACGGTCGGCTTCCAGGTCCGCTTCGAGCAGGAGGTGTCGGCCAAGACCCGCATCCGCGTCGTGACCGAGGGCATCCTCACCGCGCGCCTGCAGGCCTCGCCCGATCTCGCGGGCGTCGCGGCGGTGGTGCTCGACGAGTTCCACGAGCGCTCGATCCACGCAGATCTCGCGCTCGCGTTGTTGAAGGAAGTGCAGGACGTGCTGCGCGATGACCTGCTGGTCATTGTGATGTCGGCGACGCTCGATGCGGCGCCGATCGCGGCGTTCTTCGGCGACTGCGAGATCGTGCGAGCCGACGGCCGGGCCTTCGATGTAACGACCGCGTTCGCGGATGAAGGGTTGGCCATTGGACCGGGCACGCACCCACGCGACGTCGAGGCGCGCATGGCGAAGGGCGTGCTGGAACTCATCGACCAGGTAGGCGACGGAGCACGCGACGGAGACGTGCTCGGCTTCCTGCCGGGCGTGCGGCTCATCGAGGGCACGCGCCAGCGGTTGCTGGCGCCGCTTGCGCAGCGTGGCTTTGACGTCGAGGTGCTGCACGGCAGCCTCGGGCCACGTGAGCAGGACCTGGTGTTGTCGCCGGGGCCGCGGCCGCGCGTCGTGCTCGCGACCAACATCGCCGAGACCTCGTTGACGATCCCCGGCGTGCGCGCGGTTGTCGACTCTGGGCTCGCGAAGGTGATGCGCTACGATCTCGCGGTCGGCTCGGGACGGCTAGAAACTGGAAGGATATCGAGGGCTTCCGCGGACCAGCGGCGCGGTCGTGCGGGTCGTCTCGGGCCGGGCCGTTGTCTCAGGCTCTGGACGCGCTTCGAAGACGAGCGGCTTGCGGCCTTCGAGGCACCTGAGATTCGGCGGGTCGATCTGGCGCGCATGGTGATCGAGCTCGCGAGCTGGGGCGCCGATCCGATGGCGTTCGCCTACTACGAGGCCCCGGACGCGCGGGCGCTGGAGGACGCGCGGCGGCGGCTGGTGCTGATGGGGGCCTTGGATGCGCGCATGAAGCTCACCGCGCTCGGCAAGGCGATAGCCGAGGTGCCGAGCGACCCGCGGGTCGCTGCGTTTTTGGTCGCGGTCGCGGCTCGGGCCCCCAAGAGCCTGGACGAGGCAGCGTCGTGGGCGGCGGTGCTGGATGGTGGCGAAGCCAACGGCAACCTGGGCGAGGAGGTCCGGCGCGCGGGTCGCCTACCGCACATCGAGCGGGCGTCGCGGCAGCTCGCGGCGCGCGCGAAGCAGGCGGGTTCGCGGGTGGGCTCGGGGGCGCGCGCTGAGCTGCGCGAGCTGATGCTAGCGGGCTATGCCGATCGCGTCGGCGCACGCCGTGAAGGTGCGAAGTACGCCTTGGTCGGCGGACGGCTTGGCGAGCTGGATACGCCGATCGCGGGCGACTACGTGCTCGCCCTTGAGCTCGAGGCGGGACGACGCGGCGAAGGCGCGACGAGCCGCATCTTGTCCTACACGCCGATCGATCGTGCATGGCTCGAAGCCCATCCGCAGTATCGCGTCGCCGACGAACTCGTGTGGGATGCGGGCGAGCGGCGCGTGGTCGCGTTTCGGACCGCGTTCTTCGTCGACCTCGCGCTCGAGCGGAAGTCGGTGCCCAACCGCGATCGCGAACGCTCGGGCGAGATCCTTGCGGAGCGTGCGGCGCTGGCCCTGGGCGAGGTCTTCGGCGGGCTCGGTGAAGAGGACGACAACCTCCTCGCGCGGCTCGCGACGCTGTCGCGGATCAACCCCGAGCTGGGCCTGCCGGTCGGGCGCGAGGCGTGGTTGACAGCCGCGCTGCCTGCGATGGCGGCAGGGCTCTCGAGCTTCGGGGAGCTCATCAGGAAGCCGACGGTGAGCTTGTCGCAAGCGCTCGTCGCGAGCCTCGGCTGGGAGGTCGAGCGACGCCTTCGCGAAGAGCTGCCCGAGCGGCTCGAGGTGCCGTCGGGCTCGCATCTGAAGCTCGCCTATTCAGTCGATGGGCTGCCTGCCCTGGCGGTGAAGATCCAGGAGGTCTTCGGCCTGCAGACGACGCCGACGGTCGCCCGAGGGCGGCTGCCGGTCGTGATGCACCTGTTGTCGCCAGGCGGGCGACCGCTGCAAGTGACGTCCGATCTCGCGAGCTTCTGGACGCGTACCTGGCCCGAGGTGCGCTCGGAGATGAGGAGTCGCTACCCGAAGCATCACTGGCCGGAGGACCCTGCACGGGCGTTGCCGTCGGCCCGCACGCGCGACAAGAAGCTCAAGCCGGAGGGTGCTTCGGATTGATCGAACGCGAAACCTTTTGAGTCGACCTTGCCTTTGTGCGAAGCCTCTCGCCGCGCATCGGCCAGGCCCAAAGCCCAGGCTCTGAGCGCCTCGAAAGGGAGTCAACCGATGGCATCGATCACTGACAAGCTGCTCGCCCCTGAAGTCCGCCCACTGCTGGTCAACGACTGCGTGGCGCTCATCGACACCTCCGTGAAGTCGACCAAGGGCTTCACCGGCATCGCCGTGAAGGGCGCCTACAGCTCCGTCAAAATGATCAAGCCGCGCTTCGTCGAGGGTGTGGTCGACGCCCTCCTCGACGAGTGGATCGCGAAGCTCGCGGGCTTCGAGAAGGAGCACACCGACAAGCGCGCCGCCGGCACGCTGTCGCAGTACCTCATCCAGGAGCGCGTGCGCGTGTCGGAGGCCCTCATCGCGGTGACCGATGGGCGCGCCGAGACGACCAAGCACAAGACTGCGGCGAAGTTCTATCATCGCCTCCGTCCGTCCGCGCTGGCCCACGTCGAGGGCTCGATCCCCGAGCTCGCGGCGCTCGTCGAGAAGTACAGCCAGGGTGCTCCGCAGGCTGTCGCTGCGACCTGAGGCGCGGCGAGATGAGCTTGCAGCGCGGCGAGATGAGCCTGCAATGGGGCGTCAGGTTCGCCGAGCAGAAGAAGCCGAGGCGCGGCGAGAGCACCCAAAGATTTTGTGTTGACACCCCGGAAGGCCTCCAGTAAAAGCGCAAACACATCGACGCCGACACGGCGGAGGGCGGCCAACCAAGCCACTCACACGATGGTGATGCGGGAATAGCTCAGTTGGTAGAGCGCGACCTTGCCAAGGTCGAAGTCGCCGGTTCGAGTCCGGTTTCCCGCTCCAAACACTTCCGCCAAGTTGGGCGGACCCTGGGTGCCCCGGGACGCATAGGCCTCCCTAGGCGCTCTGAGAGTTCGAGCCCGATAGCTGCGTGAGAACTTGACCGCCATTCCCAGTGCGTCATGGCGGGCGGGGCTCAGAGGAGGCTGACGAGCCCAGCCGCGAGCGCGGTAGCCGTGCCCCACGCAAGCTCGATGAGTCCGAGGCGCTTGGCGTCGCGCGCATGGTTCGGGGCGCGGTGCAGCGCGACGCGCAATCCGTATAGAAGGGGCAGGGCGCCAGCCGCAGGGTGACCGACGGCGACGCCGAGCGCGAGGCTCGCCGCGACGGCAACAGCGGAGAACCAGCGCCCGGCCGGCCAGGGTTGGCGGTTCGACAGGACCTTCGCGAGGCTGCCCTTGATCCACCAGAGGCCGAGCACGAGCCACGCGCCGAGCGCCATCGCGCCCGCCACGACGCGCCCAGGCAGGGCGCCGCCGGCCAGCGCCAGGCCGATTGCGAGGCCCAGGAAGCCGGCGATGCCGAGCAGCTCGAAGCCCGCGAGGCGTGGCGGGCGGCCGCGCAGGTAGAGCATGCCGATGAAGCCGACGAAGCCACCGCCGAGCAGCGTCGCGACGAGCACGCCGGGGTGAGGTGAGTTGGCGACCGCGATGAACCCGAAGATGTTGGCGAGGATGAGTGCCAGCATCGTTGGCTTGGCCGCGAGCCGCGAGCCGCGCACCGCCCGGCCCAACGCCTGGGCGGCGCCAAAGCCCGACACCACCGAGAGGGCGCCAGCGAAGGTGGACACGGTCGGCGCGAGGCAGAGCGCCAAGACGAGCGGCAGCACGAGCCACGCCCAGACGCCGTGCTCCTTGGGCAGGAGCTCTTTCCATGCGGGGCGCCCGCGTCGCTCGAGGGTCGTCTCACCAAGGCGTATCGTCGTCTTCATCGCCACCTTCTTACGGCACTTAGGGCCCGCCGCAAAACTACCGGATCGCGCCGGGCCGTCTGGCCCGCGTTCTGGGATCGCCTGCTCGAGAAACGTCAACACCTTGTTTTGCGGCGCTCCCTTAGGCGAGTTCTGGCCAAGCGACGATGATCATACCTTGGCGAAGGCGATGACGATCTCTCCCGGCACCCGCTGCTGGTAGTTGATCGTCACGGTCTCGCCATAGCGCGCCCGCAGCTGATCGAGCAGGGGGAGCGGATCGTGATCATTGGCAAATAGCATCGTCTCGCCCGGAGTGAGGGCGTCGAGCGCGCCGAAGATGGCTGCGTGGCGGAAGCGCTTCGCGATGCCGCGGGCGTCGAAGGGGTAGATCTGGTCGGGGGAGAGGTGGAAATGGGTACCCATGGCAGGCTCCTGGCGTGGAACGACAGTAAGATGTAAATCGTGCACATCTTCTGATGCCCCTATACCACCGGTGACGAGCAAAAGTAATATTTTGAAAGCATCTTATAACGCATGAATCTTACAGCCTTCTCCGACTATACGCTGCGGGTGTTGATGGTCTTGGCGCTGAACCCCGAGCGGCTGGTGACGATCGCGGAGGTGGCCAGGGTCTTCGGGATCTCGCGCAACCACTTGATGAAAGTGGTGCATGCGCTGGCGTTGAGCGGCGACGTGCAGTCGGTGCGAGGCAAGGGAGGAGGGCTGCGGCTCGCGCGCGCGCCAGAGGCGATCCTGCTTGGCCAAGTGGTGCGGCGCAGCGAAGGAAACGCCCCGATCGTCGAGTGCCTCGGGCCTGAGAAGCCGACCGCGTGCTGCATTGCGCCGGTGTGCCGGCTGCGGGGAGCGCTCGTGGAGGGGTTCGCGGCACTCTATGCGGCGCTCGATCGCTACACGCTGGCGGACCTGGTCAGCAACGAGCAGCCGCTGCGTCTGGCGCTCCTCGGGGAGCGGCCGTCGCGGAGCAGGGCAGCGCGACCGCGGTGACTGGCGTCCCGACGCACTGTCGTTTTGCGGTTCGGTTGGGCCCGGCGATCACGTCGCTCGGTAGCGCTCGAGATACTCCCTGAGGGCCACGGCGTTGTTGTGCTGCTCGTCCTTGGCGGCGAACACCAGGGTCAGCGTCACGCCGTCGCAGGCATCCAGCACTGCGTCGACCGCGGCCCCCTGCTCAGCGAGCTCGGCGAGCTAGCGCCGCTTGAACTCGGTCCATTTCCCCGGGACGTGCCCGAACCACTTTCGTAGGGACGTGCTGGGCGCGACCTCCTTCACCCACGCGTCGATCGCTGCGTGCTCCTTCGAGACGCCGCGAGGCCAGATGCGATCGACCAGCACCCGGCACCCGTCCCCAGCGGCGGCCGCATCATAGGCGCGCTTCACGGCGATCGTCAGGTCATGCTTCGTGGTCATGGGGCAGAGGCTCCTCATTCATCGCGGCTTCTCGCGGCCGTCCCTGGTCGGCTGGGGCGTCCTGTCCGGAGCCTTCTGTTCGCGTGTGCGCACACGCCGCGGATACAGCAGCGAGGACGACTCCCGAGAGGCGCTCCTCGCACAGCGGGAAGAGTTCGCGCTCCTCGAAGCGGACGTGATCCCGGAGGGCGGCCCCGAACTCGGAGAGACGCTTGGCGCTCCGCCTGCCCTCGCCATGCACGAGTCCGTGGAGCCGTCGGTGATCGGCGCGCGTGCGCTCGGCGAATGCGGCTTCACCAACCGCTTCGAGCGCTGGCAGCAGGAACTCTTCTTCAATCGCGAAGTGGGGCGCGAGCCGCTCATCGTATGATCGCTCGACTTCCTCCCAGGTGGCGCAGGTCACGCACTCGTCCCCGGCGTCTCCCGCGCGCATCGCGCATCGCGCGAGGACGAGCGCCTGGTGGTGGTCGTCGCTCATGTCTCGCAGCCTCGGATCGCGCTTCATGGTGCGCCGCGCACGTCCAGGCCGGGCTCAGTCATCACTGGCAGGCTCGGCTGCGCGCCAGGGATTTGTTGTGTGCTCATCGCTCCCGCCTCCAGTTGCTGTGGCCGCCGTCGTCTTCCCACCGCGCGAGCGCCGGATCCGAGGTGAGACCAACGCCACGAGATACGACGGGGCTACCCCCGCGGGCCCGTGTGCTCCCATAGGCGTCGCTCGAGACCTTCGTGAGCGACGCCAACGGTTCGACACGCGTGGGGAAGGGCTTTGATTCTCGGGGAGATCCGGGACTGGCAGCGAGCCGAAGCTGACCTTCGACGATCTGGGAGACTCTCATCGCGCACCTCCTCGTCGAGCCGATCGCATCGTTGGAGCAGCACCTCACTCACGCGTGTGCGCCGTCAGCTCCGACTCCGGCTTCATTAACGACGCATTCTCGGTGGGCCACCCCGCCTGCGCCGCTCGCGCGCAGCGAGACCGAGGGCGTAAATCGGGGATCGGCCCACCTGTTCGTAGGGTTCACGACCTGCTGAACCGCTTGTCGTCGGCGAGGCGGGCGGCGAAGCCCGCGGCGACGTCTGGCGCGACAATCGACATGAGGTGGGGGTAGACGATTTGGTCCTCGCGAGCGCCGTGGTGCTCGAGCAGGTGACGCAAGCGCAGGAAGTCGTCGAGGGCGCGCACGGTCGCGAGACGTCGCTCGGTGATTGGCGTGCGGTCGAGCACGGCGATCTTGACGGCGGCGATCCCGTGCACCTGGTCGAGCCGGCGGTGCTCCGCGAGGATGAGCGAGGGCGCCCCTCCGCGAGGTGAGGTCGCGTCCGAGTAGGCGACGGCGTGCGCCAGGAGTTCCTCCTCGATGAGCTGATGGGCGGCGAGCAGCGTGCCGAGTTCGTTCCAGGCATCGCGGGCGCGCTCGGTGTCGAGCTCCGTCAAGCTGACGAGCGCGCGCTCGAGCGCGGCGATGAAGCGAGCGTGGGCAATCTGGTTCGCGGTGACGAGGGTATGCATGGTTTCTAGCCGGGAGCCCCGGCGACGCGCGCACGCTTGAAGTTGGCCAATAAGCCCCCGTGAGGAGGAAGGCTTCGTTCCAAAGAACGTCGGTCAAGAGCAGCGCGGCAATGACGGCGGCTCACCCGGTGTACTCAGGCCCCAATGAGAAGCCGGCTACCTCTTGCGAGGGCCGGCTGGATCGACACGTGCGTCCGCGGACGCGCGGCGCTCACTCCTCGAAGCTGTGGAACACCGTGTGCTCGCCACCGGCCTTGACCGTCACGCTCTTGGTCACGCTACGGCTGCCATTGGTCAGCATGATCGAGTGGCTGCCCGCCGAGAGCTGCACCGTCTTCGGGGTCGAGCCGGAGGGGCGACCGTCGATCGAGATCTGCGCCCAGGGGCGCGCGTTGATCGCGACGGCGCCGTTGCCCTTGGAGGCGGGGTCCTTGGCCGGGTCCTTCGCGGGGTCTTTCGCAGGATCCTTGGCCGGGTCTTTCGCGGGGTCCTTGCCAGGCGTGGTGCCCTTCTTGACGAGCTTGATCGTGAGGTCGACCGCGGCGCTGTTGAGCAGCACGTTCTCCTTCTTGGGTTCGAAGTCGGCCTTCTCGATGGTGACCTCGACCGAGTCGCCGATCTTGAGGCCCGACACCTCGGCCGCGCTGCCATCAGCGGTCATCGCGACGGTGCCCTTGTTCGCCTTCACGGTCGCACCGGTCGTCTCGAGCTTGAGGCGAAGCTTGGCCTCCTGCGCATTGACGGCGACCTTGATGACGGCGCCCTGGGTCCCATCGAGCAGGACCTCGCGCTTGACGGGATCGCCACCCTTTGAGGGCTGCACTTCGATGGCGATCGTGTCGCCCTTCAGCCCCTCGAACATCTTCGCGCCGGTCGCGAACGGCTTGCCGTTCACCTTGATCGTCGCGGCGGGATCGTCGGCCTCGATGACGACCGAGATCTTCTCGCGCTCCTTCTCGAGCTTGAACTTGTGGACGGTGCCGCCCTTCTCGATCGCGACGAACTCTTCGTAGCGCGAGTAGCCCGGCGCCTCGGCGACGACCTTCACGCGCTTGCCGATCTCGAGGCCCGGAACGCGCTCCTCCGCCGGCTTGCCGTCGACCGTGACCTTCGCGGACGGCGGGTCGACTTGCAGCAAGAGCTCGGCAGTCTCCTTCGCCGGGGGCTCTATCGGCTCGACCTTCGACGGGTTGACCGGCTCGGTCGGCTTGTCGCCCGTCAGCAGGATAGCCGCTGCCGCACCACCACCACCGAGCAGCAGTACCAGCAGGATCCAGAGCCACGCCTTGGACTTCTTTTCTTCAGGCTGCACGCCCGGCCCATAGGCGCCCGTCGAGCTGGTCTGAGCGGTCGTCTGGTTGCTGTTGCTCGCTGCCCGCTGGGCCGCCGGCACGCCCGGCTGCGTGTGAGGACGCATGCTCTGGTTGAGCTGCTCGCGGCTGACCTGCCCTTCCATCATGGTCGGGGCCGCGTTCGCGTCCATCGCGACCGTGCGCTCTTTGGGTGGCGCGCTGCCACCACCGCCACCGCCGCCACCCGGCATCATGGCCTTCTCTTCGTCGGTCAACGCCTGCAGGACCTTGATGTCCTCGGCGAAGATCTCGTGCATGAACTTCTTGAGCGACTCGCCCTCGAGGTCCGTGACGTTCGAGTAGTACCAGCGGGTCAGGTCGCGGGCGAAGGCCTCGACGCTCGCGTAGCGCTCGTCGCGGTCCTTCTTCAGCGCCTTCAGGACGATCTCGTCCAGGTCCTTCGGGATCTTGGGGTTTATCTGCGAGGGCGGCGGGGCATCGTTCTTGAGCACATTCGTCAGCGTCTCGAAGTCCGAGTCGCCGAGGAACAAGCGCTTACCGGTGAGCATCTCCCAAAGCATGATGCCGAGCGCGAACAGGTCGGAGCGCCCGTCGAGCGGCTTGCCTCGCGCCTGCTCCGGCGACATGTACGCGACCTTGCCCTTCACGGTGCCGGCCATCGTCTTGGTCGACCGCTGGGCCGCCTTGGCGATGCCGAAGTCCATGAGCTTCACCTCGCCGGCGTAGCTGACCATCGCGTTGTGCGGCGAGATGTCACGGTGGACGATGTTGAGGGGCTGGCCCTTGTATTCCTTGGTGTGGGCGTAGTGGAGGCCCTTTGAGACCTCCATCATGATCCACACGGTCTGGGCGATCGACAGCGGCTTGCCCAACTTGATGCCGACGTCGATCGCCTTCTTCAGGTCGACGCCCTCGATGAGCTCCATCGCGATGAAATAGCTGCCCTCACACACGTCGAAGTCGAAAATCTGTACGATATTCGCGTGTTGGAGCTTCGAGGTGATCGACGCTTCGTCGATGAACATCTTGACGAAGGACTCATCCTCCGTGAAGTGCGGCAGGATGCGTTTGATGACGACATCCTTCTCGAAGCCTTCGGCACCGGCCGTCTTGGCCTTGTAGATCTCCGCCATGCCACCCATGGCGATCTTGCGCACAAGCACGTACTTACCGAACTGGCGGGGTAGAGCTAGGCTTGGCTCGTTCTTCTGGGTCATTGAGGCTGGTTCCCGGTTACCGGATGGTAAGCGTCGCGGCGCAGGTCGCAAGCGGCGCTTGGAAGTGCATGAAGGTCGCGCTGATCGGGATCGAGACCTCCCGATTGCGGCTCCGGTACGGTATTGGAAGACGGGCGGTTCGACAAGCCGCGTGTGCAAGATGGTTCGCACCTGAAAGTTGGCGCTTGATCTGCCTCGGCCCCACTGGCAGAGCGGGCGCCGCGCATACGGCGCGCCGAGAGGGGATGACGTGTTCGCCGAGTACCGCAGCTTCGACAATCCGTCCGAAGGCGCCTGGAGCCTGGACGACATCATCTATCGCTCGCCCTCGGGTGGCCTCCTCGACGTCGTGCACGACATCGACGCCTTGCGCCGAAAGTCCGGTGCCCAGTGGCGCGAGCTGTTCGACGCGCGCGCCGGGGCTCGGGACTACCCCGACCGCAGCGGCGTTTGGGGCAAGCGCGAATGGGTCCTGCCCGAGATCGCCGAGGAGCACATCCTGAGCCTCGGCGAGGGCAATACGCAGCTCTTGCCGGTCAAGCGCCTCGCCGCCGACCTCGGGCTCGAGCGCCTCTGGATAAAGCAGTGCGGGCACACCCACACCGGGTCCTTCAAGGACTGGGGCATGACCGTGCTGGTCTCGCAGGTCAACCGCATGCGACAGCGTTCGGGCCCAAACAGTCCGAAGAAGATCGCGGCCATCGGCTGCGCTTCGACCGGTGACACATCGGCTGCTTTGGCGGCCTATGCGGCGCTCGCGGGCATTCCCGCAGTCGTGTTCTTGCCCGCCGACAAGATCTCGATAGCCCAGCTCGTGCAGCCGATCGCAAATGGCGCGCTGGTGCTGTCGCTCGACACCGACTTCGATGGTTGCATGCGGGTCGTGCGCGAGGTCGTCGAGGTGCTGCCGATCTACCTCGCCAACTCGATGAACTCATTGCGTATCGAAGGCCAGAAGACGGTCGCCATCGAGATTGCGCAGCAGCTCGGCTGGGAGTTTCCCGAGTGGGTCGTGGTGCCGGGTGGCAACCTCGGCAACGTGTACGCCCTCTACAAGGGCTTCGAGATGGTGCGCGAGCTCGGGCTCGTCACGGGCGAGCTGCCGCGCCTCGTGGTCGCCCAGGCCGAGCAGGCCAACCCGTTGTACCGCGCGTTCAAGGCGGGCTTCCAGACGCTGACCTCGATGGTCGCCGGCGCGACGTTCGCCTCGGCTATCCAGATCGGTGACCCGGTGTCGATGAAGCGTGCCGTGCGCGCGTTGCAGCGCACCAACGGGGTCGTCGAACAGGCCTCGGAGGAGGAGCTGATGGACGCTTGCGCACGCGCCGACCGCACCGGCCTCTTCACCTGTCCGCATACCGGCGTCGCCTTGGCCGCCCTCGACAAGCTGGTCCAGGCCGGCACCATCACGAAGTCGGATCGCGTCGTGGTCGTGTCGACTGCGCATGGCCTCAAGTTCACCGAGTCGAAGGTCGCCTACCACACCGGCACGCTCGAAGGGATCAGCGCCCGCTGGAAGAACCCGCCGGTGAAGCTGGCGGCGAACCTCGGCGGGGTCGTCGATGCGCTGCGCGCGCGTCTGGGGCTTTAGGTCGCGAGAGCCACGTTGACGATCGCCCAGGCGGCCTCGAGGGTCGTCGCGCGGCCATCGAGCTGAGCCGTCTCGAGCGCTGCGAGCGCGTGCTTGAAGCGTGGGCCGGCGTTGTGCCCGGCGCGCTTGAGGTCGTTGCCAGTGAGCAGTGGCGCCGGGCGCAGGTCCTGCTCGGACCAGCCCGACACTTGTGCGCGTGCCCGAAGTTCTTCGTGGCGATGGCCTGCGCTGCCGGCGATCGTGAGCGCAGCGCCGAAGGTCGGACGGCGGCCGGCGCGCTTTTGCGACGCGAGGTCGAGCGCTGACCAGCGCGCGATCTCGTGGGCCGTCGCGACCGCCTCTGCGACGTCGCGAGCCTTGGCGCGCGACCAGCGTAGGCGGACGGCGATCGCTTCGATCGAATGAGCGCTATCGAAGAGCACCACGCCCCAGCCGAGCATCGGCTCGCATCCTCCGAGATGTAGGAGGCGGTCCTGCACGCGCTCGGCCAGGTCGACGACCTCGGGCAGAACCTCCGCGCACAGGCCAGATGCATGCAAGTGCATGAAGCCGTTGGCTTGATGACCCTGGCTGAAGATGCGGTCGAGCTCGTCGCCGATCCGCTCGGGCGAGACGCGCGTGACCAGCGGCACCAGCTCACATACGGCAGCGTATGTTGTCGGGTCGATCGCAAACTGCATGCGCGCGGCGAAGCGCACGCAGCGCAGGAGCCTCAGGTGGTCTTCGAGGAAGCGTGCGCGTGCGTCGCCGATCGCTCGGATGATGCGACCGGCGAGGTCGGCACGGCCGCCGACGAAGTCGAGCACCTCGGCACCGCCGGGCGCGAGCGGGTCCTCGAGTAGCCCATTGATCGTGAAGTCACGGCGCAGCACGTCGGCCTCGGCATCGGCCCAGCGCACCTCGTTCGGGCGTCGGCCGTCGCTGTAGTCGGCCTCGGCCCGGAAGGTCGCGACCTCGTACTCGTGGCCCGCGACGATCACCCGCACGACACCGAACTGGACCCCGACCGGGATCGACTTGTCGAACAAGCCAATCACCGCTTCGGGCGTAGCGCTCGTCGCGATGTCGTAGTCCTTGGGTGCCAGCCCGAGCTCGCGGTCGCGCACACAGCCGCCCGCAAACAGCGCCTGGAAGCCAGCCGCGCGCAAGGTTCGCACGACGGTCAGGGCGCCTTCGCGGAGCGCGTCACTTGGGATCCAGGCAGGAGGAGACTGCACGTCGATGGCCTTGGCCGCGGCCACCGCGAGCGTGGCAGCGAGCCGGCCTTTGCGGTAGGCTCCGCGCGTTTCGATGTCAACCTCCCAGGGGTCTCGATGGTCCGCGCTTCCATGGCCCGCTTGGGCGTATTCGGTATGGCTGTCGCCTACTTGGCCTGTGGCGGCGACGCCGGGTCGGGCAAGGACGTCGTCGCGGCCGAGGCCGAGGTCACGCCACTGCCCGACTTCAGCGTGTCGATCGACGCGAGCGCGCTCGCTGGCAACACGCCGCTCACGGTCGAGTTCACCGCCAAGGTCGAGGGCGCCGAGCTCGATGACCTGACGTTCCGCTGGATCGTCGACGACGTGCTGGCCGGCTCCGAAGCGACGTTGACCTACCCGTTCTATCGGGCCGGCACGAGCACCGTGAAGCTGCAGGCCGACCTGAGGAGCCAAGCCGGCGATGTGAAGTCGGCCGAGAACTCGGTCTCGCTGAGCCTGCTCGGCTGTGCCGACCTCCAGTTCGATCGGCTAACCCTCGAGTTCCCGACCGACGTGCCGCCTGGGGCGAACCTCACAGTCGATGTAGGCCGCTTGCGCAACGAGGGCGATCGCATCGATGGCACCTTCGAGGTCGCGCTGGCCTTGTCGGTCGACGAGCGCTTCGACCCCGAGGTCGACCGCATCATCAGCGCCTTCCCGATCGACGGCATGCCGTCCGGCCTCGCGGCCGAGAGCGCCATCGACCTGGCGGCGCGCACCTTCGCACTGCCCGCGGACGTCGTGCCCGGACCCTACTACGTGTTCCTCGTGGCCGACCCGGGTGGGGTCGTCAACGAGTGCCAGGAGACGAACAACGCGCGCGTGTCGACGAACAGCATCGTGGTCGATCCGGCCGCAGGCAAGCTCTCCGATCTCGTGCTGGAGAACCTCACGATCCCCGCGGGTCTGGTCGTCTCTCAGAACGAAAACATGACTTATTCCTTCAGGTTGCGAAATGGTGGCGAGGCCGAGGCCAAGCAGTTCCGCTACGCCTTCTGGATCTCGACCGACCCGATCCTCGACCGCGCCAGTGACCTGCCGATCGTGCTCGCGAGCGACGAGAACGCGCGCGTGCAGAGCATGCCGGCCGGCTTCGAGCTGGGCTTCTTCAAGTCGTGGAAGGTCCCAGCCGACCTGCCCGATGGCGACTACTGGATCATCGGCGAGGTCGACGCGACCGGGGTCATCGCGGAGAGCGACGAGTCGAACAACGTCGGCGTCACCGTCGTGCCGTTCACGATGCGCTACGACGAGCCGGTCTGCTACGACTTCGCCCTGGTCGGCCTGCAGGTCGCGCCGCTTTCCACCTACTGGGGTGGGAGCGTGCTCGTTACGGCCACCGTCCAGAACAGCGGCAGCCTGCCGACGCCGGATGGCTGGCTCCTGCGCGCGTACCTGTCGCTCACGCAGACGTTGTCGCCGCAGAACGCGATCCTCGTCGGCACGTTCCCCCTCGAAGGGATCCCGGCGGGCGAGACCAAGACCTACGAGATCCTGATCGGCATCGCGAGCGACCTGCCCGTAATCCCGCACTACCTCGGTGTCGTCATCGATCCGACCGGGGCCTACGTCGAGTGCAGCGAGTCGAACAACTCGAGGCTGTTCCCGGAGCCGATCAAGATCAACGCGCTCGCCGAGGTCGACGTCAGCGTCAGCGACTTCGAGTTCCATCCGACCGTGGTCTCCGCGGGCGAGCCGATCAAGGTCGAGTACCACCTCGGCAACGCGGGCACGACCGCCGCGACCACGTTCCAGGTCGGCGTCGTGCTGTCTGCCGACGCGAGCATCACGCGCGCGGGGATCGCGGCGGGCGACGACGTCGTGGTCGATCGCGTCACCATCACGTCGCTACAGCCCGAAGAGGTGCGCACAATCATCCGCGACGTGGTGATCCCGGCCGGCCTGAACCACAGCGTGACCGAGTGGTACGTCGCGGTGCTGGTCGACCTCGATGGCTTCCTCACGTCCGACCGCGACTTCAGCAACAACCTCGTCATCTCACCCGACAAGCTGGTCGTGCGCGACGCGGTCGGTGGCTGTTTCGAGGATGCGCTGGAGGACAACGACAGCCTGCCGCAAGCGGCGCTCGTCACGCGTGACGAAGGTGCTCGCCTCACCAATCTCGGGAGCTGCGGCGACGAAGACTGGTACCTCATTGATGTGCCCGCGGGCGTGAGCCTCGCGGTCGATGTCACAGCGCGTCCAATCGTGTCGGTGCCCGAGACGCCTGCCAACCTGGTCGTCGAGATCCGCGATCCGCTTGGCAACGTCGTGTCGCGCGCGACACTCGGTCCGAAGTACCAGCCGCGCGCGTGGGCGGTGCGCGAGGCGGGTGAGTACGTGATCCGAATTGCCGGGGCGACCGCCCGTGATCGGGCGGCCTATGACCTGGGGTTCAGCTTTCTCGCGCCAGTCGTCGGCGTCGATGTGGTGCCGTACGAGGTCGTGCCGGCGCCAGCGTCGGCCTATGCGGGTGGGCGCCTGTCAGTGACCTGGCGCGAGGTGAACGTCGGGACCCAGGCGGCCGCGGCGCACGTCGGGCGGGTGTGGTTGTCGCGTGATCGCGAGCTGCAGCCGGGGCTCGACACGATGCTTGGCACGGCCGCCGTGCCGGCGCTCTTGCCGCAAACGACGACCAATATGGAGGCGGTGGTGAACCTGCCGGCGACGCTGCAGCCTGGGACCTGGTATGCGATCGTCGAGGCCGACGCGCAGGGCGCCGTGCCCGAGGTCGACGAGACGAACAACATCGCGCTCGGTGGGCCGGTGCTGCTCGACCCGCTGAAGGTCTGCAACGACGACGACCTCGAGCCCAACGATGAGCCACGCATCGCGACGCGCCTCCTCGGCGCGAGTGCGCCGGGCGGCATGACGCTGACGGCGTCGGTGGTGTGTCCGGGCCTCGATGACTGGTACGCGCTGGACCTCGAACTCGGGCAGTCGGCCGAGGTCGCGATCAACTATCCGTACGAGGTCGGCAAGGGCCGGCTGGTGCTCGAGATGTGGGCACCGGACGGGCAGGGGGCGCTGGTCATCGACGCGCGCAATGGGTCTGGCCGCGTGAGCCTGCCGTATGCGTATCGGGCCGGGCGCTGGTTGTTCCGCGTGCGCAACGACGACACGATCCCGTCGCAGGCCCCCTACGCCTACGACCTCGCTGCGAAGGTCGCCGTCGGCGCGCTCGGGCTCGCCTGCAGCGCCGAGCGCTACGAGCCGAACGACGCGCCGAGCGGTGCTGGCGCGATCGGTTGTGGCACCATCCAGGCGAAGCTTTGCAACGGCGACGTCGACTGGTTCGTGGTGCCGGCGCTCGTGGGGCAGCGCCTCAAGGTGCAGGCGTCGAACGTGTCGAACCAGCTGCTCGTGCAGATGACGTTGCCCAACACGGGCTCCGCGGTCGCGACCATCTATGGGTCGGGCAGCATGGAATACACGCCACTGGCGAGCGGGCCGATCTTCCTGCGCGTCACGCCGCGCTATCCGGCGAGCAGCATGACCGCGTTCGACTACTCGCTCACCGTGACCGGCATCGACGGGGCCGACCTGGCACTCGAGGACATGATCACCGAGCTCGATTCGGTCGTGCGCGGCGAGGACGTCGGCATCGGCTTCGCGGTCGTCAATCAGTGCACGCTCGACGCCGCGCCGTTCGAGATCAGCGCCTGGCTGTCGCTCGATGAGCGTGTCGACGCGGGCGACCTGCCGCTGCTCGTCTTGAACCAGAACGGGCTGCCTTTCGGCCAGAGCCTCGGCTATCGCTACAAGGTGACCATCCCGCAGTCGACCGCGCCGGGCTGGTACTACCTGGTCGTTCAAGCCGACTCGAACAACGACGTGGTCGAGGGCAACGAGATCGACAACACGCTGTGGTTGCCTTTGCAGGTGAAGGAGCCGTGCGTCGCCGATCGCTACGAACTCAACGACCTGCGCGAGACCGCGACCGAAGTCGTCGCGGGGGACGAGACGGACCTGACGATCTGCCCGAACGACGCCGACTGGTTCGCGCTGCCGACACGCGCTGGCGACCGCGTCACGGTGCAGGCGCTGTTCTCGGCGGCCGCTGGCGACCTCGACCTGCGGGTCTATAATCCGTTGGTTTCAGACACGATCCCGGTCGCAACGGCGACCTCGACCGACGATGACGAGGAGGTCGTCGTGACGACTCCGCTCGCGACGACGCTGTACATCCGGGTCAGTGGCTATGGCGGTGAGTCCGCTCCTTACGATCTAACCATCGAGACGCGTTGAACTCGCAGCACCGCGGATGTCAAACCTCGTTGAGTTGACGCGATGGCGTTGTCGCCGGGAAGTGCGTTATGAGCCCGTGATGTCGCCCCGACCGCCTCCCAGCCCGCCCGCAGGCAAGTCCCTCCGCAAGTCCCTCTCGCACGTCGGAGGCACGGCCCGCTTCAGCGGCGACGAGTCGTTGCGCGACCTGATGGCGCGCGCCTCGAATGCAGCAGTGGATGCCGATGGCGGTGAGGACGGCGCGTTCACGAGCGGAGCCGAGCGAGCTCTGACCCACGGCTTTCATCCCTGGCCGGGTCGCCTCCACCCGCAGACCGCGCGTGAGCTCATCCGCGCCGCACCCGAGGGCGTCATCGCCGACCCGTTCATGGGCGCCGGCACCGTGCCGCTCGAGGCGATGCTCGAGGGGCGTATGGCGTGGGGCAACGACCTCAATCCGATCGGTAGCGAGGTCGCCTGGGTGCGCACGCGTCGCTTCTCCGCGGGTGCGTTGGGAGCCCTGGTCGCACGCGCGAAGCTCATCGCCAAGAAGGCGGACGCGCTGGTCGCGGGCGGCGCAGTGGTCGACCCGGCGTTTCGCGACGCGGTCGGCAAGTGGTTCGATCCACAAGCGTTAATCGAGGTGTGGGCGCTCGCGAAGTGCCTGCGCGAAGGCGATCCGAGCTGGCAGGGTAGCCCGGGCGATCCGTTGACGCGCGTCTTGAAGATGGCGCTGTCGTCGATCCTCGTGAAGGCGTCACGGCAGGTGTCGGACTCGGTCACGAAGCTCGACAGGCGTGACCTCGAGGCGACCCCGAAGGGGCGTGTCGGGCATTGGTTCAAGAAGCGCACGGAGGAACTCGCGGGCCAGCTCGACGAGTTCGCGGCCACGGTGGGGCGCGCGGTGCCCGAGCCGCAGCTCGTGCTCGGCGATGCGCGCATGCCGCCCGAGGGCCGGCCGGCTTTCGCCGCGATCATCAGCTCGCCGCCCTATCCCGGCGTGTACGACTACTTGACGCATCATGCGCTGCGCTGCGCGGTCCTCGGCTTGCCGGTCGGTGACGCGACCCAGCACGAGATCGGCAGCCGCCGCGCCAGCGAGCGCCTCGGCAAGCAGGTCGCACACGCGCGCTATGTCGACGACCTCGGCAAGGTGCTCGCCAGCTGGAGCGAGACGTTGATGCCGGGCGGCTTCGTCGCGCTGATCATCGGCGATGGTCAGAGCGGCACCGAGGTCGTGCGCGTGTTGCCGTTGCTCGATGCCGCCGCCAAGGCCGCAGGCTTGTTCGTGCGCGCGACCCTGTCGCAGGCGCGGCCGACGTTCACGCTGGCCATGGGGCCGCGCACGCCGGGAGCTGCCGAGGCACCTCGCCCGACGAAGGAACCGCCGCGAAAGGAAGAGCACCTCGTGTGGCTCGAACGAGCTCCCGCCTGAGCACGCCCTGGAGGCCCGCGCTTGTCGCCGCGCGGCCCGACTGTTAGTCGATCCAGATGGACGACGCTTCGACACCCCTGAGCGAGCTCGCCGCGGCACTGGCCGAGTTCAATACGGAGCGCGAGTGGGGTCGCTTCCACACCCCGCGCGACCTCGCGATGGCGCTCTCGGTCGAGGGCTCGGAGCTGCTCGAGCTGTTCCTCTGGAAAGACGGGCCCGCCGACCTGCCGCCGCCCGAGCGCCTGCGCGAAGAGCTCGCTGACGTCTTGATTTGCCTCGTCAATCTCGCCGGCCGCCTCGACATCGACCTCATGGCGGCGGCCGCCGACAAGCTTACGAAGAACGCGCGCAAGTACCCGGTCGAGCGTGCGCGCGGCAACGCGAAGAAGTGGACCGAGCTGGAGAAGTCCGATGCCGAAGACGCTCCTCCCTCTCGATGAAGCGGTTGCGATCGTCGTGAAGACGGCGCTGGCGATGCGCGAGTCGCGCCCCCCCGCGACGCGCACGACGACGCTCTGGGAAGCCTCGGGCTTCGTGCTCGCGGCGGACGTCGCGGCCGATCGACCGATGCCGCCGTTCGACAAGTCGATGATGGACGGCTACGCGCTGCGCTCGGCCGATCTGACCGCGGCGCCGACCAACCTCGAGGTGATCGGTGAGGTCGCAGCGGGCGATGTCGGTCGCGCGGTAGGCCCCGGCCAGGCCCTCGCGATCATGACCGGCGCGCCCTTGCCCGAGGGGGCCGACGCGGTGCAGGTGGTCGAGCTGTGCGACCGCACCAGCGACAACGGGCGTGTGCTGGTAAGCGTGCGAAAGCAGGTCGCAACTGGCGCCAATGTCGCGCCGCTCGGCTCGTTGGCGCGCAAGGGGCAGGTCGTCGCCGAGAGGGGCCGCATCATCGAGAGCCTCACCGCAGGCGTGCTCGCCTCGGTCGGCGCGGCCCACGTCGAGGTCTATCGCAGGCCGCGCGTCACCGTCATCGCGACCGGTGACGAGCTCGTCAACATCGAGGAGACACCCGGCGTCGCGCAGATCCGCGACAGCAATCGCAAGACCCTGATGGCCCTGGCTGAAGCCGAGTGGTGCCGCGTGGTCGATGGTGGCATTGCGCGTGACGACCGCGCCCACTTGAAGAGTGCCATCCGCGAGGGCCTCCAAGGCGACGTGCTCGTCTTGTCGGGTGGTGTCTCCGCCGGCTCGTACGACCATGTGCGCGAGTGCCTCGAGGCCGAAGGGGTCGAGATCCTGTTCCACCAGATCGCAATCAAGCCCGGCAAGCCCGCGCTCTTCGGGTGCACGGAGCGCACGCTGGTCTTCGGCCTGCCGGGCAATCCAGTGTCCAACTTCGTGACCGCGGCGCTCTTGTTGACGCCGGCCCTGCGCATCCTCGGGCGGCGCCCCGATCATCGGGCCTGGATCCTGCGGCTGCCGCTGGTCGATGCGGGGATCGGGGCGACCGGGCGACGCACCACGTTCCACCCGGCCGACCTCGTTAGGCTCGAGCGCGATGGCGATCTCGCGGTGCGTCCGCGCGCTTGGGATGGCAGCGCGGACCATGTGGGCTATGCGCGCGGCAACGTCCTCATCCGCTGTGACGTCGACGCACCGGCGAAGGTGCCGGGCGACCTGGTGAGCGTCGTGATGCCACGCTCGTTGGTCGACTGGTGATCGCGTGGTGAGCTGGGGAGCTGATCGGACTCGACGTGCGGAGCACGCATGGGGCCGACCGCGAAGTCGAAGAGCCGCACCGCGAGGGCGCGATAGGCGAATGCCACCGGCGTGAGCGTAACGAAGCGCTCGAGCATGACCGACCTCCTGCTGGTTGTGTCGTGGTGACCCCGAGTGAGCCGCCACGATTGAGCGCGCAACGACATTTGCGTGTGGTCTGTTGCGCGGGCGATGAACGACAACTAGCACGGATCGATTTCCGCGGAATTTCCGGGGCACATTCACTGAAGGAAATCGCCGAGCAGGCGAAGCCGTGGCGAGGCGAGAGCAACCAGAATTCGACGTGGGTGATGGAGCACAAATGGGGCAACCGGCGCGCATTGCGCTCGCATCGTGCGATCCTTATCCGCTGGTCGCGGACGACGAAGAACCGCTCAGGATTGCGCTGCGGCAGCGCGGCTACGCGGTCGTCGATCCAGCCTGGGATGCGGACTTCGACTGGTCATCGTGTGCGGCGGTGCTGATTCGCTGCACGTGGGATTATCAAACGCGCTGTGACGAATTCCTCGCGTGGTGTGAGCGTGTGAGCGCGGTCACATTGCTCCTCCACGGACCGCGCATCGTCCGTTGGAATGTCGACAAGCGTTATCTCGCGCAGCTCGAGCAGCGCGGTGTCCCGATCGCCGACACGACCTGGCTCGCCGGTCACGACGCCGACCTCGAGGCGCGTCTCACGACCGCTGTGAGGAGCTGGGAGCGTGGCTTCCTGAAGCCAGTCGTCGGCGCCAACGCATCGGATACACTGCGCTTTGTGTGCGGCGCGGGGGGCGTCGCGAGCGCCATCGCGCATGTTCGCTCACATGCGGGCGCGTTCATGTTGCAGCCCTACCTCAAGGCGGTCGAGTCGCAGGGCGAGCTCTCGATCATCGTGATCGATGGTGAGCCCTCGCATGCGATCCGCAAGGTGCCAGCGGCTGGCGACTATCGCGTGCAAGAGGACTGGGGTGCGCGCGACGAGCCCTGGCAAGCCGATGCTGCGGCCCTCGCGTTGGCGCGTAAGGCGCTTGCCGCGGCCAACGCGATCCTCGGCGAGCGGCTTCTCTATGGGCGGGTCGATCTGCTGACGAGCGATGCGGGCTACGTGCTGAACGAGCTCGAGCTGGTCGAGCCGGCGTTGTTCTTCCGGCATTCGACAGAGACTGCCGAGCGCCTGGCGGCAGCCCTCGTCGCAAGGATACGGGATGCTCGGGTGCTTACGACGTCTTCTTGAGCTCGGGCCGTAAGCCCGCGTCATTCCACGCTTTATAGCGTGCACGGCTGGCGTCGAGGCGGCCCGGATCGCTGTGGTCGACGATGTCGATCACGGTGTCGAAGTCGCGCGCGAAGGCGAGGTCGGTCGGCGTGAGCTGCAACAGGATGTCGGCCTGGATCGTGCGCACGTCGCGGGTGACGAGCACGACGCGCGCTTCCGCGTCGAGCAGGCGGGCCGGGTCATCGCACACCTCGTGTGGCACGAAGCTCTCCTCGCGGAACACCCACAGGTGCTGGTCGAGGGCTGCGGCATCCTGTTGGCTGCAGCGCACCAGCATGCGCTTGGATTTGTCCCAGGCGGCGAGCGACAGCTTCACGACCAGCGCAAAGCGCGCCTCGGGAGCGATATCGTAGAAGGTCACGCGGGTCGTCACAGCGCCTCCTCGGGCTCCAGCGCGATGAGCCCGTCCAACAGGTCGACCGCGATGCGCGTGTGACCGATGACGAGCCGATGGTGGTGGACGTCGTCGAGGGTCGTATCACTTACGCCGAGGGCCGCGCCGGCCAGCGCGTCGAGGGCGCCGACGAGTTCGATGCGCACGAGCTGGTCGAGCTCGAAGACGAGCTTCATTGCGAGCGCCACGCCCTGAAGTGTCGCCTCGGCAGCGCACTTCGAGGCATCTGTGGACGACATCCCCCAGTAGAGACCGCGTGCCCATGGCTCGTCGGCAAAGCGCAGCCCGTTGGGCCAGCTTATCGCTGATCCGTCGCGATGGTCGGGCGCGCGCACTGGCGCATCTGATTGGGCGGGCCGCACCTTCGCTGCATGCCACGCCCGACCATGAAAGCCCAGCGCACGCCGTGTTGTCTGCGGCTGCTGTTGCAGTGCACCGCAGTGCACCACAGGGAGTCGCCGCCGAGGGGTCGCGTCTGCTATCGTGTCGCGATGATCGCACCGTTGCCCGCTCCGCGCGATGCGCTGCATGCCCATGCCGCGGCGAACGATGCTGCCGTCGCGACGACGTTCATCCGACGCCTGCTGCCCTCGGACGAACGCACGTTGGTCGCGTTCCTCCTGCAGCGTCCGGCCGACAACGCCTACCTCCTGGGCCACGTCGCGCGTGGCGCGCTCGACGACGATGCGCTCGCCGGAGCGATCCTCGGCTGGTGGGAACAGAGCCGGCTCGTCGGCGTGGCCCTGGTCGGCTCGAACCTGGTCCTGAGCCATGGCACCCCACGCTCGGGCATCGAGGCCTTCGCGCGCTTTACGAGCGCCAGCGCCTGGGTCGTGCGCGTCATCGTCGGCCCCGACGACATCGTTCACATGTTTACCGAGGCGCTCGCGCTGGCCCCCGAGCGCGTCCAGCTCGTGCGCGCGCACCAGGTCCTGCTTCAGGTCGACAAGCGCACGCTGCGCGGCGACGCGCGCTCGGTCGAGCTACGGCCGGCCCAAGCCAACGAGCTCGATCTGATGATGTCGGTCGACCTGCAGATGGTGAAGGAAGAGCTCGGCATCGATCCATTCTCGAGCGACATGCACGGCTTCCAGCGCGGCTGGCTACGCCGCATCCTCGAGTGGCGCGCGTGGGTCGCGGGGCCACTTGGCGGACCCATCCAATGCAAGGTCGACCAGGCCGCCGTCTCGCCGCACATCGTGCAGCTCTCGGGCGTCTACACCGCGCCCGACTTCCGTCGCCAGGGCCTCGCCCGGCGGGTCCTCGGCGAGCTCTGCCACCTCTTGCTACGCGAGGTCCCGCGGGTCGCGCTCTACGTGCACGCGGACAACCACGCGGCCCTCCGCCTCTATCGGAGCCTCGGCTTCTATGAGGTTGGTCGCGTGCGCTCGGTGTGGCTCGCCGTTTAGCCGTCGGTCGAGCAAGCTCGACCGCTACGAATTCGTGAGCGAAGGCCACGAAGTGGCTGCCCGCGAATTAGCTGGAACGCTCCTCGAAGTCGGCTCCGAATTCGTGAGCGAATGCCTGACGATCAGGCTGCCCGCGAAGTCGGCAGTCGAAGGCGATCCGCCGATTCGCGAAGCGGGGCGTGCGCGGCCAAGGAGCCCCGACGAGGCCAACCTCATAGGTTGCCGAGCAGGGAGCGACGCCGGCCCCGCGCGCCCCGCGAGCGAATCAGAAGGCGAAGGTGAGGCCGGCGGCAAAGTAGAGCTTCGGGTCCGGATCATCGAGGAAGCTCTGTTCGTAGAGCTTGCGGTTGCCACCGATTGGGTCGCCCTCGAGCGTGAACAGCAGGTTCATCGCCTTGGTGATCTCGAACTCGACGTTGAGGCCGAGGTACATCCGGATGCCCGCGTCGCGGTCGCGCGTGGCCTCTTCAGCTTCGGGGCCGATGCGGTCGGTGTGATAGAGGAAGCCCACGCGCGCGGTGATGGCGGCCTTCTCGCCGATCATCAAAGAGCCCTTGAGCACCGGGCGCAGCGTGAAGCTGCTGCGGTCGTTGGCGCCGAGGCCGCCGCCGATCCCGAGCTCGACCGAGGTCGCCAGCGTCTTGGTGTCGACGAAGCTCCACTTGAGGAGCAGTTCGAGCTCGTTGATTACGTCGAAGGCGGTGCGGAACTGGACGTTGATGTCGAAGCCGTAGCCGATGCCGCCACCAGCCTGGAGCACCAATGGGAAGGCCCACTTCGGCCACGACACGAGCACCGTGGCGTGACCCGTACCGGCCGACAGCGCGCGCGCCGACAACGGCATCGGGCGATGCTGCTCGACCACCTTCGGGATGTCGCTGCCAAAGGCCGCGTTGACCTTCACCACGCGCTCTTCCGAGACCGCGATCTGGAACTCCTCCTGCTTTCCGTCGCTGCGCTGCACCAACAAGGTGTGTGTGCCGGCGGGCACGTCGCCGATGAAGGGCGTCTTGCCTAGCGGCTTGCCATCGAGGAACAGCTCCGCCTGGCCGCCGTCCTTTGTGTTCACTTCGATCTTGCCGGCCTGGCCCAGCTCCGCGAGGACTTCCTGGCTCTGGCCACGCTCGACCGTGACGGTCTTCGACCAGGGTGCGAAGCCCGCCGCGCGAACGCGCACCACGTGGCTACCGACATCGACCTCGTTGAACACGGTCGGCAGCGGCTTCCACTCGCCGTCGTCCAGCTTGCCCTCGCCTTCCGGGGCGGTCGTCACGACGCGCACGGTGCCTTTGTCGGGCGGCGCGGTCTGGACCATCTTCAAGCGCACGACAAACAGCTCGCCGGCTTTCACCTCGGCCGTCGCCTCCGCGTAGAATCCGCGCGGGCTGCGCGCTTCGATCTGGTGCGTGCCGACCCGGACGCCGCCCTGCGTGACCGGCGCCTTACCGATCGCCTCGCCATCGAGATAGACCGTCGCGTCCTCGATGTCGGCGAGGATCTTGAGCTCGCCGCTGTCGCCCTTGAGCTTGACCAGGGCCGCGTCGAAGATTGCGCGCTTGCCCGGCTCGACAGTGACGGTCTGCGAGGCCTTTACGTAGTCGGCGAGCGCGACCTCGACCAGGTAGGGGCCGGCCGGCAATCCCTCGACCACGGTCGGCGTGACGCCCTTGGGCCCGCCATTGACGGTGACCGTTGCGCCGCTCGGATTCGAGGTCACGAGGATCTCACCCTTGGCCGCTTCGACCTTGCTCAGGACGACGTCGAACGTCGCGCGCTGGCCCTCGGTCGCTTCGATCCAGCGCTCCCAGCGCTGATAGCCGTCCTTGATGACGACGACCTGATGGCGCCCGGGGGACACCTTGGTGGTCGACGGGATGGGGCCGACGGTCTTGCCGTCGATCGCGGCGACGCCGCCAGCGAACTCGGCGCTGGTTGTCAGCTCGATGGTCGCTGCCTGGATGGTGCGCGTCAGGTTGAAGAGCAGCGTCTGGATCGACGTGGCGATGGTGACGGTCTGGACGAGATCGTCGTAGCCGTCCTTCTTGAACTTCAACTGAATGGTGCCGCGCGGAAGCTTCAAGTACTTCATCGGCGTGACGCCCTGGTAGGTCTCGTTGCTGCCCTCGACCAGGTAGACCTGCGCGCCGGACGGCGAGGTGTCGACGTTGGTGCGCGTCTTGTAGACGGGCGCGGCATGGGCCGCGCTACCAGCCAGTGCGAGCACCAGCGTGAGGAGCAACATCTGTAGGGAAACAGCTTGACGCATGGTCGGATCCTTGGTGCTCACGCTCGGCGCGTTGTTTTCGGCGTGCCGCGGGCGCGACGCTCGGGCGAGTGGTGGGCGGACATTAGTACGAAGGACCAATGAGTCAACACCCCAATCTGCTCAAGGCGTTTGCGACCACGTCGCCCGGATTGGAGCGTTTGCTCGCCGACGAGCTCATCCACCTTGGCTGCAAGCAGGTGCACAAGGGGCGCGCCGGGTGTGGCTTTTCGACCGACCGCGTAACGCTCGAGCGCGTAACCCTCTCTCTCGTAACCGCCCACCGCGTGCTCTGGACGCTCGGAGAGGTCGACGCGCAAGACGGCGACCGCCTCTATCGCAGCGTGCGCGATGTGGTCCGCTGGCAAGGCCTCGTCCCGGCCGGCAAGACGTTCGCGGTGTTCGCGACCTGTCGCGATACGCCGGCCTTCCGCGACGCACGCTTCGCGGCGCTGCGCGTGAAGGACGCGATCGTCGACGTGGTGCGCGAGGCGAGCGGTCAGCGTCCCGACGTCGCGCCCGACGACCCCGACGTCGTGATCCGCGTCTCGATCGCGCGCGGCCGTGGCGTCATCAGCCTCGACGCGGCCGGCAAGACCAGTTTGCACGCGCGTGGCTATCGCACCGAGGCGGGCGAAGCACCGCTGCGCGAGAGCCTCGCAGCGGCCCTACCGCGCCTCGCCGGTTGGGACGGCAAGCTCGCCCTGGTCGACCCGATGTGTGGCTCGGGCACCATCATCATCGAGGCCGCGCTCGCCGCGCGTCGTATCGCGCCGGGTATGCTGCGCAACGACTATGGCTTCATGCGCTGGCCGGGCTTCAAGCTCGATCGCCACGCGGCGACCCTCGCGAGCCTGCGCGCGTCGTCTTTGGCTCGTATTGATGTGCCGCTCATCGGCTTCGACCTCGACGCCGAGCTGCTCGCGGTCGCACGCGGCAACGCCGAGCGGGCAGGGGTGCAACATGACGTGCAGCTCGCGGTCGGCGACGCGACCAACGTAACCGACGTGCCCGAGCAAGGCCTGCTCGTGACCAACCCACCCTGGGGCGGGCGCCTCGGCGACCATGCCTCGACCGTCGAGCTCTTGCGCGCGCTCGCCGCCCACTGGCGGACCCGTGGCCGCTGGAGCGCTGCCGTGCTGGTCCCGGATCAAGAAGCAGCGCAGGCCCTTGGCCTCGCTGAAGAGCGCATCATCCCGCTCGAGGCTGGTGGGCGCGATGTGCTGCTCGTGACAGGCCGACTGAGCCTGTCAGCCGGCTGAGCCACGATAGTTTGGCGCGGCGAAGAAGCCGCCCTGCACCTGCTCGGTGATGTCGTCGTCGGGGCCGTGCACGTGCTCGACCGAGTGGGCGTGCTGCTCGGCATCGTCGACCGGCACGTAGCCGATGTGGGCCCAGCCGCTCTCGTCCATCCAGCGGCGCGTATTGGCGCTGATCGCGTTCAAGATGCAGAAGTTGCCGACGCTCAGCGGGCTCAAGGTCGGAGCTTCGATGCAGGCGGTGACGAGTCGCACGAGGTCGCCGTGTGAGAGCCAGGTCGACAGGTGGCGACGGTCGCGCGGCTTTTCCTGGAAGGACGCGATGCGCAGGCACGCGACCTCGAGCCCGTACTTTTCGGCATACAGGCGACCGAGCGCTTCGCCCGCGACCTTGCTGACGCCGTAGAAGGTGTCGGGGCGGGGCGCGACGTCGGTGCCGATGCGGTGCCAGCGCGGATGGAAGCCTACCGCGTGCACGCTGCTCGCCAGGATGACCCGGCGCGCGCCCGCGTTCCTGGCGGCCTCGAGCACCGCCTGGGTACCGCCGATGTTGACGGCCGCGATAGTCTCCCAGTCGTGCTCGTTGGCGATCCCGCCCAGGTGCACGACCACGTCGACGTCGTGCATCGTCGCCTCGACTTCACTCGGCACGCGCAGGTCGGCGCGCACGGCGTCCTCGTCGTCCTCGAGCGGGTCCACGTCGACGAGGTCGGTCGCGCGCAGGCGATAACGATCGGCGATCGCCTTGCGCAAGACGCAGCCGATCTCGCCCGCCGCGCCAGTCACCAATACCCGTCCGATCCCTCGTGTCGCTCGCATCGATTGTCTCCCGGTTTCCCCAGAGGTGCACCCGAGTCACGTGGGGCGACGCTGCCTCCGGGTAGCCTCAGGGTAGCCTCAGGGTAGAGCGAGTCGCAGCACATGCACATCCTCGGCCCCGTCGTTGTCGACGCGCGGTGCGCTGAACACGATGAAGTCGCGGCCCATCGCGAAGGTCGTCAAGCCGTTCGCTTCGGCCACCATCGCTGGCGCGCTTTCGCCCACTGGACTCGACGCGAGCATGATGCGGCCGGTCGCCGGGATTCCGGCCGGGATCTGCAGCCATGCGAGCCGTGGCCCGAAGGCCAGAGGTGCGATGTCCATGCGCGCCGCGAGTTCGGCATGCAGCGTCAACGCGACCGTCGCGCCGTCACTTGGGTCGGTCGCGAAGACGTCCGAAGGATACATGCTGTCGGGGTTCACGATCATCGAGTCTGGGTTGACGATGAGCGGGTTGGGCCGCCACGCGAGCCGGCCGTTCCACACCGCGACGCGCGCGAGCTGCTGCTCGATGCGAATGTGCGGCGACATGTCGAGCGTGGCCGACACGCCCGCCTCGAGCCGCTCCATGCGCAGGGTTGTGCGTCCGCTGAGCCACGCGAGCGCGGGTCGACCATCGGCGAGGAGGCCATAGCTCGGCGCACGATCGGCCACGCCATCGCTACTGCGCGCAATCTCTGCGCCGCCCGCGAGGTCGCGCTCGATCACCTCGCGCCGCGGCTCGTGGCCGGGGATGCCATCGCCCGTGACACACGTGCTGCAGTCCTCCCAAGCGACGCGTGACCCGTAGATCGCCGGCGCTTCTTGCGCGCCAGCGCGATTGACCACGACCACCTCGCGCCCGTTGGCGAGGTCGATCGCGAACACGTCCGGGTCGCCGTAGCGGTCGTCGACATAGGCGAGGTAGGCGTCTGAGAGCGCCAGCGCGCGCGGGTGTGCGAGGTTCGGCGGGTTGAAGGCGCGCGGCCCGATGTCCGGCGTCGCGATGTTCCATACGACCAGATAGGGGGCATCGTCGCCGCTGCTCTCGACCCATGCGACGAGGTCGCCGGCCGCGGAAACGTCGGTCTTGGTCGCGACGTTGCCGGGCACGAGATAGGTCGGGTCGTCCTTCAAGCCGGTCAGGGGGCCTTCGACCTCGCGCACCTCGTTGGCCGTCTCCTCTGAGGCGTCGGAGGGGGTCGTGTCGAAGATCGTCTCGGGCGTCGAGGTGTCGCTGCTCTGGGCGTCACCGACAGTATCGACCGTGGTGCCGTCGAACACGCTCGTGTCGCTTGTTGCAGCCAGGTCGCCAGCATCCCCGCAGGCGGCAAAGAGCAAGCACGACAGAATCACGGAGATGGGAACCGAGCGCTTCATCACGCGGCTACTCTAGCAATCTCGGGGCCGAAACGCGCGCTCGATGAGGGCCGCATGCCAGGCCGATGTCCGCCGTCGAATCGGCGGCTGGACGCCGACCCTGACGACCCGCTGGCCACACCCTGGCCAGCGCGTTTACGCAAGCCACCCTGCATCGGTAGTCGCAGTCGTAGCGGGCTGCTGCCTGACCGAATGTCTGGTTGACCCCCTTGGGGCCTCCCAATACTTTGCGCGCCGTGAGCCTCCTCGTCCGGTTCCTTCGGCGCTACGCCAAGCCGCATATCAAGTCCTACGCGTTGGGACTCTTCTTCCTGCTCGCCACGACGAGCCTGACAGTCGCCATCCCGGCCTTTGTCGAGCTCGCGGTCGATGCTATCAGCCCCGGCGCTGCCAAGGGGCAGGTCGCGGGCCGCGGCGACGCGAGCAAGGCCATCGGCCTGGCGTGGGCCATCATCGCAGCCGGCCTCGGCGTGATGCTGGTGCGCACGTTGTCGCGCGTGCTGTTTTTCAACCCTGGGCGGGTCATCGAATACCACATGAAGTCGGACCTGTTCCGACATCTGACTGAGCTGCCGCGCGCCTACTACGACCGCGTGCGCCCGGGCGAGGTCGTGTCGCGCGGCACCAACGATGCGATGGCGGTGCGCGGCCTCATTGGCTTCGGCTCGCTGCAGGTCTTCAACGTGGCACTCACGCTGGCGCTGACCATCGGCAAGATGCTCTTGACCGACTGGCGCCTGACGCTGTGGGTGATGGTGCCGCTGCTGGTCGCCGTGGTGGTCTTGCGGCGCGCCATCCGCGACATGTTCAAGCTCACGCGCGAGACGCAGGAGACGCTCGGCACCATCTCGTCGCGCACGCTCGAACTCTATAGTGGGGCGACCGTGCTGCAGACCCTGAACGCCACGCCGATGGCGACCGCGCGCTTCGAGGAGCAGAACGCGTTGCTCCTCTCCGTTTCTCTGCGCCTCGCGTTCGTGACCGCGTGGCTCCTGCCGATCGTCGACGTCGTTGGCAACTTTTGCCTGGTGCTGCTCTTGTTCGTTGGCGGCGGCATGGTCGTCGAAGGCACCCTCACCCCGGGCGAGCTCGCGGCCTTCGCGGTGCTGATCCGCATCGTCGCCGGCGGCCTCAACTCGCTCGGCTGGCTGGTCAACGCGCTCCAGCGCGGCTGGATCTCGCTCGTGCGCGTCTACGAGGTGATGGACGCACCGGCCCGCTCGAGTGACGACGGCGCAAAGCCCATGCCCGACTCGGTCTCGGCGGAGGACCGCGGCCACGCGCTCGAGGTGCGCGACCTGACCTTTCGCCACCCCGGTCGCCCCGACACCAATGGCGTCGTGAGCGACCACGTGCACGTTGCGTCGGCCGTGTCGCACGTGTCTTTCAAGGCGCGCCCAGGCGAGACGATCGGCATCTTCGGCACCACCGGCGCAGGCAAGACGACGTTGCTCGACCTGCTCGCGCGCGTACACGAGCCACCGCCGAACACGGTCTTCATCGACGGCGTCGACGTCCGATCCTTGGAGCTCAAAGCATTCCGCCAGGCGACCGCCTATGTGCCGCAGGAGGCGTGGCTCTTCTCGCAGTCGCTGCGCGAGAACGTCGCGCTCGCGGACACGGCCGAGCAACGTGACGACGCACGGGTCGAAGACGCCATTCGCGGCGCCGCTTTGAGCGATGATCTGCAGGCGCTGCCCGAAGGGCTCGAGACCAAGGTCGGCGAGCGCGGCGTGATGCTCTCGGGCGGACAACGCCAGCGCACAGCCCTTGCGCGTGCTTTCTACAAGGACTTCGAGATCCTGCTGCTCGACGACGTGCTGTCGGCCGTCGACCACGCGACCGAGAAGCGCCTCATCGACGAGATCTATCGGCGTCGCAAAGGCGCCACTACGCTCATCGTGTCGCATCGCGTCTCGGCCCTGAAGCACGCCGATCAGATCCTCGTGATGGAGGACGGCCGGGTCGTCGCGCGCGGGACGCATGACGAGCTCCTGGCGGACACGGACAGCTCCTACTGGCGCGCCTGGCGCTTGCAGCAAGCGCGCGAGGCGGAGCCCGGCGTGGCGGCGAATAACGACACGGCCGTGGCCGCGGAAGCCGCCAATGGCTGAGCCAACCGCCCCGACGAAGCCTGCGAAGGCCTCGAAGGAAAAAGACAAGCCGACCGACTGGTCGCTGACCAAGCGCGTCTTCGACTACGTGCGCGCCGACAAGAAGTGGTTCTGGCTGGTGCTGCTCTTGACTCCGCTCGGCGTGCTGGCCGAGGTGATGCAACCGGTGCTCTTGAAGATCGGCATCGACGAGCACATCGCGCCGAAGGACATGGACGGCCTCGGGCTTGTCGCTCTCGCGTTCACGGGCACGGTGCTGTTCGCGTGGTTCACGTCGTCGCTCGGCTATCACGCCCTCCAGAAGGTCTCGCTGCGCGGGCTCGCGCGGCTGCGCTCGGCCATCTTCGCCCATGTCATGTCGCGGGGCGCGCGCTTCTTCGACAAGCGCCACGCCGGCAGCCTCATGACCCGCACCATCAACGACGTCGATGCGGTCTACGAGTCGCTCGCGCGCGGTGCCATCCAGCTGCTCACGAACATGCTCACGATCGTCGGCATGCTCGTCGCGATGTTGTTCCTCGACCCGGGGATGACGCTGGTCGCGTTCCTGTTCTCGCCGGTAATCTACTTCATCGTCGGCTGGTTCCGGCGCCGGCTGCGGCCGATCTCGCTGATGATCCGCGAGACCCTGTCGGTGCTCAACGGCTTCTTCGCGGAGCGCGTCTTCGGCATGACGGTCGTGCAGCTCTATGGCGCCGAGAAGGTGTCGGCGGACAAGTTCGACGCGATGTCGAAGGAGTACATGACCGCCTATCACAAGTCGAACTGGCTCGACGCGGGCCTCTACGCGGTGATGGACGGCATGAGCGCGCTCGCCACCGCGGCGGTCGTCTACTGGGTGGCGCTCCACTTCGACCCGACGCTCGGCGTGTCGGCCATCAGCATCGGCGTGCTGGTCGCCTTCATCGACTACCTCGGCCGCATCTTCGTGCCGATCCGCGAGCTGTCGGCCCAGATAGCGACCTTGCAGCGCAGCTTCGCGGCGCTCGAGAAGATCTTCCAGTTGCTCGACACCGACGAGAGCATCCCGGAAGGCAAGCTGTCCTTGCCTAGCCCGCTGGCCGGCGCCGTGAAGTTCGACGACGTGCGCTTTCGCTACGCGCCCGAGCGCCCCGAGGTCTTGAAGGGCATCGACCTCGAGCTGCGCGCCGGTGAAGTGCTGGCGGTAGTCGGCGCGACCGGCTCCGGCAAGTCGACCCTGGGCAAGCTCCTGACCCGCATGTACGCGGGCTACGAGGGGCGCATCAGCATCGACGGCTTCGAGCTCGCCGACCTGCGTGCGGCCGCCATCCGCGACGCGGTCACGGTGGTGCACCAGGACGTGTGGTTGATGGAAGGCACCATCGCGGACAACATCCGCCTCGGTGACCTGTCGATCAGCGACGCGGACGTGCGCGCCGCATGTCAGCAGTCGCGCGCCGCGATGTTCGTCGACGAGCTGCCAGACGGCATCGAGAGCCGCGTCGCCGAGCGCGGTCGCAACCTCTCCAGTGGTGAGCGCCAGCTCCTGTCGATTGCCCGTGCGATGGCCCGCAAAGCGCCGATCGTCATCCTCGATGAGGCCACCGCGAGCGTCGACTCGATGACCGAACGGCAGATCGACGCGGCCCTCGAAGCGCTCTTCGAGACGCGCACCGTGCTCGTCATCGCGCATCGCCTGCAGACCATTCAGAAGGCCGACCGCATCGTCGTGCTGCACCAAGGCGAGATCGTCGAAGCCGGCAGTCACACCGAGCTGATGGCCCTCGATGGTCGCTACAAATTGTTGGTTGAGACCGGCTTCGCGCTCTGACCCGAGCAACGCCTGCCGGGTGGCAGCCGGGGGCAGGTGCAACATCGCCGCATCCGTTGTAAGGACGCCGCATGGAGCACACCACCAACGCGTCGGTCAGCCTGATCAACACTATCAAGACGCTGGCCATCGACGCGGTCCAGAAGGCAGACTCGGGGCACCCTGGCTTGCCGATGGGCATGGCGGATGCGGCGAGTGTCTTGTGGGCCGACTTTCTAACCGTCGATCCGGCGGTGCCGACCTGGTTCGATCGCGACCGCTTCGTGCTGTCGGCGGGCCACGGCTCGATGTTGCTCTACGCGCTGTTGCACCTGGCCGGGTTCGACCTCAGCCTCGAAGAGATCAAGCGCTTCCGGCAGCTCGGCTCGAAGACCCCGGGCCACCCGGAGCACGGCTTGACGCCCGGCGTCGAGACGACCACCGGCCCGCTCGGGCAGGGCGTTGCGAACGCGGTCGGCATGGCGATGGCCGAGGCGCACCTCGCCGCGCGCTACAACCGCGGCGACCTTCAGGTCGTCGATCACATGACCTGGGGCGTCTGCTCCGACGGCGATCTGCAAGAAGGGATCGCCTCCGAAGCCGCGTCGCTGGCGGGTCACCTCGGCCTCGGCAAGCTCGTTTTCCTCTACGACGACAACAGCATCACGATCGAGGGCAAGACCGACCTGTCCTGGTCGGAGTCAGTGCCCGATCGCTTCGCTGCCTACGGCTGGCACGTGCTGACCGTCGACGGCTACGATCTCGTCGCGGTCGGCAACGCCCTCGCCGCGGCGCGCGCCGAGACCCAGCGTCCGTCGCTCATCTCGTGCAAGACCCACATCGGCCACGGCTCGCCGCATAAGCAGGACACCGCCGCGGCCCACGGCTCGCCGCTCGGGGCCGAAGAGATAAAGCTCGTCAAGGAAGCGATCGGCTGGCCGATCGAGCCGGCCTTCATCGTGCCCGACGAGGCCGTCGCCGCCTTTGATGCGCTGCGCGCGCGTGGTGCTCTGCGCCGCACCGCCTGGGAAGACACCTTCAAGCGCTACGGTGAGGCCCACCCCGAGCTCGCGGCCGAGCTTACCCGCATCATCTCCGGCGAGCTCCCGGCCGACCTCGAGTCGCGCCTGCCCGTCGCGTCCGACAAGCCGATGGCGACCCGCGTCTCGTCGGGCAAGGTCATCAACGCCCTCGCCCCGTACCTGCCCGAGCTCTGGGGCGGCTCGGCCGACCTCGCCGGCTCGACCAAGACGCTCATCGACAAGGCGGGCTCGTTCTCGAAGTTCGACCGCGCTGGCCGAAACCTCCACTTCGGCATCCGCGAGCACGGCATGGCCGGCATCATCAACGGCATGGCGCTGCATGGCGGCGTCATCCCGTATGGCGCGACGTTCCTCACGTTCACCGACTACATGCGCGGCTCGATGCGCCTCTCGGCGCTGATGCAGCAGCGCGTGATCTATGTGCTCACGCACGACTCGATCTTTCTCGGCGAGGACGGCCCGACCCACCAATCGGTCGAGCATGCGATGGCGCTGCGCCTCATCCCCGGCATGACCGTGCTGCGCCCGGCCGACTCGCGCGAGGTGGCCTATGCGTGGCTCTTCGCGGTGCGCCACCAGGGCCCTAGCGCCTTGTTGCTCACGCGCCAGGATCTGCCGCTCATCCCCAACTCGGGGGCCGGCGTGCTGCGTGGTGGCTACACCGTCGTCGAGGTCGAGGCACCGGATCTGATCTTCGTCGGCACCGGCTCCGAGCTGCACCTGTGCACGCTCGCGGCCGAGCAGCTCGCGAAGGAAGGCCTCCGCGCGAAGGTCGTGTCGATGCCATCGATTGAGCGTTTCATGGCCGAGCCGCAAGCCTATCGCGACGAGATCCTGCCGCCGTCGGTGCTCGTGCGGGTCACGGCCGAGGCGGGTCGCACGCATGGCTGGGAGCCGATCACCGGTCCCTTCGGCGTGTCGGTCGGTATCGATCGCTTCGGCGAATCGGCCCCGATGGAAGTCCTGGCCGAGCACTTCGGTTTCACCGCCGACCATGTCGCCAAGGTCGCGCGCGAAGCCCTCGCCGCGCTGCCCGCAAAGGTGCAGGCGATGAAGGAGCTGCTCGGTTGACCGCACTCTTCCTGATGTTCTCGTTGCTCGTCGCGGACAGCTATCGCACCGAGGTGATCTTCCTCGGGGACATGCCCGCCGAACGCGCCCTGACCCTGCATGAGCGCGTGCTCGGACAGGAAGGCGAGAGCACCGCGGTGCTCGGCCGCCAGCCGAACGTGATCGTCATCAAGGACACGCCAGCGCGGCTCGCGCGCTTTCGCGAGCTGCTCGCCATCTTGGACAAGCCGGGTGCTGCCGAGATGCACATCTACATCCGGCCAGTGCAGTACGTGCTCCCGAGCGAGCTCGTTTCGCTCGCCACCGAGGTCATGGACGAGCAGGCCGCGACCAGGGTGCGCATGGTGCCCGACGACCGCTCGCAGCAGCTCCTCGTGATGTGCCGCCCGCAGACCTACACCGCGCTCGACCGCCTCCTGAGGCGCCTCGACGTCGCTCCCAAGCCTGGAGATCCCCATCCATGAAACTCTCAGTCGTATCGGTTCTGGCGCTGTTCGTCGGCCTCTCGGCTTGCGGTGGCGTGCATCACGCGACCCGCCCCGACATGACCCGTGCGGCCAAGGATCCGAGCCTGGTCGAGGTCCGCACGACCGGCTTCGAGGGCCCGACCCGCGTCGTCAGCTACTCGACCTGGGACATCGATCCCAACGACGAGCTGCCCCTCGCGCCGCCCGACGACGTCGTGACCGACATGCGTGAGCAGGCCGCCACCTTCGGCGCGGAGATGTTGCTTATCGAGCGGGTCGAGGACGCCTGGCGCAAGGCCTGGCTCGGCCTCGGCGTGGTGAAGGACGATGCCGCCAAGAGCGAAGTCGCGCCGTGCGTGCACGCCGGCTTCGACAAGGCCCTGGCCGACGCCAAGGAGCGCGCGATTCGCTGCGGCAAAGGGATCCTCTACGAGCGCCCTGCGATCCGCGGCAGCATCGAGGTGCTGTTCGAGGTCGACCCCGAAGGCAAGGTCCTGCGCGCCGCGCCGACCCCTGCGTCGAGCCGCGACAGCGAGTTCCAGCAGTGCGTCGTCGGTGCCGTGCACACGACCACGTTCGGCCGCCCGCTGGGCTTCACCTGCCAAGGTCGGGTGTCGGTCGCGATCACCGGGCCCAGCACCGTCAACTGACGTGGGGACTATGACCGAACGGGCAGCGGGGCTGGCGAAGGCACAAGGCGTATCGGGGGCAGCGGCCGAGCTGCTGCTCGCATCCGATGTCATCGACCTCCACATCGACACGTTCATCCCGCCGCGTATGCCGCTCGTGCGCTACGATGTGACGAAGGCGCACGACCGCCCGTTCCTCGGCGGTCGCTTCTTCGGCCACCTCGACATGCCGCGCATCGGCGAGAGCGGGCTCACCGGCGCGATGTGGTCGATCACGACCAACCCGTTCCGCCGCGCGTCGCGCCGCTGGGTCGTTTTTCAGAAGAACTTCGAGCGCTTCCAGGCGATGATTGCGGCCCAGCAGGGGCGCCTCGAGATCGTGCGCACGCTCGCCGAGTATCGCGCGGCGCGCGCGCGAGGTGCCCACGCGGTGCTGACTGCAATCCAGGGCGCCAATGCGCTGGAGCGTGCTCCCAACGGCCTCGCATCGATCGTCGCGCCGCAGGCTGGCCCGCACCCGATCACACGCGTGACGCTGGTGCACCTGACCAACGCCGCCTACGGCATCACGTCGAGCCCGTTCCGTCTGTGGAAGGGCAAGCGTGGCCTGACCGACATCGGCCGCGACTTCGTGCGCCACCTGAACGAGCACCGCGTCTTCGTCGACCTCGCCCACATCAATCAGCAGGGCTTCTGGGACGCCGTCGAAGTCCACGACAAGAGCCAGCCGCTCATCGCGACCCACACCGGCGTGAGCGGGGTCAAGCCCCACTGGCGCAACCTCGACGACCGCCAGGTGAAGGCCGTGGCCGACACCGGCGGCGTCATCGGCGTCATCTACTCGCGCGCGTTCCTCAAAGTACGCGGCGGGCCCGACGACTCCGGCATGATCGTCGACCACATGGAGCACGTCGCGAACGTCGCTGGCGAAGACGCCGTCGCCATCGGCAGCGACTACGACGGCGCCATCGTGCCGCCAAAGGATCTTCGCTCGGGCAGCTCCTACGTGCGCCTCGTCCAGAAGATGCTCGACCGCGGCCTGTCCGAGACCCGCATCCAGAAGATCCTCGGCCTGAACTTCCTACGCAGCTTCGAACACTTGCGCCCTTCGTGAGCCGGCCGAGCAAGCTCGGCGCTTCAACGCAATCGCGGCATATAAGCTTGCTCGGCCGAGGGTCGCAGGCACGAATCTCTGATTGCTCTCGCCTCGCCACGGCTTCGCCTGGTCGGCGAATTTGCTTCGGGCTCAAATGCTGTGGTCTACTGGCCCCACGTAGGAGGTGAGTGGTGACAACGGACCCCGATACGAATGCGAAGGCCGCCTCGACAAGCTCTGCGTCGCGGTCGCCCAAGGCCGAGGCGATCCTCGGGGCGGCGCCGGACGAGCAGATTGCCGCCGCGATTGCCGCCGAGAAGTGGGCGCGCGCGACCGACCTGCTCGAGTTCCATGGTGAACGACTGCTGCTCGATGGCGGTGTGCGCGAGCTGTCGGGCTGGCTCGAGGTGCTGCCCGACGAGTACGTCACGCGCCACGCCAAGATCGCTGCGCTGTTCGCGTGGGTGCGAATCTACGACCAGCGCTATCAAGATGCGCTGACGTGTCTGTCCAAGGCCGAGCGTGCTCTCCAGCAGCTACGCCTTGGCGAGTCCGCGGCTCGGGAGGCGTCGGCCTCCGACGAGGTCGAGCTGCGTCCGTTCGTCGAGCTCGAGCACTCGCTGGCCGCCATCCGGCTGCACCTGCAGGCCGTCGACGGCGCGAGCGGCAAGCTCCCGCAACAGGTCGAGGACATCATGATCCCGGCCTCGGGCGACCACCCACTGTGGCGTGCCGGGGCCCTCGTGATCCTCGGGCGCTCGCGCCTGCAGTCCGGCGACCTGCGTGGCGCGGCCGACGATCTCGAGGCGGCTCACACGCTCGCGTCGTCGTCGCGCGGTATGCGCGCGGCGCGGGTCACGGCCGATGCGGCGGTGCTGCTCGGGCGCATCAACGAGGTGCGCGGCAAACTCGAGCCGGCGCTGCGTCTCTATGAAGAGGTAGTGCAGGCGACGGCACCGCGCGACGGCTCGCCCGACGCGACGTTCGGTGCGCGCCTCGCTGCCGAGGTCGGTCTCGCGCGCGTCGCGCTCCAGCGCCTCGACCTGGCGACGGCTGGCAAGCGGCTCGACGTCGTGCGCGGCGCGCTCGAGTCGGCGTCGGCGGCGGTCGATCCGATCCGCGTCGTGTTCGAGGGGACGGTGGCGCGCGCGACGCTGCACCTCGTGGACGGGCGTTCCGAAGAGGCCCGCGCCTCGCTCGACAACCTCGCGAGGATGCTGGGCTCGCTCAAGGTGCGGTGGCCGCTGGCGCTCATCGGCGCCATCCGCGCGCGTCATGCATTGCTGCGAAAGGACGAGCCGGCGGCGCGTCGCTGGCTTCAGCAGCACACGATGCGCGGTGACGCGAACCAGCCGCCCAAGAGCCCGATCGCCGCCTATGAGGCGGTCACCGAGGCCTTCGTGCAGGCCGCGTTGCATCAGCCCAAGCCCGCGCTGCGAGCGGCTCAGGACGCTCTGGGCTGCGCGGAGTCGGGCGGCGACAAGGTGCTCCAGATCGAGGCGCAGCTCGCGCTGGCCCTCGCGCACTATGGCGCTGGCTCGCGCGAGGATGCGCGCTCGGCGTTGCTCGCAGCGCTCGCAGGGGCGAAGGCGATAGGCGCCCTCTTGCCGCTGTTCGTGCGCGGCCTCGATCAAGTCGCGGCCGAGCTCGGCGTCGCCTCGGACGAGCTCACTCGCGTGCAGGCGATGATCCCCGCGGCACCGCCTGCTCAGCGGGCCGCCGCTGATCGCCCGCTGTCACGGCCGAGCAACTCAGCGGGAATCTCAGGGCCTATCCAGACGAGCAAGGTCATCGCACCGGTCGCGACCTCGGCAGCCGCTCGAGCGCCGGCCGAGTCGGCCGAGGCTGGCGCGGCGAGCGCCGACGAGAGTGAGGCAAGCCCCGTCGAGGCGTCGGCGTCAGCCTCGCCAGCCTGAGTCGAAGCAGCGGAGAGTCGCCTGCCGGCGCCCGGGCTGACATCTCCGCGCGCCTGTGTCACAAGGGCGCATGAGCACCCCGGCGGACCTCGAGCGTTACCTCGCGTCGACCGACGAAGAGCTGCGCCTCTATATCGACGCGGCCCACATGAGCTACCTGCCCGTGTACCTCGGCCGCGCCGATGCACGGCACGCGCTCGGCGTGGCGACCGATCCCACGGCCTTCACGACGGGAACGCTGACGACCGAGGTCTTGCGCGAGCTGTGGCTCGCGTCGCAGGTCTTCGCGACGCATGGCGGGATCTTCCTCGCGAAGTGGCCGCACACCGCGGTGCGCCGACGCCGCTTGGAGCCGTTCGAGGTCGCGCTGCTGGCGGGTGATCGCGACGTGCTCAAGAAGATCGTCGCGGTCTTCGGCCTCGACCCGATGACGCTCTTCGCGGGCATCGAGCCCGACGACGTCACGGCCGAGGTCAAGGCCGTCACCTCGTACTTCCAGACCGAGTTCGTGTCCGACCCGGTCGAGCTCGCAGGCACGCTCGCGATCTTCTACTGGCTCATGCTGTCGAGCCTCGCGAGCGAAGACCTCGAAGGCTTCGAGGCGACGCGACGGCGCGCGATGCGCCTCATCGACGATCAGGGACACCTCGTAGGCGGCATCGCTCAGGGCGGCATCGCGCGCATCAAGGCGGTGCACGACGCGCTCGCTGCGCTGCGGCCGGTGCGCCCCGAGGCGTTCGCGCTCGCGGTCGTACGCCATCGCGCGCTGCACGACCTCGAGCTCAAGAAGACCCACGCCAACGACGCGGACGCACGCATCCAGGGGCGTGGCTCGCTGGACCGCACCGCGCTGGCGCTGATCGTCATCGCCAAGGCCTTCGGCATCGAGCTGTCGCAGGCACTGAAGGGCGCGGGCGCCGATCCGATAACGCTCGCCTACGCAGCCGCGCTCGGACACTCGCCCGCCAGCTGACGCCCATCCGGATAGGCGCCCTTTCAGCGCTCTTCAGCATCCTTGCTTCGCGCAAAATGGTCGGGCATATCCCGCGCGTGAAAGTCATCTCCCTCGATCGCGACGACCCCGAGACCTGGCTCATCGGCCCGGCAGTGGAGGCGGTGAAGAAGGGCGGGCTCATCATGTTCCCGACCGACTCGGTCTACGCGCTGGGCTGTGACCCGTTCGATCGCAAGGCGGTCGACAGGCTCTACGCCGCCAAAGGCATGACCGAGAACCATCGCTGCTCGGTCATCTGCGGTGACCTGAAGCAGGTCGCGACGGTCGCGCGCGCGGTGTCGAACGACGCCTTCCAGTTCATGCGACGCCACTTCCCGGGGCCGTACACGGTGCTGCTCAAGGCCTCGCGTGACCTCCCGAAGGAGGCGACCGGCAAGCGCCAGCAGATCGGCGTGCGCATGCCGAATCACCCGGTGCCGCTGGCGCTGGTCGAGGAACTCGGGCGACCGCTGCTCGTGACCTCGGTCCCCGCCTGGCTCGCCGGCGAAGAAGTCGACCCGGTCGCCCTCGCCGAGAGCTTCAGCGTGCGGCCCGCCGTCGTCATCGATCAGGGCCCCCAGGTCGCCGACCCGTCGACCGTCATCGACTTCTCGGTCGACCCGCCCGAGCTCGTCCGGCTCGGCAAGGGGCCCGTCGACTGGGTCGAGTAGAGGCAGCCTCGCGGCCTCGGTCCGCGCCCCTCGCTTCGCGAATCTCCGGGGTCTCGAGCCCTGTGAGACGCCATCAACACGCCACGGGCCCGTCGCCCACGCCGGAGCGCTTGTCATGACTCGTGTCGTCTGGGCCGTCGTCGCCTGCCTCGCCCCGTCGGTCTTCGCTTGTAGCGACGACTCGACCGCCGCCGACGTGCGCGCGGAAGTCGCTGACGTCGCACCCGAAGCGGCCGATGCGGTCGATGATATCGATGAGATCCGTGCGGACGATGCGACCCATGTCGACGCCGCCGTCGACGAGGTTGCGGACACCGCAGCCGACGTCGACGTCACCCCCGAGATCGAGGAGCCCGTACCGCTGCCGACCGTCGAGGGCCTGACCGAGCTGCGCGACGACAACCCCGATCCCCGCATCGTCGAGGTGTCGCTCGAGGCGAGCGAGAATTCGGTGCAGCTCGCCGCGTCCGGCAAGAAGACGAAGCTGCTCAACTACAACCACAGCTTTCCCGGGCCGCTCCTGCATGCGCGCGTCGGTGACCGCGTGATCGTGCACTTCACCAACGCGCTGACCGAGCCGACGACCATCCACTGGCATGGTCTGCGAATCTCGGATCAGATGGACGGATCGCCGATGATCCAGAACCCGGTGCAGCCGGGCGAGACGTTCACCTACGACTTCGTCGTGCCCGACGCCGGCACCTTCTGGTACCACACCCACCTGTCCCAGATTGAGCAGCTCGAGCGCGGCCTGTATGGCGCCATCGTCGTGCACGAGGCGGCTGCGCCGGTCTTCTCGGCCGAGCGCATCGTGGTCGCCGACGACCTCCGACTCGACGCCACCAACCAGGTCTCGGAGTTCGTCCTGACCGGACACGATCTTATGGCGGGTCGGGTTGGCAATCTGCTGCTCGCCAATGGCAAGAACGGTGTCTTGCGCGCGACCATCCCGCGCGGCGGTATCGAGCGTTGGCGCGTGGTGCTGGCGTCGAACGCGCTGTCATTCGGGCTGCGCATCCGGGGCGCCGATGTGCGCGTCATCGCGACCGATGGCGGGCTCCTGCCGACGCCGTTCGCGCTGACGCGGGTCGATATCGCGCCGGGTCAGCGCTACGACTTCGAGGTGCGCCCGACCGCGACCGCCAGCGAGGTCGTGCTCGAGGCGCTGGTGGTCGTCTCCGACGCGAGTGGTACTATCTCCGAGCAGCCTTTTGCCCTGATTAAATCGACCGTCACTGGGGAGGTCGTCACGCCCGAGCCCGTCTATCCCTCGGTGATCATGCCTGCGACGACCGACCTTCCCGATTGGATGGAGTTACTCGACTGGAAACTATCTGCGGTCAACGTCGGCGGCAAGGTGCACTTCACGATCAACGGTATGTCCGACTTCGTCGACAGCGACGGCGAATTCCACGACCACGTGCTGCTGCACACGTTCGAGCCGAATGTGGCGGTGCGCATCAAGCTGACGAGTGCCATCAGCCCGGCCCACCCGTTCCATATCCACGGCCAGTTCTTCCAGATAATCGAGCGCGGCGGCAAGGCCGTGACCGACGAGCCGGGCCTGCGCGACACCGTCTACTTGCGTGGCGCCGAGAGCGCCACCATCCTCGCCTACATGGAAAACCCCGGACGCTGGATGGTGCACTGCCACATCGCGGAGCATGGCGAAAATGGCATGATGGCCGATATCCAGGTCGGTCCGCCCGGCGGTCATATGCATGGCGCGCCACCCGGCCAATGAAGCGCGCGATCTTCAGGGCCCGCGTGCCCGCCGCAGTGTATCGCTGGGGGTCTCGCCGCAGCGCTCTCGATCAGCGCTCTCGATAGCGCCCGCTGAAGCGCCCGAAGTGCTCGAAGCTGCAGGCCAACGCGACGTCCGTCACGCGCACGTCGTCGCCGCTCGCGAGCATTGCGTGGGCCCGCTCGAGGCGGCGCATCCGCAGGAACTGGAGCGGTGAACAGTGACGATGGGCGCGAAAAGCACTCTGCAGGACACGCACTCTGACGCCGGAGATGGCGCCGAGATCAGAAAGCGTAATGGGTTGCGAGAGGTTCGCTTCGACGTACTCTTCGACCTGGCGCAGGCAGGCGACCCCCGGGTCGAGCGGGGCGAGCTCGTCCTGGCTTGTCTGCGCCAGCAGCACCGCATGTACGAGGCTGTCGGCGAGGCGCGCGGTGATCGACGGCACGCCGCTCAGCACCTGGTGATCGAGTTCGTGCTCGATGACCGTGTGGAGCCGCATGGCCGCCGCGCCGCGCGGCGTCGTGAGCGAGAACGACGGAGCGAGGCGCAGGTGCCGTGCCTGCGGCCCGGTGAGCGCGGTGTAGGCCGACTCGACGACGACGCGTGGCATCACCAGCTCGATGCCGACATGGCCCGGATGCGCGACGACATCGATGGCGTCGCCCGGCGAGGCGAGCGACGCGAAGCGCCCGACGTGCATCGGCACCTCGCGGCCGCCGTTCCAGGAATCGATGACCCCAGCACGCCCGTGGGACATGATGTAGACGTCGCCGTTATGGGGCGTGTGCGCGCGCAGCCCCGTGACCGAGGCGAACGAATGCAGGCGCAGCGGGCCGAACGCGACGTGGTGCATGCGGACGTCGGACCGGGTGGCGCGGCCGATTGGCTCGACGGTAATCGGCGTGCTCACGCGCGAATAGATCTCGCGCAGCTCCTCGGTCGTCGAGGTGACGATTCCCGGCTGCCGTGACAACGGCTGTGCAGAGTTGTCGGACGCGCTCATGACCCTGGGTTCCTGCGCGACGGCCGCTGGGCGCCCGCGAGGTCCGCAGCCTATCACGCGGTACCGTGCCCGCGCGAGGGAGCGCGCGTCAGGCGCCGCCGACCTTGGGCAGGCACTTGCCCGACTCCGACGTGACGACGTCGCTCAACGCAGCATCTTCCTCTTCGGCGCTCTCTTCGGACTCGGTCTCACCCGGCTGGAAGCCCGGTGGCGGAAGGATGCGGCCTTCGACGTCCCACACCTTTTCTTTGTGGTCGTTCCACGCTTGCGGCGAGCGATCACTCAGCGGGAAGCGGTCCGTTGCCCCGCTCACGCTCTCGGTCTTGGGGCCCCGGATCTTGTCTTTGCCCGCCTGCGGGTGGTTCCTCCAGACGAACTTCAACGAGTCGATTTGCACTCTCTGTCCCGGCGCGAAGAGCACCTCCTCCTCGCCCGGTGTGTTCGAGACTGCCTCGACAATCTTGCCGCCGGTAGGGTCCCAGATGCGCCATTGAATCGGGAAGTTCCGGCCATACGCGGGATTCTTGGCGGTGCTCATGAATCCCTTCTCCTCGATGACGCCGCCCACCCGATAGTTCTGGAAGACCGGTTCGTACGCCTCGGGGAACTTCACCATGCGATAGACATGGGGCACCCGCTTCTCCTTCGACGGGCCTGGCTGGGCCGGCCCTTTGGCTCGGCGCGCATGTCGCTGCTTCTTGTCGGCGCGCCCCTGCTTGGTCCGATTGGCCGCGAACTTACCGAGCTGGTTCTTCTTGCTGAAGGTCGCGTCCTTCTTTCGGCCGGCCTGTTCGTCGCCGACTGCGGCCCGCTCGGAGCTGGACTCGCGCTCGGTCAACAGTGACGCTCGCGCCGGGCCCTTGGCCTTGAGCAGCGCGGCCGTGGCGAGCTCCGTCCACGGGGTCCAGTACGCTATCACCCGCGGGTCCTTCTCGATCCCGCGCAGGACCTCGTTCATGGAGTACGCGGCGTTCGAAGTATAGAGGACGAGCGCGGTCAGCTCGTCGCTGGTCATCTTGTTCGTGTAGTGGTCATCAGGATTCTGCGACCTCAGATCCTCTGCTTTGGTTCGGGCATAGCCGACCTCCTCAGACCTGGGGATCGTGGGATCCATCGTCTTCGTCTGCAGCGGCGCGTCGGGCTTCATGTCCGTGTCGCCGCTGGTCCCTGCCTCTTCCTTGCCCTTGTTCCCCTTCTTGCCGTCGCTGTGGCCACCCTTGGCCTGCACGGGCGTGACGAGGGCCTCGCCTTCAGCGAAGTTGGGCGCCGCCTTGAGCTGCGTCTTGAGGTCGCTCTTGCGCGGCGCAGCATCAGCCTGGTCGGGCGCCTTGGCCTGCATCTGAGTGGACGCACGCGACCGATCTTTGTGTGTCTGGACCATCTCGAGACTCCTTTTAGCTGCCCTTGATCGCATCCGCGGACCCACCTCGCTATCCAGATTGCGCAGCGGGCTCTATCCAAATCCGGCGTTTGGCAGAGCGACGGGTGGTGGCGTTCAGGGGGTACTGCTAGCTAGCCTCGCCGTATGAAGCTCTCGCTGGGCAGCGACGACGTCGCACACTTTCACGAGCACGGTTGGCACATTGCCCGTGCTGCCTGTAGCGATGCCGAGCTGCGCGAGCTGCGCGACGCCTGGGACGAGCTCTTCGCGCGCTTTCCCGGGGCGGTCGTCGATGTCACGGGCGGCAACATGCTCCAGCTGGCCAGCCCGTGTCGCATTGATCCCAGGCTGGCTGCGCTGGTCTCGGATGGCGAGCTGGGGCGCGCCGCGGCGCACCTGCTCGGGTGTGACGAGGTGCGGCTCCTCCAGGATGTCGCGTTGCTCAAGCCAGCGCGCGTCGGTGGCCGCATTGGCTGGCACCAGGACTACGACTACGCCGGCTATCTGGACCCGATCAACACCGTCGCCTTTCGCATCGCGCTGGACAGCGAGGCAGCCGACAGCGGCGCGATGGCCGTCATCGACGGCAGTCATCGCTGGGACGTGCGCTTGCGCATCGCCGAGCGCAACTGGTTTGTCGCCGACGGCGCGCTCGAGACCCTGCCGGCCGAGCTCCAGGGCGAGCTGCCCACACGCCACCGCCTCCTCACGCTGCGCCCCGGCGATGTCAGCATGCACCACTGCCTGGTCCTGCACGGCAGCGGCGCCAACCACTCCGGCGTCGCGCGGCGCACGCTCGGCTTCCAGATCTTCGATGGCGCGTCTCGCCTGAATGTCGCCGGCCTGGCGGACCCCGCGATGGCCGCCTACTTCGAGACCGACGACGACGGCCACCTCATCGGCGCGAGCTTCCCGCGCCTCTTCCCGCTCTAGCGCGCAGCGCCGCAGCGACACCACCGTGTACTGACCGCCAACCGCCCGGCGGTGACGCTAATGGAGCGCCCCCATAGCGGTCACTGTCGCCACCCGGGTTGGCGCCTGTTACCCCCCCCCCGGGTTGGCGACTGTTACCACCGAGGCTGGTCCCGCTGACCCCCCAGGCTAGCCTCGCGCGTGTCAGCGCTTCGCGTCCTTCAGGATCGTCGACTGCGCGCCGTACACCGCGCCGGTCGCGGGCGGCATCGTCGACGTGCTGGTGCCATGCGCTGGCGTCACCCGCCCGCGTGAGCTCGACGGCATCTGCGCCTTCTCGGCGCCCGCGCTGGTCGCCGGCGATGTCGTTGGCAGCGTCACGTTCCCGGTCGCCATCGGCTACAGCGGCGACTTCAGCGCGACCGGCTACGGCCTCGTCGCGCCGGTGCACCACGAAGGCACGGTGTGTCCGGCGAGCTGGTCAGCTTCCCGCTCGAGCTGGCTGCTGGCACCAAGCTCGCGCGCATCCACCTCGACTCGGCGGAGCACCAGCACGACCTGGATCTCGTGGTGTTCGACGGCTCCTGCGAGGTCGTGAGCTGGGACACCTGCGACGCGTTGTGGGTGGCCGCCAACATCGGTCCCGACGAGAAGATCGAGCTGATGCCGAGCGAGGCCACGAGCTACTTCGTAGCGTTCGATCCTTACGTCGTCGCCGGCGCTGACGCGCCCTATACGCTCGACTGGTGGGTCGTCGCTGACGGGCCCTCGAACCTGACGGTGAGCGCGCCGAGCGAGGTCAGCGCCGGCACCTCGGTCGATGTCCAGGTCAGCTGGCCGCCGCTCGCGTCCGGCGAGTGGCTCGGCGTGGTCGAGTACACCAACGAGCACGGGCCGCTGCGGGAGACGGTGCTCGACGTCACGATCCCCTGAGCTGTCACGCGCTCAGGCGCGCTGCAGCATGCCTTGGGCGACCCAGCGCCCGACGATGTCGAAGGCGGCGGCGGCTGCGGCTTGCGCGCCGTGTCGCTCGGCGAGCCACTCGCAGAATGCCTCGAAGGTGGTCGGACCCTGGTCGAAGCTGCGAAGGCTTCGGCCTCGAAAGCGGAGACCGGGCGCTCCAGGACCTTGAGCGCACGCCGCCAGACCACCATTCGGTTCGTTGGCTCCGTCGGGTCGGCTCCGGCGACGATTCGTAGGCAGGGCACATGTGCGAGCGGCAGCTGCGTGAGCGCCTCGGGCGCGAGCGTGGTCAGGTCGTCGAACGTCATCGGCGTTGCATCCGGCCCGTCGAAGACCGCGACGTGGGCCCACGCGAGCCGCGCCAGCGCCGGCGCCGTGGGGTGATCGAGGGCTATCGGGTGATCGGCGACGAAGCCTGCGAGGCGGTCGCCGACAAGGCCGATCGACGGGTCGCGCGGCGGACACGCGACCAGGTAGTCGACGACGAGATCGTGGAAGCGGGTCTCGCCGATGAGCTCGACCAGCGCGACGAACTGGTCGCTGAGCACGTCGCGGATCCGAAAGAAGTACAGGTCGGCGTAGATGCCGAGGCGCTCGCTGACGCCGACTCGGTCGTCGCCGACGAAGGTCTCGGCCAGCGTTGCCGCGCTCAGGCCGAACGCCGTGCACGCACGCGCGACCGGCTCGGTATGGGTCACGAGCGCGTGGAAGGTGGCCTGGATCGCTTCGAGTTGGGCCGTGTCCACGTAGGCAGGGGCTGCGTCAGCCCGGTCCGGGGTCGGGTGGGCGCGCGGGTTGCTGCAGACCTCACGTGTCAAGCGCGCCGCGCGCTGCGACTCGGCGACGAGCATCGCGAGCGGCGGGATCGCGTCCCACTCGACCAGCGTCGCGACCTCGCCCGTGCGCGCGATGAGGCTGCGAAAGATGTCGCAATGATTCCGAGCTTCATCACGGCGGCGCGCACACGTGCGCTCTCCCTCGGCAACCGCCTCGAAGGCGCCGGCCCGCTGCTCGTGCGGCCCACCATCGGCACCGCGCGTTCGCGCTCGATGGCTCGGGGTAAGCTCCACGCACTGCCAGATGTGGCGATCTATTTCGCATAGTTCGGCCATGGCCGGAGCTCAATACCACTCTCGTGTCATATACCGAACTCATCGGTGGCGTGCTCGTGGCGATCGGCCTCCTGACGCGGCTCGCCGCCCTGCCGTTGGCGATGACGATGCTCGTCGCCATCGTGTCCGCCAAGCTCCGGGACTCGAGGCGAGCGGCGGCTTGCTCGCCAACCTGCGCGATGCCTTCGCGTTCGACGAGTCCCTCTATCTCGCTGTCTTTGTCTTGCTCGCGGTCGCGGGACCCGGGTCGCTGTCGCTCGACCGTCTTCAAGCAGAAGGTGCGGGCCACGCAAGTCGCTTTACCTGTCCCCAGTGCCCTCTAAACGCCTCTAAACGGAGTATTTGCCATGTCGATGAAAGGCCTGATGATCGCTACGCTCGCCGGTGGAATGTTCAGCGCGATGGGCGCGGCCGCCTTCGCCGAAGAGCCGATGAAGCCCGCCAAGGTCCACTGCGCGGGCACCAATGAGTGCCAGGGCAAGGGCGCTGCAAGTCGGCCAACAACGCCTGCAAGGGCCACAAGGGCTGCAAGGGCAAGAGCTTACCGAGACAACCGAGGCCGAGTGCAAGGCCAAGGGCGGGACCATCGTCGTCGAAAAGACCTCGCCGTAAATTCGCTCGCGGCGCGCGCGGGGCCTTCGTCGCTCGCGCCTCGGCAGCCTCTGAGGCTGGCCTTCGTCGCGGCTCCTCGGCCGCGCGCGCCTGACTTCGCGAATTCCATTGTCATTGGTCGCGGTTCCTCCGCCGGGCGCGTGTCGCTTCACGAATTGCCGCCCGGTCCCAGTTCGTTCTCTCTGAGTCCGCATGCCCGCTTTCCCCATGCTCGGCCACGGAATCGGCCTGCGCACGCCGCACTACATACACGTCCTCGAGACCCGGCCGCACGTCGACTGGATCGAGGTAGTCAGCGAAAACTTCCTGGGCGCGGGCGGCAACCCGCGCCGGTTCTTTGATGAAGGCACGCGAGCAGTACCCCATCGTCCTCCACGGCGTGTCACTCTCGCTCGACTCGACCGCGATGAGCGTTGCCGGCGGCGCCAGGAAGATCAGTGTCGCGAGCGTAAACGGAGCGTGCTTGAGCATGACGGCTCCTCGGAAGCGGGCCCACACACCCTTCGCAATCCTTGTGCCAGAATTCGGCAACGGCAGCCGCAGGCGATACGGCGGATTCGCCTTCGGCTGGCTCGCGCTCGGCCTTGAGAGGTTGGGGCGGGGCGCCTCGGGTGGGGCGGATGCCGTCCGCCGCTCGGCTCATCCGATGAGGCTGCGGAGGTGGCCGGCGGCGGCTTCGGGGGCGGTCGGGTTGATGACCAGGTCGGTGCCGAGCTCGAAGCCGCCGAGCGGGAGCAGGCGCGGGATGAGCTCGATGCGCCAGTGCCAGAAATGTTCGAGCTGCTCGAGGCCGTGCTTGCCGTGGGTGAAGCTCTGGGTGCTCGGCGACAGCGACAGGCAGAGGTTCATGTCGGCGCCGCGTAGCGCGGTGTCGAGGGCCTTCAAAACGCGCGACAGCAGCTGGGCAAGCGCGCCGGCCTGGGGCTCGTCGAGGCTGATGAAGAAGGGGCTGTGGCGGCGCGAGGCGAGTTGCACTTCGAAGGGATAGCGGCTCGCGTAGGGGCACCACGCGACGAAGTCGCCTTCGTCGTCGATGACGCGCTCGCTCTGGGTGGTCTCGAAGGTGACGATATCGCAGACGAGGCAGCGCTCCTTGTCGTGCCAGTGGGTCCTGGCGGCCTCAATCTGGCGCAAGAGGCGTGGCGTCAGCACGGGCGTCGCGACGATCTGGCTGTGCGCGTGGGCGAGCGTCGCGCCGGCGCTGGGGCCGTCGTTCTTGAAGACCTCGACGTGCTGGAGGCGGCGGTCGCGCGTGAGGTCACTGACGCGGTCGCGCCAGGTCAACAGGATGGCAGCGAGCTGCGATGGCGCGAGGTCGCGGAAGCGGAGGCCGTGCTTGGTCGTCTCGACCACGACCTCATGGGCGCCGACGCCGCTGACCATGTCGTAGGGGCCGACCTGGCGCCGCTCGGTCGGGGCCTCGATCGACAGCACCGGGAAGCGATTGGCGAGCACCACGACCGCGTCGTCGCCCGCCTTGCGTGTGGCGATGCGGGTCGCCTGGCCCTTGCCCTGGAGCACGAGACAGAAAGGGCATGGCTCTTTCTTTGGGGAGGGCTTGCGCTCGGGCGGCAGGAAGTCGGTCGGACGCAGGCCCCGCTCGGTCGCGATGAGCGCCCAGGTGCGGTCGAGCGGGTCCCAGCGCAGCTCCGACATCTCAGACTCCCAGGTTGAGCGCTGAGTCGAGCGCGGAGAGCAGCTCGAGCTCGAGCTCACCCATGCCAGGAAAACGTTCGAGCGCTTCGCCGGAGGCGGCGATCAGCGCAATGTTGCCGCGTAGCCGCGCCGGCAACGACGTGATGGCGAGCGCGCCGAGCGGGATCCCCACTTCGAGCACTGCGCCGCAGGCGGCTGTGATTCCAGACTCACCAGCGGGTGCTTCGAGGGGCCACAGCACCAGCGTGCGCGGGGCGTGCGGCGACTCGACCGTGAGCTCGACGCGGGTGTCGCGTAGGGCATCGCAGCCGTGGTCGCGCATGTCGAGACGGAGGTAGAGCGCGTCGTCGTCGTTGCCGTAGAGCACGCGCTGGACGAGGCTCTCGGCGCGGTGGATGGCGCCGAAGCTCTGCTGGATTTCACCCGCGCCGAGCCACTTGAAGTACCAGCCGGACGAGCCATCGAGCACCACGTCGAGCTGGGTCATCGGGCGCTTGGTGCGCTGGGTCGCGGGCGCGGGCTTGCCGGCGAGCGCCAGCACGTAGACCGACTTCTGTAGAACGTCCGGCACTGCCTTGCCGACGCTCAAGTAGATCGCTTTCAAGTGCGCCCGGAAGAGGGAGTCGAAGTCGCCATCGAACGCGGTCGTGTGGCCTTCGCCAAACCACCACCACCAGTCGGAGGCCTCGGCGCGCATAACCAGCTCGGCCAGCCCCGGATCGGTCGCGAGCACCTCGTTCATTGGCCGCTGGACCGCGTGGCGGGCGGCCGTCAGGAGATCCCACGCCTTGTTCTTCACCGGGTCGCCGAGCCAGGTGCGGAACGTGCCGTCGATCCACGAGCCGGTTCCAAGGCCGGGCAGGGGGCGCGCAGGCACGGCGGCGATCGCCTCGCTCATCGTGGATAGCCGCATGCCCGGCGTCTCGGCGATGGCGGTGAGGAGGCCCGGCAAGAACGCGGTGATACCGCCCGGGTAGTGCTCCCAGCAGTTCTCGCCATCGAGCGCGATGGTCACGACGGCGTCGCCCTCGGACGCGGTGGCGCGGCGGATGGCGACCAGGCACTGCACGAAGTCGGCGTAGGCGCGCGCGTAGGGCCAGGTCGAGTACACGAAGCCGAGCTTGTCGGAGAGGCCGTGGTCCCTGAACATCAGCGACACGCCGTCGAGCTGCCAGGGGTGGAACTTGTCGGTTGGCTTTCTCGGCTGCGCGCCGGCGCCGGCGCTACCCGAGAGCGTCTTCCAGAGGATCGCCTCGTCGGTGCAGAGCCAGCGCAGGCCAGCCGCGCGCACGAGCGGCAGGATCTCGGCGGAGACCGAGCCTTCGGAGGGCCACATGCCGGCGGGCTTGGCGCCGAAGCGGCGCTCGTGGGCGGCGGTCGCGAGCCGAATCTGGGCGTCGGCGTCGGCGCGCCAGCGAAAGCGGCTGGCGGGCAGCGGGCTCGACGGGTCGGCGGCGCGCGCGAGGTCGGTGTCGCACAAGAGTGGGAGAATCGGGTGGTAGTAGGGGCTCGCCGACAGCTCGACCAGGCCCTGGTCGGCCAGCGTCTTCCACTTCGGGACAATCGCGTTGACGGCGGCGCGCTGAACCTCGAGCAGCGGCAGCTTGTCGGCTTCACTGAAGTTGCGGCCACGCGCGTAGAGCGCCGCGACGGTCGGGTGCTGGCGGACCGTGACGCCGGTCCAGGCGAGGTTGAACCAGACCTGCAGGTCGCGCAGCTCGTCCGTGTCGAGCACGCGCCCCTCGCGCACCTTGTCGCGCAGCTCTTTGTAGCGCGGGTAGGGCTCGAGCATCGTCTTGGGCGCGAGCGAGAAGAAGTGCTCGCGGATGGTCTGCACTTCGCTGGCCGTGAGTTCGGCCGCGGGTCGCTCGGTGAGGCGCCAGAAGCGCTCGCGACGGCCATGGTCGGGGCTCTGCATCGCTTCGAACTGGTCGATGAGGCCCGGCACCCAGTTGACGGTCGCGTGCGCCGCCGCCGGCGCGACCATCTCGAGCGCCGTCGCCATGTCGGTGTAGTCCTTCACGCCGTGCAGCCGCACCCACGGCAGCAGCACCTCACCCGTTACCGGGTCGCGATAGGACGGCTGGTGCATGTGCCAGAGGAAGGCGACGTGCAGCACCCTCAGCCCCCGATCTGGAACACGGTGAGACCCAGCTGCTGGCCTTTCGAGTCGAGCACTTCACAGCTCCAGAGGCCAGTCCACTGGGGTTGCGTGCGCTGCTTCGACCAGGTGCGCCACTTCGGACTGTTGCCGACCTCGAGCTCGACCCGCGAGACCAGGCGGCTGCCGCGACGCCACACGTGGGTCACCGTCGCGTCGGGCTCTGGGTTCTCGAAAACGGTGTAACAATAGAGGATTTCGGGTGGCGTCGCGTAGTGCAGCGCGACGTCGGTCGGGAGCTTGTCCTCGAGCGCCGTGCCAACGACCAGCTCGACCAGCTTGAGGCCGCCAGCCGATGGCCAGATGCGCGTGCCGGGCTCCGACCAGGGGTCGCCTTCCTTACCAGGCTCACCGGGGGTCGGTGGCGTCACTGGGCCAGACGGGGCTGCGGACGGAGTGCTGTCGTCGTTGGTGTCGGGGCTGTCGCCCAGCCGTGGGGGCGGCCGCGGGTCACGCCGCATCTCCGCCAGTAGCTCGGCCTTGACGGCCGGGGCCAGCTCCCGCCGGAGGTCGGCCAAGACCTCGGGGCGCAGCTCGCTGCGGAGGGACTTGCGCACGTCGGCTTCGATGGCGACGAGCGCCTCGGGGCTGAGGTTTGGGCCCTGGCTCATGCCGGCGCTACTGGTGCGGCCCTTGGCGCCGCTGTCACAGCTGGACAGCGCGCTGATGCCGACCAGCACCAGCGGCATGCTGGTGCGCGTCAGGCCGCGATAGCCCGACGCGATGCTGGTGGCGAACGGTAGCCGCGGCAGGCGACGCAAGCGACGCTGCACGGCAGCCGCCCATGCTGGTCGCAGAGGACGTCCGGTGCCGAAGCTCAGAGCCAGGTCGCGCATACCGGCGAAGCCTACATCAGGAGACCGACTTTTTCGACACGCTCGTGAGGCCGACATACGGTGCGCTGTGACTCCGTCGCTTGCCTCGCTGGTCGTGAGGCGAGCGGATGCCTCACGAAGTGAGGCTGCCCGCGAAGCACAACGCTCGGCAGGTGGCCGCGAGGGGAACGACGACATGGACACGCGCAACATCTGCCCGGCATGCAACGCGCTCTACGACCGGTCCATCTTCGTCTGCGTGCGATGCGGCACAGGCTTGCTCGAGATCCCCGACGCGCAGCTGCTGTCGGGCACGACCCTCGACATGCGCTACGACATCGAGGGCGTCGTCGGCACGGGCGGCATGGGCACGGTCTACAAGGCGCGCCAGCGCGGCATGGAGCGCGAGGTCGCGATCAAGGTGCTGCACCCGCGCTTCGCGCACGAGCCGCGCGCGGTGAAGCGCTTCTTCCGCGAGGCGCAGGCCGCCAGCCGCCTCATCCATCCGCACATCGTGACGGTGTACGACTTCGGCCGGGCGGCCGAGGGCCACCTCTACATGGTGATGGAGCTGCTCGAGGGGTTCACCCTCGGCGACCTCGTCCACTATCGCGCGCCGCTGCCGGCGGCGCTGGCGTTGGCCATCCTGAACCAGATCTGCGAGGCGCTGGAAGAGGCGCACAAGCAGCGCCTGGTGCACCGCGACCTGAAGCCGGACAACATCCTGCTGACGTCGACCGAAGAGGGCCTGTGGGCCAAGGTGCTGGACTTCGGCATCGCGCGCAGCGTGCGCGAGCCGGCTGAGGGCGGCGGCTTGGAGCGCCACCACTCGACGGTCGAGATCGCCGGTACGCCTGCGTATATGAGCCCGGAGCAGATCCTCGGCAAGGAGCCAGATCCCCGCAGTGACCTGTATTCACTGGGGATTATTCTGTTCGAGATGCTGACCCGGCAGCGCCCGTTCGACGACGAGAGTTCGGTCACGCTGTGCATGAAGCAGCTGAACGAGGAGGCGCCGCGTATCAACAGCCTGAAGTGCGAGCCGCCGGTGCCGACCGTGTCGGAGCCGCTCGAGCGGCTGGTGCGGTCCCTCTTGGAGAAGCGCCCGGAGGCGCGTCCGCAGCGGGCGAGCGACGTGCGCATGCTGATCAGCAAGTGCCCGGAGTCGTCGTTCCCGTACAGCGTCCCCGATGTCACGGCGCTCGATGCGGTCGGGCCGGCCGCGGGCACGCGCGCGCTGTCGGTGAAGACGACCCGCGCCGAAGCGATCCCTTACGCGGACAAGACCTTCGACCTCGGGCCGGTCGCGACCGGGCTGACCGCGGTGCTGGATCGGGCCAATGGGGCGGGTGCCGCGGGCTCGGCGCCGTCGGCGCTGCCGCTGAACGGCAAGGCGACCGCCAATCACAGCCACTCGCTGCGCGCGAACGCGAAGGCGGGGGTCGGGGACCCCACCAGCGTGCTCGGCGGGTCGGTCTATGCGGCGCGGCGGCCGGGGGTCGGCGCGCCGGTCGAGAAGGCCGCGGTCGACAAGAAGCCACGACCGGTCGGCGCGGTGGCGCAGATCGTCGCCGAGCACCAGGGTGCCCTGGCGACCGGGGAGCTTGCGCGCTGGCTCATCGCGCGGGAGGCCGACGGCTGGGAGCTGCAGCGCGAAGAGCGGCGGGTGCTGGTCAAGGTGCCGGGCGCGGACGTGGGCGAGGCGATGCGGCTTGCTGCCAAGGAGCTGGCGGCGCTGCAGGATCGCGCGCTGGCGCAGAACTTGGGGCTGCGCATCGGCCTGGCGGCGATCGAAGACGGCCAGCTCGCTCCGGCGGTGGATCTGGCGCGGCGGCTGGCGGTCGCAACGACCCATGGGCAGGTCGCGGTGGTGTCGGCGGCGGCGGGGCGCGTGGGCATCGGCGTGCGGCCGCAGACCACCATCTTCATGCCGAATGGACAGTCGCAGGAGTGCGCGGTGATTCGCCGCGACGTCGCGGTAGGCGAGGCGCGCATCGGAGGCGCTGCCGAAGCACGACCGGGTGTCGGCAACGACGACGCGGACGACGCGGGCCTCTTGTGGGGCCGCGGTCTGCAGCTGCGGCGGCTGGGTCAGATCGGCGACGAGTCGCTGCGCCAGGGGCCGACCACGGCGCTCGTCCAAGGCGCGCGCGGCATGGGCAAAACGTCGCTGTTGAACGCGTTTCTCATTGGTCGCATGACGGTGCGGATCCGCGTGTCGCCGGTGGCGGCGGCGTGGCCGGGGCACGCGCTGGCGCAGCTCGTCGGGGCGGCGCTGGGGCTGCCGCCGCTGCGTGGGCGCGCGGCCGATCTCGACAAGCTGTCGGGCGCGGAGCTGGGTGATCGCGAGCGTGAGCTGCTCGAGCTGGTGTTGCTCGATCGTGCGGTGGTCGAGCCGCCGCGGGCCCGCGCGCTGGCGCGCCTGGCTTACGATGCGCTCGCGCGCAAGGCGGGCGACGGCCCGCTGGTCGTGGCGATCGACGACGCGCACTTCCTCGATCGCGTGAGCCGCGAGGTGCTCGCGCAGGTCGTGAAGCTGGCGCAGGGAACGGCGCGCACGTGGTGCTTCGTGGCGAGCGCGCGCTGGGTCAAGCCCGAGTCGTTTCTCTCGGATGCGGCGCGGGTCGATCTCAGGCCGCTGGGCCTGCGCGCGATGAACCAGTTCGCCGAGGCGCTCAAGATCGCGCCGCGTCAGCGTCATGGGCTGCTGGCCGCGGCACAGGGCAACCCGCTGGCGCTGCAGTTGTTGGTGCGCACGACCAATGGACAGGAGCCGCCGCAGCAGGTGCATGCGCTCGGCGAGGGGCTCTTGCCGTGGCTCCTGACCGGGATCTTGCGCCAGGCCGATCCGCGCGACGCGGACAAGGCGTGGCTGGCGGCGACGCTCGGTGAGGGCGCGATGTTGGAAGAGCCGCTCGTGCAGGCGGCGCGGCTCTATCTCGAGAAGGACCTGCCGCGTGACCTGGCGGTCTGGCTGCAGGACCGGCTGACGCGCGAGGGGCCGCTGCCAGAAGCGCTCGGGCACGCGTTCAAGGATGCGACGGTGGTCGAGGCGGCGCGGCGGGCGCAGCGCACTGAGCGGCTCGGGCTGTTCCGGTTGGCGGCGCTCGAGCTCGAGACGGCGCTGCCGTACGCGACCCCGGCCGAGCGCGGCAAGAACGAGCTCGAGGTGGCGAACCTGCGAGCCAAGGCGGGCGACATCAAAGGTGCGGTCGACTCATTCCAGGCGGCGGCGCGGGCTGGCGGTGAGCGGCGGCCGACGGCGCTCCTGCGCTTTGCGCGCACCCTCCTGGATCTCGGCGAGAAGGAGCGAGCGGCGGACGCGCTGGACCTGGCGCAGGGCGCGCTCGAGCAGCGGCCCGATGCCAAGACCGAAGGGCATACGCGTTCGATGGGCGAGTGGCTGGTCCTGCGGGCGAAGACGACGCTGCAGCGCGGTGATCTCGCCGGCGCGGCGGTGGCTTTGCAGCGGGCGCGTGACCTCGCCGATCAGGTGGCGCGCAGCGATGCGCGGACGTCGCGTGGGCTGCAGGCGCTGGTGCAGGAGGCGCGGGCGGAGCTGGCGTTGGCGACCGGTGATCGCGAGGCGGCGCGCACGAACTTCAGGCAGGCGCGCGATGCGTTCCGCGACCTCGGGCAGCATGGCGATGCGCTTCGTTGCTTGATCGCGTTGGGCGAGGTCGAGCTGCAGATGCGCGATCTGCGGCGCGCGGCGGACACGTTCCGGGCAGCGTCGCGGCTGGCGGCTACGGCTGGGTTGGTGCGGGAAGAGATCCTGGCCGAGGTCGGGCTCGGCGAGACCGAGATAGCGCTCGGCGAGCTGGACGACGGCGGGCAGCGGCTCAGAGCTGCCTTCCGGCGGGTCTCCGCCGAAGAAGAAGAGGGCACGCTCGGGGCGCGAGCAGCACTCGGCATGGCGCACGCGATGGCCGCGCGGCGGCTGTTCGCGGATGTGTTCCGCTATACCGAGCGGGCGCGGGCCTTGTCGAAGAACGCTGCGATCTCGGCACGCGCGGGCCTGGTCGAAGCGCAGGCGTACGTCGGTCAGGACCAGCCGCGTAAGGCGCACAAGGCGCTCAGCGACGCGTTCGAGGCGGCCCGCTCGGCGAGCGACGCGCTCCTGGTCGAGCGGGTGCGGCAGATGCGCGCCGAGCTGGAGCGAGCGGTTCCGACGGAAGCCGTCGCTTGAATTCGCTCGCGCACCGCGCGGGCCCTTCGTCGCTCCTCCCTCGGCGGCCGATGAGGCATGCCTCGGTCGGGCTCCTTGCCCGCGCGCGTTGCACTTCGCGAATTCGCTGGCGAAGTCCGTGACGTGGCCGTCGCGAACAGAAGGTGTCAGCTCACGGTGCGATGACAGCGTCGGCGTGTCCGGCTAAGGTCGGGCGATGCAGCGTAGCGGGTTCATCGTACGATGGTCGTTCGGAGTCGTGTTCGTCTTGGCGGCGCTGGTCGTCGCGTGGAGCCTCGCGGCTACCCCAGCGCAGGCCCGATCGGGCGGCAGCGGCGGCGGGTTCAGCCGCTCCGGGGGAGGGTCGCGCTCGTCGGGATCGTCGGGATCGTCGCGCTCTTCGGGATCATCCCGCTCGTCGGGATCGAGCCGCTCGGGCGGCAGTTACTCGGGGTCGAGCTACGGCGGGTCGTCGTCGCGCATGTCGCGTGGGATGTCGGGCGCTATCATTTCAGTCTTCCTGCTGATCTTCGTCATCGCGGCCATCATCCAGAAGCGCAAGCAGCGGCTCGCCAAGAAGGCGCAGGAGCTGAGCGTAGGGCGCGTGCAGCTCGGGTTCGATGCGCCTCAGACCAAGGGCCTGCGGGCCGAAATCGAGGCGGCCGTACGAGCCTCGGACCCGACCACCTCGCTTGGCATCTGGCGCTTGTCGCAGCGAGTGCTCGACATCATCCAGCGGCACCTCGACGGGGTGCGCTTCGCGGGCTTCCTCGAGAAGACCGCGATGACGCCCGAGCTTGGTGAGGGCGAGTTCCAGCGCCTCGCGAACGAGGCGCGCGCGTTCTTCGACCGTGAGGTCGTGCGCAAGGACGCCTCGGGTCTCGCGGAGACCGAGCGCAACTCGAAGAAGGCCAACGAGCTGACCGATGAGGACGGCGACTTCGGCATCGACGAGAACTTCGTCGTGACGTTGGTGATGGCCGTGCGCGCGGGTCCGCTCGGCTTGCCGCCGGTGATCGTCAACCAGGCCGATGTAGTGCGCGCGCTCGAGGTGATGGTGACGATGCCAGCCGAGCGCCACGTCGGCTTCGAGGTGATCTGGACCCCCGCCGCCGAGAGCGACATCCTCGGTCGCGACGAGCTGTTGACCGCGTTTCCAGAGCTCGCGCCCCTTTAGAAGGCTAGAGCCGGGACCCGCCAAGCGGTCGACGTCCGAAGGACGGCGCCAAGACATGGTTCACCAATGCCTCGGTCGCGGCACTAGTTCAGGAAGTGGGTCGCGGCGAGCGCTGCCGAGACGTAGGTCACCGCCTCGATGAAGCCGACGCCGGCATTCTTGTCGCGGGCTATCTCCTCGTGGAAGGTCGAGCCGGGCAACAAGAAGCGGTCGGCTACCCAGCGCAACACGAACACGAGCACGGCCGAGACCGCGAGGTCGATGGCGACCGACAGCAGATCGTCGCCCCAGTCGCCGCCGTCGCCAGCCAGCGTCGCGCGCACGACGATGCCCGCCGCGATGAGGATGCCGGCCATCGGCAGGGCGGCCGCGACGTTCTTCTGGCGCACCTCGGCGACGTCGTCGTAGGGCGTTAGTCGCTGGTAGAGGAGGCTCAAGCCGACCAGCGCGACCTGGCCGATGACGACCCAGATGACCCGCTCCCAGAGGGCGGATTCGTGGCCCAGGGCGGTGCTCAACGCGAAGGCGGTGGCGACGTTGCCACCCGCGCGCACGATGGCGACCGCGAGGTTGTGGTCGTGCACGACCGCACGATTGCAGTCTAGGCCGCGCAGCACGAGGCGCGAGATGACCTGGTCATTGAGCAGCAGCACCAACATCACGATCGCGCCGGTGCCCACGAGGTCGATGGCTTGTTCCCACCACTGACCGCGGCCGACCTCGAGCGCGCCGAGCAGGCCGAGCGTCATCGCGAGCACGAAGGCGCCCGTCTCGACCGCGACCGGGGTGTTGTCGCGATCGACGATGAGTGACGCGAGCTTGTGGCCGCGGCGCGTCGCGATGAGGTCGCGCAACCACTTGGCGAAGCCGATCATCACGACGCAGCCGAGGAAGACGGCGGCCGTACGTGCGACCTCGGGCGGCTCGAGCGAGATGCCTCCGGCGGTGACCGTGGCGAGGGCGTTGAACATGGGCGGCTCCTGTCGGACGAGGGGCATGGAGCTTCACCCAGCTGAGCGTCGCGTGGAAGCGCTGCGACAAAAAAAGAGGGCCGAGCGAACTCGACCGCCCCTTTCAGTTGGATCCGACGATCACAGTGGAAATGCTGCCACGCGACCTTCCATCATGACCGGCACGATCACGAGCTTCTTGGCGAGGTCGACGCGGAAGTCGGCCGGGCCCTTGAGGCCGTAGGCGACGACGGTCGCCTTGCCGTCCTTGTCGAGCTTGTAGACCGAGCTCGTCTCCCAGCTGCTCACGAAGTACCAGGCCGCCTCGCCATCCTTGACGACCGCGAGGCCGTCGAGCATGCCGGCGGGCGCGGGCACGGTCGAGGCGGTCTTGGTCGCCACGTCGAAGCGGTGCACGGCCTTGGCGTCGTCGAAGCCGTTGTAATAGAGGACGTCGCCGGCCGGCGTCGTCTCGGCGTCGATGCCGTTGGGCAGGCCGATGACCGCGATATCGAGGGCCTTGGGGGCCTCGTCGCCGGTGATGGCGAAGATGGCCGCGGTTCCCTTGGGCTTGAAGTCGCCGCCGATGGCCGAGTCGGTGACGTAGACCGTCTTGCCGCCTTCGGGCGCGACGACGTCGTTCAAGAACGTGGCGTTCGCGATGGCGATCGAGCCGAGCGGGGCACCGGTCTTGGCGTCGAACTTGCGGACGGCGTCGATGTCGGCGACGTAGAGCACGCCGTTCAGGATCGCCATGCCCTTGGGGGCGTTGAGCTCGACGTCGGGCTTGGCGCCGTCGATCCACTTGAGTTCGACGAGCTTTCCGTCGGGACCGATCTTCGAGATGAAGCCGTTGTCGTCCTTGTCGACGGGCGAGCCGTTGACGTTGGAGATGAGGTAGCCCTGGCCGTCGATGAGCACCGACTCGGGCGCCGCGAAGCCGTCGAGGCTCCACGTCGGGGTCGTCGCGGGGGCGGCGGCGACTGCGTCAGCAGCGGCATCAGCGGTGGCGGCGTCGGCCGCAGCGGGAGGGGCGTCGGCCGCAGCGGGAGCAGCGTCGGGTACGGCGGCGGCAGCGTCGACTTCGACGGGCTTGGTCTCGGCCGGGGGAGCCTTGGTCAGCTCGGGTGGGGGCGTCATCTTGCCGCAGGCGACGGTGCCGATTGCGAGCACAGGGATAATGGCTAGAGCGAAGCGTGAACGCAGGAACATGTCTCGGCCTCCGGCGCGGACCTATCGGGGATTACGATTGGATACGCAAGCAATCGGCATGGGTGCGTGACGAGTTTGTGGTGAAATCGGCAAAGCTCAAGGATAACCGCGGAGTCAGTGGTTCGCGGGAGGCAATATGTGCAGGGTTGGAACGTGGTTGATTGTGGCAGTCATGGGCACTTGCATCGCGGCCTGCGGCGAGGACGAGCCGGTCGACGGGACCGCGGACGGGACGACCGACGTCGCGGTCGACACGACCGACGTCGCGGTCGACACGACCGCTGACGTGGCCGCTGAGACGGTCGCGGACAGTGCGGTCGAGGTCGACACCGCCGTGGTGGAGACGACCGACACGACCGTGCCCGACACGTCCGACACGACCGTGCCCGACACGTCCGACACGTCCGACACGACCGTGCCCGACACGTCCGACACGAGCGTGCCCGACACGTCCGATGCGAGCGACACCAGCGACGGCGTCATCGCGAGCGGCTGCGGCAGCGCCGACGACTGTATGAACTGCGCGTTCGGCTCGAAGGTGACCTCACCCGACGAGTGCTACTGCCTGTTCTGCGCGTCGACCCCGCTGACGCGCAGCGAGTGCGCCGACAACCAGGCCTCGTGGAACGCGCTCTGCGATCCGTGGCCGCGCCCCGACCAGCAGTGCCCGGTCGCGATCTGTCTGCCAGGTGCGAGCCCCCTGTGCGATGCCGGCGGCCAGTGCGTCGCCGATCCGAACAGCTGCTTCTTCTCTGAAGACTGCGGCACCTGCCGCTTCGACAAGCCACCCACGACCGCCGCCGACTGCAGGTGTCCTACGTGCGGAGTGCCGCTCGCCAACGACTCCTGCGAAGCGGTCGAGCTCGCGGTGTCGGATGTCTGCGCGGGGTTCGACTACGACGCGTGTCCGTTGCCGCCGTGCATGTTCCCGCCGCCGATCGTGTGCAGCGAGAGCATCAGGACCTGCGGCTACGGCGAGCGCGTCCCTTAGTAGGCTCCCTCTACAGGAGGTGCGCCCAGAGGTCCGCGCGGTGCGGGTTCGAGGCGGTGTAGTTGGTGAAGAGCTCGTCGCCCGGCGCGATGTCGACGATGGCGACGAACTCGATGAGGCCTTCGGCGATTCGCTTGCGATACTCGAGGTTGGGCGACCACGCGTGGTTGTAGAGCGAGCCGTAGCCGAACGCGACCGCGACGCTGTCGCCCCAACCAAAGACGTACGAGTCGAGCACCGTGCCGTCGAGGTTGCCTTGTTGCTTGGCCGGCAAGACCAGCACAGGCGCGACCTCGACGACGTCGCCGCGCGCGAACGCCCGCGTCGCGAACACGCCACGTCCACGACCTGGCGACAGAGCGACACGCAGCCCGGTGGGCGGCTCGACTTCTGCGCTCACTTGGAGCTTGCCGGCAGCGCCGACTTTCGCGCCACGAGCGTGTAGCTCAGCGGCAAGAGCCGATCTGGCGCGAGGTGCGCGAAGACGGTCGAGACGTCGTGCGCGTGCTCTTCGAAGTGCGCGATGCTCAGGCCTTGAGCGAGACATCCCGCGAACAGGTCGCCGAGCGTGTAGTGAAACCAGTACGACGTCTCAGCGACGCGCTGCGAGGGGTCGAAGTAGTCGGGCTCGCTCTGGTTGATGTAGGGCTCGCGCCGAAAGTACGAGTGCTTGAGCGCGTAGCCTGTGTCCGGGTCGAGCATGTCGAGGAGCGGGTGCATCTCGTAGACGAACAGCGCCCCACCGGGCGCCAGGAGCCGCGTCGCAACTGCCAGGAAGCGCTGGAGATCTGGCATCCAGCCAAGCGCGCCGACCGTGACGTAGACGATGTCGTAGCGGCCATCGTAGCGCGCGTCGATGTCGTACACACTGGTGTGCACCAGCTCGAGGTCGACACCCGCGGCGGTTGCGAGTCTTCGCCCCTGGTCGAGGAACGCCTCCGACAGGTCGAAGCCGGTACTGCGATGGCCACGCAAGGCCAGCGACAAGAGCTCGCGCGCGTTGTTGCAGCAGAGCTGTGCGACGGTCAGGCGACGGTCGCTCGCGAGCTTGGCGAAGACGCGCTCTTCGGTGGCATCGAGCGTCGAGAAGCCGCCGCGGGCGATGGCCGCCAGCAGGTCGGGAATGCGCTGCTCATGGATCGCCGCGGTCTCGTTCCATGCGCGCCGGTTCTGCGCGACGGCACCTTCCTGCGCGTCCGGGTCGTCGCGATTCATGCGCTCAGTTCGCTTCGTCGGGGTCGATGTCGGGGATCGACACCGGCAGGATCGGGGCCCACAGCAGCCGGTCGAGCAGGCCATCGTCGATGATGCGGCCGCGGCTCGAGAACGCGAGCACGTTGCGGGTCTCGCCCTCGCGGTCTTCGCCGACGAACAGGATGCCGCGGCCGGCCTCGTTGTAGCCGAGCTGCACGATAGCGTTCTTCAGCCAGCGCCCGCCGGCCGTCAGCTCGATCGGCTCGGGCAGGGTGTAGAAGCCTTCTTGCGGCAGGCGTCGAAGCGTCCACATGTAGCTCGTCGTGAGGAGCGGCAGGGTCGGGTCGTTCCAGAACCAGCGATTCCTGCGGTTGGATCCGGGGCGCACGATGAAGCGCGCGCCATCGCCGCGCTCCCCTACGAAGACGAGCACGCCCGCGGGGATCGCGTCCTCGTTGCCGGGCATCGGAAGGGTCGTGCGATAGAGGCCTGAAGAGATGAAGTCCGCCATGCGCGCATCGTTAACGTGCCGCTCCGGCGAAGGCAACCCGGGACACTTGGCCGGACCAGGCCTGGATCGCATCGGGCATCAATCGATGCGGCTGAACAAATCCCGTAAGAGATTGCGCGCACTACGATTCGTCGGAGCAATGACCACGCTGGCAGCATTTCCTTGAGACGCGCGTTCGACCCGTGGCATGGCTCTTCGCCTCACCGAGGGAACCCCATGCAGCTACCGTCGAAGAACACCCCTGCCGCAGCGTGGCTCTGCGCTGGCCTCGTCGCCGTCGCGTTCATCGCCTCGCCCGCGCGCGCCCAGCTCAGCATCACGCCGACCAATAACGCGCAGACCCTGGTGAACAACCTGGTCGGTGACGGCATCACGATCCAGAACGCGACCTACAGCGGTGGTCAAGTGGTCCCTCCGTTCTGGGGCGGCCCGACCGGCGAGGCCGCGGGCACGTTCAAGCATGGGCCGCAGGGGATCCGCGACGGCGTCCTCATCACCAATGGTGACGCGCTGCTCGCGCTGCCGCCCAACTACGCCCCCGACTCGAGCGGTGTGCTCGCACCCGAAATGTCATTGTCGTTCGGCGGGGCCGAGCGTGACGACCTGTGCCAGCGCGTCATCGGCGAAGACGGCTACGACATCTTCGATCCGGTGCGCCTCACGATCGACTTCACCGTGAAGCCCGGCTTCGACGGCTTGCAGATCGACTACCTGTTCGGCTCGGAGGAGTACCCCGAGTACGTCGGCCAGATCTACGCCGACGCGTTCGGCTTCTTCGTCGGCGCGCGCAACGCCTCCGAGAGCACCTACACCAACATCGGCCTCGACCTGCAGGGCTCGCCGATCAACATCAACGGCCCGTTCTTCCGTGGCGGCTCGGTCGTCGAGGACGGCGCGACGACCGCCTACGACGGCACTACGCCGCGCCTCACGTCGACCATCCGCCTGTCCCAGGGACAGAACTATCGGATGATCATCGTGCTCTGTGACGCGGGTGACGAGCTGCTCGACTCGGGTGTGTTCCTCGCGGCGCTGGCCGGCTGCCAGGGCGAGTGCAACGGCACCTACGTGTGCGTCGAAGGCAAGAACGACAAAGCTTGCAACGAAGACGGCGAGGGCCCCCAGATCCCCGCCGGCAATGTCGCGCCGGTGCCCCAGAACGACAACGCCAACGCCACCGCGGGCGTCGCGTTGCAGGTCGACGTGCTGGCCAACGATCACGAGCCCAATGGCGACGCGATGAAGGTGCGCGCGGTGAGCATCCCGTCGCACGGCACGGCGACCATCATCGCCGATCGCCTGGTCGAGTACCGCGCCGCAGCGAGCTACAACGGCAGCGACGCGGTTCAGGTCCAGGTGTGCGATCCTTATGGTGCGTGCGCGGTTTCGCAGCTGCGACTCAACGTGAGCGGTGGCACTGGCGTCGAACCGACCGATCCGACCGATCCGACCGATCCGACCGATCCGACCGATCCCACAGACCCGACAGAGCCAACCCACCCGACCGACCCGGCACCCATCGTCCCGACCGCCGACGACCCCGATGCCGATGGCCTCGGCGCCGCAGCCGAGGCGGCAGCGGGGACCGACCCCACGGTGCGCGACACCGATGGCGACGGCATCCTCGACGGCGCCGAGACGACCACCGATCCACTCGACGCCGACAGCGACGACGACGGACTCGCCGACGGCGCGGAACTCCAGTTCGGGACCGATCCGACCAAGGCCGACAGCGATGGTGATGGCCTCGGCGACGGGCTCGAGGTCGGCGCCATCGACGCCATCGACGGCGGCACCAGCGCGGGTGGATACGCCTTCCAAGGCAGCGACCTCGACCTCTTCGGGCGCGATGAGGATCCCGCCTCGCGCACCGATCCGATGAATCCCGACAGCGATGGCGACGGCGTGCTCGACGGCAGCGAGGACACGAACAAGAACGGCCGGGTCGATTCGGGCGAGCGCAATCCAGGCCTCGCCGATGGCTTGGTCGGCCCCGGCTCGTCGAGCCGTCCGGGCTGCGGCGCGGGCGATGCCGGCGCGCCGCTCGGCTTCGCGTTCATTGCGCTCGCGTTCGTCGTGAGCCGTCGCCAACGGCGCGGTCAGTCTGGCGGATGGTCGCAGACTCCTTCGGGCGGGAAGCGATAGCGCTCGCTCTCGCGGTCGAGCTGGGTAGCGTCTCGGTTGCCAGCGTCCGAGTCACGCGCGCTTGCCGCCAACGGCATCCGCAGGCGACGCAGCATGTTAGCCTGCGCGCGCTGTCGCCTCGGACCTTGCCCGGGGCCTCGCTCTCGAAGGCCGAGCACCGATGATCATCGATTCGTGGATCCAACATCCGACCGCTATCTTCATCCGGCAGCCGATGTTCGCGTCCGTCCTGCGATGGCGCGGCATCGATCCCGAGCGGATGCCGCCCGTCATCCCCGACGCGTTCACGCTCGCGGCGCTCGCCGCCGCCAAGGTCGATCGTGCGCTGGTCACCGCTTGGTGGGGACCCGAAGGCGCATTGCTCAGCAACGATGGCGTTGCCGCGTTCGTGCGCGCCCATCCCGAGCGCCTGGTCGGTGTCGCCTCGGTCGACCTGCATCACCCGATGCAGGCGGTGCGCGAGCTGCGTCGCTGCGTGCGTGAGCTCGGCTTCGTCGCGCTGCGCATGTTGCCGTGGCTCTGGCGCCTACCTCCCAACGACCGTCGCTACTACCCGCTCTACGCCGAGTGCATCGAGCTCGGGATCCCGTTTTGCCTCCAGGTCGGTCACGCAGGGCCGCTCTATCCCTCCGAGCCGGGGCGTCCGATCCCCTACCTCGACGAGGTCGCGCTCGACTTCCCCGAGCTCGTCATCGTCGCGGGCCATATCGGCTACCCGTGGACCCACGAGATGATCTCGCTGGCGACCAAGTACCCCAACGTCTACATCGACACGTCGGCCTACAAGGCCACGCGCTACCCGCGCGAGCTGGTCGACTACCTGCGCGCCCACGGCAAGAAGAAGGTCCTCTTCGCGAGCGACTTCCCGATGCTCACCCCTGCCGAATGCCTCGCCGGCATCGACGAGTTCGGACTCACACCCGAGACGCAGGCTCTGTTCTTGGGAGGCAACGCCCAGCGCGTCTTCCGCCTCGCGTAATTTCTGGTTGCTCTCGCCTCGCCACGGCTTCGCCTGCTCCGCGAATTCGCAGCTTCGGCACCCGGGACCTTTGTCGCTCGCTCCTTGGTCGCGCACGCCCCGCTTCGCGAATTCTAACAGCCTATCCGGTCGCCCCGAACATGTTCACGCCCTTCTCGGCGAACTTCTTCTGCACGCGCTGGAGCAGCGGGAACAGCACGTTGAAGTCGAGGCCCGACTTCACCGCGAGCGGCCCAAACAGGAAGTCGACCAGCGCCCAATCGGAGAACACGTTGAGGTTGGGCGCCATCAGCTTCGCGTAGCGATCGAAGAAGAGGAGCTGCTTCAGGATCAACAGGAACTCGCTCGGCAGGCGGATGCCGTAGCGGAAGGCCATCGCCGTGATGTCCGGCAGGACCTCCTCGTACTTGATGTCGGCGAGGTTCTTCTCGATAAGCGGCGAGTACACGCGCGCGAGATCCGACACGATGTTGGTGCGGTCGACCTTCGGATCGATGGCGCCGATCTCGGTCATCACCGCGGCCAGCGCTTCGTAGTCCTGGGCCGTGAACGCGAGCACGTAGCGCAGCACCTGATGCCGCTGCAGCGTCGTGAAGCGGCCGATGATGCCGAAGTCGAGGAGCCCCACGGCCGCGACCTGCTTGCCATTCACGGTGACCGCGTTGGGCAGCATCATGAGGTTGCCGGCGTGCGCGTCGCCGTGGAAGAAGCCATCGAGCGCCATGGTCATGAGCCACGCGCGCAGCCCCTTGCGCAGATACACCTCGGGGTCGATGCCCGCCGCCAGGATGCCGGTGCGGTCGTCGGCCTTCAGGCCGTGGAAGCGTCCCATGACCAGCACACGCTCGGTGACCATGCCGTCGACCGGGGCCGGTGCGATCACGTCGACGATCCCGTACTTGTGCATCAAGACGTTGAACTCGCTGAGGTTTCGCCCCTCCATCCGGAAGTCGATCTCTTCATGGATGGTGCGGTCGAAGTCCTCGATGACGCCGCGCACGTTCGACAGGCGCGCGCCCTTGAAGAGCTTCTCGGCGACCCAGGCGCCGCGCCGCATCCACCACACGTCGGCGTCGACCTTGTTGCGGATGCTGGGCCGCTGCACCTTGACGACGACTTCTTGCGCGCTGCCGTCGACGCCGTCGAGCGTCGCGCCGTGCACCTGTGCAATCGATGCGGAGCCGAGCGGTGCCTCTTCGAAGCTCGCGAACAGCGCGCTGATGGGCTTGCCGAGCTCGCGCTCGATTGTCGCCTTGAGGTCGGGCACCGGGAACGGCTTCACACGGTCCAGGCAGTACTGGAATTCGTCCGAGTATCGCTTTGGAAAGAGCCCCGGGCTCGAGGCGATGACCTGGCCGAGCTTGATGAACGACGGTCCGAGCTTCTCGAACGCGAGCCGCAGGATCCGCGGATTCTCGAGCGCCTCATAAGGCCTCGCGCGCAGGAACGTGCGCCACACGAGCTTGCGGATGCCGGTCTGCGAATAGAGCCAGGCCCAGAACATCGCGAGCAGGACGAAGCTTATCTGGAATGCCCGCCAAATGATCCGAAGCGCTTTCATGCTTTGATCACTCCGGCTGCAACGAGCTGCGCAATCTGTTCATCGCTCAACCCCGCCTCGCTCAAGACGGCGCGCGTGTGCTCGCCGAGCGCTGGCGCCTTGCCCGCAGGTGGCGCGTCGGGATGTCGTGTCGGCGTGCGCAAACGGGTGAGCCCTTCGGACTCGATCAACATGCCGCGCGCCACGTGTAGCGGATGTTTCGCAATCTCGGCCGAGCTCAGCACCGGCTCGACGCAGGCGTCGGTGCCCGCGAAGATTGCCTCCCACTCAGCGCGCGTGCGCGTCGCCAGGAGCGCTGCGACCTCGGCCTTCAGCGACGGATCGAACTGACGTTTCAGCCACTCGGTGCGGCCGACGCACTGGCAGAATGTAAGCCAGAACTTGGGTTCGAGCGGGGCGACCGAGAGGAAGCCACCGTCACTCGTCGCATAGACATTATAGGACGCCTGCCCGCCCGTCAGCACATCCGCACCGCGCACCGGCGGTGCCGCACCCGAGCCGACGTGCGGCGCGAGGGCCGCGGTGAGAAAGCCGGTCACGCCGTCGGTCATCGACACATCGAGGAAGCGGCCCTGCCCGTTCATATTGCGGGCCTGCAGCGCGGCGAGGATGGCGACCAGCGCCCACAACGAGCCGCTGATATCGGCGACCTGCACGGGTAGCACCTGCGGCGGCCGGTCGACTGGACCGCCGAGCCCGAGCGCGCCGGCGAGCGCCATGTAGTTCAAGTCGTGGCCCGCCACATCGCGATACGGCCCAGTCTGCCCGAAGCCGGTCAGCGCACAATAGACAAGGCGCGGGTTGTCGGCTGCGAGCGTCGCGTAGCCGAGCCCGAGTCGGTCCATCACGCCGGGTCGGAACGACTCGACCAGCACGTCGGCCTGCTTCGCCAGCGTCCTCAAGGCGGCAACGCCTTCCGGCTTCTTGAGGTCGATCGCGACCGAGCGCTTGCCGGCGTTCAACGCGAAGAAGGCCCAGCTCACCTTGCCGGTGAGCGGCGGCATCCAGCGCAGGTAGTCACCGCCTTCTGGCGCCTCGATCTTGATGACGTCGGCGCCGAGGTCGGCGAGTACGAGAGTTGCGTACGGGCCCGGAAGGAGCCGACTGAGATCGAGCACACGCAGACCGGCGAGCGGTTGGGTGTCGAGCGTCATAGAACCTCCAATCGGCAGCGAAGCGATACGTCGAATTCGTGAGCGAAGGCCTGACGAAGCCAGGCTGCCCACCCGAATTCGCGAAGCGAAGGCCTGACGAAGCCAGGCTGCGCCCACCCGAATTCGCGAAGCGAAGGCCTGACGAAGCCAGGCTGC
>Ga0105048_10000262_pt1 | contig 77914 bp, 51 predicted proteins | sample MAT05_FD_78382 | JGI IMG/M metagenome (GOLD analysis project Ga0105048, IMG submission 78382) | Freshwater microbial communities from Lake Fryxell liftoff mats and glacier meltwater in Antarctica - MAT-05 | ecosystem: Environmental > Aquatic > Freshwater > Ice > Liftoff microbial mat | place...
ACGGACTTGGCCATAACGACCTCCCGGCGATAGTTCGCCGTGAGGTTAACCAGAGTACCATAAATGCGCAACGCGCAAATAACGTGCCGAACGGGATAGGGATAAACCCCGTGGCTCGCCAACCATTCTTCAATCCGCGACGCGTTTCGTGATTCCGCCGAAGGCGTCGATGCGGCGGTCACGGAAGAACGGCCAGTTTCGCCGCACATCTTCCATGTGCTTCCGGCTGCACGGCACGACAAGAATCTCTTCCTTGTCGTGACTCGCTTTGGCAATCACTCGGCCAAACGGATCGCTTACAAACGACCCGCCCCAGAATTCCAACCCCTCGCCGACGATCACCTCGTGCCCGACACGGTTCACGCCGCAGACGTAGGTGCCGTTGGCTATGGCGTGCCCCCGCATGCTCGTCTCCCATGCGGAATGTTGGGCCTCGCCGAACTCAGCCTTCTCACGTGGATGCCAGCCAATCGCCGTGGGGTAGAAGATCACTTCTGCACCCATGAGGGCCGTGAGGCGCGCGGCTTCAGGATACCACTGATCCCAACAGACGAGCGTGCCCACTTTTGCGGCCGGCGTGGGGAAGACCTTGAAGCCCAGATCGCCCGGGGTGAAATAGAACTTTTCGAGGAACAAAGGGTCGTCCGGAATGTGCATCTTGCGGTAGATGCCGAGGAGTTCGCCCTTCGCATCGTGAACGGTGGCCGTGTTGTGATACACCCCCGGCATGCGTTTCTCGAACAGCGAGCCGACGACCACAACGCCATTCTTCCTTGCTGCGGCAGCGAGGCGAGCCTCACTCGGCCCCGGGATTGGCTCCGCGAGATCAAACAGCGCGATGTCTTCCTGCTGGCAGAAGTAGTACCCCGTGAACAACTCCGGCAGGCAGACGATCTGAGCGCCACGTTTCGCGGCTTCGGCGATGGCAGTCTCGGCTTTGGCGAGATTTGCCTCGCGATCCGGGGCGATCTTCATCTGCACGGCCGCGACGGTAAATGTATCGGACATTGGAGGTTGTTTGTGGGTTGTTGTTCGTTGGTCGTTGGTTCCCCGCCCGCAGTATGTTATACCAATCGAGTAAATCCTCCGACGACCACCAACCTTCCGACCCTCAACCCACGTACCCCTCCCATGTCCACCGAAAAGAACATTACGAGTGTCCTGAAAGAAACCCGCGTCTTCCCACCGTCGGCGCATTTCGTTGCCGCATCGCTTGTCGATGCGAAGGAACGCGATCGCCTTGCGGAATGGGCGAAAACCGATCCCGATGCGTTCTGGGCCGAACAGGCAAAGTCACTCCACTGGACCAAGCCGTGGACGCAGGTTCTGGACTGGAGCAACGCCCCACACGCGAAGTGGTTCGTCGGCGGGCAACTCAACGCGAGCGAGAACTGCCTGGACCGTCATCTCACGGGGGCACGAAAGAACAAGGCTGCGATCATTTTCGAGGGCGAACCCGGCGACACTCGCACGTTGACATACCAGCAGCTTCACCGCGAAGTTTGCAAGTTCGCGAACGCACTCAAGCTCCTTGGCGTGGGGAAGGGCGATCGCGTCACGATCTACATGCCGATGGTGCCAGAAGCGGCGATCGCCATGCTCGCCTGTGCCCGAATTGGGGCAATGCACTCCGTCGTGTTTGGTGGCTTCTCGGCGGATGCCGTGGCGGACCGAAACAACGACGCCAAGAGCAAGCTCATCATCACGGCGGATGGTGGCTGGCGGCGCGGCAAGGTCGTTCCGCTGAAGGCGAACGTTGATGCGGCTCTGGAGAAGTCGCCGACAATCGAGAAGTGCATTGTGCTCAATCGCTGCAACACGGCGGTGGACATGAAGCACGGCCGCGACCTGTGGTGGCATGACCTCATGGCCGCCAGTTCGGCTCACTGTCCTGCGGAACCGCTTGACAGTGAGCACCCGCTGTTCATCCTCTACACCTCGGGAAGTACCGGCAAACCCAAGGGTGTCCTGCACACCACGGGCGGCTACCTCCTCGGTTCCTCGCTGACGCACAAATGGGTCTTCGACCTCAAGGAAGACGACGTTTACTGGTGCACGGCCGACGTGGGCTGGATCACCGGGCATAGCTACATCGTGTACGGCCCGCTCTGCAATGGCAGCACGATCGTGATGTACGAAGGCGCTCCGAATCAGCCGAAGGAAGATCGCTTCTGGGAGATCATCGAGAAGTATCAAGTCAGCGTCTTCTACACAGCACCCACGGCGATCCGGGCATTCATCAAGTGGGGCGACCACCACCCGAAGGCGCACGACCTGTCATCACTGCGGCTACTCGGCAGCGTCGGCGAACCGATCAACCCCGAAGCGTGGATGTGGTACCACAAGATCATCGGCGGCGAACGTTGCCCAATCGTGGATACGTGGTGGCAGACGGAAACCGGCGCGATCATGATTGCTCCACTTCCGGGAGCGATTCCCACCAAGCCTGGCAGCGCAACGAAGCCCCTCCCTGGCATTGAAGCTGAAGTTGTCGATAAAGCTGGGAACGCCGTGCCCGCGAACGCTGGTGGTTTCCTCGTCGTGAAGCGACCGTGGCCAAGCATGATGCGCACCATCTATGGCGACGATGAACGCTACAAGACGACGTATTGGAGCCACTACGATGGCATCTACTTCACGGCCGACGGTGCCCGTATCGACGACGACGGCTACATCTGGGTGATGGGTCGCGTCGACGATGTGCTGAACGTGAGCGGTCACCGCCTGAGCACGATGGAAGTAGAAAGCGCCCTGGTTCACCACCCGAAGGTCGCGGAGGCCGCCGTTGTTGGCAAGCCCGACGACCTCAAGGGCGAGGGGATTGTCTGCTTCGTCACTCTGAAGCAAGGCAACGAGCCGACCGATGCTCTGAAGGCCGAATTGAAGGCACACGTCGTCCACAACATTGGCGCGCTGGCCCGCCCGGACGACATCAAGTTCACCGAGACACTGCCAAAGACGCGCAGCGGGAAGATCATGCGGCGGTTCTTGCGCGACGTGGCTGCCGGTCGCCAGTCCACCGGCGACGCCACGACGCTTGAAGATTACACCGTGCTCGCCAAGCTCCGCGAAGACGAGGAGTGATTCGTGATCCAATTGGGTAGGCAACTCACTCCGTGAGTTGCCAATTCCTTGTGTCTGCTTTCAGAATTGGCAACTCACGGAGTGAGTTGCCTACATACCGGCTATGTCCCTTTCGCGCCAGCGGCGACACAGATCACGGGCGGCGGCCGGCCAGGTTGGGAAGCGGAACTCGAAGCCCGCTTCCAGCAATCTGGTCGGCACCACCCGCCGACTCTTCAGCACCAGTTCCGATTCGGTTTGCATTGCCCACGTCCCAACTTCAATCATCCACTTCGCCGCAGGCAACCCGAAACGACGACCCCACGCCTTGCGAAGCTCTTGCATGAAGTCTGCGTTTGGCAACGGCTCCGGTGCCGTAAGGTTCATCGGGCCGCTCATGTCGTGTTCGATAACCCATTCCACGGCGCGAATGAAATCGACATCGTGAATCCACGATACGTACTGTTTCCCATCTCCTGAACGACCACCAAGACCCCGCCGCACGAGCCAGAGCAGCGTGTCGAAAACGCCGTCGCGATCCGGGCTCATTGTCATCGCGGAACGCAGCGCCACCTTGCGAGTGTGCGGCGTATCTGTCGCGTCGAATGCTCGTTCCCATGAAGTTGCCACATCGATGCTGAATCGCCATGTATCCGGCGCGTTCGGTTCGTTGCCGCCGATGATGCCGGTGTGCTCGTCGTTGGCGGCATCGAAGCGGTGTTCATAGATGGTGGCGGTGCTTGCTTGAAGCCACACTCGCGGCGGCTTCGCGGCTTGTCGAATTGCCTCGCCAACGACTTGCGTGGACCGAACCCGCGATTCCTTGATTTCCCTGCGATTCGCAGGTGTATAGCGGCAATTTACGCTCCGACCCGTGAGATTGATGACGACATCCGCGTTGTCAAGTTCTTTCACCCAACCACCGAGATTCGCCGCATCCCACGCGACGAGTCGCCACGGAGCCGCAGACGGCTTGCGGCTGAGAACAACAACGTCGTGTTGGTTCGCGTGGAAGTGCCGGGCGAGAACTGTACCGACCTGCCCCGACCCGCCTGGAATGACGATCTTCATTGCTGAACCCTCGTGATTGCTCAGAGGGATAACCGCGATCGAGTTGTGACGGTAACCGAGGCGCGGAGATGTGGTATAATTCTGTGAACTGATGAGGAGGCACGATGGCGACCCCACTCGAACAGCTCGACGCGATGCGGAACTTGGCTTCGAACTGGGACGGTTATAACGCCGACGCGCCGGATCACGCGGTTCTGGAACTTGCGAAGGAGTTTGTCGAACTCCTGGCGCGCTTCCGGCCGCACGATCCGTTCGGGGGAGTCTTCGTCTCTCCCGGCCGTGCTGGTGGCGTACTCGTGGAGTGGTCAGACAGCAAGTTCGAGCATGAAGTTGAGATCGAACCCGACGGCAGCTGGGGGTTCCTTCACACCGACAAAGCCACGGGAGCGATGACCGAGCGAACGTTCTCTCCCATCAAGCAGGCGGTTCATCCGGGATTTCTCAAAGAACTCCGCGAGCTGGTTGCAGCCTGATCTCTACATGTGACGTGAAGTACCTTTCAAACCGACTACACCTGTAGACCGACACCCCAAGGACTACGACTTTGGGCACGCTCTGATCTGCTCGGCAGCAGCTTCGCTTCATGACCACAAAGTCAGGAAAGCACTCGCCACTCTCTTCACATTTCTCCCCGACGCTCCGCAGGACTGATGTGTTCACTTCTCGATCTTCAGCAGTACTGACTTGGCGGCGTGCTCGGTATTGGTGCCTTCGCGACGGGCGAACACCACGATTGGGCGGTCCATTGGTTTGACCCACGGTTCCGCGTAGAGCACGATCTCGCGGCTCGTGTCGCGCTCCGTGACCAGGATGCCGTTCAAGCCAATGTCCAGCACCCGAACGCCGTGAGGTAACCCCCGCACTTCGAGAGGGACGCGGCCCGCGAACTTCCCCTGTCGCGCGATGTCCACCACGAACTTCGTCTCCTGGCCGGGCTTCAAGGTGATTGCGCTCTCACGGGTTGTGGTCACGATGTCACCTACTGGAACTAGCTTCGGAATGATGCCCATGGTCTCTCGAACGACCTCTTTGCCTTCGACCATTCCTCGTGCCACGAGCTTGAGTTTCGTATCAGGCGGCAGCTTCGCGTCAGCCTCAGCAAACAGCGTGAAGGCGGTCGTGGTCTGGCCTGCTTCGACGAATGTTTCAGGGGCCGAGAACCCCGCCGGGAGTCCTTCGAGTTTCACGCGGACTGGCCCCTCGAATTCATCGACGCGGGTCAGTGTGACGTTCACAGGGATGCCGCCGCCCGTGTGAAGGGATGGGGGGTTCGGGCTGAAGCTCACCGAGAAATCGGGTTTCGGCGGTCGCACTGTAATGCGATAAGCGTGGTTCGGGCTGATGCCGCCGCGGGCGTCGGCGATTCGCACCTGATATTCTCCGTCGGCGGGTGCCAGGAACATCAGGAACGAGTCCTTGTCGTAACCCGCTCCGCCGTCGTCGTTGCGGTAGTACACTGGGATCACGGGGAGGCCATTCGGTGGGAAGGTCTTCCCCGGTGGGTGAAATTCGACCTTGTACATGGGTGTGCCGAGAGCGTGGTGTCCGGGCGTCGTTCCGAGATAGCCCACTCGCTTCCCGGCGACCTGATAGAACTGGCAATCGTCGTCCGGGTTCTTCGGGAGCGCGAGGATTCGCATCAGTTCGCCATCCACGAGGAGATGATCGTCGATGGCCATGTCGTTCCAGGTCTCCATGCGAATGCCGCCGCCCGCGGAGTCGTGATCTCGGAATGTCGTGTAGGTCTTGGCGACACAGCGAAGTGTCGCTCGCGGAACTACTTTCCCCGAGGAATCGAGAATCTCGATGACCGGATCGACCGGCGACCCGGCTCGGCGTGCCAGCACTTCGACAACCAACCGCTCGCCTTTCTTCGCCTGGAAGCGAGCGTGTTGTGTCTCACCCGGTTTTGTAAACAGCCCGTCGGCTGAACCCGGGACACGCAGATCAGCACCAGCAACGGGATCGATCACGACGGAAGGAAACTCGGCCACCATCACGGATGCAGAACCCAGTGGCTTGGTCATGGTCGTGGGTACGGGAACGTTGACTCGCGAGCCAGGTACCGCATCGGCCGGGATGCTCACCTTCACTTGCAAACCCGATGGCGAACGCAGATTCACGCCCTCGACGTGGATCTCGGCTGAGCGACCGCGTTGCACTGCGAGTGGGAACACGCCCGTGACAACCGGGATGTCGCCGATGTTCAGACGATAGGTGAAGTCGGCACCGCCCCGGTAATCGCGATCACGGATCCCGATGGAGTACGTGCCCGCCTTTGTGATGCGGTAACCGAGTACGCCAGTGCCTTCTGCGAGCACATTCCCATTCAGTTCTGCCAGGACCACGACAGCATCGAGTTTCGAGCCTGCCTCACTCGTGACAGCCTCGACCCCGATCTCATCACCCACCTTCGCGGTGAAGCGGAAGAAATCAGCGTCCCCCGCACGATCAATCATCCCAAGCACGGTAGCCGGGAGGGTAATCTCCTGCGCCACTCGCGCTGAGTCGCTTTTGCCCGCTTCCTTCACGGTGGGGAACCGATCCTTCGGCATCGGCTGGGCAGGAGTCGCTACGCCACTCTTCTGAGCGACGGGAGCAGTGGGTTTGTCACTTCTCGCCAGGTTGAGGTTCAGCGAGGATTTACCATCAGCTTCAAACAGAAGGGCAACACCATCGAAGCGAGCGACCGCGAACTGCTTGCCATCGGGTCGCAGGGCGAAGTCGAGAACCGCGTCGGGTTGTGCCGGGTAGGTTTTCGTCTCGGAGAGTTTCGCGCTGTCCCAGACCTTGATGACACCATCTTCACCGGTGGTGTAGAGGCGGGTTCCATCGGGTGTATACGACAATCGCCACACGGGTTTCTCGTGTGCGAACGCGGAACCCACCAGCTTCCCGCCGTCCTTGTTGGCTTCCCAGATGCGGATGCTCTTGTCCACGCCTCCCGCTGCGAGGTGCTTCTTGTCCAGGCTCCACGCCAGGCAATACACCCAGTCTGTCGGATCACCCAGAGTGTAGAGTCGCTTCCCACTGGCCACGTCCCAGACTTTCACAGAACGATCGGCCGCACCGCTTGCGAGCAACGATCCATCAGGGCTGAATGCCACCGCGTACACCGTATCGCTGTGATCCTTGAGCGTGAGCTTCGGAGTCTTCAGTGAAAGGGCCGCAGCGGGGAGTTCTGAAGGAATTTCCCAGAGTTGAATGAGCCGATCGTAGCCAGCGGTGGCGAGTGTTTTGCCGTCGGGCGAGAACGCCACGGTGTACACCGAATCTTTGTGGCCCGTGATGGTGATGACGGCCGTTCGCGCGGGTTTGCCAGTTGCGTCGAGGCGGAAGAGGCGAACCTCACCAGACTTTCCTGGCTCGCCACCAGCCACCGCGAGCCACTTCTCACGTGGATCGAACGCGAGTGCTGTCACTCGACCAGCGGAGACCGGCGAGGGTTCGAGACGCTCGCCGGTCTCCGTGCCGAACAACAGAACCTCACCGTGGGTGCCGAACGCCACGACCTTCCCACTGGGGTGATACGCAACAGCAGTGACCGCAGGAGGTGCCGCGATTGCGACCGCCGGGAAAGCAATGAAGAAGAGGGAGAGGATGCGAGTCATGTGGTTCTCACGCCGACCCAGTCATCTGGGTGGGAATCTGTCGTTATTTGAAGACGGCGAAAGCAGCGCTTGCCGTGAGGAATAATCCGACCAAGATCGCGAGTGAACAACTGCCGCATCCTTCCAGGCAGCCGCCAGCGCCTTCGAGCACGCTCCCAGCAGCGTCGATGGCACCGCTCATAACCTCACCGGTCGCATCGAGGGCCCCACCCGCGAGGTTTCCGGCGGCATCCACGATTCCACCAACCGAACTTCCATCCGCGGGCGGTTGCTGTTGTTGGTTCGGGTCGTCCCCACCAAGACCACCGGGGCGCATGTCTTCGGGATTCATGGCTTTCATGGGCGTATGCTTCGATCAGTGGTTGAAGAAAAACTCCCGGCCTGTGAGAACGGCCCACACGAAATCTTCGATCGCCTCCTGGCGGGATTGCGGACCGTCCTTGGCGGCCTCGGTCAGCAACGCGACGAACTTCTTGTTTTCTTCGGCCGTGGGTGTTCGGGTGAGTGCCGCCATGAACACACGTTCCACGATCTCGGCATCCGTCGCCTTTGCCTCAAGCCACTTGTTCACAACGGATTTCTTGTCGCGCAGTTTGTCGTTGAGCGTCGCTCCGTTATTGAGGTGCAACGCTTGCGTCACGCTCGCGTCCGCAGTGCGTTCGCACGAGCAGGTGCCAATGCGATCGGCCCGGCCGAACGCTTCGAGGAAGCGCGACAACAGCAGCGAATCGGGAAGCTGCATGGCACGAGTGCCAGTGGGGTAAGTCGTCACCGCCGTGGTTGAATCCCCCGCAGCCGTCTTGATCTGGTTGAACAGTGTCGGCACGCTGGTCAGATCGGAGTAGGCATCGAGGATCACTTCCGCCGGCAATCGGCGAACGAGATATCGGGAGTAGAACCGGTCATCGGCAGCGTTCGCTGCCAGCGGTTGCGATGATCGCTGGTAAGCGGCCGACAGCAGGATCGTTCGCATGAGTCGCTTGACGTCGAATCGATTCTTCACGAAGTCGGCAGCGAGTGCATCGAGCAGTTCCGGATTGCTCGCGGGATTCGAAACGCGCAGGTCGTCCTCTGCTTCCACAAGCCCTCGGCCCATGTAGTTCCGCCAGATGCGGTTCACGGTGGCCTTCGCGAAGAACGAGTTATCCGGGCCCGTGAGCCAGTCCGCGAAATACTGCCGGCGATCGGTCGCGGCATCGAGCGCGAGCGGCTTGCCGTCGAGTGGCATCGGCGGCATCGCGACCCCTCGACGCAAATGGAGGGCGTCACCGTCGAGCCGGGATTGCACCAACACTTCGCCCGCCCGCTCGCCGTTCTTCAGCCCGACGCGCGAGAACAGGTTCGCGAATGCCCAGTACTCGTCCTGCGTCCATTTTTCGAGCGGATGGTTGTGGCACTTGGCGCAACCAATGTTCGTGCCGAGAAACGTGATCGCGGTGGCTTCAGCGAGTTGGCTTACATCCTTGTGAAGCACGAAGTAGTTGCCGCCGCCCTCGCTCAGGGAACTGCCCGACGCCGTGAGGATGCCCCGGGCGAACTTGTCCCACGGCTGGTTATCCGCGACCGCCTGCCGGATCTTCCGGTAGAAGGCCCACATCGCGGGTTGCTGCAATCGCCGGCTGGAGACGAGAAGTAAGTCGGACCAGCGGTATGCCCAGTAATCCGCAAACTCGGGGCGTTCCAGGAGCGCGTTGATCAGCTTCTCGCGCTTCTTGGGATCCTTGTCGGCGAGGAACGCCCTGGCCTCATCACTTGAAGGCAAGATGCCGCATGTGTCGAGGTACACACGGCGAACGAACTCGGTATCGGTGCAGGGGCCAGATGGCGGGATGCGAAGGAGTTCGAGCTTCTTCAGGATCAGTTCATCGATGTATCCGGTGTCCGTAGGTCTCGCGAATGCGGCCGCTGCCACAGTGTTCGGATATGGCACCGTGACCAGAACCGTCGTCACCTTCGTACCGAAGTTCACGATGATCGCGGCCTCACCGCTGCCCGTGACGGTGATCGCGCCGTCCTCGGTGACGCCCGCGACGAGGTCTTCGCTTGACGTGAACTTGGCCCAGCGGGTTACGTCCTCGTTGGTGCCGTCGGAATAGATCGCGCGAGCTATCACGCGGATCTTGTCCTTTGGCTTCAGCAACGCCGCTGGCGGGAAGACTTCGATCCGTTCCAGATTGGCGTCGGAATCACGCGGGCCGCGGGCGCTCGCTTTGATCCAATCGAGGAGCAAAGTGAAGTTCTCGTCACCCTCGGTAATGCGAGTGCCACCGCCGTGCGGCATGAGGCGAGCTGCTTTCTTCAGGAGCAGGCTATCGGCGGGCTTCGTCTGATCGACACGGCGGGCGAGTGCCTGGCGAGTGAGCACGAACCAGTCCGAATCGGGATCGAAGCCACGAAGCGAGAGCTTCAATCCACCCTTGCCCGCGAGTGCCCCGTGACAGGCTCCGGAGTTGCAACCCGTTCGCGTGAGAACGGGAATGACGTGATTCCGGAAGTTCCATTCGGCGGGCTTTTCGAACCCCGAGACGGTCACGATCGCCGCGGCCGAGAGCCCGCCTTCGAGGGTGGCCGAGACGCCGCCGGAGCCGTTGCCGACCGCGGTGACAACCCCGGTCGCACTCACCTTCGCGACCTTACCCTCTTGGGATGTGAACTTCGCGCTGGCCGTGAGGTCTCTCACGACGCGGCCGTTCTCGACCTCGACGAGGAGCAGTTGCTGCGTGCGGTTCGGCCCCGAGAGTTTGACGATCGGAGGGTAGACATGCAACTCGCCTGCCGACGCTGGCAGCGCGGTGAACAGGAGTGCCACGCAAACGGGAGAGAGCCGCATAGTGAACTCGTATTGTTGCGTGCTCCGCTTCGAGGACTCCGCGTCGCGGCTAAGCCGAAATCGTTAAGCCGCGACGCGGAGTCCTCGAAGCGGAGCGCGATCCTCAGAATAACTCGTTGATCGGCTTCACGTTGTAATCGACCAGAGGAATCGGGCGGTTCTGCGGCCCGGGGAGTTCCTTGTGTGGGTCGAGGCCCAACCCCTTGTAGAGCGTTGCAGCCACCTCGCCAGTGGTCACCGGGCGAGTCTTCGGAGCGTAACCCAACTCATCGGATTCACCGATGATCTGGCCGCCCTTGATCGGTCCGCCACCTATCAGGATCGACCATACGTGCGGGTGGTGGTCACGCCCGCCAGCCGGGTTCACCTTCGGTGTGCGGCCGAATTCGCCACAAGCAATCACCATGGTGTTCGAGAGCAAGCCCCGCTCGGACAGGTCTTCGAGCAGAGCGGTGTAGGCGGTGTCGAAGTTCGGCGCTACTTCCTTGGCCATCTGCTGCACATCGGTGAATGGCCGCGAACCGTGGATGTCCCATGTCACTTCGTCGAAGACCGTCTCGAACATATTCACGGTGACGAACCGCACGCCGGCTTCGATGAGGCGACGAGCCATCAGGCACGACTGCCCGAAGCGAGTCCGGCCGTAACGGTCGCGCGTCTTTGCCGATTCCTTCTCCAGAGCGAACCCTTCGCGAGCCTTTGCCGAAGACATCAGCTTGTAGGCCAGCGCGAAGTTGTCGTCGAGTTGCTTCGCCGCCCCGTTGTTCTCGAAGGCAGCCGTGGCACCATCCACAGCATCGCGGAATTTCTGTCGCCGCTCGGCACGGATGCCCGTGATGTAGTCCGGTGGCAACAGGTCGGGCACCTTGAAGCCAGGTGCGTTCGGGTCCGCGTTCAGAATGAACGGGTCGTGTGTCTTGCCGAGGTAGCCCGCCGCGTGGCCATGGGGAAGATTCCCGCCCGTGCGGCCGATCGGCTTCGGAACCAGGACGTGCGCCGGAAGTTCGCCGCGACCGCCCTTGAGGTACCCGAGAGCACAACCGACGTGTGGGTATTCGATGCCGCCCGCGAAGAGCCGGCCGGTTTGCATCATCTGGTGACCCGTGTCATGAACGGCAGTCGCGGTGTGGTAGACCGAGCGGATGATCGAGAACTTGTCCGCATGCTTGGCGGTCTTTGGGAAGATCTCGCTGATCTGTGTGCCGACGACGTTCGTCTTCGTCGCCGTGAACGGCCCGCGAACCTCGGCTGGTGCTTTCGGCTTTGGATCGAACGTATCAAGCTGGCTCGGCCCCCCGACCAGGAACAACATGATGCAGTTCACGTCGTCATCTTTGCCCGCACCTGCGGCCTTGGCTCGATTTAGCCCCGCGAGCGACAGCCCCAGCGGAGCAATCGCCCCCGCGTGAAGGAAGTCGCGGCGAGTGTGGCCATCACAGAACGTGGCGGGGCGGTCAGCGTCGAGCCGGATCATGTGCGGAACCCCCGGTCGGTGTCTTCGTCAGAATCGGAGTGGTTGGAACAACCTCTCTCCAACCTTTGGTAGCCGATTTCTTCTTCCGCAGCAACGAGAAACAATAGTTCCCGCACGTCTAGCTGATGGATAGAATGGATTTACCTTCCCCCGCCCGCCTTTCCGAACATTCCCGCCGGTGCTCCCGAGGGGTTCTGATGAGCCGATGGCTACTCCTTGCAGTTCTCGCGTTCGTCCCAACCACTGCGGTCGCAGTTGATCCACCAAAAGCGACGGCGGAGCAGATCGAGTTCTTCGAGAAGAAGGTGCGGCCTATCTTGGCCGATCACTGCTACGGTTGCCACGGACCCAAGAAGCAGAACGGCGGGTTGAGGCTCGATACAACTACGGGCATCAAGGCGGGTGCGGATGACGGTGCCGTGATTGTTCCCGGCGACCCCGCGAAGAGTCGACTGCTGAAATCAGTTCGGCACGAGGGCGACTTCAAGATGCCGCCCAAGATGGCGTTGCCTCCCGAGGTCGTGGCCGTTCTTACCGAATGGGTAAAGGCAGGTGCTGGGCTTCCTGCAGAAACCGCGATCACCCCGGCCAGCGACCCCCGCAAGCACTGGGCGTTTCAGCCGATCCAGGAACCTGCGGTGCCTGCAAACCGCAATCCGCAGTCCTCAATCCGCAATCCGATCGACCACTTCATTCTCGCGAAGTTGGCCGATGCGAAGCTCGAACCGGCACCGCTCGCCGATCGCCGCACTCTGATTCGTCGCGCCTATCTCGACTTGATTGGCTTGCCGCCAACCGCTGCCGAGATCGAAGCATTCGAGAAAGATACCAGCCCGAAGGCGTGGGAAGCGGTGATCGACCGGCTGCTCGCGATGCCGCAATACGGCCAGCGCTGGGGCCGATACTGGCTCGATCTCGCACGCTATGCGGACACCAAGGGCTACGTCTTCAACGAGGATCGGAACTACCCATTCGCGTACACTTATCGTGATTACGTGATCCGCTCGTTGAACGAGGACAAGCCATACGACCAGTTCGTGACGGAGCAACTCGCAGCGGATCGCTTGACCCTCGGCGACGACAAGCGACCCCTCGCGGCACTGGGGTTCCTCACGCTTGGTCGGCGGTTCCTGAGCAACACGCACGACATCATCGACGACCGCATCGACGTCGTGACTCGTGGCCTGATGGGTCTCTCGGTCGGTTGTGCTCGCTGCCACGATCACAAGTTCGATCCGATCCCGACAGCCGATTACTACTCGCTCTATGGCATCTTCGCGAGCACCACGGAACCGAAAGACCTGCCGCTGATCGACGAGGTGAAGCGAACGCCCGAAGTGATCGCGTTCGAGAAGGAAGTGGAGAAGCGTGAAGCCGATTACAAGGCCGAATTGCAGAAACGGTATACCGCGACGCTCAAGAAACTCCGTGATCCCACGACAGCCGCGGACTACATTCGGGCCGTGATCGACGCGCGAACGAAGACCGACCCACAACTCCAGGCGTTCATCCGTGAACGCGATCTGTCGCCGTTCGTGTTCGGTCGCTGGCGGGCATTCCTGGCCACGCAGCTCAAGCAGTGGTCGCCAGTGTACGGGCCAATCTCGATTCTCGCAGACGTGTCTGACAAAGAGTTCGCGGAGAAGTCGGCCGAGTTGCTCGTGGGAATGACCAAGAACCCGAAGACGCAACCGAACCCGCTCGTGCTCAAAGCGCTGACGGACGCGAAACCCAAGACGTTCAAGGCCGCAGTGGAAGCGATTGCGAACATCATCGCGGCAACCCCACCTGAGACACCGACACCGGATCAGGCCGAGTTGTTCCAGGTGTGGGCGACCAGCGGCCCGCTCGACATCGCGATCACGGACTTCGACAAAATCCAGAACCGTGCCGATCGCGATGCCCTGACCGCGCTGCAGAAGAAGATCGATGCGTTCAAGGCAGCAAGCCCGTTCGCACCCCCTCGGGCACACGTGTTGAACGACAAGCCAAGCCCGTTCCAGTCGTATGTGTTCCTTCGAGGAAATCCTGGGAACCATGGTCCCGTCGTGCCACGACAGTCACCAGCGATTGCTACACCAAACCGCAAGCCGTTCTCAGAAGGCAGCGGTCGACTCGAACTTGCGAAGGCCATCGTCAGCCCCGAGAACCCCCTGACTGCTCGCGTTCTCGTGAACCGCGTTTGGGTTGGTCACTTCGGGCAGGGGTTGGTTCGCACTCCGAGCGACTTTGGTGTCCGTTCCGATGCACCAAGCCACCCGGAATTGCTCGACTGGCTCGCGACGCAGTTCATGAAAAATGGCTGGTCGCTCAAGAAACTGCACAAGCTAATGATGACCTCAGCCGCGTATCAGCGTTCTTCGCTGATCACGGCCGAAGCGTTCAAGCTCGACACCGACAACAAAATGCTTTCGCATCAGAACAGCCGGCGACTCGACTTCGAGGCATTGCGAGACAGCTTCCTTGCTGTCTCGGGCAAGCTCGACCTCACGGCGGATGGCAAGCCGGTCGATCTGTTCAAGGCACCGTTCTCGTCGAGGCGCACCATCTACGGCTTGATCGACCGCACGAACTTCCCGGGCACGATGCGGGCGTTCGACGTGGCCAGCCCGGACACGCACAGCCCGCAACGGTTCCAGACGACCGCACCACAGCAGGCGTTGTTCCTGATGAACAGCCCATTCGTGACCGAGCAAGCGAAGAACCTCGCGTTGCGTTCCGAGGTGGTATCCGCGAAAACTCCAACCGAGAAAGTGACGGCGCTGTATCGCATCGCGTTGAGTCGCAACCCATCGAAGTCTGAGCTTGCGTTGGCACTGGAGTACACGGCTGAAGACGACCCCAAGGCGACGTTCGGCGTGTGGCCGCAACTGGCACAGACCCTGCTGCTCTGCAACGAGTTCGCGTTCATTGATTAAGGAGGGAAGCGATGACCACAACAACCGAGAAGCTACTGACGGTCGCGGAGTTCGCACGGCGGCCGGAACCGGAGGACGGCTCGAAAGAGGAACTCGTGCGAGGAGAGGTCGTCACAATGCCGCCGCCTGGATTCGTTCATGGGATTGTGCAACTCAACGTTGCGATGCTGTTGAAGGTATTTGCCAAGCAGCACAAACTCGGACGGGTTACGGTTGAGAGCGGCACTGTCACGGAACATGATCCGGATAGTGTTCGCGGCCCCGATGTGGCGTTCTGGAGTTTCGAGCGTGTACCGGCCGATCAAGTGCCAGCTGTCTACCCCGACGTTGCGGCCGATCTGTGCGTCGAAGTGAAGTCGCCGAGCAACACACCTGCGAAAACGACTCAAAAGGTTCGCGAATACTTCAAAAGCGGCGTGCGGATGGTGTGGGTCGTCGATCCCGAGGAGCGAACGGTAACGGTCTATCGAAAGCCAGGGGGCGGTCAGGTGCTGTGGGAAGACGAGACGATCACGGGTGAGGATGTGCTCCCCGGTTTCAGTAGTCCAGTGGCCGAATTCTTCCAGTGAATCAACGTGTGAGATCGATCATGTTTCCGTTCGCAATGACTCGTCGTGATATGCTCAGCCGTGCAGGCGTTGGCATGGGTATGCTCGGCCTCACGCAGCTCATGGGGCAGTCCGGGTTGCTCACGGCACATGCGAAGGGAGCCGATGGCTTCAATCCGCTCTCGCCAAAGAAGCCACACTTCGCGGCGAAAGCGAAGCACGTTATCCACCTCTTTGCCAATGGCGGGCCGAGTCAGGTCGATACGTTCGACCCGAAACCCGCGCTGTTGAAGTATGCCGGGAAATCGCTCCCCGCGACGAACCTCAAGACCGAGCGCCGAACTGGAGCCGCGTTCCCGTCGCCATTCAAATTCCAGAAGTACGGGCAATCGGGCCTCGAAGTCAGCGAGATATTCGCGAACACCGCCAAGCACATTGATGACATTTGCGTGATCCGTTCCATGTACGCCGATGTGCCGAACCACGAGCCGTCATTCCTGTTGATGAACTGCGGAGAACCGCGACTGATCCGACCGAGCGTCGGTAGTTGTGTCACGTATGGCCTCGGCACCGAGAACCAGAACCTGCCGGGGTTCGTGGCGATGTGTCCGGGTGGCTTCCCGCTCCAGGAAGCGCAGAACTGGCAATCGGGGTTCCTCCCCGGCATCTTCCAGGGGAGCTACGTCGATACGCGGAACACCGATGTCGAGAAACTCGTCGAGTTCGTGAAGAATAAGACCGCGCCCGGCCCGGCACAACGGAAACAACTCGATCTCCTTGCGAAGCTCAACGGTGCACACCAGGCCGAGCGACCGAACGACCCGCAACTCGAAGCCCGCATCCAGTCGTTTGAGCTGGCGTACCGGATGCAATCCGAAGCGAGCGAAGCGTTCGACGTGAGCAAGGAACCGAAGCACATTCTCGAAGCGTATGGCCCCGGCGAGCAAGCCCGGAGCTTGCTTCTGGCACGTCGGCTGGTCGAACGTGGGGTGCGGTTCGTGCAACTGAGCCACGGGCCGGTTCAACCGTGGGATAGCCACGATGACCTGGAGAAGGAGCACCGCCGACTCGCGGGGCAGGTCGATAAGGGGATCGCCGCGCTGATCTCGGACCTGAAACGCCTGGGGCTGTTCGAAGAGACGCTCATCATCTGGGGTGGTGAGTTTGGTCGCACGCCGGTGGTGGAATTACCGACGCCTGGCTCGAATCAGGGGAAGGTGAATGGCCGGGATCACAACCACTGGGGCTTCACGGTCTGGATGGCGGGTGGAGGCGTGAAAGGCGGTCAGGCGATCGGTGCGACCGACGAGTTTGGCTTCAAGGCGGTCGAGAACCCGGTTCACGTCCACGACCTGCACGCAACGATTCTGTGGCTACTGGGCTTCGATCACGAGAAGTTCACATATCTCTACGCTGGCCGCGACTTCCGCCTGACGGACGTAAAAGGGAACGTAGTTAAGCAGGTCTTGGCATAGTTCAAAGCAGAGATCCCCAGATTTCGCAGATAGACACAGATTTTAACGGGGTGTAACCGGTCAGGCTCGCCTGTGATTGGTAGGCGAAAGCCGAAGACCCTTCACCGGTGAAGGGGTGACAAACCGGAGGACTCGACATGCGAACGATGTGGAGCTTCTCCTGGTTTTCACCCCGAATGGGGTGGGACAACGTAGCCCGGGGCAAGACAGCGAAGATGTCGCAGCCCCGGGTCGCAACCGCAGACGATTTTGCACTCTGAAAGAGTGCGACAACAACCACTCATCCCATTGTCGCACCCTTTCCGGGTGCGGGTGCATACCATGCGTTACCTGCGGCTTGCCCCGGTCTATGTTGTCCCACGCCATTCGGGGTGAAAACCAAGAGACTACTTCACCGATAAGGGACAACCACCACTGACCGGTTACACCCATTTCAAAACCGAAGACAGAGATCGAAGTCGCTCGACTTTGTCTTCTAATCTGTGTCCGTCTGCGAAATCTGCGGATCACTCTGCTGTTGTTAGAACGCCCGTCATCTGTGGCACACTGCTTTGCCTTTTCTCGCTTTTATCGCAGCAACCAAGTCGGCCGAGGTACGGATCTCGGCGTCGAAGTCGGTGTAGCAGCATCCCACGGTACTTGGATCGTGTGAGTCGCTGTTCCCGAGTTGCGCGAAGTGTGGGTACTTCACGAGCAACTGGGCCGCTCGCTTCCGCAGATCCGAATCCATGTTGTTCGACATGACCTCGATGCCATCAAGCTCGGCTTTTTGATCGCGAACCAGCTTCTCAAATGGCTGGCTCCAGCGGTTCGGATGTGCCGCGACCACGGCCCCACCCTGCTTGTGAACTTCCCGACACAACTCTCCCCAGGAGATCCCACGGGGGAGCACAAATGGATCCGTAACGCCATAACAGAGCATGTCGCCGCCACGACCCGTGACCTCGACACCGCCCAGGATCACGAGTCCAGGCGCGGCCGCACGGAGTTCTTCGAGTTCCGACTCGGGCCACATGTAGTCGTGTTCTGTAATCACGATGCCATCAAGCCCCGCGGCCACCGCGGACTTAATCAGGTCGAAGGGATCGGAGACGGCATCGTGCGAGTGCCGGCGAGTGTGCATGTGCAGGTCGAACTTCATCGTGGTCGGCCTCAAAACGCGGAACGCCCCAGCATAATGCCGGGGCGCTCATATTCTATTCGATCGGAGTCACTTCTTCTGCGGCAACGCGACCTCGTATACGTTCTCGTCGTTCGGTTGCACCTCGAAGCGGAGCTTGCTCTGAGCGTTGTACTCGGCTGGCACGTCGTTGGTGAACACGTTTTGGTTCATCGCCTTGTTGAAGCCGAGGTCTCGCTGGTTGTAGATGCTCATCATTTTCACACCACGAGTCGTGCGAACTTCGAACTTGCCATTCACGATCTTCGCGGACGCAGGAGAGTTTTGACCTTCGGGATCGATGAGGTTTACCACCCCAACCTCCATCGGCTTCCCGTGCCAGGTTACCGTACCCACCACACGGTAGAGAGTGGGGCCGGAATCCATGCAGCCTGCGACGCCAATTGTAAACAGCACGATCGCGAAAAATCGGATCAGGCGGAGTGGCATCACCATGTCCCCGGAGGCTCCCCGCCGTTGCGACTGCCAAGAGCCTTGTACGTCGCGGGTGTGATCCCGTTCGTCACGAACTTGGTCGAGCCATCCGCAAGTGTCACGTTCACACCGCCGAGATGGTAGCTTCGAGCGAGGACGAACATGTTGGTCCCACTGTAAATGCAGGGCGCATTCGCCTGTGGGTTGACGCTATTGCACCAGTTGAACACATCGGGGACCGGGGTGTTCGGTGGATGAAGCGTGCTGAATGAAACACCACTGTGTGCAGGGTTGTAGTAGCGGCCGCGAATGTCGTGAGCGCCATTGTCAGGAACCAGGATCAATTCACTCACAAGCGCGGTGTTCGACGTGCCGTCACCGATGTCGGTAAGTCTGGTTTTCGAGACCGCGAACATTACACCATCAAGGTTCGCGCTCGTTGCGATGCTGGTGTCGTTAAAATACCCGCTACTGGCGCAGGTCACGAAGTTACCGGAGAACCCCTGCGAAGTCGGACTACCGCCACCGCCCCAGTGGTTCACGATCTTTGGACCGATCGGGTCCGAGGGGCACATCAGCGTGGGGATGACTGTGTCATACCCCACGAAGTTGAGCGCGGAAGAACCCGTCTGCATGTGTGTTTCGAAGCGTGCGTAAAGCGCCCCTTGTTCGATGTATGGCAGGATATCTTGGCCCCAACTACGGCGGTCCATCTTCCCGTTGTACGGTGCCGGCGTGGGGATGGGTGCCGTGCCATCGATGTAGTTGTAGGTCGCGTGAGGGAAGTAGCCCTTCGAGTCATGATGGTTGTGAAGTGCGATGGCGACTTGCCGCATGTTGCTCGTACACTTCAACCGTGCGGCGGCCTCGCGGACTTTTTGCACGGCAGGAAGCAATAACCCGATGAGGATCGCGATGATCGCGATCACAACCAATAACTCGATCAGAGTAAACCCACGACGCTTCATGGCATGCTCTCTTGATGCGTAGTACGATCTGACCGTAAATGAACCTCAGAAATGCAACTTGGAAGTCAAAGATAACCGTCTGAACCTCGGAACGCAATCCTTTTACTCACGATCACGTCACAATCTGGTGGTCCATGACATCTCCCTCGAATGATTGGGAGCACGCCCTGGGAATCTGGCGGTCAGCGGTCGAAGCTGTTCGCCCTGAACCGCTGGTCGAAACTGCGATCGCAGCGTTGCCCGAGGTTCGTTCCGCACCTCGTATCCTCGTCGTTGGAGCGGGGAAGGCCGGGCCGGGAATGGCACTCGGGCTTGAGAAGGCACTTGCCAGTCAGTTGGATCGCGTCGAGGGATTGCTGAACGTTCCTGCCGGGATGTCTGCGCCTCTTCAGCGAGTCCGTTTGCACGCCGCGAGACCGCAGGGCGTGAACGAACCGAGGCCCGAAGGAGTCGCGGGCACGGAGGAGATGCTGCGCTTGCTCGAATCTGCGCGGCCGGAAGATGTGGCTGTATGTCTGCTGTCGGGGGGCGGTTCGGCGCTCCTTCCCGCGCCTGCAATCGGGATTACGCTCGCTGATAAACTCGCCATCACGAAGCAACTTCATCGGTCGGGGGCGACCATTGATGAGATGAACTGTGTTCGCAAACATCTTTCCCGTGTGACAGGCGGCCGGTTAGCGGAAGCGTTCCGCGGGAAGCGACTCGTTTCGCTCATCGTCTCGGATGTGGTTGGCGATCCGTTGGATGTCATCGCTTCCGGACCGACGGCTCCCGACCCCACAACCTTTGCAGACGCATGTGCAGTTCTGGATCGTTACGGCTTGCGGAGCACCACCCCGGAAGATGTTGTGCGCCATCTGGAATGCGGACGGGACGGAGCCATCCCCGAGACGCCGAAGGCGATACCGGCGAATGTGTCCAACCGCGTGATTGGGAGTAACCGTGTGGCGCTCGATGTCGCGCGGCGAACAGCGGAAGGATTGGGTTACCGCGTTCTCGATCTGGGAGCGTTCGTGGAAGGTGAGACGCGGCAGATTGCCACTGCGATCGCGGGAGTTGTCCGAAGTATTCGGAGCGATGCTGTGCCGGTAGCGCCGCCAGCTTGCATTCTCATCGGTGGCGAAACGACGGTAACACTTGGCCAGAATCCGGGCAAGGGCGGTCGCAACCAGGAGTTCGTGCTGGCGATGCTGGCGAAACTCGGTCGCGGAGGATTGAGTGGCGTGACCGTTCTCAGTGGTGGAACAGACGGCGAGGACGGTCCGACTGATGCCGCGGGTGCAATTGCTGATCTGGGAATACTGACCGAGATGGAACGTGCAGGCTGCTCAGCCGAGGAATATCTCGGTCGCCACGATGCCTATCCGTGTTTCGAGAAAGCGGGCGGCCTTCTCAAGACGGGGCTTACTGGTACGAATGTTATGGATGTGAGGGTGATTCTGGTTCGCTGAGTTGCAGTTTTTGCCGGTTCTTTGAAGGTCTGGTTGTAAAAGCTACCCGTCGTGAACTTATTGCACTCCAATTTTTCATCTTGACGCGATTGTGCGTTCCGGGTGGGGCAGTGTCCGATCACTCTGGAGGCAAATGGACATTTGGCACGGCTCTTGCTGACATATAATTCGTTCACAACCGGTGCCAGAGTGAGAAATCACAGGGGCCGGATTGAGAAGAGGCACGGTGCGGACCGGAACCCGCACTGCGGGCCGGTCGGCAGCGAGTGAGTCGGGAAGAGGTACGGATGAACCGTGCCCAACCGCCAAACTCGCCGCCGACCGGCCTTTGTCATTTCTCCACCTTCGGGCCGATCTTGGAGAACGTCGCGTTCGCGTTCGTTCCCAGTAACTGAATCGCGAACAGTTCGACAACCACCAAAAGAACCAAGAGAATCCCCACCACAACCGCGACTCTTTTGCCGCGTGTCGATTTTGGCTGCTCCTCCGGAGCGTACTCGTCATCGATATCAGTCGAATTCACGAGATCCTCCCGGGAACGTTCAGACAGGGAATGGCGCTTCCGCCCGCACGACCGGCCTTTTCGACACGATCTGAACCGTGACAGGATTCTGACCCGTGGAAACTTGCTTCTGGGGCGTTTGGGCGAGGCAGGTCGGTCGATAAGTATGGTACGCCCCTGATGATGGGGCGGTTGAAACGCACTAACCCACGGAAGGATTTCCCATGCGTAAGCTCATCCTCGGCCTGTTCATCGCGGCTCTCACCATCAGCGGCGTGGCAGGCTGTAAGACTGCCAGCACCGGTGGCTGCTCCTCGTGCGGCAAGTAATTTCAAGCGGGTGGTAGCTGGACGGCTGCGTCTTCACCCACGACAGTCGTCCACGTTCTCACTCGCCACTTTGTCACGAGCCCCGCTCGGACATATGGATCGGTTGCGACAAACTCCTCGATGGGTGCGGTCGACGCGCACTTGAAGAGGAGAACCGCACCGTCCACCGGATCGGCAAAAGCCCCGCCCAGTATGAGTTCGCCCCGCGACACAGCAGCCTGGGCGTGGGCCAGATGCGCAGCGCGGAACGGCAGTCGCCGTTCCGCGTAATCCGGCACCACATCGTAGAAGAGCAAGTAGTGCATGGTGGTCAGTAGGTCGCACGTCCGCCCGAGATGTCGAAGCAGAAGCCCGTGGTGAAACTGCAATCAGCGCTGCTGAGGAAGTGAACCAGCGCCGCGACTTCGTCAGGCTTTCCTGTGCGGCCGAGTGGGATCTTCGACAGCATCATGTTGATCTGGTCCTGGCTCAACTGGTCGAGAATCGGGGTCTGGATCACGGCCGGGGACACGCTGTTCACGCAGATGTCGCCCTTGCCCACAAGTTCCTTCGACAGCGACTTCGTGAGCGCGATCACCGCCGCCTTGCTCGCGGAATATGGCCCCATCTTCGGGTTGCCTTCTTTCCCGGCGATGCTGGCGATGTTGACGATCCGGCCGTATTTCCGCTCGATCATTCCCGGCAGCACTGCCTTGCAGCACAGCACGAGGCCGGTCACATTGATACCCATCACGAATTCCCAATCCTCGCGCACGCTCTCCCAGATTGGCACGTCGCGGCCCTTGCGGCTGGCGACGCCCGCGTTATTCACGAGAACGTCGACAGGCCCGGCGGCGCGGGTGACTTCGGCAAACACGCGCTCGAGGTCGGCTTCCTTGGTAAGGTCGCCCACCATCGGCACTCCGCCGATGTCGCGGGCAACGCGACCGGCGTTGTCAGGGTTCATATCGAAGACGCCGACTTTGGCACCCGCGCCCGCAAGTCGTCGGCAGATCGCTTCGCCGATCCCTTGACCACCCCCCGTCACCACTGCTACCTTGCCATCAAGACGAAAGAAATTGGCAGACATCGAAATAGCCCCTGGAAGTTTATCGGTGGGTGACGTTGTAGCCGGATGCGGGCGGTCGGGAAGACGCGATGACGGGAAGTCGGAAACATCGGAAGCGGAGAATGCCCGGGGAGATGGATTGTCAATCAGGGGCCAACTTTTGCACAATACGTTAGTGGGAACCGCCTACCAAGATTGGGCGGACCACGAAGCAACACAATGTCGGGGGCGGGATGAAACCTCACCGGGCGGGTGAAGGCGAGCGGTCGCTGGCCGTGTTCATCGACTTCGAGAACATGGGACTGGGGTTCAACAATCGTCGAGACCGGTTTGAGATCAGCAAGGTACTCGAACGGCTCGTCGAGAAGGGCAAGATCGTCTGCAAGAAGGCGTATGCAGACTGGTCCCGGTTCGGGTTGTATACCGGCGCGCTCCACGAAGCGGCGATCGAACTGATCGAGATTCCGCGCCGTGGGATGAGTGGCAAGAACTCGGCCGACATCCGACTGGTCGTGGATGCGATCGACCTGGCATATAGCAAGGATCACATCGACACGTTCGTGATTGTGTCGGGGGATAGCGACTTTTCGCCGCTGGTCTCCAAGCTCAAGGAACTGGGCAAGCACGTCATCGGGTTGGGGCTGTGTGACGCCACCTCCGACCTGCTCCGCGATAACTGTGATGAGTTCATCTATTACGAAGACCTCGACCGGGCACCGATCATTCCCGTCGCGGTGAACGATCAGATCCCCGAGAAGAAACGCAAGGTCTTCGCGCTGCTTCTCGATTCACTCCTTGCTCTCCGTCGCGAGAACAAGGAAGTGATCTACTCGTCCATGCTCAAGGACACCATCAAGCGGAAGAAGCCGTCGTTCAACGAGGAATACTACGGCTACCGCACGTTCAGCGAGTTGCTCGAAGACGCACAGAAAGAAGAGTTACTGGAGATCGAGAAGCACAAGTCGAGCGGGATGTACGTCGTCACGCGGTTCGGGCTGGAACTGCAAACCGGCGGTCCGAGCGTGGTGGCGGTTGTCCGGAACGGCAACGAGGGGCGACGCGCGGTCGAAGCGCCCAAACTTGCAGCGCTACCTGGAAACGCAGGGCCCATTCATAAGCCCACGGCTCCGGTGCTGGTAGTTGTGAAGCCGCCGGTGCTGCCGGAACGTCGCGTGGATCGGGGCGAATCGGCTCCAAGCCGTGGCCCGGAGCGATCCGTTACCCCGGCGAAGCCCGCAACACCGATCGTGGCTGTGAAGCCCGCCGTTCCACCACCCGCAAAACCCGTAGTGACTCCGCCGGCTCGTCCGGCGATGCGGCCGGTCTCCCCGCCAGCGCAAGGGCCGGCGAATCCACCGAGCCGCACACTCGGCCGTGCGCTCGTCGAAGATCTGGACGACCTGGACGATGAACTCGACGAAGTGCCGAGTTACTCACCGCGAAAACCTGCGGCGAAAGCCCCGGCCAATCCGGCATCGTCACCAACTCCGGCAAAGCCCGCCGCGAAGCCGGCCCCAAAAGTTGTGCAGAGGCCTGCCGTTCAACCCAAGCCGGCTCAGGCACCGGCCCCAGTTCCTGTTCCCGTAGTGAAGCCCGCACCCGCACCCCCGGCAGAGCCTGCCGTTCAGCGGAAACCAGTGCCCAAACCGGTCCAGGCTCCGAAACCTGTGCCGAAGCCCGCACCGAAGCCCGCTGTCGAGGAAGACGAGTTCGGCGCCGGGATCGGAGATTGAGCCAGAAAGTAAGGCCCCGTTCATTTGCGGTTACCACTCCATGTGGTAGCCGCAAATCGTCTCTCCGCATTTCTCATTGCTCACCCATGCCTTGAAACTCCTCAGCATGTACACTTCCTGATACACACGCCCTCAACGCGTCGCATCCGGGAGCCACTCGTGCCGTTTCTGTTTGCTGCCACGCTGTTCGTCAGCGCGTCGCTCTTGTTCATGGTTCAGCCGATGGTCGGGAAGATGGTGCTGCCACTTCTCGGCGGCAGCCCTGCGGTCTGGAACGCCTGTATGGTGTTCTTCCAGGCGTTGCTCCTCCTCGGTTACCTGTACGCTCACAAGCTCAGCGACATCGAAAGCCCGCGAAAGCAGTGGATGATCCACTTGCTGGTCCTGGCGTTGCCGTTGACGGTGTTCGCCCTCGCCGCGGTTTTTTCCGCTCGCCACACGCCCATTGCAATTCTGGAAGCACTGGCTCCGACGGATGAAAGTAGCCCGATTGTCAGCGTGCTGCTGATCCTCACGGTCGCGATCGGTATCCCGTTTTTCGTGATCTCCACGACGGCCACGTTGCTTCAGAAATGGTTCGTGTTCACGGGGCACCCCTCGGCCCGCGACCCGTACTTCCTGTATTCCGCGAGTAACTTCGGCAGTTTGATCTCGCTCCTCGGCTACCCTCTGCTGATCGAACCGCGATTGACCATTGCGGCGCAGACGTGGGTGTTCGCGGGCGGGTTCGCGCTGCTCGTGGGGTTGATCTACTTCTGCGGCCGCTCGGCCGCGAACCCGATCGGGGTGCCTCCGCAACCCACGCAGCCGAACAAACCTGTTGTGAACAAGGACGCGAACGCTCCAGCGGCGGCGACGCTGACGAGTGAGCCGCCGACGCTTTCACGCAAGCTGAAGTGGATCTTGTTGGCGTTCGTGCCCTCGACGCTCATGCTCGGCGTGACGTTCCACATGACGACGGACATCGCGAGCGTTCCGCTGCTGTGGGTCGGCCCGCTCGCGCTCTACCTCATCACGTTCATCATCGCCTTCGGTCGCGTCCCGGAATGGTTCCGCATGGTGATTGGGAACCTTGCCCCTGTCATGATTCTGCTACTGGTGTTTGTGCTGATCTCGGGTGTTGACCCGGGCCACGGCGTGAAGTTGATTCTGCACATGCTCACGTTCTTCGCGGCGGCGATGATGTGTCACTATGAACTGGCTCGTGACCGCCCGGCGCCTCGCTACCTGACGGAGTTCTTCCTGTTGATGTCGCTGGGCGGTGTGCTCGGCGGTGCGTTCAACGCACTCGTCGCACCGTTGATCTTCCCGCACCCCTACGAGTACCCCATCGCGCTCATCATCGCGTGCCTGATGGTTCCGAAACTCCTCGCAGTAGATGAAAAGGACGCTCTACCCCGGACCGAAAAGCAGAAGCGAATCGGTTGGATGCTCGACATCCTGATACCGGTCGCGGTCGGGGTGGTGTTCTACTACCTCACGAAGCTCCCAAGCAAGGAGTGGTACGGCGAGGCGTGTGTGAGCCTGGCGAAGACGATTCACCTGTCGGTTCAGACGGTGAACGTGGTGATGATCTATGCCGTGCCGGTGATGCTGTGCTTCTTCTTCGTGGATCGTCCGCTGCGGTTTGCTCTGTGCGTTGCGGCCATCCTGGGGCCGTTGACGGTTCGCGAATCGGAGCAGGGGCTTGTCCACTCAGAACGAAGCTTCTTCGGCATTCTGAAGATCAGCGAGAGCGAGTACGGATCGCCGCTGCGGAACCCGCAGAACAAGGACTACAAGTTCAAGCACGAAGATGGTTCCGAGATGATCGCGCTCCAGTTGAAGATGCGGCAGCTTCACCACGGAACCACGCTTCACGGGACTCAGTACGCCTATTACAAGGATGAGTTGAACGCCGACGGCACCATGAAGATGAGCGGGAAGTTGCGTGGGCGACACATCCTCGACGACTTCCAGATGATCTGCCCCGGGATCACGCCGTGGGACATGATCGCCACGACTGCGACCATCCACGCGTATGACATCCGCGAAGAACCGCTCACGTACTATCACCAGTCCGGCCCTGTCGGAGCGATGTTCGCGGAACTGTGGCGGCGGAAGGGCGGAGCCGACGCGAAGGCCCACTTCGCGATGGTCGGCCTCGGCACGGGGAGTGTGTCGTGCTATGCACGCCCCGGCCAGAACATCACCTTCTACGAGATCGACCCGGCGGTGAAGCACCTCGTCGCGGACACGGCTGAGTACTTCAGCTATGTGACCGACGCCAAGAACCGCCGCGCGAACCTGGATCTGCGAATGGGCGATGCCCGCCTGAAGCTCAAGGACGCGACCGACCAGAAATACACATTGCTTCTCGTGGATGCGTTCAGTTCCGATTCGATCCCGGTTCACTTGCTTACGGTCGAAGCCGTGAAGTTGTACCTGGAACGAATGACGGACGATGGAATTCTCGCGATGCACATCTCGAACCGCTGGCTGAATCTGGAACCGGTGGTGTCTGCAATTGCGAAACAACTCGGCCTGACGGCCCGGGTGTGGAACGACAACTCGGAAGGGCGGCGAGGGAAGACCGCATCGAGTTGGGTGGTCCTGGCACGCAAGCCGGAAGACTTGGGGGGGCTGTTCTCGCCGGTTGGAGATCTGGTGTTCGGGCAACAAACAGCCTCGAAGCGAGACGACCGCATGACTCTCTCGATGGAGAATCAGATCTTCCAGGCGATGGCTCAGGAGTTCGAAGAACTCCAGCAGGTGGGCACGAAGAAGGCGAAGTATATCGAGATGAATGAACTCCCCGCGGACAAGGTGAACGCCGCGTGGAACGACTGGGCCAAGGCTCGGCTCGAGAAGACCACAGACCCGGCCACCAAGGCACGACTCGAGCAGTACATCGACCTGATGGAACGACACACACCGTTCGTCACGTTCCAGGAAGCAATGGTCCGTGATCACGGTCACGCATTCCGTCGGCTGGAAACGATGGCCGATGTGCCTGCGTGGACCGATGACTACTCGGACGTGATGCGTGTGATGACCATTCCCGAGGTGCAACGAGTCCGCGAGTTCTTCGGTTTGCCCAACCCGATGCGACGACAACGTGAGTAGTCGCACGGAGCAGAGGTCCCCATGAATGACCTGCCCGAACCCGACGAAGACGCAGTTCCCGCCGCTCCCAGGAAAACCAGCGGGTTGGCCTGGGCGTTTGTGATCCTGATCTTCGTGGTCGTCGTTGTGGATGTCCTCAGCATCCAAATGCTGGGCAACAACAGCCACAAAACCTTCTCGAACATCGGGACGGTGCCGCCTGCTCCGAGCACGCGGCCCGTTCCATCGCACAAATAGCGTCGCGCCGTCTGCTACAATCACCTCATGAGCAATTCACGCGGCGCACCCGAATTACTGGCCCCGGCGGGCGACTGGGAAGCCTTGCGGGCTGCCGTCGCCAATGGTGCCGATAGTGTCTACTTCGGCCTGTCGAACTTTAACGCCCGAGCGCGGGCGGCGAACTTCGAGACGGCCGAGTTGCCCACGATCATGCAGTTCCTCCACACCCGCAATGCTCGTGGGTTCGTGACCCTCAACACGCTCATCTTCTCGGATGAACTCCCCGCCGTCACGGAGTTCGTGAAAGCGATCGCCGAAGCCGGTGTCGATGCCGTCATTGTGCAAGACCTTGGGCTTGTCACGCTCATCAAGGCACTCGCACCGACGCTGCCGGTTCATGCTTCCACGCAGATGACGCTCACCGAACCGCGTGGGATCGCCTTCGTGCGTAGCCTCGGTGTCGAGCGTGTTGTGCTAGCTCGTGAACTGTCGCTGAGCGACATCCAGAAGGTGACGGCGGGGACCGATACGCCGACGGAAGTGTTCGTGCATGGCGCGCTGTGCGTTGCGTATAACGGCCAGTGCCTCACCTCCGAGGCACTCGGTGGTCGCAGTGCCAACCGCGGGCAGTGTGCGCAGGCGTGTCGGTTGCCTTACGAGATGGTTGTGGATGGCACGCTCCGCGATCTCGGGGATCGGGCGTACTTGCTCAGCCCGCAAGACCTGGCGGCATACGACCACATCAAACCACTGATCGAAGCGGGTGTGATCTCGTTCAAGATCGAGGGTCGGTTGAAGGGCGGGCCGTATGTCGCGGCGACGACGCAGACGTACCGCAAAGCCATCGACGCGGCGCTCTCGGAGACCGACTTCCACCTGCCCCGGCAAGAAGAACTCGACCTCGCACAGACCTTCAGCCGCGGGTTCACGCCTGGGTTCTTGGAGGGGAACAACCACCAGAAGTTGGTGCGGGGCCGGTTCCCCAAGAGCCGCGGGATTCGTGTCGGCACGGTCGCGGAAGTCAGCAGGCGTGGCGTGCGAGTGCAACTCGCGGAGCCAGACCTGGAACTGCTCAAGCCCGGCGACGGTGTGTTGTTCGACATAGGTCGGCCCGACACCCAGGAACCCGGCGGTCGTGTTTGGAGCGTGAGCCGAGTTGGCGTTGGGCGCGTCGACCTTCAGTTCGCGGACGGAGCCTTCGACCTCGCGGCAATCCCCATTGGCTGCGAAGTGTATCGCACGGACGATCCCGCTCTTCGCAAGCGCCTCGAACAGAGCTACTCACAGGATAAGACGGCCCGGCGGGTTTCGGTGTCGGCTCACGTTTCGGGTGAACTCGGCGGCACGCTCACTCTTGTGCTGAACGATCCCGATGGCACCACTGCGACCGCGACGTGGCCCGGCCCGCTTGAGGTTGCTACGAAGCGGCCCACATCACCCGACGACATGCGCGAGCAACTGACGCGCCTGGGGGATACGCCGTTCGAGTTGGGCGAAGTCACCCTGGCACTGCCGGCTGGCGTGATCGTGCCGCGAAGTGTATTGAACGATCTGCGGCGGCAATCCGCGGCTGAACTCGTCGCGCAGCGAACCGAGTTAAAGCGGCATCCGCTCGCGGACTCGACAGCGCTGGAACGTCTCCGAATCCGGGCGAGCGGCGAGCGTGAACCCGCCGTACGCCCTGAACTCACCCTACTTGCAAGGAACCTCGAACAACTTGACGCGGTGCTCGCGTGGGTGCCTCCCGAATCACTCCCGCGACCCGCAACCGTGTATTGCGACTTCGAGGACTTGCGCCGTTACAAGGACGCGGTGCCCCGCGCTCGCGCTGCGGGCATGCCGGTCGGGTTGGCCCCGCTGCGTGTGCTGAAGCCGGGCGAGGAGGGCTTCCAGTCGCTCGTCGTGCGGGCGGAACCCGATGTGGTGTTGGTCCGCAATCTGGCGTCGATTTCGTACTTCCAGCAGGAGTTGCCAGGTGCCCGGCTGGTCGGCGACTTCAGCCTGAACGTGGCGAACGAACTCACCGCTGAGCTACTGATCCGTGCCGGGCTGGAACGGCTCGTGCCAAGTTATGATCTGAACTGGGACCAGCTCGTGTCGATGCTGCGGCACTCGTCGCCTGGGTGGTACGAACCCGTTTTGCACCAACACATGCCGATGTTTCACATGGAGCATTGCGTGTTCGCGGCGTTCCTGAGCACGGGGAAGGATCATCGCGATTGCGGCCGCCCGTGCGAGGTTCACAAGGTCGAGTTGCGTGACCGCGTGGGAGCGAACTTCCCGGTGCTGCCAGACACGGGTTGCCGGAACACGGTGTTCAACAGCGTGCCACAGAGTGGGGCCGAGTACGTTGGGCGAATGCGTCAACTGGGGATCACGCGGTTCCGGATTGATCTGCTTCGAGAGACACCCGAGCAGGTCAAGCAACTCCTCGACCGCTATGCCCGAGTCGTCGCCGGCCTCGACGACGGTCACGAAACCTGGCGACAACTCCGCGCCCTGAACCAGCTGGGCGTCACACGCGGAACGCTGAACGTGCTTTGAAGTGGGACCGTGCGTGGCATTCCTGCCCACGGCGTTGAGGTGTCGTGATGTCGCTGATGGGTTACCTGATCTATGGTCTGTACGTGTTTGTGCCACTTCTTGGCGCGATTGTCGCGAGTCTCCGGGCACGTACCTACGCACTGCTTCTTGTCCTGTTGTGGGGCGCAGTAATCGTTGCGGGGTTATCGGGACTTGTCCTGTTGGCCGGCCGCCAGAATCATACGCAATCGCAGGCATTGCTGATCGTAGAAATCATGATGTACTCCGGGATTGTCGCGTGGGCCTTGCTAGTCCCGACCATTGCGTTTCGCGCGAGTCCTTCAGACACCTCGGGCAAATTGGCTGAGGGTGACGAGGACGAAGAAGGTGACGAGGACGAAGAAGGCGACGAGGAAGAAGGATAGCGGAAGCTGGCAAGCGCATCAGTAAACTCAGCATTGCGTCATTGTGCCGCGAGGATTTCGACATGATCGCCCGCTGTTGGCTTCGAGTCTGTGTTGCGGTGGTGCTGCTGGCCACGGCGCAATCGGCGTTCGGTCAGCCACCGGTTCCCGCGCCCAAGGTTGATGTCGCGAAGCCCGTCGGGATCAGCGATGTCCGGCATGAGCCGATCGCGCCGAAGCCGGACGCGCCGGTGGTGGTCACTGCGCGACTCGTTCAAGGCATGACGAAACCCGTCTTGATGGTGCAGGCCGTCGCACCGGGGAAGTACGTTCGCAAGACGGACGCGGAGTACGAGAAGGACTGGGCGGCGCTGCCGATGCGCGACGATGGCATGGAAGGGGACGCGAAAGCGAACGACGGCGTGTTCAGCGTTCGCGTGCCGGCAACGTACCAGAAGCACCGCTGGCTGCTGCGGTATCGGATCGTGGCGACCGATCCTGCGGGCAAAGCAGTGCAACTCCCGGCCACCAGCGACCCCTGCCCCAACTTCGCGTGGTGGTGTGATGCTGGCCCGGCGGCCTGGACGGGTTCCCGCGAACCCGGCAAAGCCCCACCCGTGAACTACCCGGCTGAGTTCCTCGGCACACTCCAGTCCATGACACTTCTCGCACGTGCCGAGGATGTCACGAAAAGCCAGTGGGATCCAGGCGCTCACAAGCAGAAGCAGCAGGGCACGCTGGTCTATCGCGGGATCGTGTACGACCACATCCTTTACAGCAATCGCGGCCAGGGGAGTGCCCACATCGCCGGGAAGAACAAGTGGGGGCTGAAGTTCAACGGCCGCGATGTGCCTCTGGTCGATCACGATGGAGTACCGTTTCCGGCGGAGTGCGACAGCCTCAACCTGAACCCCGGCGGCTCCACCCCCTACCTACCCGTGCATCGCGGTATCGCTGGCTTGGATGAAGTGCTCTGTATGCGGGCGTACCGGCTCGCGGGTGTGCCGAGTCCCCCGGCCACGTGGGTGCAATGGCGTGTGGTGAGCGGTGCCGATGAAGTCTCCGCGAAGGATCAGTACGCGGGCGACCTCTGGGGGTTATACGTCGCGCTTGGCGACATGGAGCCGAAGTTGCTCGCGGATGGCAAACTGGCCGACGGGTTAGTTGTCAGCACACAGAGCGGCGTGAAACACACGCCAAAGGGAATGACCGAGGCACCCAAGGAGTGGGAGAAGTTCCTCAACGGGATGCGCTCGAACCCCAAGGAAGACTGGTGGCGCAAGAACCTCGACCTCCCCGCGTACTACAGCTTCCACGCGCTGAACCGGTTGCTGGGGAACGTCGATCTGCGGCCCGACGGCAACCACGGGTACTACCGCCACCCCGACGGCCGCTGGGCACCGATCCCGTGGGATATGGACATGACGTTCGTCCCACGGCACCATCAGCCAGGCTACATCGAAGCGATCAACTGCCTCAAGCACCCCGCGATTACAATCGAGTACCGGAACCGCGCACGCGAAATTCTGGACCTGTTCGCAGCCGATGCCGCCGATCGCGGCGGCCAGGTCGGGCAACTGGTCTCGGACCTCAGCGCGGCGCTGACGCCGAAGAATTCTGCCGTCGATTGGCCTCGACTGGACGAGGCAAGATGGAACTTCCACCCGCGAATTAACCCGAAGGGCGTGTACTTCGCCAACCCCACTGATGGCAGCTACTTCGGCGGGCAGTTCAAGCGAACACTCGCAACCGCTGACTTCGCAGGCTTCCGAAAGTACCTCGTGGATTTCTGCACCGACTCACGCCCGACCAAGAACTACGCCCCGAATGACGGCGACCAGCGCGGCTACGGTTGGGGCTACCTCGCCCACGAAGCCAAGGACGACAAGATTCCCGCGAAGCCGACAGTGGAGCGACCGGGCGGCAAATTCCGATTCGAAGCGTCCGCATTCGCATCACCCGCGGGGCAGAAGGAGATCGCACTGGAGTGGCGGGTCGGCCGAGTGGGCCAGCGGGGGCAGTATGAACTCGCCGATTATTGGAAGAAAGAGATCGCCGAGGGCCGAGCGATCGACATCCCGCCGGAGGTCTTCAAGGAACCCGGTGAGTATCGCGTTCGCGCTCGCTGGCGCGATAACACCGGCCGCTGTGGTCACTGGAGCACACCAGTCAGCGTCAACGTGAAGTGAGCTGGCGACAACTTTCTGTGGTGAACCGACAGCAATCGACGCTGCCATTCCAGATCGGCCATGTGCGAAGTTCGACTCGTCGCACCCTTGCCACACCATTCCCTCGGGCTTAATGCTGTTCATGTGACGGCTTCCCCCACCACGGGTAGCCGAGCGAATGGAGCGACGCAGCATGATCGTCGTCAAAAACCTCACGAAGTATTACGGCGAGTATCCCGCCGTGCGCGACGTGTCGTTCCAGGTGGATAAGGGGCAGGTGGTTGGTTTCCTCGGGCCGAACGGCGCGGGTAAATCCACCACCATGCGGATCCTCGCGGGCTTTCTCACGGCCACTTCCGGCAAGGCCACCATCGATGGCAAAGACGTGTTCTGGGATCCGATCGGGGCACGTCGGCGAATCGGGTACATGCCCGAGAACTGCCCCATCTATGCCGACATGCGCGTGGACGAATATCTGTGGTTCCGCGGCGGGTTGAAGGGGCTGACACGACGGGAGCGCAAGACGCGCATCGGGTATGTTCTCGAACGCTGCTGGCTGAACGATGTGAAGCGGCAGATCATCGGCACGCTCTCCAAGGGCTACCGACAACGAGTCGGCCTGGGGGATGCGCTTCTCGCTGATCCGCCCGTGCTGATCCTCGATGAACCAACCGCCGGGCTTGACCCCACGCAGATTCGCGAGACACGCAAGCTGATCCGGGAACTCGGCAAGCAGCATACGATGCTCCTCTCGACGCACATCCTCTCGGAGGTTGAGGCGGCCTGCGATTCGGTCATCGTGATCTATCAGGGTGCCGTGGTCGAAGATGGTTCGCTCGCGGCAGTCCGGCAACGGAACAAGGACAAGTCGCTCGAAGACATCTTCGTGAAGCTGACGAAACAAGAGGGAATCTAGTGCAAGTGTGAGTGTGAGTGTACCCTGCTTTTTCACTCACACTCGCACTCACACTGCGGAGCGAGCGTATGCGAGCGACGACGAGTCTGATTCGCCGCGAGTTTGCCGCGTACTTCACCGGTCCGGCCGGGTACGCTGCAATCTTCGGTTTCCTCATCCTCACCGGTCTGCTGTTCAACCTGAACCTCGACTTGCTCACGCACGAGGGACCGGTCGGCGTTGAGTACCCGATGCAGGTGATGTTCGGCGGGGCCGATTCGCCGGTGATTGCGCTCGTCGCGGGGGTGCTGTTCTGGGGGCTATTCCCCGCGATCACGGGAATGCTCACGATGCGGCTGCTCGCCGAAGAACGCGGCACCGGCAGCATCGAACTGCTCATGACGGCTCCGATCCGCGACTGGCAGGTCGTCGCGGCCAAGTTCATCGCCTGCTTCTGGTTCTACCTCGTCCTCTGGCTCCCCACGCTGATCTACCTGCCGGTGCTCGCGGATCTCCATGCGAAGTGGGAAGCGGCATTCACGGTGTGGTCGGTGCTGATGCTCGTCGGCATTCCGATGATCGTCGTGAGCAAGATCGCCTTCCTCCGCGACGGGCCGGGCTGGCTCGTTTACGGCGTGGGTTTCCTCGGCCTCGCAGCCACCGGTGTCGGGGGATACTTCCACTACACATCGGACCCCGTTCGCATCCTGACACTCACGGCAGGTATCGACCCCGCGCCGATCTGGACTTCGTATCTCGGCATCGTCCTGGCCGGAGGAATGTTTCTGTCGCTTGGGCTGTTCGTGTCGAGCCTCGTGAAAAGCCAGCTCGAAGCGTGGATGATGTCGCTGCTGTTGGGGCTGATCTTCGTGCTCCCGGGATTGCTCCGATGGGTGCTTGAACCCGGCAGCACGGGCTACGAACTGATGTATTTCATCAGCGTGCCCGAGCACTTCCGCCGGTCGTTCACCCGGGGGCAACTCGATACTCGCCCGCTCGTGCTGTATGCGACCGTGACGCTATTCTGCTTGTTCCTCACAGTGCGAAGCCTGGAATCGCGCCGCCTGCGCTGAAGATGATGCTGTTCGCTTCAAGTTCCTGAGTTGAGTTCAGAACCATGGCCGATATTCGCCAGCGAACGACTCTCGGTACCCGCTTCCGCTTCCTCGTGCGGATCGCGGGAGTGACGGGCGTTCTTGCCGCCGTCGTCGGTGCAGCGCTGTTCGCGTCCGCGTTCCCTGCCTTCAGACAGTGGACGACGGACTTGCTGCGCACGGCGAGTGAAGGCGCTCATGGTGCGTTCGCGAAGGCGGCCGCGTGGACGTTCACAACTGGGCTTGTGGCCGTCGCCGTCGCGTTGATCGTCGAGGCGATTGGCGGGCTGGTGCTGGTCACCGGGCGGCGAACAGTTGCCAATGCCTCCGCAACCGTGGGCACGCTCGCGGCCGTGGCGCTTCTGTTCTTCGTGAACGCGTACTCGTTCACTCACCATTCCCGGCACGACTTCACCCGGACGCAGCAGTTCACCCTGCCTCCCGAGTTGGCGGCGAGCCTGCGCACCCTTCGCCCCGAATCACCCACGACGATCATCGTGCTTCAGAAGCACCGCATCTTCGGCAGTCTCTCCGACGACCGCGATTCGTTCACCCGTGGGGCCGAGGAAAAGGTCACCGAGAAGATCAAGGATCTCGTGGATCTGTTCCGCGAATTCGGCCCACGATTCAACGTCGAAGTGCTCGACACGGAGGCATTCGGTTACCGGAAGCGAGTTGCCGAGTTGACGGCCGACGCGCCGGAACTAAAAGCCGCGATCGAAGCCGCGCCCGAGAACAGCATCCTCTTCCACGCCAACAAGCGTGTGCAACGGCTCGCGTTCAACGAGTTCTTGCAACTCGACAAGACTGGCAGCGACGCAGCAAACGGTGGACGCGGGAACCTCGTGCTCCTTCCGCAGGGGATCGATAACTTCGCACGCCGAGTCCTTGCCGTGCAGGAACGCCGCCCGAAGGTCGCCGTCTGCGTGGTTCATGAATGGCTCACGACGGCCGACACCGCTGGGCGGTCCGAGTACACCCTCGCCGGGATGAAGAAGTCGCTCACCGAGAACGGCTTCGACGTGATCGACATCATCCTGAAGAAGAACTGGGAATCGGAGTCGGCACCCGATCCCGCAGCGTACACGATTCAGGAGAGCAAGCTGGAACGACTGGAGGCCGAACTCGATTCGGCCCGCGATCAGCTTCGAGCGGCACAGAACGACGTGAAGATCGTGGCGTCACTTCGCAAGGCGTTCGACGATGTGAAGTCGGAACCGTTCCGCGATCGTGGCGACTTCTATGTCAGTGTCAGCCGGGCCGCACAGGTGCGAGGATGGAGCGAAATCGTCTCCGCGTATCGCAAGTGGCTGGGCGAGGAGAGCCGACCGATCAGCGAGGCGAACGAGCCGGAGTTGCGACCCGTGTTGCTCGCGGGGATTGTGCGACAGGCCACCCGTGCCGAACAGGAAGTGAAGGACGCGGAGAAGGCACGGGCCGAGGCGGAAGAAGTGGTGAAGGCCGCGTATCAGGACGAGCGCTCGGTTCAGGATCGCCGGGTTGCGGCGGTGAAGACCAAGTTCGCCGGGTTGCTGGCAGATGTCGATCTGCTCATCATCCCTCGGCACACGCTGGTGAACGCCGTCATCGAGGGCCGCCTGAACCCGGCGTTGCACGCACTCAGCAAGGAACAGGTCGAAGTCATCAAGGACTTCATGAAGTCGGGGAAGCCGGTACTGGCGTGCCTTGGCTCGCTCTCGGCAACGAACGGACCCGCTCAGGCGGGATCGGATGATCTCGAAAAGCTGTTCGCCGAACGCGGCATCGAGCTGGGCAGCGACACCGTGCTGTACGACACGGAAATGAAGGGGTTCGCCGCGATCAAGGCCGGGCGTCAACTCGGGGGCGGACCCGCCGACATCCCACCGCTCGTGGTCGTGGATCAGGGGTCGGATGCGACCAAGGCCAAGCCCAATCCAGTGGGGGCTGCGGTGAAGCTGACGGGTCGGAGCGTCGATCAGAAGCTGGAACATCGCCTCGCTGCACCGCGTCCGGTGTACATCGCACCCGGCTGGCAGGAGAAGATGCCGTACGCCGCCGAGTTCGTGTTCACTTCCCCCGATTCATGGAACGAGGAGCGGCCATTCATCCGGGCCGATGCTCGCGGCCGACCCACTTATACCCCCCGCTACGAACCAACACTCGACACCGATTCCCGCTGGGGCACTCGACAGGCCGAGCGGAAGGGGCCGTTCCCGGTGGGTGTGGCGATCGAAAGCAAGATACCTGCCGCGTGGATGAACGAAGCCTACGACCGCGAGGAATTCGGAGCGGGGTTGCTCATGCCCATTGATGGCGTGCTGGCAGCGGGGTTGACTGCCGCCGCAACCAAGCTCGATCGCCCCGTGGAACGACTCATCGTGTTCGGCAGCGGCAACATCTTCACCGGGGCGAAGCTGGACGCGCCGCAGGAAAAGCTGCTGCTGCATTCCGCGAACTGGCTCACGGGCCGCGCTGATCGCCTGCCGCGTGCCGACCTGCCGCAGTGGGAGTTCCCCCGAGTCGAGATGACGGATCGGGAGTTCTACCTCTGGCGGTATGGCACCGCGATCGGCCTGCCGTTGCTGGCCGTCTACCTCGGGTTGCTCGCGACAATGCTGCGACGGCTCCGCTGACCACTCCCCGCACCAAGATTGCTATGGGTGTTCGATCATGAACTGGAAATCGACCATCGCTCTCGTTCTGCTCGCTGGTGGCGCAGGAGCATGGTTCTTCTATGGCGATGCGTGGAAGCCGAAACTCGGCCTGGAAACCGCGCGCCCCGAGCCGGCATCCTCGTTCGCGCTCCGCTCGGTCGAAACGCTCTCCCCCGAAGATATCACCTCGATCAAGGTCACGTACCCGTCGGGTGATCCGCTCGATGTGAAGCGGAGTAGCGCTCACTCGCCGTGGACGATGCCCGGCAATTGGCCGCCTCGTGTTCCGGATGTGCAGGAACTCGCTCGCGCGCTCGGCACTCTGCGGGCACGCTTTCACCCGGAGCAACTCGGCGAACAGCCTGACCTCGCGAAATACGGACTCGCTCCCGACCAGAAACCCGTTGCCGTGGTGGTCGGGTACAAGAAACTCGATGCAGCCGGGAAGCCGCTTGCGGAAGGAACGCTCGATCTGCGCTTCGGCGAACCGCCAATCCCGGAAGGCGAGACCTCCTTCACACGGCCAGCGTTCGTCCGAATTACGACGAAGGATGCCGAGGGGAAGGAGCAGTCGGAGGTCGTGAAGCTCGGTCCGGATGTGATGCCGATCATCAAGCGGTCAGCCGATTCCTACCGTCGCCGACAACTCTTCCCGGACATCGAGCGCGTGAAGATCGCAACCTCCGCGCCGCCGCCAAGTCCGTTCGGCCCACCCCCGCCAGCCGATGCACCCGCAACGATCACATTACCCGGGGAGCAGACGGAAACGATCACTGTCACGCGCCCGCTTCCCCTGGTGCTCGGGTTCGATCTCTCTCCCGTGTCCAGCTTCACCTTGAAGCGAGTTGGAAGCCTCCCCGAACCCGGCGTCGCTGCGAAGGGCGGCGAACCGACCCTGCGACCCGATCGCCTTGCCGATGCGTGGCGAGTGGTTTCCCCGGTGGAAGACAATGCCGAGCCGGAGCGACTTCGTTCTGTGCTCGCGAACGTGGCGGATCTCTGGGTGGATGAGTTTGTTCATCCAACCCCCGAGGAGGCGAAGCTCGGCTTCGGTCCCGAGTCACGCTCCGTGACGGTGAAAGGGAAGGGGGGCGAGCCGATTACCGTGCGCTTTGGCGGCGTAGCGAAGACAACCGAACGCGAGGAGATGATCACGATCCCCGGCGGCCCACCTGGTACCCCGCCTCGAACCGTTCCGCGAAAAGTAACGACCGAATACCTGTACGCTCGCGTGGATGGTAACCCGCAGGTGTTCACCGTGTCGGCGGAGAAACTCGGCGATCTGTTCGTGTCGGCCGCGAGCGTTGCCGATCCACGTGTCGCCCGTTTCGACGCGGCAGAAGTGCAGCGCGTGGTGATCACCAACGAGGGGCAGCCGCCGATCACGTTGATCCGCAAGAAGGCGAACCCCAAGGCCACGAACCCCGAAGACCGTGCGGATCGCTGGGTGATCGCGGCCCAGCCGAACGATCTCCCTGCCGATTCAGGCACGGTCACTCAGTTGATCGAACAACTCGCGCAATTCCGGGCCGACGCGGATGGGCGACGGACGTATCCCGAGAAGCAACCCGCTCCTCGCGCGACCATTGTTGTGACCGCCCGAGAGAGCCGTGCCGAGGGTGAAGCCGATGCCCCCGAGCGTACGTACGAGTTGATACTCGGCGCTTCCGATGCGGGCCGTCTGCTCCCCGTTTCACTCAAGGATCGCCCAAGGGTCACGCTCATCGAGAATCGGCTTGGGCCGGATGATCCCAGTTCATGGGTTGGCTCAATCCTGTTCCCAGAAACCCTGGCGGGGTTGTTCGAGCGGCCGGCGATCAGCTACCGTGCTCGCAAACTGTTCGACACAGCGGATACCACGTTGCAGGCCATCACGGTGCCCGAGGGGTTTACCCTGAAGCACGACGCGACGGGGTGGAAACTCACCGCTCCGCTCACCTCGGAAGCAGATCCCAGCCGGGCGAATCAACTGGCACAGACGCTCACGGAACTCCGCGCGACGGATTATCTCACGGCGTCGCCGACACCCGAAGAACTCGCATCATTCGGCCTCGCGAAGCCGGTTCAGTCGGCGAAACTCACCTTCGACAATGGCCGAAGTTACACACTCGAGATCGGTGGCCCGCGACCCGGCAAACCGGAACTGTTCGCTCGGCTCGATGGCGGCGCGGTCTTTGGCATCCCCACGAAAGCAACCGAAGCATTCGCGACGGGGGCACTCGGGTTGCTGCCGTTAAAGGTCTGGGCGACACCCGAGGACAAGATCACTTCCGCGCAGATCACACGCTTCGGGGACTCGGCGAAGGACAATTTCACACTCACGAAGGACGGGGCTGGCTGGAAACTCACCGGGCCGTTCACCGCATCGGTTCCCGCGTCGGCCGCACAACCGCTGTTGGCCACGCTCGGCAACCTCACAGCCGAGAAGTACCAATCTCTTGCATCAGCGAATCCAGCCGAGTTCGGGTTCGACAAGCCTCTGCTGTCGGTGAAGCTCGTCACACTGGAGACGAAACCCGACGCAAGCGTGGATACCCCTCTCACGCAAACCGTCGTCGTTGGCGGAACAACTCCCGACGGCGCGAATCGGTTCGCTCGGCTCGATGTGCCGAACGCCCCGGTGTTCGTCATTCCTGCGGGTTTCGTGACGGCCGCACAGACATCGCCGCTCGAACTGCCGGACAAGGCACTCCTCGCGCTCGACCCGAGTTCCATCGCGAGTGTCCGCGTAGTGTCGGGGAAACCCGACGAGTCGTTCACGCTGACCAAGAACGCTGCGGGGAAGTGGACTGCTGAGGGAGCCACGTTCGCGGTCGATCCTGTTCGACTTGGGGAACTGACATTCCTCGCCGCTCGCCCACGTTTCGCTCGGCTCGTCGCCTACGGGGATGCGGTGAAGTGGGCGGAATACGGGCTGGAGAAACCGGAGACCACAATCACGGTGACGACATCAGGCGATAAACCCGAAACGCACACCATCTCGCTGGGTAACCCGGACCCCACGGGATCGCGGTTTGCTCGGATCGACGACAAGCCAGCAGTGGCGGTCATCCCCGCGCAGATCACGGAAATCCTGACCCGCAAGCGGTTCGACTACGCCGACCGCACGTTGTTCCAGTTCGACCCAACTGCCATCACGAGCATTGTTCGGACCCGAGACAAGGAAGAGCTTGAGCTTGAACCGGGGATCGCAACAGGGTGGGATCTCGTCAAACCTGTGAAGCAGAAGGCGGACGCCAGCTTCGGGGATGAGCTCGCGGATACGCTGAGCCGACTGCGAGCCGAACGTGTCGCGGCGTATGGGAAGAAGGCGGAGGTGTTCAAGCAGTATGGGCTCGAACCGGCTGCAGCAGTCATCACGCTGAAGGTGGGCGACAAGGCCGAGCAGAAGGCGCTCCGAATCGGCAATCCCGTGGATGCATCCAAGCCCGATGGCGATCGCTATGCCGCGGTTGATTCGCCGTCTCCTGAGGTCATCGTGGGTGTGCTTCCCGCGGCCCTCGTGAAGAAGTTCCTCTCGCCCGTACTCGCGTTCCGGGACCGGACACTTGCGAAGTTCGTGGATGTGGACAAGGCCGTGTTCGAACGTGGCGACCGCAAGATCACGTTCGCCAAGGTCAATGCGATGTGGAAGATTACGGAACCGCTGGCAGCCGATGCCGAGGCCGCGGCGCTGGCAGAACTGATGCTCGATCTCGGTGGTCTCCGTGCCGATGAGTGGGTCGGCGAAAAGGGGAAAGACTCGAAGCAATTCGGCCTCGATAAGCCAGAAGCTCGCTGGACCCTTTCCAACGGGGACAACAAGGTTCTGATGCTGTTGCTCGGGAAGCCGACTGCGGATGGCCGCGTGCCCGCGCTGGTCGAGGGGAAGGAACTGATCGGCCTGTTGACACCCGCGATGAGTGCTCGTGTGCTTGCCGAGTACCGACAACGGCGAGTCTGGAGCGTCGATGCGGCTCAGGCCGAGAGTGTTGAGATCGCGCTCGGGGCTGCCAAATTCACGCTCCAGAAAACAGGCCCGCAGTGGATCGATCCCGCGAAGCCCGGTGATGCCATTGATGTGCGAGTGGTGAATGAACTGATCGGCACGCTTGGTGCACTACGTGCAGAGCGATATGTGGTGGACAAGGACGCCGACGCGAAATTGTTCGGGCTGGAGAAGCCCGAGGCAACGATAACCGTGACCGGGCGAATGGGCGAGAAGGGTGTGCTAGAAATCGGTGGCATTGTGGGCGGCACCGATGGTAAACAGCGTTATGCCCGCATCGACGACAAGGATCGCACGGAGGTATTCGTTCTCTCGGCAGCGGACACTGCGAGGTTGACACGCGAACGTGCACTGTACACGCTGAAGAAGTAGCATACTTCGCATCGAACTCCCTGGGTGCCATCATGCCCGTGCTTTATCTGACCGAGGCCGATGTCGCCCGCGTCCTGACGATGGACCTCGCCCTGGAAGCGGTCGGAACGGCGTTCCGAAAGCTCGGTCTCGACGAGGCCATGAACATCCCACGGCAGCGATGCCAGACCGATCTGGCGATGCTTCACGTCCTCCCCGCCGCCGCCAAAACGCTCGGCGTCATCGGGTACAAGGCGTACACGACAACCAAGGCCGCTGCCCGGTTTCACATCACGCTCTACGACGGCAAAACTGGCGAGATGACGGCCTTGCTCGAAGCGGATGCCATCGGTCAGTTCCGCACGGGTGCCGCCAGTGGTGTGGCCACCAAGAAACTCGCGCGGCCAAACTCATCTCGCATCGGGTGTATTGGCACTGGGAAACAAGCACGCACGCAGATTCTCGCGATCTGTCGGGTGCTTCCGGTGAAGAGTGTGCGTGTTTCTGGCCGTGATGCGATTCGTCGTGCAGTGTTTGCGACTCACCTCGCAGCGGAAACCGGCGTTGAGGTGGTGCCTGTCGAGAAGGCCGAGGACGCAGTGCGGGGGCAGGATGTCGTGATCACGGCCACGAACTCACGCGAGCCGGTGCTGCTTGGCGAATGGGTGAGCGAGGGCCAACACCTGAACCTGATCGGCTCGAACTTCCTGACGAAATCCGAATCGGATCTTGAGGTGTTTCGCAAGGCGACGCTGGTGGCGGTCGACAGCAAGGAGCAGGCGAAGACCGAGGCAGGCGACTTCGTCGCAGCGTTGAACAGTGGCGTGCTGGACTGGGGGGATGTTATCGATCTCGCGCCGCTGCTGCTGGGTAAGTACCCCGGTCGCGAAGCGCCACAGGACGTGACGGTGTTCAAGTCGCTGGGGCTGGGGATCGAGGATATCGCGCTTGCGGCCCGGGTCGTTGAGTTGGCGAAGCAGCAAGGCGTCGGCCGCGAGATCCTCTGATTGCGAAACCTGTGCCGTGCGTGGGGGATTTGCGTTGTTCTGCCCGGGTCCCTTGTGGGGTTGTTGGCTTCAGGTGGCGAGGCTTTGCGAGCCGGGTGGGGGGAAAAGCCTTCCGAGATGTTCAGGCTTGACCCGCTTGACCCCCCACCCGCTCCTCGAAGACTCGGAGCGACCTCCCCCACAAGGGGGGAGGTTAAGAAACGGTCACTTCGCGACGGGTATTCATTCTCCTGCGGCCTAACTCACTCCTTCGCGGCCTTGCCATCGAGGCGTTTGTCCGCGACACCCGTGCGTACCCCGGTCTTCGGATCGATCCCAATGGAATGCGCGTCGCCCTGTCGATGTTCGACAACCGTGTGACCCATCTTCTTCAGAGCCGCAACCAGTTCCGGGTGTTGCTTCACGCCCTCGAACCGTGTCACATCGGGGAACCACTGGTGGTGCGTCCGGGGAGCCGATACCGCATCCTGAACGGGCATGTCGAAGTCGATCACGTTCACCACGACGCACAACACGGTATTGATGATCGTGCGGCCGCCGGGGCTTCCAGTAATCAGCACCGGCTTACCGTCCTTCATCACGATCACCGGTGTTTGGGCACTCAGCATCCGCTTGCCGGGAGCAATCTGATTCGGCTTCGTGCCAATCTGGCCCTTCGTCGTGGTGAACCCCGGCTTTGGGTTGAAGTCGGTCATTTCGTTGTTCAGGATGTACCCCGCACCGGGGACCACAACGCGGTTCCCATACGAGTTCTCCAGAGTGTAGGTATTGCTGACGGCCATGCCATCCTTGTCGATGATCGAGAAGTGCGTGGTGGAATCGCTTTCCTTGTCGAGCACGAGATCGGGGGCAACTTTCTCGCTCGGCGTGGCCCGCTTCGGGTCAATCAACAGGCTCAGTTTCTTCGCGTGCTCGCGATCCTCGAACGTCCCGGGGATCTTCACGAAGTCCGCGTCGCCGAGTGATCGGGCACGGTCGGCAAAGGTTCGTTTCATGGTCTCGATCAGGATGTGATTCGTTTCCGCGCTCCAGCGACCGAGTTTCTTCAGGTCGTGATTCCCGAGCACGTTTAGCATCTGGGTGATGCACAGGCCGCCGGAACTCGGTGGCGGTGGGCCATACACATCGAAGCCACGATAGGTTGTGCGGATCGGCTCGCGATCGTTGGCCTTGTACGCGGCGAGATCCGCCTTCGTGATGAGTCCGCCGTGTGCCTGCATTTCCTTGTGAAGCAGATCTGCTGGCGTGCCCGTGTAGAACGCGTCCGCACCCTTGTCCGCGATAATTCGCAGCGTCTTCCCCAGATCCTTCAGCACGAGTTTGTCGCCCGCGGCCCATTCGCCGCCGCCCGCCTTGCCATAGACTCGCCGAAACTCGGCGTTTTTCGTCTTCGCATCCGCGAGCACTCGATTCAGTCCGTCCGCGAGCACGGCGTTGATGGCGAACCCATCATCGGCGAGTTTCACCGCAGGCATCACAACATCGGCCCACGGGAGCTTGCCGTACTTATGGTGAGCCAGCGCCAGTCCGCGAACCGTGCCGGGAACGCCTGCCGCCTTGTGATCGAGACCGGTCACGCTCCCATCAGCGAAGAGATCGAGCTTGGCTGCAGCGGGTGCCGTTTCGCGGTACTCGATACAGCGCACATCCTTCCCCGGAGGGGCGACCATCATGAATCCACCGCCGCCGATATTCCCGGCTTCAGGCCACGTCACGGCCATCGCGAAGGCAACCGCAATCGCGGCATCGACGGCATTCCCGCCCTTTTTCAGGATTGCAACACCCACATCCGCGGCCAGTGGCGACACGCATACCACGACGCCGCCCTTCGACTCGACCGTTTCGGCACGCGGAGTTTCGGCAGGTGCGGGAAGAGCAAGCACGCACAAGCCGAACGCGAGGATGAGCAATCGCATGGATGTCTCCGTGGCATGGAGTTCGTTTTCAGTTTGCACGAAGGGCAGCGGAGGTCGCGACGCCGAGGTTCTGGTAGATCTGACGGGTCGCGTCGGACTTGTTCAGGGTGTAAAAGTGGATGCCGCGAACGTTGTTGTGCAGCAGATCCGCGCACTGCTCCGTGGCCCAACTTGTGCCGACGCGAGCGATCGCGACATCATCGGCACAACGGCTCACGGCTCGCAGGAGCTTTGCCGGGATGCGAGCCCCCAGCGCGAGTTGAGCCATGCGGATCATTCCCGCCTGGGTCGCGATGGGCATGATACCTGCCACGATAGGAACCTTGATCCCGGCCAGGTCGCAGCGCTCGCGGAAGTCGTAGAAATCGCGGTTCTCGAAGAATAATTGCGTGCAGATGTAGTCGGCCCCGGCATCCACCTTTCGCTTGAGATAGTCCATCTCCATCAGTCGATTCGGGCAGCCGGGGTGCCCTTCAGGGAAGCCCGCCACGCCGACGCCGAACCCGCGTGAGTCCGGGGCGTTGGTGCGACTTCGGATGAATCGGACCAGTTCTTCCGCGTAATGAAACGCATCCTGGGACCGGTCGTAATTCTGCAACGTGCGGGGCGGATCGCCGCTGAGCGCGAGAATGTTCATGATGCCGCTCGCCGCGTAGCGATCGAGGATCGTCGTCATCTCTTCGAGTTTGTGGCAAACGCATGTGAGGTGCGACACCGCGACGAGCTTCGTCTCACGCTGAATGCGAACGATGAGATCGTGGGTGCGGTCGCGGGTCGAGCCGCCGGCCCCGTAGGTCACCGAGACGAACGACGGGTCAAGCTCTTGCAGCGACGCGATGTTCCTGAACAATTCCTCGCTCGCCGCGTCGGTGTTCGGCGGGAAGAACTCGAAGCTGAACGTCGTCCGGTGACTCGCGAAAATATCGTGTATGTGCATCGGTGGGCCCATGTGACGCGGAAGTTATGGAACAAGTCCGGAACAACTTCCCGATTTCCGCTTCTCGTTCTTAACCTCCCCCCTTGTGGGGGAGGTCGGCGAGTCTTCGAGCCGGGTGGGGGGTAAGGTTATCCCCTCGGATGGGCTATCGCTTACCCCCCACCCGCCGCTTCGCGGCGACCTCCCCCACAAGAGGGGAGGTTAAGAACAACGCCGCTTCGCGGCGTGATGTTATTCTGTGACTGTTCCCAAGTGTGTTATACCGCGCGTCGGGTCAGAGTGTGCGACAGTCTGGTTACATGCGGCCAATCGCGATGTAGAATGCGTTCTGCTTCGACCCACCTCCCTGAACCCGAGGCTCCCATGCCGCGTTACGTTGCCGTCGCCGTGCTGCTCCTCGCAGCCACACCGGCGTTCGCACAGTCTCCCAAACCAGTGTTGCGTGCGGGTGCGTACGCCCAGGATGTGACCCCTGAAAAGTTTCCCATCACGGTGAATGGTGGCTTCTCGGATCGCCAGGCAAAGTCCGCGAATGATCCGCTCCATGCCCGCTGCCTGGTTCTCGACGATGGCAAAACGAAACTGGCGATCGTGGTCGTTGATAGCTGCATGATTCCCAGGGAGTTGATGGATGCGGCGAAGGCCATCGCCGAGAAGAAGACCGGCATTCCCGCCGCGAACATGCTGATCTCGGCGACTCACACGCACACGGCACCCACGGTCGCGGGGATATTTCAGAGCGATCCCGATGCCGCATATGTCGCGTACCTCACCGAGAAGATTGCTGCGGGGATTGAGAAGGCTCACGCGAATCTCGCGCCCGCGAAAGCGGCCTGGGCTGTGGGGCACGAACCGAATCAGGTGTTCAACCGGCGGTGGAAGATGAAGGATGGCGTCGTCAACACGGATGCGTTTGGTGGCACGATGGACAAGGTGAAAATGAACCCGCCACGGCAGAGTGTCGATCTCCTCGAGCCTGCCGGCCCGACGGATCCGAGTGTCACCGTGCTGTCACTGCGAACAGCAGATGATAAACCCCTGGCACTCTTCGCGAACTATTCCCTGCACTACGTCGGCGACGTCTCCCCGCTCTCGGCCGATTATTTCGGTGTGTTCGCCGAAGTAATCGGGCAGAAACTGAAGGCCGGTCCGGGGTTCGTCGGCATATTGTCGAACGGCACCAGCGGCGACGTGAACAACATCAACTTCAAGGAGGCGGCCCCGAAGCTCAAACCCGGCGAGCGCTCCCGATTGGTTGCGGAAGCGGTCGCGGATGCCGCGATGAAGGCGCTGGAGAAAGCCGAGTACCGTTCCGATGTGCAACTCCAGAGTGCCGGGACCGTCATCGAGTTGCCGGTTCGCAAGCCGACCGGAGACGATGTGAAACGCGCCGAGGGAGTGCTCGCGAAAGCCAAAGATCCCAACCTCCGGGGTGCCGAGGAAGTCTATGCTCGCGAAACGGTGAAGATGAATGCGTACCCGGATACCGTGAAGGTTCCACTGCAAGCCCTGCGGATCGGCGACCTCGCGATCGCCACGATTCCCTGCGAAGTGTTCACCGAGATTGGGTTGTCGATCAAGAAGGCCAGCCCGTTCAAGCCGACGTGTGTGGTGTCGTTGGCGAACGGATACTTCGGATACCTGCCGACGCCCGAACAGCATGCCCTCGGGGGATACGAAACCTGGCGAGCACGATCGAGCTTCCTGGGAACGAAATCGTCGGTCGAAATCGAGAAGCAACTCGGGATGCTGCTGAAGCAAGTGAAGTGATCGTCTTCAACGTATGTCTTGTTCTCGCAGCACCGCGGCCAGATCGCGGTGAATGCGGCCGCGAATCAGGAACTCGTCGTCGTCGAGCCAGCCGCGAACAGATGGCCCCAGCGCGAACTCGTCGGTAACCACGGATCGCACCACGGTGTCGATCAGTTGCAGCGGTCGCAGCGTGAAGTAGCTATTGGTTGACCCCATCCATTCGATGCGGCCCAGGCGCTGGAAGATCTCCTCGAGGCGACCGTGAGCAATCCGGGCTGGGGCGAAGCCCAGTGCTTCTGCATAGGCGACCGCGAGCGGCGTTCGGATGCGGCCGTCGGCGTTTGATCCCAGGAAGAGGCGTTCGCGGGCCTCGTCCAGAATCCGATTGCCAACATCCTCATTCCCCGCCGCATACCAGCCGCCCGCCAGACCAACTCGTGCGGGATCACGCCGCACTCCGGATTGAGCAGGGTCCAGGAAACGGACGAGCGACTCGGCAGTGCCGCCAAGGCCAAGTTGTCGGAGGACCCGGAACGCGTGACCGGATGTCGCGAGCAGCGGCCCACGAAGCCGTTCGCCGCTTGAGATGAGTCGCCGCACCATCTCCGTGACCAAATTCGCCCCGGCCGGATCAATCGCCCCCGCTGCGGCGAAGCCTGCCGAGAGCATCTGCGTCTGATATCGAAACAGGCGGCCCGGACGTTCCGCCTCGGTCCACTTGCCCGCGGAGAGCCACGACTCGGTCCAGTCGACAGCAGACGGCAACAGATCGAGCAAACGCGGCACCGACGTTCGATCGAGCCAGGGAGCGAGATCGAGCAGCGTGAACACCACTCGCGGCACGGTGCTCGTGGATGGGTGGTCGTGACAGAGCCGGAGCAAGTCGTTCGCTTCTTCCGCGATGTGGGCGCGATCGTTACGGTTTGTGAGGACGAACAGGCGCTCACCGAGTTCGTCGCTTCCCCAGAATGCTTTCAGATCAAGCCCCCGGAAAGCGCGTGCCCGGTCGAGCGGTTCCAGGATGCGGGAGTGTTCCCGGAGTCGCTCGACCGCATAGCGAGCCAGTTCTGGCAGGGCTTCGAGGCGGGTCTGAAGGTCGGGCGGTAGCCCTGGCTTCGCGGATCGACCTTCCTGGGCATCGCGGACGCGCAGCAGAAACAGATCGCCAAGAACCGCATGGGCGGCGGAATCAACGCCTGGACCCGTCACGCGAGAGACGACCTTCCTCGCGCGAGCGGCCCAGTCCTTCGCACGAGTTCGTTCGCCCAGGCAGCCGAGTCCCCAGGCCAGCATGAACTGAGCATATGCAGCGGTGCAGTCGGTTTCGGGGTCCAGGCCCGCCCAGCGCAGGTTCCCGCCCGCCATCTTCTGAATCCAGCCCAGCGCCGGTTCGCGAACCCGGATCACCCATTCACGCGCAGCCTGGAAGCGCTCGGCGGATGCGGTTCCGTGGAATCGCAGAAATGATGGCTCATCCAGATCCAGGCCCGGGCCGCGTTCCGCCAACCGTGCCAGGACGCGATCTCGCCAGCGTGCCAGCCCAAGCGCGTCCCCATCGCAAACCCGCGCCGCAGCATACCGTGCCAGCCAGACCGCCCGCACGGGTACATCGTCGAAGTGGAGATCGAGGAACGCGAGCAACCGGGGAAGAGCGGCGAGAAACTCGGGGGGAGGATTCGGAGCCATTCCCACAGCCGCCGTGTACGCGGCGACCACCCGGCCGACGCCCGGCCGACCGGGTTCGCTCAGCCAGCGTTCCAGCCCGCCTGCGGTATCCGTCAACTTCGCGGCGCGGGCCTCTGCTGTGAGCCATTGCTCCAGCCAGGCGATCGAGGGTGTCGAGGATTCCCAGACCGCGTTCATCCAGCAGACCGCTGCATCCGTTGCGTTCCCGGTCGCGGAATAGACCCCCGCGAGTTCGGACCAGCGCTCGGCACGAGACAGAGGTCCGAGTTTGGGGAGGTCGGTAAACAGTCCCGATTCAAGGTTCTGCCGGCGTGTTGTCCAGTCGTGTCCGTGGAGCAGCGCATCGGGTGAAGCCAGTTTCCGGACAACCCGTTCCCCGATGTTGACCTGCTTCGGCTCGGGTTGCTCTTCGGGTTCCGCCTCTTCGGCTTCCTCAAGTTCGGGTGCTGGTCGCAATTTTGAGACAAGTTTCAGGATTGATCGACGAATCCAGTTCGGCGTCTCAGGTGTCGGTGTTTCAGGCTCCACCGCGATTTCGACTTCCTCGGTTACAGGCGGGACGATCTGGACCGGTTCAGGAACCTGCGAGAGATCGTTCGCGACGACGAATCGCTGAAGCGGGAAGATTTCCGCACGCGGAGAGGTTTCCAACGGCGTGACTTGGGGAGAGTGATACTCCAGAATCTCCAGAACGGGGCGAAATGCAGATTCCGAGACCGAGTGCGGAATCACGGCACCGTCCGGCCCCGCCTCCAGCCAGACGATCTGACCCGGTTTCATACCGAGTTCTCGCGACAGGTCCCGCCCGCGCAGTTGGGGCCGCACCACGCGATCCGTGGGAATGAACAGTCCTGGGATTCGCGGGTCAGGATAATGCCCCGTGACGGGGAAGCGGAGCGTCGCAGTCGGACGTTTCCCGGCAACCCTCACCAGCAGTCGCGTGACCTCACCCGATCCGACAACGGTGGCTTCCAGGCGTGCGGCCAGTGACGCATCGGCAGCGACGCAGGACGCCCAAAAGTCCGGTTCGCGACTCGCATCGAGCACCCAGAACGATTCGCGTTCACTTGTGGTCCGCACCCCGAGCGTCACTCGCACCTGCACCGGAGGCGGGGGGGGAGTTGGCTCGCTGGAACAGGACGCTCCAGGGGGTAAGGTGAACTCTTCCGGCTCCAGTGAAGGAACCTCCCCCAAGACGCACTCCACGCTTCGGGGCGGCCGAACGAATAGGACACAGTCCTCAGGGATCGCCAAATGCTCGGGGATCGGATGTCGCCAGCCATGGCTAACCCAGACCCCTGGAGCCTGCTGCGTGAGTGCTTCGAAAGGGCAGGTCGGCTCGCTGGCATCGACGAGGAGTTCCGTGCTGGGCTGCATCGCAGTGACCCAGCCGAAACCGGGTTCGCCGTCTTCAGGCAGTACTACTCCGACCGGGGTCCGCGATCCTCGCCGCAACTTGGCGACAAAGCGGGGGAGTTGTTTCTCGGGAACAATGAAGAGAACGGGGCCGCTCGTGGTGCTGTCATCGGGCTGAAGCGGGAGTAGCTCTGCCCAGCAACTCACGGGGGTCGTCGGAACGCCGGCTTCGCCAAGAGCCTGGATTCCGACACGAGCCAGTGTGGCGAGTGCCTCGCGGGGCATCGACTCGCTGGGTTGGAGCCACAATCGACCGTGACGATCGAAGCCCGCGTCGGCGGGGCTTTGACTGATTTCAACGGGGACAAGGCCGCTCGCAAGAGCGATCCTGAGCGCGTTCAGATTTGGGAAGAACAGCGCAGGCATGACGAAATGTAGAGCACGAAGAGGTGTTGTTGGGAAACACTACCCAGATTCAGGCATTTGAGTCTGTATTTTGATTGAGGAGAGACAGATGTGAGCGGGAAAAAGTATCCCGCCGGAGGCTGTTGCGGCGTCGCCCATTCACCACAACTACCAACCGGCGGGACATTGGGATAGTACGCGACCAGTTGCGAATGAGCAAGCGTCTCTGCCGGTTTTTTCGCCATCGCCAAAATGGCTTTGTCCGGGTTTCGGACAGATGCGGACCCAAAATGCGGATAGAATCTCATGCAAAGTATTATTGAGCATAGGTTTAGGAAGTGGTATCAGCACATCCTTGGTACAAATGTGCTTCTCTTCACCGACTTCACATAGAATCTAAAAATTCACGCGATAAGAAAAGAATTATCTCGGAGGCTCTTTCCGGAGCGACCATGTACGATGCGCTGGTGATTTCGGACATCCATCTCGGCAGCGACAACTGCCAGGCCAAGTATCTCGTTCACTTCCTCGCTTCGGTGCGTCGCGGATACATGCCCACGAAGAGGCTGATCCTCAACGGCGATATGTTCGACTCGATCGACTTCCGGCGATTGAAGAAGCACCACTGGGGGATTCTGTCCGAGATTCGGAAGCTGTCGGATGAGATCGAGGTTGTCTGGATCAATGGGAACCACGACGGGCCGGCCGAGATCGTGTCCCATTTACTGGGTGTCGAATGTGCTGATGAAATGATCGTCGAGAGTGGCGGGCGGAAAATTCTCTTCCTGCACGGTCACCGGTTCGATGAATTCATCTCCCGGTATCCGTTCTTCACCTGGCTCGCGGACCGGATCTACAACGGACTCCAGAAGATCGACAAGTCGCACACGTTTGCGAAGTTCGCCAAGCGGAATAGCAAGACGTTCCTGAGGTGTGCCCAGAAAATCGAGGCCGATTCACTTCGTTACGCGGCGAAGAAAGGCTGCCAGGCTGTGTGTTGTGGCCACACCCACCTACCGGTGGCGAACACCACCGGGCCGATTCACTACTTCAACAGCGGATGCTGGACCGAGAAGCCCTGCCACTACCTGACGGTTTGCGACGGGGTGATCGAACTCGCGAGCTACACCGAATCGATGCCCGATGAAGTTCTCACCCCGGTGCTGGCCATGGAAACGCCTGCGATCGCGTGATTATGGTTCTTCGATCCCCGGTTCTTCGACAGCATGGGGTGTCGCGACCGCTTCCTCGATCGGCTTCGTCGGGTCGATCAACAACCAGATTCCAACGCCCAGGAAGTACACACATCCATACATCGTGAAGCAAATCAGGATGCCGGTTGTCTCATCGTGTTGGTACTTCTCCCGGATCAAACCCGTGATGAGAAGCGTCGAGACCCCCCCGAAGAGGTTACCAAACATGTTCATGGCACCCGACACGGTGGCGGCGTAGTCGCGACCAATGTCCTGACAGACGGCCCACGCCGGAGCCATGATCAGGTCGTTCATGAACCCCATCAGAATCACGAAGAACGCGAACAGGAAGAGATTGCCTGGGGCAGCCAGGGTCACACCGGCAGCAGCGAAATAGCACAATCCCGCACCGCCGTAGCCGATCATCCCGAAGAGCCGCCGACCCCACTTGAGGTCTCCGGTGCGGCGGATGTAGCGATCCGAAAGGGTTCCACCCAGCAGGCAGCCGAACATCCCGATGAGGAGTGGGCAACCGGCCAGGAGGTTCAACATGAGCGTGCCGCTGATGGTGTCGTTCCAGCTCTTGTACTGCTCCCGCATCGTTCCCGGGAGGAAGTACATCAGGAAGTACCAACAGAAGTTGGTGATGACGTACATGAAGCAGATGGCCCAGAGGTTGCGTGAGCGGATCAACTTGCCCCACGGAATCACAACGGGACCCTTGGTCTCATATCGCCCGGCATTGATCTCTGCCAGTTCTGCCGCATTCACGCTCGGATGTTCTCCGGGCTTGTTGCGGAAGAAGAAGTAGAAAAACACGCACCAGATGGCCGCGATCGCGGCGAAGATCCACATCGCCTCACGCCAGTGCAAGTCGCCAAGACGCTTGTCCGTCATGACCACCCAGATCAGCGGTGTCAGCCCGCCCATGAACCGGGCGCACATCCAGATGATGGACTTGGCGAATCCGCGATCCCCCGCCGGGAACCAGTTGTACAAAGACTTCGCGATGTTTGGAAATGCCCCGGCTTCCCCGACTCCAAAGAAGAACTGGATCAGTATCAGTGCCGTGAAGCCCAGGTAAATGCCAAGGTAGTCTGTGCCGACGAAACCCGTCAGGGCGACGAAGACCGACCACCACAACACGACCCGCAGCAGTGTCGAACGTGGTCCCTGGGTGTCACCAAGCCAGCCCGAGGGGATCTCGAAGATCGCGTAAGCAAGCTGGAACGCGATCAGTACCCAGAAGAACTGGGCTTCCTGAAGCCCCAGATCCGCCATGATAGCTTTCTTGGCGCTTCCGTTCGCTGCTCGGTCCATGTAGGTGATCATGGCCAGCAGGCACAGCATGAAGAGAACCATGTATCGGACGCGAGTCGGTCGTGCGGACGGGTCGGGCAGTGGTGTCATTCGACTCTACGGGGAGAGCGGAGTGGGGGTTGAAGTGCGTTACTGTAGCCGAGATGTGCACAAACGGGAATGAAAAACGCATATCCAGCCGAAACGGATTACATTAGGAGTTCAGCAGTTGGTTTGTGGTGGGCTTGGTTTTGCTTGGTGGGGCAGGCATTCTGGCCTGCCAAAGCTGCGCAAGGCAGGCCAGAATGCCTGCCTCACCGGCCCAACTCCGGAACTCGTTTACTTCTTGCCAGGAATTCCAACCGGATTCACCACGACCTTCCCACCGACTGCGCCCACCGAGAAAATCTGATTGTCGTCCTTACAGTTCAGCTGGCCCGACCACTTCGCCTGGTTGGGATTTTGGGCGTCGTACACCTCGACCCGCTTCACAGTTGGCGCGGGGAGGAATTCGCGGAGCGTTTCTCCAGCCAGGAGCGTCGTCGGCTTTCCTCGTCGAACCTGACCATTCACAATCACGGTTTCCTGCACGACAATCGGCATCCCGGTATCGTTTTTGATCGTCACCCAGTTTGCGGATGCGGCCCCTGTACAACAAAAGATCAACGCGATTGCGATTACAGTGCGGAGGTAGGATTGAGATGTGGAGAACATCGGAAATCCAAACCAGGAAAGCAGTTGGGCGATGTTTCGCCATGGTAACGGCGCGAAGAGTTCCGCCGATTGACCTGGAACGCGAATTGGGGAGAGACTTGCGCGAGGAAAAGTTGGGGCGATCAGAAGATCGCCCCGGGGGGTCTGTCAGGCGGCGGTGCGGGGTTCCGACTTGCTCGCTCGCACGTTCTGCTCGAACTCTTTTACGGCATCGACCGCGAACGGAATCGCCGGGCCAATCCAGTCGGTCATGTTCGCGGTGTAGCCCGCCTTGACGCCGGCCTGGGTCACGTGCGCGAGCAGTGCTCCCCGCACGCACAGTTTTTGCGCCGCAAGTTTCGCGTCATACTCCTGCAAGCGGCGGTGCAATTCTTGACCATTCGTCGGCAGCCCCGCCGACGATTTCGGTGGCTCGACCTTCACGGGCTCCTTCGTTGCAACCAGGGGTGGCGATTTCGCCTCGACCACAATGTCGGGTGCCGGTTCGGCTACAGGCATGGAACTGGGCGCTTTGGCTGGTTGAACAGGAGTCGGCGTTTTGGTCTTCGGAATGGCGAACGCGGGCATCTGTGGCAACTGCACGAGTTGCTTCTTCACGGGGTCGTAATCGACCCACTGAGCGGGGAGTCGGTACAGGTAGCGACCGATGCCGAACTTCACGGCGGCACGCTTCAGCGCATCCGACACAGCCGCTTTCACGCGGTCCCCGGAGTCGGGCTGCTCGCTTGGGGAGCCGACATCAGTTTTGGTGATCCACCGACCGCCGAGCTTGAGCCGCAGGCGACAGACGACGGAACCATCGGGGAGGAAGTCGTACTTATCTTGCCAGTTCTCGACACCAAGCACGTCGTCGAGTCGATCCTGAATGAGACGGGCATCGATGTAGCCCATCGCGAGGGCGCGATTGTTCTTCACGATCTGGGGCTTGAATTTGACCTCTTTCGGCTCGAATGGCGCGGAGAGGGCAGCGGCGATTGCTTTGAGTTGGGGATCTCGTGGAACAATTTCGGTCGCGGTCATGGTACACCTCCATCGGGTTGGGTGATGGGTAGAGTGTACACTTGTGAGTTGTGCGAGTTCGATGTCGGTAGCGGGAAAACGCGAGCCCGAGGGATGGGACGATCACATATAGTCTAAGCGAAAATTCACCGCGATGAGGACCACGAGGGCGACAGCCGCGACAGCAACCACGACAGCGGTGACTTTGACGGCGGTGAGTGCATGCCTGCGAGTCTCGCACAGCCTCCGCTCACGCTCCGACGGAATTGAACTGGCCACCGCCTCCCAGGCATATGTTCCAGGTGGAAGCAAGCGTGTGAAGCCGGGCGCAATCGCCGTGACAGATCCATCGGTCTCGCACCGGAAGCCAAGCTGCTGGCCCTTCTGAAAGCAGTGCTCGCCGAAAGTGTTACGCGGCCCATTCTCGTTACGGGTTACGAGAGTGTAGTTGGCATCACATGGCACCTTCCCGGTGACTGATGGCGAGCCGGGTCGGTACTCGACGATCGGGCCACTGGGTGGCGCGCTCACACACCCGGTCAGTGCCGAGACGAGTGCAAGCACCAGCAGTGGACGACGGGTTATCATGGACGATACCAGTTCAAGGGAGTCGCCTGTGCAGAGTAGGTCACTCTCTCCGAGAGTGACCACTTCTGAACGCAGTAAGAATTGGCGACTCTCGGAGCGAGTCGCCTACTATCGCCAAGCCCGAGAATTAAACAACCCTGGCCACTGCATACGAGAATTCAGGGTATTTGCGCGTTTCACATCGTGGTGGTCGTGTCAGCGACGGCGTGACTCTGATCCGGAGCGATCACCCTATCAACAGTAAGAGAACAATGAGGCACGCTAAGAGACCGATCACAATGCCAGCGGCCTTGGCGACGGTGAGGGCGCACCTGCCAGTCTCGCACAGCAACCGTTCGCTTGTGGACGGAACCGAACTGGCCACAACTTCCCACGCATATGTGCCGGGCGGAAGAGTGTGCGTGTAGCCCGGGGCATACGCCGTTACTGTCCCGTCGGTCTCGGGCCGGAACCCAACCTGCTGGCCCTTCCGAAGTTGGTGTTCGCCGAACGAATCCCGCAGCCCATTCTCGTCACGAGCAACGAGGGCGTAGTTGGCTTCGCACGTCACCTTCCCCGTGACCGACGATGAGCCGGGACGGTACTCGGCAATCGGCCCTGCGGGCGGCGCGCTGACACACCCGGTCAGTGCCGAGCATAGCGCGAGCGCGAGAAGTGGACGACGGCGAGTCATGGGCGATACCATCTGATAATGATGCTCGCGACAATACCGACACCAACAAACGAATCAAGCCGGGGTAGAAAGGCCGTTCCGCGTCGAATCGAGGAATGTCATGCGACGGATGTGCTGGACATCGATTCCACGCGATATGCACACCCCACGTCTGGAACCGATCGAAACACGTCTGGAACCGCTGATCTGTCTGGAAGAAAGTTCATCAGAACAATTTCAGGCCCCGCAGAAACTCGATAAGTGACGTGCCAACAAGCAGATATGCACTTGCGACGCGCACCCGATGGGCAATTCATCTCCGTGTTCGCGTCCGAATCATGCAAGACATGAACCGATGGCCACCTCACCGACCCGCTGTGAGCCACGCAACGACCCCAGAGCGTGAGTCCCAGCGCACCCGAATTCTCCCACCAATTCTTGAGACGAAAGCGGACATCATTCCGCATAGGCTACATTCGACGGTTCGGGTACGTTGGTGGCACGGTATCTGTACGGTGAGGCCGCGGATGAACTGCTGGCTCGGTGGCGTCCACAAGATGGGTTGGCGTGGTATCTCACCGACAATGTGGGTTCGGTGCGAGACATTACCAACGCCACCGGAACCGCAGTCATCAACCACATCGAATATAGTGCGTTCGGAAAGGTGTTGTCGCAGACGAACGCGAGCGCGGGTGATCGCTTCCTGTTCACTGGCCGTGAATACGAAGTCGCCATTGGACTTTACTACTACCGAGCCAGGTTCTACGACCCCGCAACCGGGCGGTTGAACAGCGAGGACCCGCGAGGGTTTCAAGATCTCCAGTGGAATCTATTCACATATGTCGCGAATGCCCCGACCCTTTATACTGATCCTTTTGGTGAGGCCGCTCTCACAGAGTATGTGAAGTTGGCTGCGAGGAGCACTAAGGCGGCTATTGATTCGTGCATTCGTAATCTCGGGATTTCGGGTGTTCTGACTACGACGATATATATCATCGGCGCAACTCATGGAACAAGCAGATTCAGTGAGGGTTACGTTGGGCGAACCCAGGGCAATCAAAATACTCGGCATGGGCAACACCAAGCCCGTCGCCGGTTCGGGGTTACTGTTTCGGCTCTTCTCAGTAGCACAAAAGTGCCAACTGCTTATCGCAGGCAGTTCGAGCAGTTCGCGATGGAAACCTTCGACCGCTTCGCCGGGAATGGGCATCGACTCAACCGACGGAATGAGGTTCGAGGCCGTGTGGGTGCTCCGAGAAGGCTCGGGTGTGCAGATATTCTTACGCTAATATAGATTTATGGAGCAGATGTTTATGGCAAAACAACCGACCACATCTGAGTTTACATATGGAGATATTGTTTGTTATCAATCAAGCGATAATTTCACTTATTACTTGGTTTACACCGGCGAGACATTCGAACGTCCCAGTTCGCACACATGGGCTATTCTCGATTCTCGAGTGGTGACAGAATGCACCCTTGAGTCGTTGCCCATACTGCCAATGCGTGATAAACCATTTGTCTTGATTGCCCTTGAGACCGAGCCTCAAAGGAGATTAGTGAAGAATCGGATACGCAAGACAGGGGTTCGCCATCTCACCCCCCCCCCGCATAATAAGAACCCCGGAAGACTGTACCTCGATGAGGGTCTGCGACTTCTCTATACTGGTTTGCTGACCCTCAATCCACGCAAAGATTTACTCGGGTCGGTCAAGACTGTGGGTGCGACAACTCACGAGGAAGACAACCGCCAGCATCCTGAGCAAAAATGATGGCACTGGCAACCGCTGGGATTTTTAGAGGTCGAGCAAGCTTATTGTTCTGGTCGATGTCGGTGATTGGACAAGAACCGCGACGACCTGCTCACGCTCGACCGGTTCGGGATCGGTGCTGGCGGATTACGTGTCTACCCTCCGGGAAGGCTGTCCGCTGGAATGGCTGAAATCAGTGGTGGAAGTCGGCTCCGCACGAATGCGAAATCGGGTGTTTGTGTTTGGTTTTCGCCCTGGCAAGGGCGGCGGATGGTAGCCAGGGGTGGAGCGAGTCTTCGAGCGCAACCCCTGGTCCGCAAGCGAATCGAGGGAATCGGTTGCCGTGCGTTTCTGGGGTTGGGTTCACGTTTCCAGGGGTTGCGCTCGAAGACTCGCTCCACCCCTGGCTACCATCCGCCGCCCTTACAGGCCTTCCAGGGCTAATACCAAATCCACAACCAGAAATGGAGCCGCCTCGGCCTTATCGGCTCAGCTTGTCGGCTCCCGGGGCGGGCGTCTGGCCGACGGTTGCCATCGCGAGTGTCAGGAAGTCCGTCGCGATTTTCTGCACCTGAACATCGACCGCGGCGCACGCCGCATCCCATGTAGCCTGCGGTGTGCCGATCTTGCAAGGTTCCGACGCCACTTCCATGTACGCCTTCGCCTTTGGCTCCGTGCCGCTGGGTCGCAGGCAGACTTTCGCCGTCAGCCCGGTTGTATCGCCGAGGCGGAAGATCAGGAAGTTTCGAGCGGCCTTGTCGGTGTCACCCTTGAAGGGCCCCATCCGGCCCGATTCGTCTTGCAGATCCTCGAAGCCGATCACGGGCAGGCCGCCGATCGTCTTCGGTGGCGATTTCCGCATCGTGTCCAACATGCGGGTCATGTTCACTTTCCCTTCGAGACCCGTCATCACGATGTTCAGCAATTCGTTGCGGAAGTAGCCGAACTGCCGATTCATGTCGTCGAGATACTCCACGAGCGTGCGGCCCTGTCGTTTCTCATAGAGTGCCGCCTCTGCGAGCAGAAGGACAGCACATGCCGAATCCTTGTCGCGAATTCCGGGCGTCGCCAGCACACCGTGGCTTTCCTCGGTGCCGATGATGAAGTCCGCGGCCGTGGCTCGGATGTCGCCGTATTGCCCGGTCGATTCGAGTTGCGCGATCACGTCGGCGTGATACTTGAAGCCCACAAGCAGATCGCTGACTACCTGCACCCCGAAGGACCGGGCGATTCGTGCGATCTGGCCCGTGGTCACTTCCGTCGTGACGACGAGTGGCGATGTGGGGAGCGACCCCGCACGCGCAAGTTGCGATACCTTGAAGTGCGTGAGCAACGCGGCGATCTCGTTCCCCGTGATGAACCGGAAGTCTCCCTTGCCGTCGAGGCGGGTGTTGGCGAGTGCGCCGATCCGGTCCGCGTCCGGGTCGGTTGAAAGGACAAGATCAGCGGAATGCTCGCGAGCCAGTTTCTCGGCTCGATCCATGCACGGGGGCAACTCCGGGTTCGGGGAACCCGTGACGTTCGGGAACTGTCCGTCGGGTGTTGCCTGCTCAGGGACGATGATCGGTCGGAATCCTTGAACCTCCAGAATTTCCCCGGCACAGAAGCCGCCGCAACCGTGCAACGGCGTGAACACGACGCGGATTTCGTCGAGCTTTGGTGCGGGGATCAGGCTCTCCTTGCGGCACAACTCGATGTACGCCCGGTGTGAGTTCTCTTCGAGCGGGTGGACCTTGCCGCTGCGGAGGGCGTCCGCGAACGGAATGTGCTTGATCGTTGCCACTTGATCGACGAACTCGCTCATGAGCTGATCTTCGGGCGGCACGGGTTGTGCGCCGAGTTCGTTGTAAAACTTCGAGCCGTTGTCGTCGGGCGGGTTGTGGCTGGCCGTCATGTTCAGGCCACCGTGCGCATGGAGATAGCGGATCGTGAACGAGAGTTCTGGCGTCGCGATGTACCGCTTGCTATCGGCCGCGAGGATGTGGGCATGGATGCCGTTGGCGGCATACACCCCCGCCGCGTACTGGCAGAACTCCCGGCTTGAAAGGTGCAGCACCGGGTTTGGCAGGTCGGGGTTGTAGACCTTCTTCTTATCCTCGAACTGCCGCACATCGAACGCGAGCACCACCTGAAGCGGGCTAACGCCGGGGAACCGCTGTTTCAGGTAGTCGCAGTGACCCTGCACGCTCGCGCCGAGGGTCCAGAGGTTCATCCGATTCGGCCCGATCCCCACCGACCCGCGACGCCCCCCGGTTCCAAACGGCATGATCTGGTAGAAGGAATCGAGCAGGATCGACCACTTCGCGTTCGCGATCAGCCATTCGATTTGCGGGCGATAGGCAACGAAATCGGCGTGAGTCAGCCACGCCGTGAGGTTGGCGAGTCCCTTTTCTTTGAGGGCGGCATCAGCGTCGATAACCGCGAACCCGTTGCGTGCTGCGGTGAGCAGTTCCATGAAAGACTCCGAGATCCAGGGGTCATTGAGAGTTGTCATATCCGGCGCGGGGCTTCACCGCGAGGGTGAGACGGCGGTATCATGAAGCCAATCGTCCATTTTGCGGGGGTTGCTGTGCAGTTGACGTATCAGTTCGATGTGGTTGTTGTCGGGGCCGGGCACGCGGGAACGGAAGCCGCGATGGCATCCGCACGCCTGGGGTTGAAGACGTGTTTGCTCTCGATGAACGCCGATGCCGTCGCGCAGATGAGCTGCAATCCGGCCATCGGCGGCGTCGCGAAGGGGCAGATCGTTCGCGAGATCGACGCGCTCGGCGGCGTCATGGGGAAATGCACCGATGCCAGCGGGATTCAGTTTCGCGTGCTGAATCTGTCGAAGGGGCCGGCGATGCACTCGCCGCGTGCCCAGTGCGACAAGAAGCTCTACCAGTTCACGATGAAACGCTGGGTCGAGGAGCAACAGAATCTCACGTTGCGGCAGGAACTGGTCGAGGGGCTACTGTTGGAAGAGTGCGATGCCGCAAGCGGCAAACGTGCGGTCGGCGTCGTGGCTCGTGGCGACACGATCTACCGTGCCCATGCCGTGATTCTCACGACGGGAACGTTCCTCAAAGCGATCATGCACACCGGGGAGGCCAAGACCGTCGGCGGTCGTGCTGGCGATAACTCCGCCGAAGGGATGAGCGATAGCCTCGCGTCGGCGGGCTTCGAGTTGGCACGCTTCAAGACCGGAACGCCATGCCGGCTCAACGGTCGCACGATCGACTTCTCGAAGTGTGACGTGCAACCCGGCGACAACCCGCCGCGGCCGTTCAGCTTTTCTACCACTGAGATCACGATTCCCCAGTTGGTGTGCCATTCCACGCACACGACGCAGGCGGTTCATGATGTCATTCGTGCGAACCTGGATCGCGCCCCGATGTACTCCGGGCAGATTTCCGGGCGCGGCCCCCGGTATTGCCCCTCTATAGAGGACAAGGTCGTTCGCTTCGCCGACAAGGACTCGCACCTCATCTTCCTCGAACCGGAAGGGCTGAACACCCGCGAGTACTACTGCAACGGCATCAGCACGAGTCTTCCGAAGGATGTGCAGGCCGCGATGCTCAAGCTCATCCCGGGGTTGGAGAACGCCGAAGTGATGCGCTGGGGCTACGCCGTCGAGTACGATTACGCCCCGCCCACGCAGCTTCACCCAACGCTCGAAACCAAGCCAGTTGCCGGGCTTTACTTCGCCGGGCAGATCAACGGCACCACCGGGTATGAGGAAGCGGCTGCCCAGGGACTCATGGCCGGGCTGAATGCGGCCCTCAAACTCAAAGGCGAACCGCCGCTCGTCATCGACCGCAGCCAGGCGTACATCGGCGTGCTCATCGACGACCTCGTTACTAAAGGGGTGGATGAGCCGTACCGCATGTTCACATCGCGGGCCGAGTATCGGTTGTTGCTGCGGCATGACAACGCCGACCGCAGGCTCACGACAATCGGTCGACGAGTCGGGTCGGTTTCGGATGCCGAGTGGGAGCGATATCAGCGGAAGGAGCAGGGGATCACGGAGCTTCAACAGTATCTGAAGCAGAATCGCAGCGACGGGGATAGCCTCGATACCTGGCTGCGGCGAACAGGCGTCGAATGGGCAGATCTGGGTGCCCGGCACCCGGCGTTGACTGCGTGGAATGAGCGGTCGGAGGTGGTGGAGCAGGTGGTGGTAGAGGCGAAGTACAGCGGGTATGTGGAGCGGCAAACGGTGGAGGTTGAGCGGTTTCGGCGGATGGAGGACCGGCGGATTCCGCCCCAGTTCGATTACGCCGGGGTGCCTTCCTTACGAGTAGAGGCTCGCGAGAAGTTTACGCGGGTTCGGCCGACCAGCGTAGGGCAGGCGAGTCGCATCAGCGGCATCACCCCGGCAGATTTAGCAGTGCTGTTGTTTTATCTGGGATGAGTGGTTATGGGGGGTTCGTCCGCAGGGGAAAGCCGGGTAGCCCCAGCAACCTCAGCAGACACGGGAGTTCGCTGTTTGCGATGCTTTTGGCGAGCCGGGGGCCTTTCCTCCCGCTTGCCAACAACAGACAAACAAACATGAACTCGCGAATTACGTCGCGGCCGGAAAATTTCCCCCTCCGGCGGCGCGGCCGAGCGGCGTGACAGGATGTTGGCGCCAGTTCTCGTCAGATTCTCCAGGTGACCATTTGACCCAGGCGTGGGAAAATGGCAAAATGGAGCAACCTGCGTGGGCTGGGCAGCCGATGAATGTTGCGACCGAGTCGGCAACCTGGCTCTGATGCGGAACCGGGGCAGGTTGGGAATGCTGCAGCCTACAGACGGGGAATAGACGGGAAAGGCAACGGTTTGTCCGAACATAAACAATCGGCAACCCAGTTTGGTTGAGGTTGACGATTGGGGTGGAGCGTAAGGAGGCGGAGAAGCGGCAAGCTTGGGAAGGCCTGCCGGTCGTGCGAGGGAACGCCAGTTCGGAGACCGGGTTTACCCCGGCTGAATGGATCCCTTCGCGTTGATCGGCCACCTACCCAAGTTATCATGGATGTGGGTGGTGTACCCCTCTAGCCAACTTCGCTTCTGCAATCGCTCACACGAGGACAACCCAACCACCTTTCCTGCCTACCAACGTCCGAAAGGGCGGGGTCAGGCCCGTAGGTAGTCTGCGATTCACGGATGGATTCCGGTCCACGCCTCGGCTCGGTCGCAAAGCCGAACGCGGACCTCTTTCATGCGAGCCGGCCGCGCCGGCAAGGTAGATTCACGTATGAAGACCGTGTTCACGACCGGCGAGGCCGCCAAAATTTGCAAGGTCTCGCAGCAAACCATTATCCGCTGTTTCGACAATGGGCAGCTCAAGGGCTTCCGCGTTCCCGGATCCAAATTCCGGCGGATTCCCCGTGAGGCCCTGTACAAGTTCATGAAGGACAACGGCATTCCGACAGACGCTTTGGAGAGCGGCAAGCGGAAAGTGCTCCTGGTCGATGACGATGTGGATCTCGTCGATGTCGTCAACAAGGCTCTGCAGGACGACGGCCGCTTCGAGGTTCGTATTGCCACCAACGGCTTCGATGCCGGCATGATGGTCAAGGAATACCGCCCGGATCTCATCATCCTCGACGTGATGTTGCCCGATATCAATGGCAAGGAAGTCTGCCATCGTGTCCGGGCCGACACCACGATGGAAGATGTCCGGATCATCTGCATCTCGGGCATGATCGAGGACGACAAGGTTCAGGAACTGAAGCTCGCGGGTGCGGACGATTTTGTTCCCAAGCCCTTCGACGTGGATGTTCTCATCGAGAAGATGTGTGCCCAGCTCGAAATCGAGACTGGTGTTCTTGCTTGAACCGGATATGGGCGAACCCGGTGCGTGAGCGATGGGGTGTTCAAGGGAATCACCCCATCGCTCACGCTCCGGGTTCGCCAAGATAGAAGGAGTTTCCCGTGCCACGGAAGGCGGCGGGCCGGGCTGCGGTTGAACTACCGTGGCTCTGCCCCAATACCGACAGTCTGATCGCACTCGCCGATGCCCCGGCGAACGTGCCCGGCTTGTCGGTCACCGACCCGGCACTGTCCGTCTTTCTCCTCCGCTTTGCCCAGCTCGCGCCCGAACCAACACCCTTCGACTTTGCTCCCGGTGCTGTCTTCGCGGCCTCGCTGCCCGACACAGCCGCCGCGTATCTCGCTGCGTCGCCGAAGGGCGTGCTTCCCTCCAATTCCGTCGCGCACGGTCGAATCCGTCGGGTCACGGAACGCGCCGCCCAGATCGCAACACGCCTGGCACAGATCACCCGCGTCGCTCCCGTGAGCGCCGTCGCCACGACTGCCCGCCTTGCTCCACTGGGCTGGTACGCGGTGTTGGCCGTGGATCTGTTTGACGCGGTCGATCCGCTCAACGACCCCGAGTTCGCGACTCGCCCCACCGAAGTTCAGGCTGAAGTCTGGGGCCTGGATCACGCATCCATCACGCGCCGCCTGGCCGCACGATGGCGGTTGCCGTTCTGGGTCGCAACCACGATTGGTTGCCTCACGCTACCGCTTCGAGTCGCCGCGCACCTTGTTTCACACCGCGATATCTTCTCGATTGTTCAGCTTGCGGTGATGGAAGCGGAACGACTTGGGACCACGCTCGGCTTGACCCACGGGGCGAACCGTGGCGAGTTGCTCGATTCACTCCACCTCGACGAGCAATCGATCACCGAACTCGTGGACTCGTTGCCCGATCAGCGTGAGGAGCCGGCAGCGTCCGAGCTTCCCGCCGATCCGCATCGTGTCCCGCTGATGCGGAACCTGTTGAAACTCGCTGCGGAGAGCCGCCGTCGCAACGGCAACGCGCTGGTGGTTCGGCTGGAAGAACACGTCGACCAATTGCATGGTGTCGCGGCCGATCTGGGGGATCAGGTTGGCGACCGACTCCGCGAGGCGAAACTGGATGCGCTCGCGGAACTCGCGGCCGGGGCCGGGCACGAGATCAACAACCCGCTCGCCGTGATATCGAGCAACGCCCAGCGCTTGCTGCGCACGGAATCGGACCCTGACCGTTCGGATTCGTTGCGAGCCGTGATGCGGCAAACACAGCGAATCTCGGGCATCCTCCGTGAGTTGATGCAGTTCGCACGCCCCGCTCGCCCCGAGTCGCGTGTGTTCCCCGTTGTGGAACTGCTCAACCCCGTTCGCGAGAACATCTCGCCGATGGCGGCCGAGCGCAATGTCCGTGTCGAAGTCGATAACTCTGCCAGTGATGCGCTACTCGATGGCGATCCCGGTCAACTCCGGAACGCGCTCACCGCTGTCGTGAGAAATGCCGTCGAAGCCGCACCGGGTGGCTGGGTTCGGATCACGTGTTCCGTGGTCGAGCAAAGCGATCAGGTTGTGATTGGCGTTGAAGACAGCGGTCCGGGGCTAACCCCAGACGTGGCGGCCCACGCCTTCGACCCATTCTACTCGGGTCGTTCCGCAGGTCGCGGGTGTGGTCTGGGGCTGTCAACCGCGTGGCAACTTCTTCGACAGAATGGCGGCGAACTTCGCCACGCCACGAAACCGAATGGCCCCACCTGTTTCGTGATGACAGTGCCCAGCGCGACGAGCCGTGATATCCTGTCGCTGCGCTCCGCGTGACCTGCCCAAATGTTAATCTGGGTAATCTGCGAATCCTGGTAGGATCGGTTTGTACCAATTCTCGCAACTCCTTTGGAAATCCCACCGTTTCGCCACTTGTTGGAGAATTACCCCTCGGCTAACCTCGAATTAGTGGTTGTCCCACTGTCCATTTTTCGGCCTCCGACATGTGGTTTGGCGCGTTCACGGAACTGGGCCGTGGAATTGCTCAGGTGATCTTTCCGAATGCGTGCCTGCTGTGTGATCGCGCGGAAGTGGATCGCCCGAACTTTCGCCACGGTCTGTGCAAAGTTTGCTATGCGGGGATGTGTCACGATCCGCACAGCTCCTGTCCGAAGTGTGCCGCATCGCTCGGCCCGCACACGGAGACGAGAGCCGGTTGTGCAGCTTGTAGGGGTCAGCCGTTCGCGTTCGATTCAGCGATTCGCCTCGGCCCTTACGACAACGTCCTACGCGATGCGGTTTTGCGAATGAAATTGGTAAGCGGGGAAGGCCTGGCAGAACAGATGGGGCGGGTGTTTTGGGAAGCGGCGTGTGAGCAGTTGAGCAACGCGGGCGCAACAATCGTGATCCCAGTGCCGCTTCACTGGCGTCGGCGATGTGCTCGCGGTCACAATCAAGCTGCGGGAGTCGCGCGAGAACTGGCATTCGGATTAGGCATAGAGTTTGCAAGGTCTGCAATCCATCGCGTGAGGAACACTCCTCAGCAGGGACAACCGTCAGCTTCAGCACGGCGAGAGAATGTCAAGGGAGCGTTTCGGGTAAGAACTGGCGCAAGGATCACTCGAAGCACAGTCTTGCTCGTGGACGACGTGATGACGACCGGCAGCACGCTCAGCGAGGCAGCGCGCACTCTCAAAGCGGCGGGTGCGGAAAAGGTCGTGGTCGCCGTGCTGGCTCGACGTTGAGGGTTGAGGAACTTTGGCGGGTCGTGCCGTGTGGGACGACCCCGAACCAACATGAAGGTTCACTCTTCCTGTGAATTGCTGATGAATCACTACAGCGACATCTGATACGAAGGGGTTAACGTCGGTGTGGAGTTCGGGGGAACGCCACATCGAACGGGAATTTGGGGGAACGCGGCGATGAAACACCTTGTGACTGCATTTATTGTTCTCATCGGTACGGCCACATCGGTCTGTGCCGGACCAGCGGACATGTTCACCGAGAAGGTCAAGGACTTCGGCACGACCCCACGGGGTTCTGTCCAGGTTCACTACTTCCGCTTCACGAACAACACCAAGCAAACCTTGAGTCTGGGAACCCCTCGGGTTTCCTGTGGCTGCACGAGCGCTTCTGTCAGCAAGAACGAGGTCGCACCTGGCGAAACCGCCGCGGTCGTTGCGTTCATGGATACCCGTCGTATCCCGACCCCGAACGTCACGAAGTCCGTCCTGGTCTACGTCCCGTTCTTGAGCCCCACGCACGAAGAAGTGACTCTGCGAGTCCAGACCGTTGCTCGCGACGATCTGATGATGTCACCGGATACCATCGCTTTTGGCAACGTGAAAGCGGGCGACGGTGCCCGGATGACCACCAAGGTCACGTTCATGAGCGACCCCAACTGGAAGATCACCGAAGCCGTGAGCACGGGTGGCTTCGTGAAAACCGAAGTCAAGGAAGAGAGCCGCAACGGGAGCATGGTCACCTACGAAGTGTCGGCCATCCTCGAAAAGGCGTGCCCTGCTGGGAACTGGATCTCTGACATCAATCTCAAGACCTCGAACACGGCCGTCGCCAATCTTCGCATTCCGGTGACTGTGAACGTGACCCCCTCCGCGGTTGCGATCACGCCCGAGAGCGCGACCTTCGGTAACTTGCCGATGGGCATCGAGATGGAAAAGACGATCACGCTCAAGAGCGGCAAGCCCTTCAAGATTCTGGAAGTGAAGGGGGCCGACGAACAACTCAAGGTGACCGTCGATAAGACTGGGTCGAAAGAAGTTCACACGGTCGTGCTCGCCGCAAACCCGAAGGTCGTGGGCGGGTTCACTCGCATGGTCGAGATCGTCACTGACGACAAGGACCAGCCGAAGCTGATCATTCCGGTGACCGCCAAGGTCGTCGCGAAGTGAGTTGCCGGCCATCGCTGATCTGAGCCAAACGGGGGACGCATGTCCCCCGTTTCACGTTCTGTGCTTGTCGCTGCTCGCCTGATGGTGATGGAATCCGTATCAAACCGGCGTTCCCCACACTGAAGGGCACGCGAGCTCATGCCGATTGATCCTCTCCTCCACTTCAAGAAGTTGCTCGTCGCGAACCGTAGCGAGATCGCCATCCGGGTGTTCCGCTCGGCTCACGAACTTGGCATCCGAACCGTCGCGATTTACTCTCACGAGGATCGCTTCGCGTTGCATCGGTTCAAGGCAGACGAGGCCTACCACGTTGGCAAACCGGGCGAACCAATCCGGGCCTACCTCGACATTCCCGGCATCGTGCAGCTCGCGCGAAACGTCGGCGTCGATGCCATCCACCCCGGTTACGGGTTCCTCTCCGAGAACGCCACGTTTGCGCGGGCGTGTGCGGAGGCCGGCATTCAATTCGTCGGCCCTCGGCCCGAAGTTCTGGAACAACTCGGCGACAAGGTGACCGCTCGCGCTCTCGCGCAAAAGGCCGGGGTGCCGGTGCTCTCGGGCGGTGATAGCCCCGTGTCGTCCATCGACGAAGCCCGGCAACTCGCGACGAAGCTCGGCTACCCCGTCATCATCAAGGCGTCGATGGGTGGCGGCGGCCGTGGGATGCGGGTGGTTCACTCGGAAGAGAAGCTCGCGGAGAGTATCGAGTCCGCGCAGCGCGAAGCCGGAACGGCATTCGGGGTGCCGGACGTGTTCCTTGAGAAGTTCGTTCAGCGAGCGAAGCACATCGAGGTGCAACTCCTCGGCGACCGGCACGGCGGATTGGTTCACCTCTTCGAGCGTGATTGCTCGATCCAGCGCCGGCACCAGAAGGTTGTGGAACTGGCACCGGCACCGTATCTCCCCGCTGAGGTGCGGCAGGGGATCCTCGATGCGGCTCTGACGGTCGGCCGTGCCTGCGGCATCGACAACGCGAGCACGGTCGAGTTCCTGTACGACACCGAGGCGAAGCGATTCTACTTCATCGAGGTGAACCCACGGATTCAGGTCGAGCACACCGTCACGGAGCAGATTACCGGCCGTGACCTCGTGCGATCGCAGATCATGATCGCGGCCGGTCGCAAACTCGATGACCCCGAACTTGGGCTGAGCCAGCCGAACATCACGGCTCGCGGGTTCGCCATCCAGTGCCGCGTGACGACCGAAGACCCCGCGAACGGATTCGTTCCCGACTACGGCCGAATCAGCGCGTACCGTTCGAGTGGCGGCCCCGGCATTCGGCTCGATGCGGGAACCGCGTTCGGTGGTGCGGTCATCACCCCCTACTACGATTCCCTGCTTGTGAAGGTGACGGCCACGGGTCTGCGGCTCGAAGATGCCACTCGCCGGATGGAGCGGGGCTTGCAGGAGTTCCGCGTTCGTGGCGTGAAGACGAACATCCCCTTCCTGCTGAATCTTCTCAATCACCCGAAGTTCCTCGAAGGCGACGTGACCACGCGGTTCCTCGATGAGACACCGCAACTGTTCCAGTTCCAGTCACGCCGCGATCGCGCGAGCAAACTGCTCGCGTACATCGCCGAGGTGATTGTGAACGGGCACCCGGAGATCCGAGGGGGAGACAAGGAGAAGGGGAGAGTGGGAGAGAAATCCGCCGCCGGTTCTCCCCCACTCCAACACTCCGCCACTCCCACACTTCCACGTGGCACCCGCGACGTGTTCCGCGAGTTGGGGGCCGTGAAGTTCGCCCAGTGGGTTCGCGACCAGAAGCGATTGCTCATCACCGATACGACGATGCGCGACGCTCATCAGTCGCTGCTCGCGACGCGGATGCGAACCGCGGATATGCTCGCCATCGCCGATCGCTACGCGGCCGAGCATTCGGGCCTGTTCTCCCTGGAAATGTGGGGCGGGGCGACGTTCGACACGAGTATGCGGTTCCTGAAGGAATCGCCATGGGACCGTCTCGCACGCCTCCGCGAACGCATCCCGAACATCCTGTTCCAGATGCTCGTGCGCGCCGCCAGTGCCGTCGGCTACACGAACTACCCGGACAACGTGGTGTACGAGTTCGTGCGGCTCTCCGCGGATGCGGGGATGGATATCTTCCGCATCTTCGACGCCAACAACTGGCTGCCGAACATTCGCCTCGGCATCGACGCCGTTCTGAAGACGAATGCGATTTGCGAAGCCGCGATCTGCTACACCGGAGACATCCTCGATCCGAAGCGCGACAAGTACACGCTGAAGTACTTCGTGGATCTCGCCAAGGAGTTGGAAAAGGCCGGCACGCACTTCCTCGCCATCAAGGACATGGCCGGGTTGCTGAAACCGCTCGCCGCGAAGAAGCTCGTGAAGACGCTTCGCGAGAACATCGGGGTGCCGATCCACTTCCACACGCACGACAGTGCGGGCGGGCAACTCGCGTCGTACCTGCTCGCTGCCGAGGAAGGCGTGGACATCGTGGATTGCGCCTTCGCTCCGCTCGCAGGCGTGACGGCGCAGCCGAGCTTGAACGCGCTCAACGAGGCAATGCGGTTCTCGGATCGCGAAACCGGCCTGGCCTTCGACAGTCTTCAGGAAACGGCCAACTACTGGGATGGCGTGCGGAAGTATTACGCGCCGTTCGAGACAGGCCAGCTTGCGAGTTCGGCGGAGGTGTATCTCCACGAGATGCCCGGCGGCCAGTACGCGAACCTCTACCAGCAGGCGCATTCACTCGGCGTCGGCGACCGCTGGCCGGAAGTGGGCCGGATGTACGCGGCGGTCAACAAGATGTTCGGCGACATCGTGAAGGTGACGCCGACCTCGAAGGTCGTCGGCGACATGACGCTCTTCATGGTGGCCAACAACCTGACCCCCGAACAAGTCCTCGACCCGAAACGCGAGATCGCGTTCCCGGAATCGATCGTCGAGTTCTTCGAGGGGAAACTTGGCCAGCCGCCGGGTGGCTTCCCGCCCGCGTTGCAGACGAAGATTCTCCGCGGCCGCAAGCCAATGACCGAACGCCCCGGCGCGACCCTTCCCCCCGCCGACTTCCTCAAGGCTCGCAGGGATCTCGAAGAGAAACTTCGCCGCTCGGTCAACGATCAGGAAGTGAACTCGTATCTGCTCTATCCCAAGGTATTCGTCGAGTTCGCCGAAACGCAGGCGAAGTATTCCGATCTGAGCGTGTTGCCCACGCCGGTGTTCTTCTACGGGATGCAACCGGGCGCGGAGGTGAGCCTCGACATCGAGCCGGGCAAGACGCTCATCATCAAGTTCCTCACCGTGGGCGAGGCACAGCCCGACGGCCGCCGCGTCGTGTACTTCGAGTTGAACGGCCAGCCGCGCGAAGTGTTCGTCACGGATCGTTCGCTCGACGCGGTGGCGATCAAGGCCCGCCCGAAGGCCGAGGTCGGAAACGCCAAGCACATCGCAGCACCGATGCCCGGTTCGATTGTGGGAGTGGTCGTTGCGCCGGGCGACGAGGTGGTCGCAGGGCAGAAACTCCTCGCGCTCGAAGCGATGAAGATGGAAACGACCCTCTACGCCGAACGAGATGGTAAGGTCGCCGAGGTACTCGTGCGTCCCGGAACGCAAGTCGATGGCGGCGATCTCGTGATTCGGTTCGAGTAACAACTTGGTTAGCCGCGACGCGGAGTCTTCGGAGCGGAGCGCGGAAGCGCCAGCGCTCCGCTCCGAAGACTCCGCGTCGCGGCTAATCTGGAGAACAATCCATGTTCACGCTCGCAATTCTTGTTCTCACAGTTGCGGCCGATGCCGCGCCGACCATCACCGCGACAGCGGGGACGGGTGAAAAAGGCTTTGCCGGCGACGGTGGCCCTGCCGACAAGGCGAAGCTCGATCAGCCGTTCGATGTCGCGTTCGACACGGCAGGCAACCTGTACTTCTCCGACACAAACAACCACCGCGTCCGGCGCGTCGATGCCAAAAGCGGCATCATCACCACCGTGGCGGGGAACGGCAAGAAGGCGTTCGCGGGCGACGGCGGCAAGGCCTCCGACGCGAGCCTGAACGAACCTTACGGCATCGAACTCGACGCCGACGGCAACCTGTTCATCGTCGATCGGCTGAACTACTGCATCCGCCGAGTTGATGCGAAGTCCGGGAACATTTCCACCATCGCGGGCACCGGCGGCAAGTCCGGGTTCGCCGGTGACGGAGCCGCCGCTGACAAGGCGCTGCTGGTCGAACCCAACGGGCTTTGCCTCGACGGCAAGGGGAAGCTCTACATCGCCGATGTGGCCGGGCACCGCGTTCGTGTTGTCGATCTGAAGGCCGGCACGATTGATACCGTGGTCGGGAAGGGGAAGGGCGGGACTGTGGGCGATGGAGGCCCACTCAAGGATGCAAGTGTTTCTGGCCCGCGTGCCGTGGCGATGCATCCGGATGGTTCGCTCCTCCTCGTCGAGCGAAACGGCAACACGATTCGCCGCATCGACGTGGTGAAGGGCACCATCGAGCGCTTCGCGGGGAGCGGCAAGAAGGGCTACACCGGCGACGGCGGCAAGGCCATCGAAGCGACCTTCGACGGCCCGAAGGAGATCGACATCGACAAGGCCGGGAACGTGTACATCGTGGACACGGAGAACGAGGCGATTCGTCGGATTGACGCGAAGACGGGGATCGTTACGACGGTCGCGGGAAAGGGCCGCACGAAGACGCCGGGCCTCGGCGATGGCGGTGCCGCAACTGCCGCGACACTGGGTCGCCCCCACGGAGTCGCGGTCGGCCCCGACGGTGGCATCTACATCGGCGACACGAACAGCCACCGCATCCGCAAGGTGAAGTGAGGCAAGAACAATCAGTGCATCACACTCCGCTTGATCTCAGCCCAGGAGCAACCAATGACCTCAAAAGAACTGACTGAGATCTTGCGATCAGATGAATTCAGGCACGAATTAGAGGAGATGAGTAGTTATCTCGCAAGCATCATGCAAGAAAGACCGATCGTGAATTTGCTGACTAAGTATCTGTGGAGAAGAGGATACAATGTCGAACTTGAAGATAAAAAATGCGATTTAACAGGGAACGGTAAGAAGCTTGAGTTCAAGTTTAACTACGACAAGATGGCAGAGGAAAAGCTCATAGTAGAATTACAAACGTGGAGCAACCTCACAGAGATGTGTGATGCTGTTAGCGCAAAGCCATCGATCAAGAACTGGGGAGTAATGCCTCGAATTCATCAGGATGTCTGCGTCAAAAAGCCTGATCTGTTTGTTTGGATCATCTGCTCTCGGGACTTGAGCAAGGTTCCGGTGGAACATCTGTGTCGCATCAATCTCTCGAAAGAACAGCGAGACTACAATGCGGAGCATCCATACGGGGAAGACCTTGCATTTCTATCCGTTGCAAATTCATTGCTTGAAAGGTTGCAGCCAGTGCGTCCATTCTCCGTTGTCCAAGAAGCTGTTGTGACTGATGGTGATTTTCCTTCCACGTATCACTTCCTCATTTGTGAGTTCTCGAAGCCAAACGGAACAACAAACCAGTCTGTTCAGGCGAACCCGGAGGCGTAAGGAACTGCGCTTTCGCATCTACTGTGAAGTACGTTGTTCGCACGTTAAACGTCCCGCTCGCTCGTCTCGCGAATTCCGAAAATCGCTCCCGATTTAGTTGACATCCGTTCACTAGTTCGGCATATCACTCACAGGGCGATTCCGCCCGTTCGTTTCATGCAATTCCGTCCGTTACCCAACCCATATGTGTCGTCATGAGTGCCAACCCCAAAGCTGGGCTGAACTGGTTGCTCGCGCAAATTCGATCGAGCGATGCGGCCACGAGTCGCGGTGCGCGTGCGGTCGCCGAGGCGCTGGCACTCGCCGTCGCGAGTTCCTCCGATCTTCAGTGCGATGAACTGTGACCGCTCGCACCACTCCCGGCGCTACGGCGCGATACGCTCGAACCACTGGGAAAACTGGGGGAACAAGAGGTTCAACTCGACGACCTGCCCAACCGAATGGATGATCTGTTTGGCGGTATGTCGGCACCGGAAAACGAAACAACCGGCGATCGTGAGATCGCCGGTTGCCCTGAACAGATCGTACCCGAATCACCGCTGGGGCTGTGCGACCGGGCGGAGAATCTTGAGCCAGTTCTCGGGAACGATCGCCATCTTCCCGTGCTCGAACCCTGCGGACTTGAAGGGGTTCGCCCCGGCTGCGCCAGCCTGGACCAACCCCGTTGCCATGCCGCCGAGGTAACCGGTCGCCAGACCCGGGCCACGCATCGCGGTGCCGGGGATCGCGACCGAATCGGGGCCGAACAGATCCGGCTTGCCACGGAGGGACAGACCCGTGCCGCCGCCGAACAACTCGCTCTTCACGGGAACGCCGATGGTGTTGGCACCGAGCGAATCGCCGGGGATGCCGACGCCCGCTTCGGGGGTGACATAGGAGCGGAACACGGCACGACCTTCACCGGGCTTCGCGGAGAGTGTCTCGATCACGATGCGGGGGTGAACCTCGATCTTCCGCTTCAGGCTGGGGAGCAACGCCTCGGGTTCGTAGCCTTTCGCAACGATCAGAGCGTAGCGCCCCGGCTCCTTCACGGTGAACTCGAGGATCTGTTCGAAGACCACGTAGGTTCGCGTGAAGAGCAGCGGGTAGGGGCCACCGGCCGAACGGGCTTCCTCGGCCATCTCGTCACTGGGGAGCTTCTCACCCTTGGGGTCGAGTTGCCGGAACAACCGCAAGACAACAGGGTACGACGGACGATCGACAGTCGGGAACGAGGGATCGGTGGGTTCGCGCCACTGGATCGTGACGCGGAGCTTGGCCCCCGCGGGCAAGTCGGCGCTGGTCAGGCCGGTCGGTCCCTGGTAGCCGAGGAAGTTCATATCGGCGGACCAGTTCATCGGGGGCAGCGGTTGCGTCGGCGGAGCGAACTCCATCGCGCTATCGCTGTTCGGATCGAGGAACGGACCACCCCAGGCCGAGGCGCCGAACGCACTCGCAGCCTGAACCCACACGAGTGGTGGCAATGGACGGGCCGAGAGATCACCGGCGCGTTTCGCGATGCGCGGCGGCAGCGGCACGGCGAGTTGTTCGAGGGTTTGGCTCAACTGACTCAAAGCATCCAGCGGATAGCCGCTCTCCCATTCGAGGGTGTTCACTATCACGCGAGCACCCACGAGCGAAGTGACGAGATGCTTCTGGAACACGTTGAATCGCTCGATTCGCTGTGTGAGCGCGATCTGATCCAGGAGCACGGCATCGAGTGCGGCCTTCGCTCGCACACGTCGCGCCTTGGTCGGTTCGTCGTCGGCCAGGTCGTCGAACGCCTGGCGATACTCGTTGACGACGTTCTCCTTCCGCCGGGTCAACTCCGCAGTCTTGTTCGAGATATCCACGAGCCGCGACCGCAACGCATCGGAAAACGTGGCTTCCTTGCGAACCACACGGATGATGCCAAACAACTGGAAGATCGCTCCCGGATCGATGCGGACCAGAACCAACTCGGCATCCGGGGCAGCGATCGCGAATGCCAGAGCGGCCGCGGTGCCGAGACCGGCGCGATTGGGGTCGGATGGCGACGGAACGATCTCGGGGTTCAACTCGGTCGTGAGATCGAGGATCGTCGTCTTCTTCGGCAGCCCGTTCCCAATCAGCTTTTCGGCCCCGGTAAAGTCAGAACCGATGACGAGCACCTTCACCCCGGCACCTGTGTAGCCGAGTCGGTGCATCGCCTCGACACCAGACTCCTTGAGCACATCGGCTGCCGAGGCGGGTTTGCCACCGGCGGGAATCGGCTCGAGTGTTTCGCTGGCCTGACGGGGAAGCCGGATCGAAAGCACTTCCGGTTCCTGTGCGAAGCGTTCGATATCCGCAGGGCGATCGAACCGGATGCTCGCGAGGTTTCCGGCTGCACCATCGAGCGCGGCACCTTCCGTGAGTGCGGGCAAGCCGTCCGAGGTCTTCAGGGGGTTGCCATCCACGTCTCGCTTCACGGTCGGCGAATAGCCACTCCTCAGCTTCGCGCGGAGGTCGTCTGCTTTGTTCTCGATCGACTCGGAGAACAGCACGATGACCCGCAGGGGAATTTCCTTCTGCAACGGATCGGCGAGCACGGCGCGAAGATCGGGCGGGAGCTTGGCCCGAGCTGGAACCACCACCTCGGGAACGAACGGCGGCGGCGGATCGACGGCAGGCATCACCTCGACCCATCGGACGGGGTTACGATCCGCGAATGGCCGTGGGAGGCGATTGGTCGGGGTCTGCGTGACGAACCAGCCAGCGGGTTCCGTCCGCAGATCCTTCACGAGTCGATCGAGATACTTGTACGGGATCGTCCCCTTGAGTTGCGTGTAATTGCGGGTGTCGTAGCCCAGAGCTTCCCGGAAGCCGAGCTTCTCGAGTTGCTGCAAAGCCTGGAGGTGGAATGCCTGTTGCACGGTGGGGATCATATCGCCACGAAGGATGACACGAATCGGCACCGGCTTGGCGCGATCCTCGGGTGCCATGTATCCGGTCGGGGCGAACATGATGTTCAGCACCCGTGGATCGTCGAGCAGTTGGAGAACCTTGTCCGAGGTGATGGTGCCGGTGAAACGCTCGGCGTTCGGGTCGAGAATGATGAGATCGCGATCCGGATCTTCTTTCAGCGCGTCCTCGAAACCGAGCGCGGCGAGGTGCCTCTCCAGGCCACGGAACTGGCGGACGCGCTCATCACGGTCTGCCCGGATGCGATACCGAATCTGGACATCGACCTTCTCGGAGCGCGGCGGCTCCTTGACCCGCGGCATGTCCTTCTCTTGCGAATGCACGGCGCTGGCGCTAATCAATACGGCCAGTGCGACAGCAGCAAAGCGTGGGTATGGCATGGTGTGGCATCCGAATGCGGGCGCGGCTTTATCTTCCATCGTCTCGCGGCGGGTGCGACTTTCCAAGTCCGGTGCGGAAAAAAGTCGTTACCCGGAAGTGACCCCATGAAGCGTGAGAGGAACCGGAACGGTTTCTCACGCTTGCGAGCAAGTTGTAACGACTATACGGACCGTGCGGATTGCTCCGCTCGCGGCTCACTTCTTGGCAGTGCGGATGGGGAACTCCTTCGACTCCGTTCGGGCGGTCTTCAGATAGGTTTCGATCTTCGCGACCACCTCGGGATGCTCCGAAGCCACGTCCACCTTCTCTCCCTGGTCACGCACCACATCGAACAGTTCGAGCGGCTTACCTGGTGCGGAGCGGATCGCCTTCCAGTTCCCAAACCGAACTGCCTGTGCCGTGGCACCCTCGTGGAACTCCCAGTACAGGAACTCGTGCGTCTTCTGCTCGCCCTTGCCGGTGATGCTCGGAGCGAACGAGATTCCATCGAGTCCCTTGGGGGTATCGACTCCGGCGAGGTCACACGCCGTCGGCAGGAAGTCCCAGAAGGCCCAGACGTGGTCGGAGACTGTGCCAGGCTTCGCGGTGCCCGTCCATCGGACAATGGTCGGCACGCGGATACCGCCGTCGGCCAGGCTGCGTTTGATACCACGAAACGGCCCGGAACTTGCGAAGAACGCGGCCTTGTTCCCGCCTTCCTGATGGGGCCCGTTGTCGCTGCTGAAGATCACGAGCGTGTCCTGCTCCAGGCCGAGTTCCTTGAGCTTCGCGAGCAACTTGCCGATGTCGGCATCCATGCGGGTAATCATCGCGGCCTTGTTCTTTTCCGCCTGCGGCCATTCCTCGGTAGTGTAGGGCGCGTCGGATGGCACCTCATTCCCTTCACCCGTGGCCCGGGTCTTCTCGTTGTTCGCGTGCGGCACGGTCGTGGAGAAGTACAGGAAGAACGGCCTCGACTTGTTCTCGGTCACGAACTCAAGTGCGTCCGCGAGACACAGATCGGGGACGTACACATTGGACTTCGCTGCGACGCCCTCGTTCTTCGATTGCGGGTTGGCGAGTTCGACCTTCTTCCAGCAATTCCCGACCGTTGATATTTCCCTGAAAATGTAGCCTTTCTTGATCTTCCCTTTCGTAAACGCACTCGGCGCAGTACTTTCCCAGAACCCCCATCTTTTCTTGTGGGCAGTCAGAC
>Ga0105048_10000263_pt1 | contig 77795 bp, 69 predicted proteins | sample MAT05_FD_78382 | JGI IMG/M metagenome (GOLD analysis project Ga0105048, IMG submission 78382) | Freshwater microbial communities from Lake Fryxell liftoff mats and glacier meltwater in Antarctica - MAT-05 | ecosystem: Environmental > Aquatic > Freshwater > Ice > Liftoff microbial mat | place...
ACTGCATTTGTATCTATCAATAAGGTTTCTTTTTTATTCATCTCGTAGCTCTTGTTGAATTAAAAGAGGATCGCCTTTTACTTTAGCCTGACCAAAAAATTTTTTGGCATCGAAAAGTTTAGGTTCTGTTTTTATCTTTTTCAAAAGGCTTTGGACATCCTTTTTATTCAACTTCTTTTTAATCTCAACCTTCATACAAAGCTTTTTCTAAAGTTAATAAATTTCTCCCTTTGCCAGGTAGTTCCGAACGTAATCCCCACCCCTTCTTCAAGACTGTAAAATGGCCTGTTGTAACCGGCAGCCTGTAGCTTTTGCATTTGCCCGTTAATTATCAATACCTATGTCGGAAAAATTTATTACTGTTCTTTTCTGACACCAAAAAACTCGGCAATCATAAGTCCATCAGTTAAAAGTGAAGTGCTATTTTGACAATTACAAGATGAAAGTTTAGCATCGATTTTAAACCAAACCCTGAGCTTTTTTCCATTATAGTCGGTAAACTCTTGTGTTTTTAAAATTTCAATTTTATTTGCAGGACTGCTACTATTTGATTGATAAACCTTATTATCCTTGGTAATAGATAAATAAAAGTCTTTCCTAAAATCGCCTAATTTCTTTTTTCCCAAACTAAAGACCTCTGCAAATTCGGTTTCAGATAAAGAATTATATCGAGGTGAATAAAGAGTAAATCTTGTATGTAAATCACTTTCCGATATTAATCCGAAAAGTACCACCCGAACCGGGTCGGTAGAATCGCATATTCCATAACCATTTTCATATCCAGCCATCCCTTGCGATTGGTTCCAGCCAAAAGTCCATGAAAAACTTGCGCCGTCAAGTTTGCCATAAAACGTCTGTGTTGATTGTGCCATAAAAGAAGTATAATCCTTTTTCGGTACTCCTGGTTTGGCATCGTCCTTTTTGCAACCAAACATAGAAAGCATGAAAATTACTCCTATAAAATATTTTGACATTTTGATAAGTTTCGAAGTGTCGAATAAAGTTTTTGCCAACTCTTTTTGGAAGTTTCTTTTTACCATCAGTGTCATACAATCGCATTAATTAAAGTTAATACATTTCTCCCTTCACGAGGTAGTTCCGAACGTAGTCGCCCACCCCTTGTTCAAGACTGTAAAATGGTCTGTTGTACCCGGCAGCCTGTAGTTTTTGCATATTGGCTTCGGTAAAATACTGGTACTTATCCCTTATATCTATTGGCATGTCTATAAATTCAATTTGCGGTTGCTTGTCAAGCCCGGTATAAGTAGCCTTTACCAGGTCTTCAAAGCTGCGGGCCTTGCCTGTGCCAAGGTTGTACAACCCGGAGTTGAAAACTGTTCCTTCGGTGGTAAACCTGCCCATAAGCCAATACATTACCTCTACTACATCTTTTACATACACAAAATCGCGAAGCTGTTGGCCGTCTTCAAACCCTTGTTTGTGGCTTTTAAAAAGCTTTACCAAGCCACTGCTTTGTATTTGGTTAAACGAATGGAAAATTACGCTGGCCATACGTTTTTTGTGCGCTTCGTTGGGACCGTATACGTTAAAGAACTTTAGCCCGGCATAATGAGGCGGTTGGGTATTTTGCTTTAAAGCCCATTTGTCAAATTCGTTTTTACTTACTCCATATGGATTAAGGGGTTGCAGTTTTTCCACTACAGCATGGTCGTCATTATATCCCATTTCGCCATTACCATAGGTGGCGGCCGACGACGCATAGATCAATGGAACTTTATTTAATGTACAATACTGCCATACATCCATGGAGTAATCAACATTCAGCTTTTGGTGTACTTCGTAATCAAACTCTGCGGTATCGGTTCGGGCACCAAGGTGTAGTACGCAATCAACCTTAGGGTCATTGGCATCCAGCCAATCGAATAGGTTATACCGCTCTACGATGGCTTCATATTTTTTACTTTCCCAATTCTTTCGTTTTTCTTCTACTCCAAAATCATCTACCAAAATCAACTTCTCAAAACCGCGGTCGTTTAGTAACTGAACCATGCAACTGCCTATAAAGCCAGCGGCGCCGGTTATAATAATTACTCCGCCTTCGTCCTGATCTGGCACCTCGTCCGGCTGATCAAGAAGTGCAGCGTAGTCCTGCGGTGTCAATTTTTTGTCGTTCATGGTTAAATATTTTGGATCCTTATTGCCCCATCATCTTTTCAATAGCAGTATCATATAACTCTTTCCAATCGGTTATTTTATCCCAATAATCGCCATGCATATCAATATTGCCACTGGTTACTATACCCAAATATTCGTAGGGAATAACTAATCCATCTAACAAGTCGGTTAATGCTTCGGCTTGTTTAATGGTGGTAGATACAACTGCCCGGCTTTGTGCCTCGCCAAACCAATAGGCGTCTTTCCGCACTTCCACGTCAGTCTGCTGAATATCGAAACCAAGGTTACGATTAAAGCCGCTTTCTAATAATGTTGTTATCAGGCCACCCTCACTAATATCGTGCACGCTTTGCACCAGCTTGCTTTGTATCAATTTTGCCACGGCTTGCTGCAGTGCTACTTCTTCTTCCAAATCAAAATGAGGCGCGGGGCTAAACTCCACGCCATGTAGTTTATGCAGGTACTCCGATGAGTTGATGTCGCTACGGCTTTTACCTATCAAATAAATAACATCGCCGGCCTGTTTAAAATCCAGGGTCATGCGGTTGTCCATATCTTCTATTACGCCTACCATGCCAATGGTGGGTGTTGGGTAAACTGCACCATCGGGGTTTTGGTTGTAAAAGCTAACGTTGCCCCCGGTAACCGGTGTATCAAAACGGCGACAGGCATCGCCCATGCCCTTAACTGCGTAAACAAACTGGTAATACAATTCGGGATCGAAGGGGTTGCCAAAGTTAAGGCAGTTAGTAATGCCCAAAGGCTCGCCGCCGCTGCATACAATGTTGCGGGCAGCTTCGGCCACGGCAATCATACCACCTTTGTAGGGGTCGGCAAACACATATCGGCTATTGCAGTCCACCGTTATGGCCAGCGCTTTGCCAGTGCCATGTGCCAGTACTATGCTGGCATCGCTGGGGGCATTGGTACTTGCATTGGCGGCCCCTACCATGCTATCGTATTGGGTGTAAATCCATCGCTTGCTGGCTATATTAGGCAGTTGAATTAATTGTTTAGCTACTGCTTTCAGGTCGGCCGGTTCGGCAATGCTTGCCGGATCAAAGGCCTTCACCTTTTCAAAATAAGCAGGCTCGTTATACTCGCGGTCGTTTTGCGGGGCACCCCCACCCAGCACCATACTTTCTGCATTCAGTACTGCTTCCAGTTCGCCATTCATATAAAAGCGCAACAGGCCACTATTATTTACCGTACCAATTTGCTCGCAGGGCAGGTCCCACTTTTCAAATATTTTTAAAACATTTTCTTCTTTACCTTTTTCAATTACTACCAGCATGCGCTCCTGGCTTTCGCTCAACAGCAGTTCCCAGGCCTTCATGTGTTGCTGGCGGGTGGGCACTTTTTCCAGTTGAATGTCCATACCGACGCCGCCTTTGGCGCTCATTTCGCTGGTGCTGCAAATAATGCCTGCGGCACCCATATCCTGCATGCCAATCACTGCGCCGGTGGTAATGATTTCCAGACAGGCCTCCAACAACTTTTTTTCCTGAAAGGGGTCGCCTACCTGTACAGCCGGTAGTTCTTCTACGCTGTCGGCAGTAATGTCGGCCGAGGCAAACGATGCGCCGCCCATACCATCTTTGCCCGTTGCGCTACCTACAATAAATACCGGGTTGCCTTCGCCGGCGGCGGTAGCACTTACGGTTTCGCCGTTGCGTACAATGCCTACGCTCATGGCATTTACCAGCGGGTTGGTGTGGTATTTCTGTTCAAAATAAGCCTCGCCGCCTACGGTTGGTACGCCAAAGCAATTGCCGTAGTGGCCAATGCCATGCACCACACCTGCAACTAAGTGTTGGGTTTTAGCTTCGCTTAAATTACCAAAGCGTAAACTGTTGAGGGCGGCAATAGGCCGTGCCCCCATAGTAAAAATATCGCGGTGAATGCCACCCACACCCGTTGCTGCCCCCTGAAAGGGTTCGATGGCGCTGGGGTGATTATGACTTTCAATTTTAAACACTACGCCCCAACCGTCGCCAATATCCATCAGCCCGGCATTTTCCTCACCTGCTGCCACCAGCATTTTTTTGCCATCGCGGGGTAATGTTTTTAACCATTTAATAGAGTTTTTGTAGCTACAGTGTTCACTCCACATTACGCTATAGGCGCACAGCTCGGTAAAGTTTGGGGTGCGCCCCATAATCTCTTGTATCTTTTCAAACTCCCCGGCGGTAAGCCGTAGTTTTAAAGCGGTTTCAACAGTAATTTCCATGCGGTAGTTTATAGTGATCGGAATGGTGGGACAACGCTGTTTTGCCCCATTTAGAGCAAAGGTAATAAAGCAGGCGAACGAGACAATTTAAAAGCCCTACCGGGGATTACCAAAAATATAAAAGCCGGTGAGCCCAAAGGCTACCAGCTTTTATATTACTTTGATTACTAAAGATCGGATCTATGCCTTTATGATTTTTCCGCTGCCAGAAACTTTTGTGTTGATTTTTGATGCGCCTCCTTTGTAATAAATATTGCCGCTGCCGCTCACCCTGGCGTCAATCGAATTGGTGGCGTTGGCTTTCAGATAACCGCTTCCGCTCACCTTTACATCTACATCTTCGGTTTTAAGGTTGTAACAATCTATGTTGCCGCTACCGCTTATAGAGGCTGACAAATTATCGCAATTGCTGCCGCTGATTTTTACATCGCCGCTGCCGGCCAAAGAGATGCCGAGGTTATCTACCGATATAATGGCGAGGTCTATATTGCCAGAACCTGATACGGATATCCTCATGTTGTCATCGGTGGTGAAATTGCCGTTGCCCTTTATATTACCACTGCCACTAAGCGAAATATCCTTTAGGCTGGTAGTGCTTGCGTAAATGGTAAATTTACCCGAATGCTTCAGGCTGCTATTGTTTCGCTGTTTTATAACGAGGTTTCCATTACTTACCGATGTTTCGATATAGGGCAGCAGGTTTTCGTCGGCTTCCACTGTAATGCTATTTGAGCTGCCGTAGCGGAGCTCTACATTCATAGAACCCCTTAATTCGATACCCGAGAAGGCCCCTACTTTTCTTTCTTCTTTTTGAATGTTTCCATTGCCCCTGATGGTTTTCCATTGGGCAAAACTGCCGGTGCTGATTATTAAAAGCAGCAAAAAAGATACTCTTTTCATAGTAGATAGTTTTTTATGTGTAGGTGGTTGAACGCTGGTAGGTACAAAAAGTTACGGGGGGGACGAAGTAAAAAGTAAAAAGTAAAAAGTAAAAAATTTAAGAGGGTATGACTGGGGGATTTTGGGTGGTGGAGGGAACTATAACTTAGCAAAGACTAAACAGCTTGCCTGGCGAAAATTATAGAACATTTGAATTTTTTTGGGCCGGGCATTTTTGCTTTGTTGATGCGGCCGTTGCAGCCTGCCTCTATGACCATAGAGGTCGCACCCTTTTGTTGAAGTACTTTTTGCAACTTTTTTATACCATGAGTTTAAATGCATTTCATTTTATGAGGAAAGGAATTCTGAAGAATAGGGAGGTATTGAAATGGGTTTATTTTAAAAGAGACGTACTATGAGGAAGAGTATCCCGCCCTTACAGGGCTAATAAATGTTGTGGTATTCACGTTCCCTGGGCTGCACCCAGGGCTAGGGGATTTCGGCCTTTCAGGCCTTGCCAGGCTGGCTAAATACAAACGACAAGAGTGGTTTTGAATGAAGATGCCATTGGTTGGGAAGGGAGGGAAATTAAAAAGTAAAAATTAAAAAATGGAGGGGGCGTATATCATTGGGTTTTTTTAGTTACTAGATTTTTAGGTTTTAAAGGCCTTACGGGCCGTGATATCATAGGCCTGCGGAACAAATAGGTATTTGGTTTTATAGGTTTGTGAGGGCGAGATAAACCCTCATTGTTTCCGATTAGCCCTTATTTCTATCTGTAATTAATGTATAAAATGGAGTTGTATTGTAATAGTTGATTTGAGGGAAGATGCTGGATGATATGGACTACAGGAAAGGAATCCCGCCCTTACAGGGCTAATAAATGTTGTGGTATTCACGTTCCCTGGGCTGCACCCATGGCTAGGGGATTTCGGCCTTTCAGGCCTTGCCAGGCTGGCTATGGGTGAACGACAATTGCTGATTCCAATAAACAAGCAAGTGGTTAAAAGAGGAGGGAAATTAAAAATTAAAAATTAAAAAATGGAGGGGGTATAAAGCGTGGTTATTGGTGATGGAGTAGAATTAAAAAGGAAAAAGGGAAAAGGAAAAATTAAAAAGATGGGGAGGGTATACGGTTAGTAACTATTGTAAATCATTGCCTTGTTACCTCTTATTTTATGTATTAAATAATTTATTTTGGCTTTACATGGTGAATAAAGAGAAATAGTATAAGAGTGCGACGCCACTGAATTTGCACGGAGCTTTAATGCCGGGCCCATAAAAAAATTTAGTAAGCGCAACTATTAGTTGCCCAGTTGGCTTTGTGGCCCTGGAATGAGTATTAATTGTTTTTGGCGGCCATCTACAAACCGGACGCCGGTGGGGGTAAAGAGGCCCTGTTCTTCGAGCATTACCCGTATTTCTTTGTTGTTCCACCCGGGCAATATTACTTTTGCGTTTAGCTCTATGGCGTAAAGGGTGTTGAATTGTAGCGGGTAGTGGCCGGGGCCGGGTACGCCCTGCTGCATGTCCCACATGCCTATGGCCGGACCTGCGCCATGACCATGATAACCAATGGGATGCGAATAAATGGAAGGGGTAATTTTTTCGGCTTTGGCCTGGGCAATGGTTTGACTGAGTACCTGGTTACCGGTTTTATTTTGGGCAAAGTTGGCGACCAAAATATCCTGCAGGCGGTTGCCGGTGGCGAGGGCAGCGGTTAAAAAGAGCGGGGCATGGGTTTCGCCGGGTTTTAGTACGTAAGCCAGTTGCTGTACATCGGTATTTAGGCGGAGGTAGGTAATGCCAAAATCTACATGCAGCAGGTCGCCGGGTAATATTATTTCTTCGTTGGGGCGGGTGGCAAACGACCGTTGGGAGTCGCCGGGGCCGTTGTTTCGCTGTACATCTACCGTAGGGTGAAACCAGGTTTGCAACTGCAGTTCGGACACCCGCTGGCGCAGCCACCAAACCACATCGTCGGTGGTGGTTATGCCGGGGTGTATGACTTTTTCGGAAAAGGCCTCGCTAATGATGTTGTGACCAATGCGGCAAATTTGTTCGTATACCACCAGTTCTTTTTGGGTGCGTAGTTGCAGCCAATCAACCGCAAGTGTTTCGGCGCTTACTACCTTTTGTTTATAGTTTGCCGGGAGGTATTGCATAAAGCTGTCGGCCTCGGCTTTGCTAAGGCCATCGGCATGGGCAAACCGGGGCGACGAATTGATGCCGATTTTTTTGGGCGACCGCTGAGCGATGAGGTCGGCAAGACGTTTCCACTGGTTGGGTTCCGTTTCGGGGTTCCATGCGCTTTTAAAGGTGGTGCCTATGTCGTAGCGGGCAACGGCCAGTTTTTCAACGCCTTTGGTTGCACCTTCGTCGGTTAGTAAAAATATTGTGCGCCGCCGGGCATGTAGCCATGTGGCTGGCAATATAGTACTTGTAATAGGGTCTTCGTTGTATTCGCTGGCTATTATTACCCACATATCTATACCTGCTTTTCGCATAATGGTGGGCAACAGGTTGTCGAGCCGGTCGGCCAGCAAATCGTTCTGTAGTTGGGCTTGTTGGCGTAAGGGCAAAATAGTTTGTGTTTTTGCGCCGGACAGGCAGCTAAACACGATAAAGGCTACAACAATTTGTTTATACATAGGTAAAAAAAGGGTGGAGTATGATAGATGGTTGATGGAGGTGTTCGGTTACAATTTTGCCAGCCCCTCCTAAATATTCATTTCGGGAACCGGGCCGTTTACAACTAGTTTACCCCCGGTTTTTTGTTGTATCTCTTCAACGGAAACGCCGGGGGCACGTTCCATTAAAACAAAGCCTTCGCTGGTAATATCCATTACGGCTAGTTCGGTTACTACCTTTTTTACGCAGCCAACGCCGGTAAGGGGTAGGGTGCATTTGGGTAGCAACTTGCTTTGGCCTTTGGGGTTGGTATGCTGCATGGCCACTATAATGTTTTTGGCGCTGGCCACAAGGTCCATAGCGCCACCCATGCCTTTTACCATTTTACCGGGTATTTTCCAGTTGGCTATGTCGCCGGTTTCGCTTACTTCCATAGCACCCAATACGGTCAGGTCTACTTTGCCTGATCGTATCATACCAAAGCTTTCGGCGCTGTCAAAAAATGAGCCGCCGGGTATTACTGTTACGGTTTCTTTACCTGCGTTTATCAGGTCTGCATCCACTTCGTCTTCGTTAGGGTAAGGCCCCATGCCTAACATGCCATTTTCGCTTTGCAAAATCACGTTCATACCTTCGGGAATGTAATTGCTTACCAGGGTGGGAATACCTATGCCAAGGTTTACATACATACCATCGGTCAACTCCTGCGCTATGCGTTTAGCAATTCCAAATTTATCGAGGGCCATAGTTATTGATTTAAAAATGAATTAATGAGTGGAATTTCGAGCAACTTTATAAGACTATCGTCTAGTTTGCGGGCCATGGGGCGGCTTACCTGCCTGATGACTGCCAGGTTTTCCTTCACCATTTTTAAAATATCTTCAACGCCTTTTTTATCCATTCCACTTTCAACAAACGCGTTGAGGTCGCCTGATTGCTGATCGCGTTTTATGTCTTCAGCATCGTCAAGCAACAACAGTGTGCCGATAAGGGCAAACCAGTTTTTTACCAGTTTTTCAGCCAACCCGTCGGTACAAACAAGAGCGCAAATGGAAAAAAGAAAGTAATCGCCGCGGTGCAAGGCCTTGTACGGCATGGTAAATTGAGCAAACGGGTTATTAGTGCCACCATTAATGTAATCAGTTAAATGACTAAAGTAAGTTTGGCTTTTGCATTTACCTTTAACCAGTTTTGTGCAGGCGTCAATGGTTTGTTGATGCGTGGCCTGCTGCGTTTCCTCCAATGCGCTTAAGTGGCCTATTGCCTCCATCAGCAATACAAAATCGTCGGATATCAGTTGGTTGCGGGTAATGCCCGACCTATAAAAAAGATCGGCAATAAGTGGAATGAATAACCAACCCGGCTCCCGGCCCAGGTATAGTAGTTTTTTGTGCCAGTAAAGGTTATTTACAGGTGGCTCGCGGTCAACATAAAACCGGCCAATTGTATCATCTACCCCATATTCAATACCCAAAAAGTCTGAACTTATAAACATGCAGGTATACTTTTAGGTGGTAAAGATTATCTGTTAAAATTGATAAAAACTATAACCTTATGGTCTTTTTTTCGATGCGCCTGGCGTAATTGGTGCCCTTAAAAATGCGGTGTACATAAATGCCTGGTACATGTATGGAGTCGGGGTCTAACTGGCCCGGCTCCACCAGGTGTTCTACCTCGGCAATAGTAATATCGCCAGCCTTAGCCATAGGCACCGATAAATTACGGGTTGTTTTTCTAAAAACCAGGTTGCCCATCATATCACCTTTCCAAGCTTTCACCATTGCAAATTTTGCATGAAGGGCCAGTTCCATAAGGTACATTTTACCGTTAAATTCCCTTACCTCTTTGCCTTTGCCTACTTCGGTACCATAGCCGGCAGGTGTAAAAAACGCGGGTATACCCATAGCGGCCATTTGTATACGGGTAGCCAGTGTGCCCTGCGGAATAAGGTCTACTTCCAACTCGTTTTGCAGCAGTTGACGTTCAAACTCAGCATTTTCGCCCACATAGCTGCTGAGCATTTTTTTTATTTGCCGCGTTTGCAACAATAAGCCAAGGCCAAAATCGTCCACCCCTGCATTGTTCGAAATACAAGTCAATGCTCTAACATTTTTTCGAACCAGTGCCTCAATAATATTTTCTGGAATTCCGCAAAGGCCAAAGCCACCCAGCATCAGGGTGTCGCCGGTGGATACGTCGTGAATGGCCTCATCGGCATTTAAAAAAACTTTTTTCATAAGGCAAAAAATATTCAATGATTATTTTGGAGCAGGCACCATTGATCTTGACATCATCATGCTATCGCGATGTTGAATAGCACCGCTAAGCAAAGAGTCGATCAACACTTTATTTAAATTGGGATGCTGTTGATAATAGTTTAAACTGCTGTAAAATGTTTTCTTATCAATTTTATGAATAAGAAATACTTGCTCATACATTTTAATATGTTCGGTTTTGCGTTTTTTTGCTGTGTCCACCAATATATAGCCGTTTACAAATTCATCGGCATACAGCATATCCAGCATTACTGCTTCCATTTTTACCGGCGGCAAAATGTTGTCTGGCACCGGGGTCGATTTGCAGGCAAACAGCAAAACGGCCATCCATAAAAAAGGTAACCGACTCATTTAATTTCCTGTTTGTACATTCCGGCATTGGTAACATCCAGCTTTTGCAACAACTCCACAGCCCTGCCCTTTTGCTGCGATGATCCCTTTTTAAAGATACGAGTCAACTCCTGCGATTTACCCTGCATAAAAAACTGCACTACCATTATGTTAGGATTTTCCTGGTTAATGGCTTGCAACTGGGTAAGAGCGGCCAAAATCTGATCCCGGCCTTCGTTGTCATTTTCGTACATTTTATCCAGGCCCTGTCGGTAGTATCCATAAATAACATCGTGTACTGCGTTGTAGCGATTGTTCAGTAAATTTTCCATTAGCCAATACCGGTTTCGTAGTCCATCAAAAGCTTTCCACCCGCTAATGTTCCGTGCTTCGGGGGCGTTGTTTACAATAGCCTGCGCCTTTTGAAAACTTAGGTCGCCGCCTTTGGCCGAAAATGCATCGTAGTCTAAACCAAGTATAATATTAACGTAATAAGCAAAAGTGGCGGTAAGGTTAGCTGCCAACGCATCCGAACCCTGTACCCGGTTTTCGTTAAACTCTACCGGTTGGTACTCCACGTACCTAAAAGTAACATCGGCATCCTGCAAGTTAATAAGTGGGCTTTGGTAGGCTGAATTATAAATGGGCCGGGCAGCCTGAATGGTCATTGATGCCTTGTACACATTGGTTTCAACCACGCTTTCAATATTTAATAAGAAGTTACATTCGATCTTTTCCTGTGGCTGAAAATCATCTTTAGTCCACTTCCTGTTATTGAGTAAATTGGTTAATTGGGTTTGAAGGGTCTTAAATATTTTTCTATCAACTGTATTAGGCACCCGCGAAGCAATTACTGTTACGCTGGCTTTCAACTCCTGGCTTTCAACAATGTTGGAAAGCACCACTAACAACAACAAAATAAATAAACTACGCTTTACCATGTATTCTTTTTATAATTAGATTAATGATATCGTTGGCAACAAGCGTTTTGGATTTTGCCTCAAACGTATACTCCAGGCCTTCTTTGTCAAAAATAGTAACCTTATTAGTAGGTTTTCCAAAGCCAGCCTCTACATCGTTCATCGAGTTCAACACAATCATATCGGCATTTTTGGCGGTTAGTTTTCCTATTGCGTTTTGCCTTTCATTTTCGGTTTCAAGTGCAAAACCCACCAAAACCTGTCTATCCGATTTAAGGGTTCCAAGATGTTTTAAAATGTCTTTTGTCTTTGTAAGAAAAAGGCTAAACGCCTCTTCCGCTTTTTTAATTTTTTGGGTGGCTATAGCTGCTGGTGAGTAATCGGCTACGGCTGCAGACATTACTGCAATATCAACATCGCCAAAATTATTTATACAAGCCTCAAACATTTCATTGGCCGATAACACATTGGTACGTGTGATTGCTTTAAAGGCCAATGATAGGCTGGTAGGGCCGGTAACCAAATGAACGGAGGCTCCCATTAAATAAAGTTGGGTGGCAATGGCAAAACCCATAGCCCCGCTTGAGTGATTGCCAATAAACCTTACGGGATCTATAGCTTCGTAGGTGGGGCCAGCTGTTACCATTGCATTGTAGCCTGCCAGCAGGTTACTCCTAAAAAATTTATCTATTAAAAACGTCACAATTTCTTCCGGTTCCGCCATCCGTCCTTCGCCTACAAGGCCACTTGCCAAATCGCCCTTACCTACGCTAATTACTTGTACTGCATTGGTTTGAAGAGAAGATATATTATTTTGAATGGCAGGATGTTTCCACATATCCTCATCCATGGCGGGTGCCACCACTACAGGGCAGGTAGCCGATAAGTAAGCCGCCATCAACAAATTATCACATGCCCCGATGGCCATTTTTGATAATGTGTTGCAGCTAAGCGGCGCAATAAGCATAACATCGGCCCACCGGCCAAGCATAACATGGTTTGCCCAGGTATCTTCGTCGGCAATGTTAACTAATACCTTATTTTTTGACAGGGTTGACAGGGTAAGTGCCGACACAAAATCCCTTGCAGCCGGGGTCATAATAACTTTTACCTCTGCGCCCTCCTTTACAAAAAGCCTCACCAATAATATAGCCTTATATGCAGCTATACTTCCGGTTATACCTAGTAAAATTTTTTTACCCTTTAGCATAAAAGTAATGTAATAAAAAACGACAGTAATGTACTGCCGTTAAATGTTAAATGATTTTTGAAGCGTTATTAACTAAAAAGATCGGAATCGTTCTTTTTATAATAGATTTTATTGTCCATAAATTCCTGTGTGGCAAGTATCGCAGGGTTCGGCATTTTTTCATATGCCTTGGATATTTCTATCTGCTCCTTATTTTCATGAATTTCTTCCAAACTATCAGTATGGCTGGCAAATTCTTCGAGCTTATTATGCAATTCCTCTTTTAAAGAGATATTTATTTGATTAGCTCTTTTGGCCACTATTGCAATAGACTCATACAAATTGCCAGTTTTATTTTTAATTTCTACAAGGCTTTTGGTTTCAACAACATTGCTTGTATTGGCGCTCATCTGCCTTCTAAGTTTGCTCATCGTGTGTTTAGTTTAATATTATTTTTTGAAAGAGTTCTATAGTTTTCTACTTCTGCTAAAAGTTTACTGTCGGGAAACCGGTCTTCAAAGTCCTGGCACTCGGAAATAACTTTCTCAAACCGCTCAGACTGCCTGGTTTCAACACTCATTTTTGCATATTGGAAATACGACTTAATTACCATAACCTTATATTCATCGCCCTTGTAGGTGTCCGGAAAATTATCAATCAACGAATTGAACGCAATTGCTGCGGCTTTAAAGTATCCTAAATTAAAATAAAGTTCAGCATTCAAAAACTCTTTCTTCTCCATTTTAGCCCTACTCTCATTTATTATTTCAGTGGCCTGAACAACCCGCTGCGATCCCGGATGGGTATTAATAAACACCTGCATCTGGCCCATAGCCTTTGCTGTATTGGTTTGATCGAGCGGTGCTTTTGGCGATTGTTTGTAGAAACAATAAGCCCTCATATAATCCGCTTCTTCCAATTTTAAGCTGTTAGGGAACGACTCTACGAAAGTCTTAAACAGATTTTCGGCATTTGCATAGTCTTTTAGATTGTAGGCTGTGTAAGCATACTTAAAGTAAAGGTCTTCATATTTGGGAGTTCCTTTATAAATTGGAAATAAATCTTCAAAAAGAACCTGGGCATTACTATACTTTTTATCGGCAAAGTATTTCTCGGCCATTTTGTATTTATACTCATAATCGGTGCTTTTCATCACTTTTGAAAATTTGGAAGCACACGACACCGATAAAACAGTCAACAATAAAATAAAATATCTACCCATATAAGGTGGCAAAATTAATGTAATTAATCGAAAATATAGAGGTTAATCAGTTATGCCTGATAATCGCTAGTTAATCATTTTGTAATTCCCGTTTTTAGGGCTTTTAGCGTTTGCATTATAGATTAAAATTACCAGCACCAAACCTAAAAAATTTTCGTGCTGTCAAAAAATAATGCCTTGCATTATTTCAAAAAACTGATGACCGCTCCAGTACCGAGTCTTAAAGCATTTGAAACAAACAGCGCCATCGTGTGCAAATGGCTTTCTTTTATCATCAACATTTTACAACAAAAACCTTTTATTATTACCTTTTGCCGCGTTAAACTTTGCTAAATAAGTAAATGCTGAATAAGCAGCCATTACTTACATACTCCATTTGCTTTGGCTGCTATAAAACACAATGTTAGTTAGCCAAAGCAGCGCCTGCACTGAGGGCACAAAACCTTGTGTCCTAATATTATAAATATACCCCCGTGGCGCAGGTAAATACAATTGTTAAGTGATAGGCTGGTTATTAAAATTTAGATTGTATGGGTAATTGATACTTATCAGGTTATAACAAGCAAATGCCTTTGACAAACAATATAACCCATCGCTTTACGTTACTAAAGGTCAATAGCTGGTGAAAAGGAAGATAAACCTGAACCAGCACGTTATAATACACGGGGCAGTTGCCGTATACCCATGGCATGACAGTAAAAATACGAAGCTGCCCCATATGCCGCGGTTTTGCCGGAAATAGCGCTCCCATAAAATTTGGTGCAAGTGTTGGCGCAATGGTAAGCTACCTGTCAGTTTACCAATATCTTTCTTATCACCGTATGGCGGTGCTGGCGAAGGATTTATTTGGTTTGTCCATTAGTGAAGTAAGTATTGATATGCGTTTGGCCCGCAACACTCAAAAAGCAATGCCGGTTTACCATGCCATTTAGCAGAAAATTTAACAGAGCTAAGTAATAAGAAGTGATGAACAGGAGCCTGCTTTGGAGGAAAAAAAGGATAGTTTCATGTTTGGCAAACAAACTGCCTCACTTTTACCGTAACATCGCATAACAGAGGATGCAATAAAATTGAATAATATTTTGCTAATGGCTTTCCTTTATCACTATAAGTAAGTGATTGCCGGGCCGCAAGGTAAAAGTAACAGCCCGCCTGCATTAAATATGCACTGCTACCTGCTGCGCGAACTGTGTAATTTTGAGGAGGTATTGGATAAGTGGAGTACGGAAATGAAACAACTCATAGAAGATGCCATTGCATTAAAAATCAACTTACCCCTCAGGGCTACCCACAAACGCCGCCTACCTTTATGCAAATACAGCAAAGGTTTACAGAACTGCTAATGATCAACCATTCAATTCGCAAAAAAAGTGCAGGCATTCAACAAACGGCTTATGAAAAATAAAAACAGCATTTTCACATTTCTAACCCGCCCAAAGGTACCGCCAGTTAATAATAATTAGGAGCGGGCTATTAGAAACGTAAAAGTAAAAACCAAAGTATCAAGTCTGTTTAGAACTTAAACGGGTGCAACGCGATACGCCATCCTTCGTTTCCATCATTGATAAAACCCTCAAAAACGCGCTACATTTTTTTAAAGCACTTACCCTTTTGTTTAACCTGGAACCTGAGTAGTAACTAAAAAATTAATTTTCCTCATCAGAAAATTTAGTTGCTCTTCAAGAAGACTCTTCCCTAAGTATGAATTTTAGAGTGGAATACGGCCGTAATCGGGGTGAATAATAATTAGTTTTTTGGACATTTCAGATAATGTTGTACCGCCTGTGTACACTTCCGGCTCTTTAAACAGTTTGTTAATCGATGCCAAAAAAAGATGTTTTTCTTAGGTTGCCTTTTTTTCCATGCCCGATGATTGAGATAAGTAGTTTGAAAAGTTACAACACGGAATATCTACTTGCAAGGCCTTTACCTAATGCATTAATTTTTTTTGTGAAGGTTTATTCTAGTAGTAGGTTCGGGCCGAAGTCAGTAGCGTTATTTTATGTTGTTCCACCAGCCAACATTGGCGCAAAGGAGGTTGCCTAACCGTATCTGAGCTATGTACTGTAAGCAATAACTCCGTAAATGTTACTTTTGGCCAAACCATCAACTATAATGAAGCACGCATTTATTTTTCCCGGGCAGGGTAGCCAGTTTACCGGCATGGGCAAAAACTTATACGATACCAACCAAACCGCTAAACAACTTTTTGAACGCGCTAACGAAATCATCGGTTTCAGACTAAGCGATGTAATGTTTACCGGTACCGATGCCGACCTTAGGCAAACCAATGTAACCCAACCAGCCGTTTTTTTGCAGTCAATTGCTGCTTTTATTTCAATGGAAAGTCTCTCTGTTGACATGGTGGCTGGTCATAGCCTTGGCGAGTTTACCGCACTGGTAGCTAACGGCGTTTTAACTTTTGAAGATGCTTTGAGGCTGGTAATGGTTCGTGCCGGTGCCATGCAAAAAGCCTGCGAGCAAAACCCCGGCACCATGGCTGCCGTTTTAGCCTTGAGCGATGCCAGAGCCGAAGAAATTTGCACACAAATACAGGACGAGACTGGCGAAATAGTAGTGCCGGCCAATTATAACTGCCCGGGTCAGTTGGTAATAAGCGGCAGTAACAAAGGCATTGAAATAGCCTGTATAAAAATGAAGGAATCAGGGGCAAAACGTGCGTTGCCTTTACCAGTTGGCGGCGCCTTTCATAGCCCATTAATGGCCCCGGCCCGCCAAGAACTGGCAGCGGCAATTGCAGCTACTACTTTTAACCAGCCCTCGTGCCCCGTGTATCAAAACGTAGTAGCAAAGGCCGTAACCAATCCTGCCCAAATACAGCAAAACCTGGTTGACCAATTAACTGGTCCCGTGCGTTGGACACAAACCATACTGGCCATGATAGCCGATGGTGCTACTAGTTTTAAAGAGGTTGGTCCCGGTAAGGTGTTGCAGGGGCTGGTAGCCAAAATTAATAAGGAAATGATAGTGGATGGGGTGAGTTAGTGGTGATAGAAAGATGGATATTTTGTATTGTTACCCCGTGAATTATATTAATTAGTGAGTGCAATGAGTGTGCTGCCAGTGCCTCCAGCATAATTTCAGTGGGCTGGCCCCAACGGCTCGCGGGCATTGGAAAGGGGGTACACCCGAACGGGCTACTTTGTTGAAGTATTTAAAAACAGCCGGTATTAAAAAGGTTTTCTATACTTAAAAATTCAAACTACAATTAACCCACTCCCCATCAAGCGTTGCATTGTATTTTTTGTAAAAAGAAATAGCAGACTCATTCCAATCTAGTACCTGCCAAACCATGCCGGTTAAATTAAGGGCTTTGGCTTCTTCAATCAACCGGTTAAATAAAAGCTGTCCCAACTTTTTACCCCGCATTTGTTCGGTTACCACTATATCTTCCAGGTATAAGCGCTGGCCCTTCCAGGTGCTATAGCGAATATAGTATAACGCAAAGCCTTGCACTGCGCCATCTACTTCCGCCACAAAGGCCCACCAAACAGGGTGGGAACCAAAACCACTCTCTATAAAATGTTCTTCTGTTACGGTCACTTCGTTGGGGGCCTTTTCGTATATAGCCAGTTCCCTTACCAGTTCCATAATGCGGCCACAGTCGTGCTGCAATGCTTTGCGTATAATAATATTGTTTATCACCAATTAAAGTTTTGGTTCTTTATTACAGTAGTGATTGTTCAAGGTCTGCAATAATGTCGGCAATATTTTCTATGCCAACGCTCATGCGTATAAGGCCATCGGTAATACCGTATTTAATGCGCTCCTCGCGGGGCACGCCATAATGGGTCATGCTGGCCGGGTGCGATAATAATGTGTCAACCGTGCCTAGCGATACGGCCCGTACGCACATGTTTAATTTGTTGATAAACGATTTGCCGGCGTCCAGTCCGCCCTTTAATTCAAAGCTAAGCATGGCACCGGGACGGCGCATTTGTTTTGTGGCAGTTGCATGGTCGGGGTGGCTGGGCAGGCCATTAAAGTTTACTTTTTCAATGGCAGGGTGGCTGTTTAGGTAGTTGGCTACGTTAGCTGCATTATCGCAGTGGCGCTCCATGCGCAGCTCTAAAGTCTTCATCCCCTGCAATAATAAAAATGCATCAAAGGGGTTGCTGTTGCCACCCAATAGCCGGTGCCACTTGGTGGCCTTGGTGTTCATAAACTCAATATTACGTCCCAATAATACCCCGCCAATAGCAGTACCATGGCCGTTTAAAAATTTGGTGGTTGAGTGAAACACATAATCTACTCCAAACTTAAACGGCTGTTGCAGGTAGGGTGTTGAAAAGGTATTATCTACCGATACCAGCTTGCCATGCTTTTTGGCAATGGCAGTAACCGCCGCTATGTCCACGCATTGTATGGTAGGGTTGGCAGGTGTTTCAATATGTACAATTTTTATGGTGGGGTTGTCAAGCAACAGCTGTTCTACGGTATCCACCTTTCGCAGGTCGGCAATAATCGTTTCCACACCGGTTTGGTCCAGCACTTTCATAAGCAACTCGTGGGTACCGCCATATAGGCTAAAATGCGATAGTACTTTGTCGCCGGGTTTAAGGTTTGACAAAAACATGGTGGCCATAGCGGCCTGCCCACTGGCATGTAGCATAGCCTTTACTTGTAATGGCTTACCATCTTCGCCGGTTACATCAAAGCTTTCAAGGGCAGCAATAATATTTTCGGCATCGGTAAAGGTGGGGTTGCCCCAACGGCTGTAAATATAGCCATCCTGTATGCCGGCAAAACGTTCCATGCCTTGCTCTGCAGTATCAAACGTAAATGTAGACGTGGCATAAATAGGGGTAAGGTGTGCCGAATTAGCGTGTTTGCTTTGGCTTGCATGAATGGCTACGGAACTAAAACCGCTAAAGGGAAAAGCTTTTACAGGCATGTATGATATTGTATTTTTTGTTGTTTCATTTTGGGGTTAAAGTCCTTTATTCAAAGTTAAAAGTATAATTACCAGGCAAAACAAATTATGCAACAGTACGTGGCGTATAATGTTTGGGCCAACTCCCAAATGGTTCAATATATGTTAGCCCTTGGCTCGCAACGGCTGCATACCAATACACCGGCAAGTTTTCCACCGCGGTACAAAACATTGGTGCATATATACAAAACGGAGGCAGCCTGGTTTAAACGCCTTGAACTAAACGACCAGATGCAGGTGCCGGGCAATACCCCCGATACGACAGTAGAAGGCCCCGGTATAAAATTGCGGCAACAAAGTGAGCGCTATCAAACGTGGGTAACAAAACCCGTTTTAAAAAACTGTTACACGTGATTGCTTACCGCAACACAAAAAAAGAAGAATTTACCCAGCCGGTATATCAAATACTAATGCATTTGTTTAATTACCAAACGTACCACCAAGGGCAGTTGGTAAGCATGTTTTATATTTTAGAGCTAGCCAACATTCCTAATACCGACTTTATCAATTTTACGCGAAGGGTGTGTAGGTTGCCTAAAAATTAAGAATAGTAAAACGTATATTTAATTGCTATCATAAGCCCACTTTACCAGTGTGGCTCCCCAGGTAAAACCGCCTCCAAAAGCCGCCAGCACAAGGGTATCCCCGCGTTTTAATTTGTTTTGCCACTCCCAAAGGCATAACGGTATAGTGGCAGAAGTAGTGTTGCCGTATTTATGAATATTCAACATTACCTTGTCGGGGCTTAGCCCCATGCGGTTGGCCGTGGCATCAATTATACGCTTATTGGCCTGGTGAGGTACCAGCCATGCAATATCGTTGCCGGTAAGGTTGTTGCGTTGCATCAATTCAAAAGCTGCATCGGCCATACGTACTACAGCAAACTTAAATACGCTTTGGCCTTCCTGGTATATATAATGTTCTTTTGATGCAATCGTTTCTATAGAAGCTGGTCTTAGAGAACCGCCTCCTTTCATGTGCAGGTATTTGACGCCGCTACCATCGCTTTTTAACAGGCTGTCTAAAACGCCTAAACCTTCGGTGTTGGCTTCTAACAGTACAGCACCTGCACCATCGCCAAACAATATGCAGGTGGTGCGGTCGCTATAATCTACAATAGCGCTCATTTTATCTGCCCCTACCACCACTACTTTTTTATACCTCCCGCTTTCTATAAACGAGGCGCCGGTGGTTAATCCAAATAAAAAGCCCGAACAGGCTGCTCCCAAATCAAATCCAAATGCGTTTTTGGCCCCAATTTTTTCGCATATAAGGTTGGCAGTTGCCGGAAACAACATATCGGCCGTAACAGTACAGCAAATCAACAGGTCAATTTCCATTGGGTCTATACCGCGTTTTGCACACAGGTCCAGCACCGCAGGGGCGCCCATATCGCTGGTGCCTTTTCCTTCGCCCTTTAATATTCTTCGTTCCTCTACGCCCGTCCTCGACTTTATCCATTCGTCGTCAGTATCTACCATTGTTTCCAACAGCTTGTTGGTAAGTCTAAACTCGGGTACATATCCTCCAACTGCTGTAATGGCTGCCGTTATTTTTTGTTGCATGGTAAAGTGAAGTAATAAAATTTTTTTAAGGGCGTAAAAGTAAACCATTATTAGGTATCAATTATGCCATATGCATTGCACACTAAAATTACTGATATGGCACCCGTAAGGTGTTATAGCCGCTCATTAAACCCGCAGATACACTAATATTGCTTTTTACACCTTAACCAATTATGCATGTATAGAATAGGCACCGGAACGGATTATCACCAACTGGTACAAGGGCGCAAATTGTGGATCGGTGGCGTAAACATACCGCATACCAAAGGTGCACTTGGCCACAGCGATGCCGATGTGTTGCTACACGCCATTTGCGATGCTATGCTGGGCGCATTAAGCCTTGGCGATATCGGGGTACATTTTCCCGATACAAGCAACGAGTTTAAGGATATTGACAGCAAGATATTATTGGCCAAAACATTTAAACTTGTTGCGGCCCAGGGCTACCGCGTTGTTAACCTTGACAGTACGCTGAGCCTGGAAGCACCTAAAATAAAGCCGTTTGTACCCGAAATGAAAAGGGTAATAGCCGACATTCTATCTATTACCGAAAAGGATGTTTCGATAAAGGCAACCACTACCGAAACACTTGGTTTTGTAGGCCGGCAGGAGGGGCTGATAGCCACCGCCGTAGTGCTTTTGGCTACACTTTGATTTTAACATTCCGCTAAACCTAATTACCGGGTATTAGGTCCAATCTGTTATTTTTACCGCCGTGGAAAACATAATCGTAAAAATTGTTAATTTATCAGCCAACCCAATGCCTGCATATGCAACACCATCGGCATCGGGTATGGACCTGCGGGCTAATATTTTAAGCACCCTTACGTTACAACCTTTGGAACGTTTTGTAATACCAACGGGCATTTTTGTTGAAATACCCTACGGCTACGAAGCACAGGTACGGCCCCGCAGCGGACTGGCTGCAAAACAAGGGCTCACCTGCCTAAACAGCCCAGGTACTATAGATGCTGACTATCGCGGAGAATTAATGGTTATATTAGTAAATCTTTCCAATCAGCCGCAGTCCATTGAGCCAAACGAACGTGTGGCCCAAATAGTTTTTCAGGCCGTAGCAAAGGCAACTTTTGAAGTGGTAGTACAATTAGGCGTCAGCCAACGCGGCGAGGGCGGTTTTGGCCATACGGGAAAACACTAAATTCATGAAAGAAACCTTTATTTTAATTACGGTTGTTTTTTTATTGGTCGGTTGCCGAACCGTAAAGCAGGCAGCACAAACCACTACAATAGTGGTGGCCGATACTGTACAGGTGTTGCCTGCTACACCACTGGTAATTCCTAAAAAAAGTTTGTTTGACTCAGTTAGCTACAAAAATTTGCTTTTTAATGAAATAAGCAATAACAAAATCGTATTTACTACTTTTTCGGCCAAGGCAAAGGTTGATTTTGCTATCGATAATACAAGCGACAACGCTACCGCATTTGTGCGTATTAAAAAAGATAGTTTGATTTGGGTGTCGCTACGTGGTGCATTAGGCATAGAGGGGGCAAGGGTATTAATAACGCCCGATAGTTTAATTGTATTTAATACCCTTAAAAAGGAATTAACGCGGCGAAGTATTGGATTTTTGCAGGAACTGAGTAAACTTCCTTTTGATTTTTATACGTTGCAGGATGTATTGATAGGAAACCCTGTTTACCTAATCCCCAATATTATAAGTGTACAGGCAAACCCCGCCAACGAATTGGCGATACTGATGAGAACGGAATTATTTGAGCATTTATTAACGATTAATGCTACCGACAAAACACCACGGGTGAGTAACTTACAATTTAATGACAGGCCCCAAAAATTAGCCTGTGTATTAAAATACGACGGCTTTGACAGGTTGGCCGGTTTTTCTTTTGCTACAAAACGCACTATTGAAGTAAGCGAAAAAACAAAGGCAAAATTTGTGCTGGATATAAAAAGTTTTTCGTTTAATGAGCCATTAACATTCCCTTTTGATTTGCCCAGAAAAGTAAAGGAATTATAGAAAAAACAGATGAGCCTTTTTATTGAAAAAATGCAGATTATGCTAAAAAAAATGCTTCTGTTGTGTTCGTTTTTTGTATTGGTTGCCGTGGCATTTGGCCAGCAAAGCAAAGTAGAACTGCAAAAGAAAACGCAGGACCTAAAGCGGGAGATAGATAACCTTAATACAACCCTCAGGGATATCCGGAAAAATAAGAAGGGGGCATTGGTTACCTATAATATTATCAGAAGTAAAATAAATGCCCGCGAAAAACTGGTTCAAAACATTAACCGCGAAGTAAGGTCGCTGGACGATAATATTTACCTCTCCACACTTGAAATTAATAAACTAAAAAAGGAACTGGATACCTTAAAGGTTGAGTATGGCCAAAGCGTGGTGTTTGCCTATAAAAACAGGAGCAATTACGATTATCTCAATTTCATATTTTCTGCTTCTACTTTTAACGACGCCGTTAAACGGATAACCTACTTAAAAAGTTATAGGCAATACCGCGAACAACAGGTTGATAATATTAATAAAACGCAGCAGTTAATTGGTGAGAAAATTACCAGCCTTAACTCAAACAAAGTTCAAAAAAGCCAAACCCTACAGGAGCAAAATAAGCAGATAACCGACCTTGAAAAAGACCGTAATGAACAGGATATACAAGTTGGTAAGTTAAAAAGCCAGGAGAAGGATTTGGCGGTACAAATAAAACGCCGCGAAAAAGATAGGCAGCAAATGCAAAACGCTATAGCTGCGGCCGTAAGGCGCGAACAGGCTGAGGCAACAAAGCGGGCTGAGGCAATTGCTAAACAAAAGGCATTTGACGAACGAAAACGACGGGAGGAGGCGGCCGCTTTGGCAAAAAACAATACACCGGCAAATACTAATAGTAAGCCTGTGGCTGAGCCGGTAACCGAACCTGAAAAGCCAAAAAAAAGTTCCCGTACGTACAGCGCCTTGGAGTCAACTGAGGAAGGAAAAGCAGCCTCTGTTAGTTTTGAAAACGGACGTGGGCGGCTTCCCTGGCCGGTAGATGCAGGGTTTGTTACCATGCACTTTGGCACCTATAAAATTCCACCCAATTTGGTGGGTCAAAGCGATGGCATTGTAATATCGCTGCCGGTTGGTGCACCTGTCAAGGCGGTGGCCGATGGTGAGGTGTCTATTGTTTTTGACCTGGAAGGCGAACAGGCCGTAATGATAAGGCACGGAAAATATTTTACTGCCTACAGTCACCTTTCATCGTCAAACGTTAGCCGGGGTCAACAGGTAAGGGCCGGAAGCGTAATTGGTCGGGCTGCCCGCAACGATGAGGGTGAGGGTGAAGTGACGTTTATGGTCACCAATGAAAAGGGACACCCACTCAACCCTGAGGGATGGCTAAAAGGCAGGTAGGTTTAATTGCAGTCGATACGGTAAAACCTGCTATAAAGTTTTTTGTACAACCCTAAAATGTAATGAATATTGCGGGCAGCTACTGCAATCTGAAGGCTGGCTGCGAAGCAGCTAAGTCTAATCGCATTCAATACGGCAAAACCTGCTGTACAATTTTTCGTACAATGGTACTATGTTTTGTATATCAAACAATGCAGCTTGCCCGCTTGCTCCTTTTTTAAATGCTTTTAATTTTTCCTCATCCATCAGCAGTTCAACTGCATATTGGCTCATAGCGGCTACGTTGCCCACATCGGCCATAAAGCCTGTTTGCCCGTGAATATTTATTTCGGGCAATCCCCCGGCGTTGGTACTAATTACCGGCATACCTGCGGCCATTGCTTCAAGGGCTGCAAGGCCAAAACTTTCGTATTCCGACGGTAAAAGAAAAAGATCGCTCACTACTAAAATTTCCTCCATCTGTTCCTGTTTGCCTAAAAAGCGTACATCGTCAAAAACATCAAGGGTACGGGCCAGTGTTTCCATGGCCGGGCGTTCGGGACCATCGCCCACCATTAATAATTTGGCAGGCATTTGTTTACGTATTTCGGCAAACACTTTAATTACATCCTGCACCCTTTTTATTTTTCGAAAGTTTGAGGCATGTACAATTATTTTCTCGCCCCCGGGTGCAATCACTTTTCTAAATGCATCAATAGGTTTTTTTGCAAAACGGGCTACATCAACAAAATTGTGTATCACTTCAATTTCCTTGGTAACGGCAAAGCTTTTGTAGGTTTCTTCGCGCAGGTTATTGCTTACCGCGGTAATTGCATCGCTTTCGTTTATACTAAATGTTACTACGGGGGCATACGTTTTGTCCTTGCCAACCAGCGTAATATCGGTACCATGCAGGGTAGTAATTACCGGCACTGTTCTGCCCTGTTTTTCAACAATTTTTTTGGCCATATAAGCTGCCGATGCGTGTGGAATGGCATAGTGAACGTGCAGCAGGTCAAGGTCGTAATTTAAAATAACATCCACCATGGTGCTGGCAAGGGCTACCTCGTAGGGGGGGTAATCGAACAAAGGGTAAGTGGGTACCCGCACTTCGTGATAATCAATATTGGCGTTAAATATATTTAGCCTTACGGGCTGTTGGTAGGTAATAAAATGAACAGAATGGCCTTTGTCGGCAAGGGCTTTTCCCAACTCGGTAGCCAACACACCGCTACCGCCAAACGTGGGGTAGCAAACAATACCTATGCGCATAAATTAACGGTTAACTTCAAACAAATAATTGAATTATTATGATATTTTAGAAAGGTTGGACGGCTTGAATTATTGGCGAAGTAACAATTTTTTTAACGATTGGTTGCTGCCGGATACGTATAATCATTTAACCATAACATTTACTTAAATTGCCGCACCTAAAACGCCCGTATGTTAAAATGGTTTGTAAGTGTACTGTTTTGCCCGTTGGTAATGAATGCGCAATTAAACGATTCGTTGTTTATAAAAAAGATGGCCGATGATATAATGACCAACGGAAAAGCGCACGATAACCTAAGGTATCTTACCAAACAAATTGGAGGAAGACTAGCCGGCTCGCCGCAAATGACACTTGCCGAAAACTGGGGCCTGGAAACCATGAAGGCGATGGGTGCCGACGAGGCCTTTTTACAGCAATGTAAAGTGCCTGCATGGAACCGGGGCGGGCAGGATAAAGCAACAGTAATAAACGTTAATGGAAAAAAACAGAAAAGACCACTGGATATACTGGCATTAGGCAATAGCCTTGGCACAGGTAAAAAGGGAATAAAAGCCACAGTACTTGCGCTGGCATCGTTTAATGAACTGGAGCAGCGGTTTGCAGAGGTAAAGGGTAAAATAGTGTACTTTAATTATGGTTTTATACCTTCCAATATACAGCCCTTCAGGTCGTATGGCGATGCGGGTATTTACCGGCGCATTGGTGCCTCGCGGGCAGCCAAATATGGTGCGGTAGGTGTTTTAATACGGTCGCTTACCGAGGCTACCGACAATAACCCCCATACAGGCGTTATGAGCTATAACGATAGTTTTCCTAAAATACCGGCTGCTGCATTAGGCTTGCAGGATGCAGATTACCTGTGGGCCACCTGTAAACAAAATGCTGCGGTGCAGGTAATACTGACTACCAATGGTTATTTTTTACCCGATGCCACCGGCCACAACGTAATTGGCGAATTAAAAGGGAGTGAATTTGCGAATGAATTTATTACCGTTGGCGGCCACCTTGACAGTTGGGATGTAAACGAAGGCGCACAGGACGATGGTGCAGGAGTGGTGCAAACCATGGAAGTGTTGAGGGCGTTAAAGGCTATGAATTATGTACCCAAACGTACTATACGTTTTGTACTATTTGCCAACGAAGAAAACGGAGGCCGCGGTGGAACTATGTATGCCGAAGCTGCCGGCGAAAAAAAAGAAAAGCATCTTTTTGCACTTGAAAGCGATGCCGGTGGTTTTACGCCACGTGGGTTTGGATTTACCGCCAGTGCAGCCACGCTTCAAAAAATAATGACGTGGAAAGATTTGCTTTTGCCTTATGGTGTTTACGACCTTAGGCAAGGGGGCGGAGGTGCCGATATTGGCCCGCTAAACCGAAAATTTGGTACCGTACTGGCAGGTCTTTCGCCCGATGGACAACGCTATTTTGATTACCACCATGCACGCAGCGATGTGTTTGAGAATGTAAATAAAAGAGAACTACACCTGGGTGCGGTAAATATGGCCGCATTAATTTACCTTGTTGATAAATATGGTTTATAATTAATATCATTAAATCCATTTTAAATAGAAGATAATGCGAAAATTTCTTTCCGTTTTTGGTGTTATATTACTAGTGGTATTGGTGGTGCTGGTATATTGGCGCTATTACTTTGTGTATGCCGAAGGAACAAAAGCCGGGGTACTTAATACCATACAAAAAAAGGGTATGATATTTAAAACGTTCGAAGGACGGCTTATTCAAACAGGGTTTGGTGGCAATAGCAATACAACTTCAATACAAAGCAATTATTTTGACTTTAGCGTGGGTAACGAAAGGGTAGGTAAAATACTACTTGAAAACAGCGGTAAAAATATGGAGCTACACTATAACCGCTACTTTGGTGCGCTGCCCTGGCGTGGTACCGAAAGCTATGTGGTAGACAGCGTGTACGAAATAGAAGGCGTAAAATTTAATAGCGAGTTTCCGGTAAAGTAACCTGAAGCCCTACACGGTGTTTGCCGCCAATAAAAATATACACAGCCTTTTGTGAAAGTCGGGCTGTTTTTTTTTCCATTCGGTTATAGTATTTGTTTTGATGTACTGCTGCGGCGCGGTAAGGTCGGCAGCAATGCATAAGCGGGTGGTGGGTTTGCTGGTTTGTACTATTTCTGTAATCATTTGGTTGTTGCGAAACGGTGTTTCTATAAATATTTGTGTGCAGTTTTTATTGGCTGCTTCGTTTTCCAATTCCTTTATTTTTTGCCGGCGTGCACTGGCGTCTATTGGCAGGTAACCATGAAACTGAAAGTGCTGGCCATTCATTCCACTGGCCATTAAGGCTAATATTATTGAATTTGGGCCAACCAAAGGTGCCACGGTTGCGCCTGTTTGCTGTGCCGCTTCTATTAATATTTGCCCGGGGTCGGCAATACCGGGGCAACCTGCCTCACTTATAATACCAATGTTTTTTTGCTGGCTTAGCAGTTGTTTAAAGTCGTGCAACACCTGCGCTTCGGCCTTATGGATGGTAAACCACTGGTACTCGTCAATAACCATTTGAGGCCACAGCTTTTTTAAATAGCGCCGGGCTGTGCGTTCATTTTCTACAAAAAAAGCGTGGCACTGTTGTACTGCCGGTAGCACGTAGGCGGGTATGGTTTCGGGTGCATCGGGGTGCAGGTAGGTGGGTATAAGAAAAACGGTGGCTTGCATAGGTGTATAATGTTTTTTAGCTTTTTATTGGTAATTGGGCAATGCCTATGGTTACAAATGTACATGCTGTTGATTGCCTTAGGTTACAACTGTACACGCTGTGCGACGCAACCAAAGCCGCATAATGATTGATCGTTGGGTTCCAAAAAAAAACATCAGTACACGGGTTGTGCCATACCAGGCGCCGGTTTTTTTAGTGGGTATAAACTTAGGGTAGCTGCAATAACTGCATAAGCAGGTGCAAGTACCCAGCCTACTATGGGTACCAGGTGCATAAGGTAAAATAACATGCCATTGCCTATGGCCAACCCTTTACGGTTGCCAATAAAGTTGATGCTTTCGGCCACGGATAGTTTGTTGCGCTCGCTGCTATAATCGAGCATGCTAAAACCATAATAGTAACACTCAATAAGCACGGCAAACACGGGTGTTACCAGCCCCACCACGGGCACCAACGACAGTACTAAAATTGACAACGTGTACACGGTTTGCCATAATGAGTTTCGCAGGGCTATGCCAATGCCGCGTACAATATCGGTTAATAGTTGCGGCAGGCTAAACGGAAAGTCTTTTTTTTCGATGATGGCTTCGGTTTTTTCGCTGAGGTAAGCAAAAATGGGCGAACCTACAATAAGCCATAAGTATTTGAATAGCGAGAAATAAAATAGCATGAGCACTACCCACAACATTAAACCACCCAGGGTTAAAAAAAAGGTAAGTAAGCGGCTGTGCATGCTGGCAGCCCAATCGTTTAAATGTGTTTTTATTAAAAGAAACTCAATAACACTGGTGGCGCTTTTACCAAAAAAATACATGCTTACACAAAACATGACCATGTAAATAATGCCCGGAATTATGATCCATTTCCAAAGGTTGTTTTGGCGAATAAATCTATGAGCCTGCCCGTAGGCTTGTATAGCTATTACGATGTCTTTAAGCAAAGGGGGTTACTTTTATGGCTTTAAAAGTAAAGTTTAAATAGCTACATGCCAAGGTATTGTAAATGATAGGTTTAAATGATTTGCCGGGGGGTAAAATTACCGCTGGTTTTTTTATAGAGAATGATGTGCAAACGGTAGCCAGGCAACTGTTGGGCAAGGTATTGGTAACCGTTTTTGATGGACGGCTTACAGCAGGTATTATAGTAGAAACCGAGGCTTATAATGGCGCTGCCGATAAAGCCAGCCATGCCTATGGAAATAAACGTACAAAGCGCACCGCGGTAATGTTTTGCAATGGCGGCATAGCTTATGTATATATGTGTTATGGCATACACTATTTAATGAATGTGGTGGTAGGTGGTAAGGCGGAGCCTAAGGTAGTATTGATAAGGGCATTGCAACCTTTGCTTGGCATAAATGATATGCTGCAACGCACCGGTAAAGCTACGGCGGGGTTTAATTTGGCCCGCGGCCCCGGAAGCCTTTGCAAAGCAATGGGAATTAGCACACACCACAATGGCATGAGCGTATTTGGCGACCTGTTGTTTTTTACCGATGTGGCAGGAGTGGTGGATGATGTTGAAATTTATGCCACCGCCCGTATTGGGGTTGATTATGCAGGCGACGATGCGCTGCTTAAGTACAGGTATATTGTACAAAATAACCGATATGTTAGCGGCCCGCGCAAATTAAATGTTCCTGGTTTACAGTAGTGCTGTAACGATAACTATTGCGGCTGTTGTAAAAATTGGTAAATACTTTCGGCTGCATTTGCTGACGCGTAGCCGCCCTGCAGCAATAATTGGTAAAGCTGTTGATAGTGGTGCTGAAGCTGCGACTTATGCATTTGGTTGTTTAGCAGCAGGTTTAATTGGGTAATGCAGTTTTGCGCAGTCAGCTCATTTTGTATTAGTTCGGTTACCACCGGCTTATCCATAATTAAGTTAACCAGCGAAATGTATTTGATATTTATTACCCGTTTTGCAATAGAGTACGATATGGGGTTGCCCTTATAACACACTACCTGTGGCACACCAAACAGGGCAGTTTCTAAGGTGGCGGTGCCGCTGGTAACCAAAGCGGCTGTTGCCTGTTGTAGCAGGTTGTAGGTTTGGTTGCTTACCATACTTACATTTTTGTAGGGGGCCAGTATTGGGGTGTAAAAATCATTGTGTAGCCCCGGTGCACTGGCAACTATAAACTGGAATTGCGGAAAAGCCTTGCTTACCTTAAGCATGATGGGTAGTTTAACCGATACCTCCTGTCTGCGGCTGCCGGGTAGTAAGGCAATAATGGGTTTGTTACTTAGCGTTTCCTTACGCCCCGATGTTTTAAAAGTTTCCACCACCTCAATTAACGGGTGGCCTACATAGTTTACTGTATAATCAAATTTTTGGTAATAGGCCTTTTCAAAAGGTAGTATCACCAGCATTTTATCGATTGTTTTTTTGATGGTATGCACCCGTTTTTCTTTCCAGGCCCATACTTGTGGCGAAATATAATACACGGTGCGGTAACCCAGCGGTTTAGCCCATTCGGCTATTTTAATATTAAACCCGGGATAGTCAATAAAAATGATCACATCGGGGGCGAAGGTGGTAATGTCATTTTTACAAAAGGCAAGGTTTTTTAAAATTACAGGCAGGTTTTTTACAACTTCAATAAAGCCCATAAACGCAAGATCCTTGTAATGCTTTACCAGCGTGGCACCCTGTGCCTGCATAAGGTCGCCGCCCCAACACCTAATGTTTGCCTGTGCATCTTGCTGGTAAAGCCGCATTATAAGGTAGCTTCCATGCAGGTCACCACTCGCTTCGCCGGCTATAATGTAATATTTCATGAGGTTTGTTAATAAGGGCTTTACATTACCAAATGGTGCGTTTAGGGCTTGTTGGCCAAAGGGCGTTATATGGTTACTAATTACCGGGTTATTTACCCAAGTAATTTGTACGTAAGCGATACAATGGCATAAACACAGGTGGCAATAAATATTCCCCGTGCGGTGCGGTCTTTTCGGGTATTAATATAGTACGTAAATACGAGCGCATTAGCAATAAGCGAAATGCTTACCATGCCCGATAGCAGCGTTTTTTGCGAAAATATGATCTGCAAAAACTCCCTTACCGTAAACATGCGGAACTGTATTAGGTAGTAAACCACCATACCCAGTACCGGTGCAATAAATCCCAATACAACGCCAAGGCGTAGACTGTCTTTTCGCATTCAATTAAAATTTTAAGGTTGTTTCCAGTTTTTCCTTTAGTTTATAATTAGTGAGGTCAAACTGTACGGGTACTATACTTACGTAGTGATGGTTCAGGGCCCATACATCGGTATCGCGGCCTTTGTCAAAATTTACAAATTCGCCGGTAAGCCAGTAGTATTTACGTCCATGCGGGTCAAGGCGTTCGTCAAAATCTTCCTCGTACTTGGCGTAGGCCTGTCGGCAAACTTTTACGCCTTTTATTAATTCGGCACTCACCGCCGGAATGTTTACGTTGAGACACAAATGCTTATCGGGCAATTTTTTGCCTAATAGTTGCTCAACAATAAGTGTAGCATATTTTTTTGCCCCTTCAAAATCGGCTTCAATACTATAATCAAGTAACGAAAAGCCAATACTGGGGATGCTTTCTATTGAGGCCTCAACAGCAGCCGACATGGTGCCTGAGTAAATAACGTTTATTGAATGGTTAGCCCCATGGTTAACCCCACTTAGGCAGATGTCGGGCTTGCGATGCAATATTTTATCTACGGCAAGTTTTACACAATCTACCGGTGTGCCGCTACATTGCCATGCCTCCACATTGTCAAAATTAGTAGCCTTTACCAGCCTCAGCGGGTGCCCGATCGTAATTGCATGGCCCATGCCGCTTTGTGGTTTATCGGGTGCTACAACCACTACTTTGCCAAGGTGTTTTACCGCATCTACCAATGCTCTTAAGCCCGGGGCCGTTATGCCATCGTCGTTGGTTACTAAAATTACTGCCTCGCCTGGTGCTGCCTTTGTAGCCTTTGCCATAGTTAATTTTTATAATGCGCAAAATTGCCATTAAAATATCAGCACCCAAAAAATAAATTGTTTGGTAAAACTAAAATGTTTAGTATTTTCGTGTCTAAACAAATTAGTTTCAAAATGTCCCAGGCCGGAAGAAACTTAAAATACCTGCGTAAGTTACGCGGGTGGACCCAGGAGGAATTTGCCAGTAGGCTAAAAATAAAGCGATCGTTGCTGGGCGCTTATGAAGAAGAGCGTGCCGAACCAAGAATAGAGGTATTAGAAATCGTAAGCGGCATTTTTAAGATAACGCTTGACGAGCTGCTGTTAAGAGATGTAAGCGCTGCCAAGGGTGGGTCGTACCTTGAAAAGCGTCGCCAGTTAAAAATGGCCTCAACGGTAGCCGAAATACAGTTTGTACCTGTTAAAGCAGCAGCAGGTTACCTGGCAGGTTATGCCGACCCCGAGTTTATTGACGAACTTAATACGTTTACCCTACCAATGATGGCCGCCGGTAATTACCGCGCTTTTGAAATTATTGGTGATAGCATGTTGCCAACCCAAAGCGGTTCGGTAATAGTGGGCGAAAAGCTTGAAGATATTGACAGTGTAAAAAACAGCAATACCTACATAGTAATTAGTAAACATGAAGGGATAGTTTATAAGCGGGTATTAAAAAACAATCGCACACGCAATAAGGTTACCCTGGTAAGCGATAACCCTGTGTACGAGCCTTACCAGGTAAATACGGAGGACATACTGGAAGTGTGGCAGGCGCAAATGATTATTGCCAAAGCCAATGTGCAACAACGGTGGGATGTAAACCAACTTGCCACCCTGGTAAACAACCTGCAGGAACAGGTAACCAGCCTAAAAAAGAGAGTAAACTAAATATAAAAATGTTGGGGGTGTTAGTTTGTGTAGCAGCGGGGAAACCCGCTGCTTTTTTTGTATTTGCCCCACCTATCCAAATAAGTCAATGGCTGTTCTAAACGTGTTGCAATGTGCTTCAACTATATCATTTACATCGGGGCTGTAGCCACCGCCCAGCGAAATGGTAACCGGTATGCCCATTTCCTTTAAGGTTTTAAGTACATATTGGTCGCGCTGCTGGCAGCCGGCCCTTGTTACTTTTAGTTTTCCAAATTTATCGGTTTCTAAAATATCCACACCGGGCAGGTACATGGCAAAGTCGGGTTTTACTTTGGCCAGTAAGGCAGGCAATGTGTCTTTTAATATTTTTAGATAAGTGCCAGTGTCAGTCCCATCAATCAGTGGTACATCCAGGTCCGACTTTTCTTTATGAAATGGATAGTTATGTTGGCCATGCATACTAAATGTGAATACCTGAGGTTCATTTTCAAAAATTTTAGCGGTACCATTACCCTGGTGAACATCCAGGTCTATGATAATTATTTTTTTTGCAAAGTTATTGTGCAGCAGGTAGTTGGCCGCCACGCCAAAATCGTTTAACAGGCAAAACCCCTCACCTCGGTCGGCAAAGGCGTGGTGGGTGCCGCCAGCAATATTTAGCGCCACGCCATCTTGTATTGCAAAATGGCAACAATCTATTGTGGCCTGGGTTATCATTAGCTCACGCTCGGTTAGCCACGGCGATTGTGGAAAGCCAACTTTACGCTGCTCTGAGGCACTTAGGGTTTGATTCAATAATCTATCGAGGTACTGCTTTGTATGCGTAAGCAACACCACATTGGCAGGGCAGGGCTTTGGCGAAAAAATATTGTTTGCAGTAATAGTGCCTTCATGTAATAGCTGGCCCGGTATCAATTCGTATTTCAACATAGGAAAACGATGCCCCGCCGGCAGGGGAAGGCTATAGGTGTTGTTATGTGCAATTTTTATAGTTGCCAATGGTTTATTTTATCAGGTAGCAAAATATACAAAAAGCTTTGCCGGTTTACAATTGAATAACCACTCCCTTTTCGCCTTTTTTTGCATTGGCGGGTAGTATGGCAAAAACGGTATCGGCCTTATTTGGGTCAATGACAACGGTGCCGGTAAAGCGGCCAAAGGCCGGCAGAATTGAAAATTGACTACCAAAATAATAACATGGAAATTTAAGTACTTGTTTTCCTAATCCGCCAACGATTACTGCCGGGTGTATATGGCCGCTAAAGTAATATGCATTTTTTTCAGCTTCGGTTATATCGGCAATGTCGTGTACAAAAATAAAGGGTGGTATATGCAATTGATTGGTAACGTTTAATTTGGCCATTCGATACCAACTGGCATGTAAAATATCGTGATTGCCCTTAACAAGGTCAATTGAAATATGCGAAAAATCGTTCCTCCATTTTTCAAACAAATCCATTTCCTTATTGGCCACGCTATGAAAAAAATCGCCCACTACCACAAACCTGCCGGGTTTAAAGTATTGAAACTGCGTAACCAGGCGTTGCAGATCTTCGGTGTAAACGTTTTGTGGTACTGGTATGCCCGACTTTCTAAAATGGCCGGTTTTTCCAAAATGAAGATCGGAAGCAATCAATGTATTTTCTTCTTCCCAAAAAATACAACGCTGGCTTGATAACCAAAGTGTTTGTTGTTGAAAAGAAAATTTAAGTGGAATGTGCATGTTACTGGCTGCAAATATAAAGGGGTAAAACTCGATGTTGAAAAGTGCCTAATGCTTTAGTTGTTTTTTTTGCAAACACCACTTGGCCTTACTTTATCCCACTTTGTTTTTCTTTACGCAAATAAAATTATTTAGGCTGTAATATTTAGTATTTAATTGCTACAAACTAGTACAACAATACTGTTAAAACGCTGTTTAATAACGGCGAATTATAAACCTATTGTTACGGTACCAACAAAGGTTTGTATCTATGCACTATTCAAATAACCAGCTTTTTCCGGCTAACCCAACATACAGCCATTCATCATTTTTTTTTACAATTAAATGCTGACGGGGGGTTAGACAGTATATTTTTATCATTCAATCAACTTTAAATTCTGAGTATGTTAAGGAGAAATCAACTCTTGTGTTTGTCGGCGGCGTTTATGTTTTGCAGTGGCGCTGTTGCCCAGCAAGTAAAGTTTACCGAGTTTGACCTGCCGAATGGTTTGCATGTAATATTGCACCAGGATAAAACGGCCCCCGTGGTAGCAGTATCGGTAATGTATCATGTGGGTTCAAAAAACGAAATGGTGGGCCGCACCGGCTTTGCTCACTTTTTTGAGCATCTTTTGTTTGAAGGAACTGAAAACATTAAGCGCGGCGAGTTTATGAAAGTGGTATCGAGTAACGGCGGTCAAAACAACGCCAATACCAGCCAGGACCGCACTTTTTATTACGAGCTGTTCCCCTCAAACCAACTTGAGCTGGGCTTGTGGCTTGAAAGTGAGCGGATGCTGCACCCTGTCATAAATGAAATAGGTGTTAAAACTCAAAATGAAGTAGTTAAAGAAGAAAAGCGCCTACGTGTAGACAACCAGCCTTACTCCAAAATTGTAAGTGAAATTTTTAAACGCTTATTTATCGATCATCCTTACGGCTGGCAACCAATTGGTTCCATGGAAGACCTGGATGCTGCTAAACTGGAAGAGTTTCAAAACTTCTTTAAAAAATATTATGTGCCTAACAATGCAGTATTAACTATTGCCGGCGATATAGAAGTAGAAGCCACCAGGGCATTGGTAACTAAATATTTTTCAGCAGTGCCCAAAGGTGCACCAGTTAATTACAAGCGGGTAGAGGAAAAAACAATTGCAAAGTCGATTGTTGACACTGCCTACGATGCTAACATTCAACTTCCTGCAATTATAACTGCCTATCGGGTACCGGGTATGACTTCCAAAGACTCAAAAACCCTTGGATTAATTAGTTCTATCTTATCGCAGGGGGCAAGCTCCATGTTGTATAAAAAAATGGTAGACGAAAAAAAGAATGCGTTGGCAGTGCAGGCATTAAACTTTTCGCTTGAAGATTATGGTGTGTATATCACCTTTGCACTACCTAACAACGACACGCCATTAGATACCTTGTTAAAAGATATAGATGAGGAGATAATGGTGTTAAAGAACGACCTCATTAGCCAGGCCGATTATCAAAAATTAATGAACCAGTTTGAAAATAACTACGTGACTACTAATAGCCGTGTGCTTGGCGTAGCTGAAAACCTGGCCGATGGCTATACCTTTTACAACAAGAATACCGGAAATATTAATAATGAATTAAAAGAAGTACGGGCTATTACACGCGAAGACATTCGCGAAGCTGCAAAAAAATATTTGAACACCGAGAAGCGGGTGGTTTTATATTATTTGCCCGCTAAATAGACAACAACCAATTATTAAAATAAAAAAATTATAAAAGTTATGCGCACAATATTATTATGTATGATTGCGGCGGCGGTATATACCCAAAGCTTTGCACAGGTTGATAGAAGTAAACCACCAAAGGCGGGCCCCGCGCCAATTATTAAAATAGATAACCCGGTTATTACCAAATTGACTAATGGTATTACGGTGCTGGTGGTAGAAAACCATAAGTTACCCAAAATATCGGCCACTTATTCCATTGACATGGGCCCAATAACAGAAGGCGATAAGGCCGGTGTACTTAGCCTGATGGGCGGTATGTTGGGTGAGGGAACTACTGTACGCAGCAAGGCAGCCTTTGACCAGGCGGTTGATAAAATTGGCGCCGATGTAAATTTGAGTGCCGGAGGTGGTTTTGCATCAGCACTTACCCGGTATTTTGACTCTGCCTTTATACTAATGGCCGAGGCAATTAAAAAACCATCATTTGAAAATGATGCTTTTGAAAAATTAAAAGGCCAGACCTTGACCGGTTTAAAAGCCAACGAAAAAAGTGTTACTGCAGTTGCCGGGCGGGTAACCAATGCATTAAGTTATGGCCTCAACCATCCTGCCGGAGAGTTTGAAACCGAAGAAAGCATCAATAACATTGCGCTAAGTGATGTAAAGCAGGCCTACGGTAAATTTATTACTCCCAGCCGTGGTTACCTAACTTTTGTGGGCGATATAACGCCTGCAAAAGCACAAGCACTTGCTGCCATGGCTTTCAGTACCTGGAAAGGCGCTCCGTTAAGCCTCGAAAAACTTACCATGGTTGCTAACCCCGCCAAAACTGAAATTAACCTGGTAGACATGCCTAATGCTGTTCAGTCGGAAATAAGCGTGACCAACCTAATAAGTTTGCCTATGAGTAGCGCCGATTATTTTCCTGTGTTAGTGGCCAACCAAATATTGGGTGGTGGCGCAGAAAGTAAGTTGTTTATGACCCTTCGCGAAAAGCGTGGCTTTACTTATGGAGCTTATTCAAGCGTAGGTGGTGGTCGTAACCAAACCGATTTTACCGCATCGGCCAGTGTGCGTAATGCAAAAACCGATAGTGCAGTGCTTGAGTTTTTAAACGAAATTAAAAGCATGCGCACTAACAAAGTGAGCGACCAGGAACTTAGAGAAGTAAAAGCAAAATACAACGGAAACTTTGCACTGGGGCTTGAAAACCCTGCAAGGGTAGCTGCCTTTGCAAGCGACATTCTTATTAATAATTTGCCACAGGATTTTTACAGAACCTACCTTCAAAAAATAAATGCAGTTACCGCTGACGATGTGTTGCGGGTAGCGAACAAGTATTTTAATTACGACGATACGCGTATTGTAGTTACCGGTAAAGCCGCTGAAATTGAAGAAGGCCTGAAAAACCTGGGTTTTGCAGTTAACAAATTTGATAAATTTGCAAAGCCTGTAACCGAAGAAGCTAATGCTGCCCCGGTAGCCACGGTTGATGCAAAAACGGTTATTGCCAATTACATAAAAGTTATTGGCGGTGCCGACGAATTAAAAAAGGTAACCAGCTATACAGTTAATATGGGTATGAGCATGCAAGGCATGACGCTTGATGTACAGCAAAAGAAAATGGCCCCCAACATGGAAATGATGGAAATAAAAATGGGTACCAACGTTGTTAACAAAACTATGTTTGATGGTACTACGGGCTACGAAATGCAAATGGGCCAAAAAAAGGAAATGACCGCCGAAGCAATAGCCGAGAAAAAGGCGCAATCCAGTTTATTTGAGCAGGTAGATTATCTTACCAATAAATACACCATTAAAACAATTGGTACTGAAAAGGTGGACGGCAAACCGGCTACCAAGTTGTTGATAACACTACCTAACGGCAAAACGCAAACCGAGTATTATGACGTTACATCTTCCCTGCTGCTAAAAGTAGAAAAAGATGAAGTAACCAATGGTACGTCTGTATCAAACACAGTAGAATTTGGTGATTATAAAAAGGTGGGAAATGTATTGTTTCCTTATCTGCAAAAAGTAACCATTTCGGCTGGTGGGCAGGAGCAATCGTTTGAAATGAAGGTGACGGAAGTAAAATTGAATGAAGGGGTAACTACTGCAGATTTTAAGTAAGTAGCTGTTTTATAAAAGTATAAAGGGAGATGACCAGGTGGTCGTCTCCCTTTTTGTTTATTGCCTATGGCATTATCCATTTATTTTTGAGCAAATTATTTTTTGCTGTTATGCATTGGGACACCCTGTTTAGTACAAAACGAATTGGCCGCGATAAAGAAGAGGAAGGCCCCCGGTCGGGCTTTCAACGCGACTTTGACAGGCTTATTTTTTCGTCGGCATTTAGGCGGTTGCAGGATAAAACACAGGTATTTCCACTGCCTGGCAGCACCTTTGTGCACACCCGGCTTACCCACTCGCTTGAGGTAGCCAGCGTGGGGCGGTCGTTGGGTAGCATGGTAGGCCGAAAAATAAGTGAACTGGAGGAACTGTCTTATAGCGATGCCCGGGAGTTTTACCGTTATGAATTGGCCAATGTAATAGCCGCCGGCTGCCTTGCACACGATGTAGGTAACCCTGCCTTTGGCCACTCCGGCGAAAAAGCAATCTCAGCTTACTTTATAGATAATTGCGATAAAAAAATAGACGGACAATTAATGCGATCATTTTTTAGCGATGAGGAATGGGCCGATGTATCAAACTTTGAAGGCAATGCCAATGCCGCCCGTATTTTAACCCACACCTTTAAAGGCAGGCTTACGGGCGGGCTGGGGCTAACCTATACAACCATTGCTTCTGTTTTAAAATATCCATGTCACTCGCAGGCCATTGACAAACGTTTTAAACACCGCAAAAAATATGGTTTTTTTAGGGCCGAACAATCAGCTATTGAAACTATTGCTCAATCGTTGGGTATGCTGCCCGATACACAACCCGGCTGTTTTTTGCGCCATCCTTTTGTTTACCTGGTAGAAGCGGCCGACGATATTTGTTACCGCGTAATTGATATGGAAGATGCGCATAGGCTGGGTATAATAGGCCATGCCAGGGTTACGACATTACTTATAGATATTATTGAAGCCGTAGAACCCGGCGGCAGGGCCAGCGCTTTAAAAACATACGATAAAATTGGTGACATCAACGAAAAAATAAGCTACCTGCGCGCCAAAGTCATTAACCTGCTTACCAACCAGGCAGCCAATGTATTTTGGGATAACAGGCAGGCCATACTGGCGGGCACTTTTAACGATACTTTACTTGATAACATTGAAAGCCGCACCAATGCATTTAAAGAACTAATGAGCGTATCGGCCCATAAAATATATAACCACGACACTGTGCTGGAGGTGGAAATTGCAGGATACAACGTTATGTCGGCCCTGTTGGGGCTGGTGGTGCCTGCATTGCTTAAACAACAACCCGATCATAAAGATGAAAAGGTGCTAAAACTTTTTCCGTCGCAGTTTACCGAGTTTCAGCAAACCAGTTCGCCTTATCACAAAGTGCTCAATGCTTTTGATTTTATTTCGGGAATGACAGATTTATATGCTACCGAAATGTATAGAAAGTTAAAAGGTGTTGAAATTCCCCGACACCAATAAAGGATGTTTTTACAATAGAACTACCGGCTATTTTCAACAAAAAACAATTTTAGACTTAACAATTGTTTCCTTTTGTTACCTTCCTGCCGCTGCAACCGTCATGTTAAAAAGCCTTTATGCCAGTTAACGAGGTAAACTCAAAGTACATATTCACCGATGGGGAAATTATTTCATTTTTAGTTGACTATCAGGTGCCAAACGGTAAAGGCATGGCCACCGATGCCATTATTCGCTTAAAGGCTAAACATTCGCTGCCAAAGCAAAAATTTGAGATAAGTACATTGGAACTGGTTTTTTCGTCTGTAGTATTTCTAAAGATTTCCGAAAATTTTACACACGATAGTAAAATCTCCAACATGACACTTACCACCACCAACGATGGTAATTTCTACGTGTCGTTGCATCCTTTCGATAATTCAAACATGCCCAACGAAAACGACGACTTTGTTATCAGGGCAAAAAATTTTTCGTTCGATTTGGTAAAGCACTAAACACCGGTTTTAATGTGACGGTTACTGATTTTATTGTACATCGTTTTATTAATAAAAAAGTGGTGAGTAAGTTGGCTTTATGGCAAATTTTATTAAAACGTTGTTGCTTACTACAACGTTGTTATTAATGGTAAGGTGCAAAAAGGAGGCAACCCGGAAACTATTAAATGCAACCTTTACTTAAGGTGTGAACGGTAAGGTGATAAGCATAAAAATGGAACACTGCCATTCGAAAACCGATTTGTGTATCCTGCGTGGCGATACTGCCCTACAGGAAATGGTGAGTAAGGTATTTAATGGTGCAAGCTTTTTTATTGAAAATAAGGCAGGTATATAAAAACGAACCTACACATTAAATGCAAACAATAAAGGCATTTACCAACATCCTATCTATTTTACTCGAAACATTACCACCAATACTTTAACAAAAAATCTCACTATTAAAAAAGTCACTTCTATGGCCAAAGACCTTTTAAACACACTTAAAGGCAATTGTGAATTTACTGGAGTGGGTGCCTTAACCCAAAAAAATTTCGCGGTAAAAAGTGGATTTTTTTATGAATTTTTTTTTGAAATAAATTGCTGTTTTTATAGTAGGTCGGTCTACTCAGAAGTTCCGTGTTTATAATTGATGCGTTCTTTTATAATGGTTCATCAATGTTTTGTAAGGGCCATTAATTAAATAGTATGCTGGCAGTATTAAAACGGTTAACGACAGTAAAAGTTGCCAGTTTGTATGGGGCAAATGGGTGGCATAATTTTCTTAAACAGCAGCTATTAAAATAGGTATTTGAACAGTAATGGCCAGGCGGGTAAGCAAGCCAACTGCTTTGAGAACGCCGCCACAAACAGGTACAATACTAAATGACTATCCTTAATCTGATGCTGATATTTTTGAACCGGCCTTTATAGCTGTTTTTCAAAAGTCGTTGCCCGCCCGGCTAATGCCCCGTCAAAAATATTTTGTCGGGCTGGCAGTTGCACGGGCGTTGCACTCGTGTACCGTTGGTAATTTTATTTAGCCTTTTTTATCATGATTTTATGTTTAGCATTAAGTGTACCAAATAGCGGATAATTATTTAATACTGATTAGTACAAAAACACCGGGCATTAATACTGCCGCCTTATTGGCTGCCAGCACCTGTAAGTCCAAAAGCATAAATGCACCTGGTGGCAATAACAATTAAAACAAGCCGGGGCAAAGCCTTAATGGAAGCTATCATTGCTTTATCTAAACTGCTAAGGGTGGGTAAAGGCCTTATTTTTATCATAGGTATTGAATTAAGTGATGTGCTAAATAAAATAGAATACTACTACATTTTTACAATTAATGCAATTACTGCCCTACCTTCTTTGCCCGCGAAAGCATGTTGCAAAAAGGTGTAAGTGATGCTAATGAATGGTCATATGTATTGCCTGCAAATTTTTTTTCTGTGTAAAAATAAAATTGATTGCCCTGCTGCTGCCAAACGTAGCGATTGCGCCTTACATTATTAGCAAGCCTATGCAATAGCGCGATTGTGTCATAGCTAACAGGTAAAAAGTTCAGGTAGTAACTTTTAATATTGAAGTGCGGTAACAAAGTGGTTACTTATTGCCGTAGATTTATCGTTTCTCTTCAATACAAACCCAGTGTTGTTGGCCAAATATGAAACTACCTGCCTATTTATTTTTGTTTGCGACATTGCCGCTGGTTATAAATGCACAAAAGCGCAATAGCCATTTTCAGCTCCATCTACATAAAACATCCCTGCCAATAATTATTGATGGAGTAGCAAACGAAACAGCATGGCAACAGGCCGAAATGATTTCGGACTTTTTTATGGTTTTACCTATGGATACCAGCCGAACCAGGGTGCGTACCGAGGTAAAAATGACTTACAACGATAAGTATATTTTTTTAGTGGCAACATGTTATAACAAGCTTCCTGGTCCCTATTTTGTTGAGTCGCTTCGCCGCGATTTTAGTTTTGGTAAGAATGATAACTTTTTGTTGTTTATGGATCCGTTTAACGACCAAACCAACGGTTTTTCTTTTGGTGCCAATGCCGCTGGTGCCCAATGGGATGGTATTATGAGCAATGGTGCATCTGTTGACCTCAATTGGGACAATAAATGGGTTTCGGCGGTGCGTAACGACAGCACCAAATGGGTGTTTGAAATGGCGTTGCCTTTTAAATCTATCCGTTATAAAAGGGGCATAAAACAATGGGGAATTAACTTTAGCAGGTTAGACCTTAAAACAACCGAAAAGTCGGCCTGGGCACCTGTACCGCGGCAGTTTCCTACCGCATCGCTGGCGTACACCGGTACGCTGGTATGGGACCAGCCACCGCCCGATCCCGGTGCAAACATTTCAATAATTCCCTATATACTTGGTGGGGTATCAAAAAACTTTGGAAATAACCTGCCCGCAAAAACCCAGCTTAAAGTGGGTGGCGATATTAAAATTGGGCTTAGCACTGCACTTAATTTAGATGTTACTATAAACCCCGATTTTTCGCAGGTAGAAGTAGACCGGCAAGTGACCAATCTTGACCGCTTTGAATTATTTTTTCCTGAACGAAGGCAATTTTTTCTCGAAAATGGCGATCTGTTCGCCAATGTTGGATTTGCCAACATTCGGCCATTTTTTTCGCGGCGCATTGGGTTGGGAGTGCCTATTAGGGCAGGGGCCCGGTTAAGCGGTAAACTTGACAAAAACTGGCGTATTGGCCTAATGGATATACAAACGGCAAGTGTGCAAAAAACCGGGTTGCCCGACCAAAATTTTGCCGTACTATCTCTTCAGCGAAAGGTGTTTACCCGAAGCAATATCGGGTTGTTGTTGGTTAATAAGCAGTCCCTTAATTACAATTCAAAGGCTGATACAACCAATACCCGATTTTCCGAATATAACCGCAATATTGGTGTTGAGTACAACCTTGCCAGTCCCAATAACGTGTGGACAGGCAAAGCCTTCTTTTTAAAATCGTTTTCGCCCGGCAAAAGTGGTAACGATGTTACGGCAGCCGCCAGCCTTTTGTATAATAGCCGTAAATGGAATGTGGCGCTTCAGCAGGAGTGGGTTGGCAAAAACTTTACTGCCGAAGTAGGATACGTTCCCCGCAATGGGTACCTTAGAATAAACCCTGCAATTGGCAGGCTGTTTTTTCCAAAAAGCGGCGTAGTGCTTAGCCATGGTCCAAAAGTAAGCAGCAGCACATTTTTCAATACTAATGGCCGCCAAACCGACCAATTAAACCAGGGCTCGTATGCCTTTAATTTTAGAAAAACGAGTGTGTTAACTTTTACAGCCATTGACGAGTTTGTTGAGCTTTTGACGCCTTTTGACCCAACCAATTCAGGCAAGGACTCGCTTACCAAAGGCAGCAGCCACCGGTGGAAGGCTTTTGCTGCCGATTTTGTATCAAAACCGCAAAGTGTTTTTACATGGTCGGTGGGTAGCCGCATGGGCGGCTATTACCAACAGGGCACGCGGCAAAATTATGTAGCCGAAGCTGGGGTGCGCTTTCAACCTTTTGTAAGTGTGCTGGCCAATGTGGCTTATAACAATATACAATTACCTGCGCCTTATGGTACTACCAACTTTTGGCTGGTAGGCACCCGGGCCGATGTAACATTTACCAACAAAATGTTTTTCTCTACCTTTTTTCAATACAACCAGCAGGCTAAAAATATTAATGTAAACAGCAGGCTGCAGTGGCGTTACCAACCCGCCAGCGACCTGTTTTTGGTGTACACCGACAATTACTATCCTGCACCCTTTAGTGTACGTAACCGCGCTATTGTGCTAAAGGTAAATTACTGGTGGAACCGGTAATTGCCTGCTGGCAACCATTGGCGCTTTATTTTGAAAAAGGCTTAGTTATTGCATAAAAAAGCCATCCTACACGTTAAAGGCAGGATGGCTTTTTTGGTTGTATTTGTTTAAGTTAATTATTGTGCAGGGTGTATCGCAATGTAGCAATGGCTGTATCGCCGTCGTCGGCTATTGGCTGGTGACTATCATCTTTTTGAAACTGCGCACGCTCAAGCAATGCAATGGATTTTTCGTTTTCTTCTTCGGGTAAGGCTTCCATTACCTGCAGGCCAAACTTGTTAAAGCCAAAGTCAATTACTTTGGCCAGGGCCTCCCGCATCATACCCTGCCCCTGAAAATCGGGTAGCAACTCAAAGCCAACCTCAGCTGTATGTTCTTCGCGGTTAATGTTCCAAAACATGATGGTTCCTATCAGGCTGTTGTTCTTTTTTTGTGTAATGGCCCAATACAATAACTCGTTTTGGCTAACCCGGCCACGTATCTGGTTAATAAAATTCCGGGCATCATCTACATTATGGGCCCGCGGCCTGTCAATGTATTTATTTACCCGGTCGTCTGACCGTAATACAAAAATGGCCTCAGCATCTTCAATAGTTATTTTCCGTAATACCAGCCGTTCGGTGGTTAACATTGGAAAAGGCGAAAAATGTAGGGTAAGCATACACAGTTTATTTTTAGAGTTTCCGGGGTTTGGTTAAATAAAATTTTGGCCTTGTTACTGGCAAATCTGCTAAAAAAACATACCACGTAACGCCGGTAAAATGTGTTGATTAAACAAACCGGCGTTTTACAAATTATTACTAAACAAAATTTTACGATGTAATCAAATTAATGTTTTTCTGTTACAAAGCTGTCTAAATTCAGTCAAAAATTTATTATCTAAAACAGAGAATGCACTTTATACAACTAATAAAGTTCCGCCCGGTTAATACCAGGTGGTTTGCAATTGATAAGCCCCGCCCTGCCAACACCGGCAATAATGGCTGCAGCATTATAAATGAAATAGCAACACTGCTGTTTTAAAAAATCATTTTTATACAGCTCAGTTAAAACATATTTTTTATGTTTAGAACAACTAACAGTATAAATAATGAAATGTTGGCAAATAGTTGCTTTACAATGTTTTTATAAAATAAAACTCCCGGCCGGGGCCGGGAGTTTTATTTTATAAACCGTAATTAGTTACAGCGCTTTTAAGGTCATTACAACGCGGCGGTTCAGCGTTCGTCCGGTTGCAGTTTTATTATCGGCCTTTGGCATGCTTTCACCAAATCCTTTTGAGGTTATCCTTTCGGCAGTAAGTCCTTTTTTAATAAAAAAATCGTACACTGCGGCAGCACGCTCTTCCGATAATTTTTGGTTAAGTTCATCCGATCCTGTATTGTCGGTATGACCTTCAATGTCCAAACCAAGCGTTGCATCGTTATTTAAAATTTTTGCAGCCTGCTCAAGGCCTACAAAGCTTTTTGGCAATAAAATGGCGCTTCCGGTTTTAAATAGTATCCTGGTGGCGGCATTGTTTACCACTTTTATCATTTCGGGCTTGGGTGGGTAAGGGCAGCCTTTATTGTCAACTGGTCCCGGCCGGTCTTTACACTCATCTACTTCGTCGTTTATGCCATCGCCATCGGTATCGGGTATTGGGCAACCTTTGTAACGGGCAATACCGGATACATTGACGCAATCATCAACATCGTCTAAAATACCATCACCATCGGTATCGGGCACCGGGCAACCTTTGTATTTTATGGTGCCAGCTACGGTTGGGCACGCATCATCTTCGTCGTTAATGCCATCGTTATCGGTATCGGGTATTGGGCAGCCACTGTATTTGACTATGCCGGCAACATTGGGGCATTTGTCAAGGTTATCAACAATGCCGTCGCCATCGCTGTCAATTGGTGCTGCTGTAGGTGCAGGTGGTGTTGGCAATGGTGTAGCAACCGTTTTACGTTCGGTAAGTGGTACGCCAAAACCTAACGAGTACGAAAAGTAGTCGGTAGACCGCTCGGTGATACCATACCTGTATTGTGCATTTACAAACACAAAATTTTCCAGGCCAAGTGCAAATTGCAAACCGGTACCAAGGGGAATAAAGCCTGCATAGTATTTATTGGTGTAAGAAGCACCCACACCCATGGTTATGTAAGGCACCACCACATAGTTGTCAGGAAGTAATTTAATGTTTAGGCTGGCGCTGGCTTCAACAAAAAAACTTTCCTTGGAAGGTATTGGCTCGTTTTTAAAAGGGTATTTTACAAATGAACCCCGTAATGAGCCCATAAAGTCGATATTATCGCTTAGGCCCTGAAAGTAACTGGCGCCAAAGCCTAACCTATTGTCTTTAAATTTGGCTAATTGTTTATCGCGAATGGCACCGGATAGCGATTGTTGCCTTATGGCAGCGGCAGATTTAAAGTCGGTGCCGATAAAATCGATAGAAACGGTGGGAAGCTTTTTATAAGAACCGGATTGGCTAAAACCCGAAACGCAAGCTAACAAGCCAGCAAAAAGTAATGATTTCCTCATAGTAAGTTTTTAAATTCAACAAAATTTGTCGCAATATCGTTAAAAAAACTAACCTAAAGGATGGTAAATATTACAATTCTGCCGAGGGCACAGCTTCAACCAAAACTTTAATGAGGCCACCAATGCCAACGCCCAATTTTTCGGCAGCTGCACGTGTCAAATCCACCACACGTCCCTTGGATGCACTTTTTGCCGCCATACGGTCGTTAATGCGCACTATTACGCATTTATTGTTTGATAAATTGGTTACCCTTACCCACGAATGAAACTTAAAGTTATTGCTTGCAGCAGTCAATTTAGAATGAGTGAAAGTTTCGCCGGTGGCGGTCGGTCGTCCATTAAACCGGGTAGCATAAAAACTACCGGTACCTTTTATGGTTTTGGCTGGTTGTACAGAAGTTGTAGTTTGAGCAAACAATGCCAGCGGTATTAATAATAAAACCGATAATAGTAACTTGTTCATATTATTAAAACATAAGTTAAAAAATAACCAACCCAGGCTAACCTGGTAATTGGTTTGCGGAGTTAATGCCTTTTTAAAGCTTAGGTAACCCTATAACGGCTAAAAACCTATTTGCAACACTGGATAAAAGTAAAGGTATTTGACTATAAAACATACTAACTATTGTTGATTGCCAACTTTTTATATTTTACGCTGACACAAGTTTTTGCATTTTGGTTAGCATTTTTAAAAAGAGAAAACCAGGTTTATTTATAATGTGAGCTCTTAATATTCCGTTTTGAACCCGCGTTTGCTATACATTGGTTGGGCTGGCCCGATGGTGGTATGCGCAATTGAAACGTAGAAAGCCTATTAAATATTGCCTATTTTTCACCAATTTGTTACAACAGCCGGGATAGGTGTTTTTTAACTAGGTTAATAACTTCGCTTGTAAAATAAAAGAAAAATTGGTTGTTTTTATTTAACAACGTTTACAGGCACAAAAATTTTTTGATAGTATTATGAATCATTATGAAGTATACGTTTTAGGTGAATTGAAGAAATGGCAGGCTAAAATGGTAAAACAGCCGAGGCTGATTGATAAGCTTGCCAAAAAACTACAGGTAAAGCTTAATAGTTACATCCCCGATAAAGTGCATAGCGCCATAACTACCGGGGTAAGGCAAATGTGTAAGCTGGTTTTGTTTGGCTCAAAGTACACCACCGGTAAACCATTTTTAAACGCCAAACTGGAAGAACGGGAGCAGGCCGTACTGAAAAAAATAAAAAATTATCGAAACACCGCGGCTGCTGAAGGAGGCCTGACCGGTGCCGGTGGAATATTGCTTGGGTTGGCCGATTTTCCGCTTTTTTTAAGCATTAAAATAAAGTTACTGTTTGAAATTGCCTCGCTATATGGCTTTGATGTAATGAATTATAAGGAGAGGGTATGCATTTTATATATTTTTCAGCTAACTTTTTGTAGTGACGAAACACGGTTGGCGGTATATGAATTATTAAAGCAGTGGCAGTTGACCGCCGAAGGTTTGCCTGCCGATATTGATGATTTTGACTGGCGCCCGTTTCAACAGGAGTACCGCGATTATCTTGACATTGCCAAAATGGCCCAACTAATGCCGGTTATAGGGGCGCCGGTAGGTGTGTTAGTTAATTATCAACTGGTAAAAAAGCTGGGCCATACTGCCATGAATGTTTACCGGATGCGGTTGTTGTTGCCCCAGGTCATTTCGGGCGGAGGTATGATGCCTGAACTTAATTAGGATACCTTGCGTGCAAACAAATTGTTGCATTATTATAATAAACTACAGTGCTGGTGAAACAGCCAAAAAGGAATGACAACCATATAATTATTAATAAACAATGGAAAAAGCATCCAAACTAGCCTTACTGGTAGATGGCGATAACGCACAACCAAAGGTGTTAGACCTTATTTTAGAAGAAGCATCTAAATACGGAAAGGTTACGGTAAGGCGTATTTACGGCGACTGGACCACGCCGCAAATGAATAAATGGAAGAGTATTTTAAATGATATCGCCTTTAACCCTATCCAAAAATTTTCGTACACCACCGGAAAAAATTCAACCGATAGTGCGTTGATTATTGATGCTATGGACATTTTGCATGCCCGGCAGGTTGATGGTTTTTGCATTGTATCCAGCGACAGCGACTACACTGGTTTGGCAAAACGTATTAGGGAAGAAGGGGTTTTTGTAATGGGCATTGGGGAGAAGAAGACACCAAATGCTTTTGTAAAATCGTGCGAGATATTTACCTACGTAGAAAACCTGGATGTTATTGAAGCACCTGAGGCCGAACAGGAACCCGAATTGAAGGGAAAGCCTGCAAAAGAAAAATCAGAAAAGAAGGCCAAGCCATCGCTTGATGTTAAACTGCTTAACAAGGCATTTGACATGTCGGCCAACGAAAGCGATGAAGTAAATGTGTCAACTTTTGGTTCCAACCTACGTAAACTCGATCCCAGCTTTGACAGCCGCACTTATGGCCACAAATCGTTAACGCTTTTGTTAAAAAGCCTAAAGTCGTTTGAAATGCTGGACAATATAATTAATGGAATAAATTACCACTTAATAAAAAGGAAATAGCAGTTACAAAATGACAAAGGTGCTATGCCTTGCAAAATAAAAATGGCTGCCCAAAAAGGCGGCTATTTAATTTTTCAATTTATAACAATTAATATTTCTGCACCTTATAAATGGTTGAGTTTACTCCACTGTCTACCTTTATTAAATACGTGCCGCTTGCAAATTCGGCCATATTTATTTGCGAGGTGCCAGAAATTATCTTTTTTAGAAGTAGCTGCCCCTGCGCATTCATAAGGGTTAGGGTAGTTGCATGGCCGCCGGGTAGGCTTACCGAAACATTCAATACATTTTTTACCGGGTTAGGGTAAAGGTAAATATTATCGCCTTTGCCCAGTGTTACCAGCCTTACCGGGGAGTATTTATGCAACCCGTTGTTGCTTATAATTTTAAGACGGTAGTAGTTTTTACCGATTGGTGCATTGAGGTGGGTAAACTGGTAAGCGTTACGGGCGGTATTTACTGCCATTACCTGCCCAATAACTTTATATTGGGTGCTTGGCGTACTGTGTTCCACTTCATACGCCTTCGTGTTGCTTTCGTTATTGGTCAACCAATTAGTTAACACATTGTTTTGCCGGGCCACAGCGGTAAAGTTTAGTAAATTAACCGGTAACACCTGTAGGCCGTTTATGAAAACCCGTTTAAACAAAAAGTTATTGAAACTAAATTGTTCTGGTTGCTGCTTATCGGGGTTAACTTCCACATACATATTGTACCAACCTGATAGGGTGCTGCCATCAATTTTTATTTTTAATTGTAGGGTATCCTCACGGGCCATTGGCCTGGTTTTTGGCTGCGGCACTATGGTAGCTACGTTGTTATCGTTGTATAATATTACTTTTAGCCCCATACTATCGAATGCAACCGGCGAAGCGTTTTTAAATCCAATACCTACTGTAAAATCGTTTACACCCTGCCCGCTGTTTGCATTGTATTGCAGCGTGTCGGGAAAGTTTAGGTAAAGGTTGGGGGCAAGGCCTCCCTCGGGCGCGGCATCGTATTCAACTTTAAAGTAGTTAAGCTGGTAAGGTGTGGCAGTAATGTTGTCGCCCGATAGCAGCGAAAGCTTTAGGAACCGATATTTGCCGGCGTCTATTGCACTAATATCAAATTGCTGCTGGTTTTCGTTGAGGGAATAGATAAGGGTATCGGCACCAATACTGTTAATGCCTGTTACCTTCAAGCTTATTACATCGTTACCCGGCTCGCTTTTGGTACCTGCCCATTTCACCATCTTCCATGCTTTGGCCGGGCCATAGGTTATGCTGGTAACTGAGCCGGTGGTATCGGGCGTGGTGCAGTTTACATTAAGGTTTATGCGGTCGTTAACTCCCTGGCTTATTGCGTAGCGTGGTGTAAACGAAGCATCACCTTTTTTATAAACAAACGAAAAGGTACGGGCTTTGTAAAATGAGTCGATAATTGCAAAACCAGCGCTCTTTAACCTGTGGTATATGCTATTTCCGCTTCCCAACCGGGTAGTATCGGCCATCCATGCACCTACATAACTATTAATGTTTTCGCTGGCGCTTGACACAGTACGTACAACCACGTAATAGTTTGCAGGTACCATATCCATAAACTGCATAGCCTTGCGCCTGCTAACAGTATCGGTGGTGCGGTATTCAAAATTATACTGCCTGCTGAGGCTACAGTCCGCCGGGCCGCTGCCAAATGATCCAACCCCGTTGGTAGTAGTATTTTTCCATGGCTTAAAGCTTATTGGGTTAAAAACGTTGAACTGGAAAACCGGTCCATCGCAGGCACTGGCTATAATGCCATTACCATTTACCGATACACTAAAATGTTGGTCTTCCAAACCGCTGGTGGGGTAAATAGAGTTAACAATGAACAGGTTATTGACTTTGCTTTTAAATTTAAAACTACGGCTGGCAGTGTCCAGGTAAATGTTGGTGTAACTGGCAGCAGCGTGCTGATAATACTGAGACTGTTCAAAGCCCGCAACAGCACCCTGCACGTATTTAAACGATGCCTTTTTCCAATAGGGAGTAGCCATAACCGGCGACACCCGCCAGTAATATACCGTGTTATTTACCAGTAATATACCAGGTTCAAATTCAAGTAAACCACCTACGCTACCAATTGTCTGGCTTTTTTTCACCGTTGAGTTAAATAGTTCGGTGGTATCTATCTCCATTATATATTGCTTGTAATTGCTTAACGCGTTTACTGTAGATGCGCTAAACTTGAACAAAGTGTTGCTCACTATTCCATTATTATAGGGAAAAACGGGTCGTATTTCATCTTCGGTAATAAATACCCCACGGTTGGCAATGTTGTTTACTTTGGACAGCTCCTGAAGTACATTTTGGCCATCGAGGGTGGCTACAATTTTGTTAAGGCCTTTAAATAAAATTCCGTTAACCGGCACATTTACAGTAACGGAGTCAGCATAATATAAGGGGCCGATTTTTTGGTTGAATAAGTTGGTGATGATGCCGGACGGGCTGATGCGCTCAATTTTAAGATCTACCGAATCTCTCGTTGATTTACCTATGTTGTAGGCCTTTATTTTTACCGAAAAGAATGAATCGGCTACCGAAACTATTGAGGGGGTAGCAATCACGGTAGCATCTTCCACTGCATAATCGGGAAGCGTTGCCGAATTAAGCCTTACAGCGGGATCCCCGTTGAGCGAATACTGCTCGGCGTGCAACCTGCTAAAATAATCGGGCGCACCGGTAGCTTGTAGCGTGGCCCTGATACCTTCTTTTATAGCAATGCCTATTGATTGCCCATATTTGGTTTTACCCAATGCCCTGTAAAATTGCGAGGTGTATATGTTTAGATAATTCACTATCCCCAAACTGGTAGTAGCCAAATAGCCTATTGCCCCCCGGTTTGCAGCAATTATAAATTTTTCGCTAACGGTGGAGGCAGCGTTTAACCTGTTACTCTCAAAATCGAAATTATTACCTGCGTTACAACCATTGGCAATAAACAGCGGGTATTTACTTTGGTTATTGTACGTTTCGGGGTTGTCAAGGTTAAAGTCGAGACTTGTAGAAGAGCTATGCCCAAAATAGGTAATGAGCGATGAGCCTTGTTCATACATTTTTTTAAACGAAACGATTGCATCGGTATAGCCTGCGGGGTCGGCATTTTTGCTAAAGTTTGTTACATTGGCCCCAAAAAAGGTGTCGCTGATGATGGTTTTATAATTGTCCATATAAACATCCAGCTGGTCGCCAAGACTAAGGTCGTTGGCACCTGCAATCTGCAACACATTTTTTTTCCAGGCCGAGCCGCCTATCGATCTGTCGTTGGAGTTTTGTACGCTGTCGTACTGTTTTACTTTTTGCAGGTAGTTGCCTACTTCGTCGGGGTTAACTGCCGAAAGCCGCCCAATGGGTATTTCGGGTAGTGCGGTAAAATCTTTAGATGCCAATAAATTATCTGAGGCCGGGTAACCCCAGGTAGGCACCAGGTTTAGCTGGTTGGCCAGCGCATTGGTTTCGTGGCTACGATAGGCATTGTACGATAAGCCTTTACCTAATAAGAAAACATATTTTGGCGCATTGGCAAAGGTGCTACCGGCATATTTTAAAAACGATTTTATACTAACAGGATGTTTTTTAATACCCCATGCAAACTGGTCTGCCAGTTCGTCGGCATCAACAATAACCGATGTAAAACCGCCACCAGCTGTAGAGCTGCGGTAATCGCTATATTGTTGTACAAAATTTTTGCTTCCGCTGCCGTAAATAAGGGGGTTGCTAATAATAAGGTAATTGCCCTGGTTGGCCGCCTTTGAATAATCTACAAAACTGCGTGTTTGTAATTTATTGATGGATTGATAGTTTGCACCCGATGCGGAACCAATGAATAATTGGTAATCAGTTGCCTCAGCATCAAGCAAAACTTTTACTTTACCGGCCGTAGCTATTTCCCCTATATAGCGTTTACTATGAGCTACATCATAAATTACCGGCGATACGCCGCCTGTGTTGAAATTGGTTATTTCCAAATATTTTTGAGTGCCGATGGCATAAATATTTAAATAGAAATTGCTATTATTGCCCAGGTTAAATTTCCGGGGGTATTCCAGCTCAATTTTAGAGATTTTAAACTGATCGCAACTGGCATTACTTTGATTAATTAATACAAAGTTGGCATATCCAAGGCCTATGCGGTTTACAGGTAAATATTTTTCAATTTTTGAATCGTAAAAATAATCTATCTGGTATGCGGTTACGCTGTCGTGATTTAGCAAAACCTTTACCGTACGGGTGTTGGCAGCATTACCCACGCTGCTTACACGCATTGCCATATTGGGCGCGGGTGTGCCCAAAGTACCCAGGAACGGGTATAAAAAATTAAAGTTTTGCTGTAATTGACCCTGCGATCCACAGGCGTTGGGTTTTACAGCACGGCTAGTAAAACCCTCGCCAATATCGTACAACGATGAGTAAATATTTTGCCCTGCAACTGCCGAAAAACCATTGCCTAATTCAAAACGAAAGTATCTGCCGACCGTATATATAAAATAAGCCTCAGCGGCAGGAAGACTTCCTGATAGTGAAAAGCTTTTTATTTGATAGCGTTTATTGGCGCCACCGGAATTAACAGTTAAAAAGTATGCGGCCGTATCGGTTTGAAGGCTCCAGTAATCAGATAATTGCAACGACTGGTCGCGGTACAATTCTTTGTCGAGCTTACCGTTGTTTATTTCGCCTACAAACTCAATAAAATCAGCATCACCCAATATGCCGCTTGCTTTGCTAACAAATAATGCTACCTCTTTGCCATCCCGCCACAATTGAAAGTCTTGTGACTGCGCTGCTGAAAGACCAGAAGCAGCAATGGTTGCAAAGGGAATGCGAACCAAACCGCGTTTTAAAATGGCGCTGCCGTTTACAGCATCTACACCAAAGCCGCCCACTTTGCATTTAAAATAGGTTTTGCTGTAATCAATCCACTCATTATGATAGGTTTGTCCAAAGGCATAACTAATGGAACAACTTAAAACAATTAACATCCACATTGTTCGGGTATGCATAAACTTTATTTTGTCGGTTATACTGAAAAACGAAATTGAACCGCTGGTATTTTGGGTAGGTTTAAAAATGCCTTATAAAGTGATGGAAATAATTTTGGAATACAATTTTAATAAAGATAGAAGTTCCCAATTAACATTTTTTGAAGAATAGTAGTGTTGATTTTAAGGTAAATAAAATCCGTATTTTTTTGAACCTATCGTTGTTCTTGTTCCATCTTTTTTACAAAATCGCTTTCTTTTTCTGTTTTACATTTGCGCAAATTGAATAGAACATGAGTTTTGTAGAGGAGTTACAGTGGCGCGGTATGATACAGGATATTATGCCTGGAACTAAGGAGCAGCTGGATAAAGAAATGACCACAGCCTATATTGGTTTTGACCCCACGGCAGATAGTTTGCATATTGGCAGCCTTGTACCTATACTACTACTGGTACACCTGCAACGTGCTGGTCATAAACCTATTGCATTGGTAGGCGGCGCCACCGGCATGGTAGGCGATCCGAGCGGCAAAAGCGAGGAACGGCAGATGCTAAGTGAAGCAGTTTTACAGCGCAATGTGGCCGGGGTAAAAAAGCAATTAGAGAAATTTTTAGATTTTGATGTTGCCCGGCCTAATGCCGCACAAATGGCTAATAATTACACCTGGTTTAAAAATTTTACTTTTTTAGATTTTATACGGGAGGTTGGTAAGCACATTACGGTAAATTATATGATGGCCAAGGATAGCGTTAAAAAACGGCTAGACAGCGATGCCGGTATGAGCTTTACCGAGTTTACCTACCAACTGGTACAAGGCTTCGATTTTTATTACCTGCATAAACACCACCACGTAAAACTGCAAATGGGTGGTAGCGACCAATGGGGCAATATTATTACGGGTACTGAATTGATTAGGCGCAAGGGCGGTGGAGAAGCATTTGCCTTTACCTGCCCATTAATAACCAAGGCCGATGGCGGCAAATTTGGTAAGTCAGAAAAAGGCAATGTGTGGTTAGATGCTGCCAAAACCAGCCCATACCAGTTTTACCAGTTTTGGCTAAACAGTACCGATGCCGATGCAGTAAAATGGATAAAGATTTTTACGCTTTTGCCCCAAAATGAAATAGAGGCATTATTGGCAGCGCACAACGTGGCGCCTCACCAAAGGCTGCTACAAAAAAAGCTGGCCGAAGAGGTAACTATGTTTGTGCATAATAGCGACGACCTTGCTTTTGCCATTAAGGCCTCCGATATTTTGTTTGGCAATGCCACTGCCCAAACACTAGCTACCCTTAACGAGCAGCAATTGTTACAGGTAATGGACGGAGTGCCAACCGCCGAAATAGCTATGGCCGATATGCAAAAAGGCTACGACCTTGTAAGCCTTTTGGCCGATACGCAAATATTTAGCAGTAAAGGTGAAGCCCGTAAAATGTGGCAATCGGGCGGCATAGGTATCAATAAAAATAAAATAGATACTAAAACAACCACTGTAGGTGTTGCCGACCTTTTACAAAACAAATACCTGCTGGTGCAAAAAGGTAAAAAAAACTATGTGCTGGTTAAGGTAATTTAGAATAACACAGTAAACCAACCGGAAGGGTACAACCTGCCGGTTTGGTTTGTGGTAAGCAGTTTTAAAATGAAAGTATATTTTATAGCGGGATTAGGGGCAAACAAACGGGCATTTCAGTTTATGGATTTAACGTGGTGCGAGCCTGTTTTTATTGACTGGCAGCAACCCCTGCCAAATGAAACATTACCGCAATATGCGCAGCGACTAAGGGCACTAATACCACAGGTGGCGCCAATTATTGTGGGCGTATCGTTTGGCGGTATGCTGGCCACCGAAATGGCTAAGGCCGACGATAAGGTTAACGCCATTATAATTAGTAGTAACAAAACAGCGGCCGAGTTTCCGGCAAGTTTGCGCCTTTGGAAGTATTTTCCGGTATATAAATGGGTACCACCTTCGGTAGTAAAAATTACAGGCCGCTACAGTAAATACTTTGTTGGCCCCGATGGTAAGCAGCAAAAAAAGCTTTTTCAATTAATACAAAGTGAGGCCGACCCCGTTTTTACTGCATGGGCCATTGGCGCTATACTTAACTGGCAAAATAGTACCGTACCGCCCAACGTGGTACACATACACGGCACCCACGACCGTTTACTTCCATTTAAGCTGGTAAAGGCGCATCATATTATACCCAATGGTAAACATATAATGATAATGGATAAAGCAGCGGAGGTATCGGCCTTGTTAAAACAATTGTTGGTGCCGGGCATGTAGTGGTAAGCGTTGCGTGTTTGCGGTGTATTTTTTAAATGCTCAATAAAATTGTTGCCGTAAAAGTGAGTGACACAACAACTGCCGGGTACAGGTATATCTGCCGGCCAAAAAAAAATCGTCCCAAAAATATTGTTTAAGGCGGTCAAAGGTTTTTTAAAGGCAACGATTGAGCTTGCCCCGATAAACGTACAGGTAGCGTTGGTGTATAGTGGAAGCGGAGGCTGCAATAGTTTGCTTACGTAAACTTTACCTCTTTCAACACCAGCCACATTCGTTGGCCCAGGGCTCTGTGCAGGTCAAAAGGTTCGTTATCGGCCTGGCTGGTAACCGGGCCAATTATAAATGGCTGCGAAAGGTTTATGGTAGGTATTTGGTATTTGCCGGCCAATTGCTGTAGTTGGATGTTAAAAGCTTCCAGTTGGCTACGAAGCCACGGTGTTGCGCCTTGCACAAAGGCAAGGGTGGGCAGGCAAACGATTGGTTTAATATCGGCTTCTTTTATTTTCAAAAGCATTTTTTCGTACAAATCAATCAATTGCACGGTTAAAGTAGTGTTGTTGTTGGCCGTACTTTGTAAAACGTCGTAAAGGCCAATATGTACTATTACTGCCTGTACATCTTTTAGCAATACATCAGTATCAAGGCGCTGCGAAACATCGAACATGGTCTCGCCCTCTTTTATCGATTGCATTATCTCGTACTTATTGTCCAGCCCGTCGTTGCCAATCAATTGTACCATAAACGATAAAAAGCCGCCCGGCCGTTTATCCATGTCGGTTAGCGCATTCCCCAAAAAAAGCACCTTTTTTTTTCGTCGGCTGTAGTTTAGCGACATAATGATCATGCTAAACACAAAAAGGGCTACCAGTAATAGGTTGGTGGTCATTGCGGCAAATGTACAGCGGCCACCAACGTAATTTATTAAATCAAAAACACCCGCTCTTAAAAAAGGCGGGTGCAAATAATTTCGTTTTTCAAATTAGCCTCCTGGTTTTTCAAAGGATCTAAAAACAAAATGTTGTTTGGTTTTTCGGAAGTATTGGATATTTGATGTTCTAAAAAAACAATTGGTTAAAGCTGCAGACAAATAATATTGGATATATAAAGCTGTAAAATTAACGCTTCATTACCAGGGTATAAACTGCCATTGGCTACAACCATGCTCAAAACGGACAAACCTTTGCAAATGCAGCAAAGGTTAACTACAGGCTCATGAATGTTTATAAATACTTTGCCCTGCACTGCAATTGTATTTATTGGGCTACCGTAATGGTCAAAAAGGCTACGGTCAATCATTAATCACCTGCAAAACCTATCTTTACCGGCATTAAAATTTTAAAAAGTATCATGTTAAACATAGGGGTGTTTGGTGTAGGGCATTTAGGTAAATTTCATCTTAACAACTGGCAGGAGATGGAAGGAGTGAAAGTGGTGGGTTTTTTTGATCCGTTAAACGAGCATGCTATTGAGGTAGAAGAAAAATATAAGATCAAACGATTTACAAACGCCGATGAATTGATTGCGGCCTGCGATGCTGTAGATATTGTGGCGCCTACCGACCAACATTTTGCTTTGTGCGAAAAAGCCATTCGCAATGGCAAACATGTATTTGTTGAGAAGCCGCTTGCCAATACCATGGCCGAAGCCCGTTTGCTGGTAAGCATGGCAAAAGAGGCAGATGTGAAAGTACAGGTAGGCCATGTAGAGCGTTTTAATCCTGCATTTTTAGCAATAAAAGACCTGCCGCTTAACCCCATGTTTATTGAAGTACACCGCCTGGCCCAGTTTAACCCGCGGGGTACCGAGGTAAGTGTAATACTGGACCTTATGATACATGATATAGACATTATATTAAGTATTATGAATGCTGGCGTAAAAAATATTTCGGCCAGTGGGGTAGCGGTGCTGACCGATACGCCCGATATTGCCAATGTGCGCATTGAGTTTAACAACGGGTGTGTGGCCAACCTTACCAGCAGCCGTATAAGTATGAAGCGAATGCGTAAAATGCGTCTTTTTCAAAAAGACAGTTATATTGGTGTTGATTTTTTAGAAATGAAAGCCGAAGTAATAAAACTGAAAAGCGAGGCCGACGAAAATGTTTTTGCTTTTGACATAGATACTCCATCGGGCAAACGGACCATAGCTGTGGCAAATCCGATTGTGCTACCGGGCAACGCTATCAGGCATGAGTTAGATGCTTTTGTTGACTCCGTTGTAAACAACAAACCTACTGTTGTAAGCGAAATTGATGGTTTTCTTGCTATGGAAGTAGCCCACCTGATATTGGAAAAAATCAGCCACAAAAAAACCATGGCTTAATTTTGAATGATACTTAAAAAGCCCATACATATCGGCTGGTATGTATTTACCGACGCATTTTTTGCGTCGCTGACGTGGCTTATTTTTTCGGTTATCCGAAAAAATTTGTTGAACGAGCCATATTTAAATATTGCCCATGTTTTTTACGATGTATATTACCAGTTAACGCTGTTGTTTATACCGTTTTTTTGGATCATTTTTTTTTCGCTTACGGGCAGTTACCAGCAATCGCTTTATCGAAAATCGCGGTTAAACGAGTTTACCAACACGTGTATTATTAGCCTTATCGGTTGCCTGATCATCTTTTTTTCGCTAGTGCTGAACGATCAAACGCGTATCTATACTTACTATTACAAAGCCTTTTTTAGCTTCTTCGTTTTTCAGTTTATTCTTACTTTTTTTGGGAGGGCTATTATTTTGAAGCTGGTTAAAAACCAATTGTTAAAGGGGGTCGTACGTTTAAATACGTTGATTGTTGGCAATAATCCGGAGGCGATTAAAATTTACCAGGAAGTTCAAAAAAATTTTAAGGCGCTTGGTTACCACATGACCGGTTATATAAATACCAAACCAACCAAAAATGGCCTTGGTAAATGGATGGACTGCCTTGGCAACCTGGAGGAACTTGAAATTATTACCGAACGGGAATCGATAAAATTGGTAATTATAGCATTGGATAAAAATGACCACTATTTAAAAGAAGCCATTGTGAACCGCCTCAGCGAAAAGGATGTGGAGGTAAAAATGGTACCCGTTAAGCTGGACATATTGGCCGGCTCAGTAAAAACGAGCAATGTACTGGGGGCCATGCTTATTGATATACAAACGGGCCTGATGCCCGAATGGCAGCAAAATATTAAGCGGCTGATAGATGTGATTTTTTCGTTGTTTGGGTTGATTTTGCTGAGCCCGCTTTTTATATTTATTGCATTAAGAACCTACTTTTCATCAAACGGACCTGTAATTTACAGGCAGCAGCGCAGTGGTTTTAAGGGTAAACTTTTTAGCATTTACAAATTTAGAAGTATGTATGCCGATGCGGAAAAGGACGGTCCCGCCCTGTCAAGCGACGACGACCCGCGGATAACGCACTGGGGCCGGTTTATGCGTAAGTGGCGGTTAGACGAATTGCCGCAATTATTCAATATTTTAATTGGCGATATGAGCCTGGTTGGTCCCCGGCCGGAGCGCCAGTTTTACATTAAAAAAATAATGGATGCCAACCCATACTACAAATACCTGCTAAAAGTTAAGCCAGGCCTTACCTCGTGGGGAATGGTTCAGTTTGGTTATGCCTCATCGGTGCAAGAAATGATAGAAAGGATGGAATACGACCTGGTATACATTGAAAACATTTCGCTATTGCTCGATTTTAAAATAATGATTCACACTTTTAGGATTATTTTATTGGGAAAAGGGAAATAGGTAATAGCCAACAGCTTTAAGTGGTTAGCTATTGCAAGTAGCCATTACTCTATAGCCATTAACTTTTAGCCTGTAGCGATTCCCTTTTACACGGTGGCAAGTATTTTATGCCTTTTGGGTTTTATATAGGTAAAGGGGGTTGTGGTTAGCCAATTGTTTAAAATATGATTGGATTAGCTTTTTTTTAAGAATGATGGAACGATATTGAAGCTCGTTTTTTGGTAAATGTAAACTGAACATTAACCCTCCCCTGGTGTAATCAATGTTTCAACTACATTTCAATACTTTTACAATCTTATGGCAAGTGCGGTTAAAACAAAGGGGTTGGATCTTTCATTGTTAAGTAGGGTATTCCAATTTGTAAAGCCCTATAAACGTCATTTCGTCCTTAGCATTTCATTAGCCGTTATGCTTGCCATTTTTGCACCCATCAGGCCATACCTCATACAAATAACGGTAGATGCTGCCACCGGTAAAGGTGTACACATGCCGGGCTGGTTACGGTTTTTTTTAATCAAAACCGATTTTAGCGATGTTACCCGCTTCATTATTTCTGTCACCATCTTCCAGCTTATTTTTTTGTTTATTGAAACGGCCGTTCGGTTTACTTTTTCGTTTGTTACTTCTATGTTAGGCCAAAGCGTAGTAAAGGACTTGCGCGTAACCGTGTATAAAAAAGTAATGGGGTTAAACCTTACCCAGTTCGATAAAACGCCCATTGGAACCCTTACTACCCGCACCATTAACGATATAGAAAGCATCAACGATATTTTTGCCGATGGCCTAATACCCATTGTGGCCGATTTTCTGTCCATCGTTTTCACGCTCGGTACTATGTTGTTTATCGATTGGCGATTAACGCTCATTAGCATTATTCCTTTCCCTATTTTAATGGTAGCTACTTATTATTTTAAAGAAAGCGTAAACAAATCGTTTATAAATGTGCGAAACGCCGTAGCCAGCCTAAACGCCTTTATTCAGGAACACATTACAGGCATGCAAATAGTGCAGGCCTTTGCCGCTGAAGACCGCGAGTTTAACAAGTTTAAAAAAATAAATAAGCAACACCGCGATGCAAATGTGAAAGCCATTTTTGCCTATTCGGTATTTTTTCCGGTGGTGGAGGTAGTATTGGCACTGAGTATGGGTCTGTTGGTTTGGTATATTGCCGGCAATCAGTTAGACGCTGGTTTACTCGTGTCTTTTATTTTATACCTCAACCAGATATTTAGGCCGTTACGCGTTATTGCCGATAAGTTTAACGTAATACAAATGGGCATGGTTAGCAGCGAGCGGGTATTTAAAGTACTTGACAATCCCGATGTAATGGAAGACAACGGAACCTTCGCCCCCGATACCATAGATGGAAAAGTAGAATTTAGAAACGTGCATTTTGCCTATGTGGACGATAATTATGTATTAAAGAATATTAATTTTACCGTAAACCCCGGCGAAACAATTGCGTTGGTTGGCCACACGGGCAGTGGCAAAACGTCTATTATTAGTTTGCTTAACAGGCTTTACCAGATACAGCAGGGCGAAATATTGATAGATGGTAAGAATATAGATGAATACAAGCTGGATGCCTTACGCAGCCGCATAGGCGTGGTTTTGCAGGATGTGTTCCTGTTTTCGGGAACAGTATTGGATAATATAACGCTGCGCAATGCAGGCATTAGCCAGCAGCAGGTAGAAGCGGCTGCCAAAATGATAGGCGTGCATGATTTTATTATGCAACTTCCCGGAAATTACCACTATAATGTAATGGAGCGGGGCAATACGCTTAGCCTTGGCCAGCGACAGTTGCTCAGTTTTATCAGGGCACTGTTGTACAATCCATCTATTTTAATTTTAGATGAAGCCACCTCATCTATCGACAGCGAAAGCGAGGCGTTGATACAGCATGCCATTGATACGCTTATTTCCGACCGTACGGCTATTGTAATTGCGCATAGGCTGAGTACCATTCGCAAAGCCGATAAAATAATTGTACTTGATAGGGGCGAGATAAAAGAAATGGGCACCCACAACGAACTGCTCAAAAAAGGAGGCCACTACGCCAAACTACATAACATGCAATTTGAAAAACAAAAACCGGTGATGGCATAAAAGGTCGGAGCTGTTTTTAACCGAACACTTTTGTAGCATTGTCCACCGCTTTGTTTAACCGGATTTTTATCTTGTCCAGCGGTAACGCTTTCCGCATTTTTGGTGGATCTACGTCGGGGTCTATATCTCCAAAAAAGGTTAGAGCCTTGACGGCTATCAGCGGGTTGGTTCGGTCATACTTTTTTTCGTAAAACTTCAGCATGTCTTTAATGAAAAAATGTTCCGGCAGGTAATACACATCAACAAAATCCTTTAGCCGCTGACCACTGTTAACAATGGCGTGCAGTTTCATGGCAGCAATGTCTTCCATCTATAAGTAGAATGCCTTCTTCGGTAATGGGTGGTTTAACCAGGTGGTAGGGGGTGGTGGATGAAATCGACTTTGACTTTGTTTATAACTGAAAAACAAGTTTTTGAACCTTCGTAGTCGATTTGACATTCGGCAAAACTTGTTTTTAAAATAGGAATAAGTGCAGCAGTGCTAAACTCGTTTCGGGTGAAGAGATCAATATCTATTGAGTGTAGATGTCCTAACTGTAAAGCCAGCGAGGTGCCTCCAACAAGATAAAACTCCTTTAACGCTGGCAAAAGTTGCAGTTCCTATATTAACTGAAAAGTAGCCGGCAAAATAATAAACGGATCTTTATGCAACATATAAAAGGTCGGAAGTTAAAAATTGCCTTGTAAAATCTTTGTCTCGCTGCTCTAATTGTTTTGACCAATCTACTGTTTCCAAAATTTTTTCTCTGGTATAGAAATGATTCATTTCCTGCCAGTCTTTTAGGTCTCCTCTTTGTATCACCCTTTCATTTACTATTTTATACGACTTGTCCCAGTTAAACGTTTCCAGGTCACATTCCCAAAGTAAAGAGTGTCGAATCTCGGGTTTTCCCTTCGTTTTTTCCATAGGTAAATTTACGATAATTATACCGCGGAAGCAACTTTTTAAAGCCGTTTTAGCTGTTATAAGGCAGTAGTAAACAAGTATAAATTGATACCCAAAAATGGCCCGGCCAACATAATTTTACCCGCTACAAGCGGGCGGTCAATTAATAGATTTTCCCTATATCAAATTCACTTTTTCTGTGTCAGACCCTTATCTTTGCGCAAAAATTGGAAACAGGTATGAGGTGCAACAGTGTAAAATCTTTATTGGTAGCGGTTTTCAGCCTTTTTATGGTGTTTTTTTGTAATAATTCTTTTGCACAGCACGAAGGCGAAAAACACGAAGAAAAGACAGAAGCGGCTGGAGAAAAGGCCGAAAAAAAAATAGATGCAGCTGCCGTTATTATGGAGCACATACTGGACAATCACGAGTTTCATTTTGCTGAAATTGGCGGTCATCCCATTTCCATTCCATTGCCTGTTATTATGTACTCCCCACAAAAGGGATTGTCGGTTTTCAGTTCCTCTAAATTGGAACACGGTCATGCCACTTATAACGGCTACAAATTAATAGGTAAAGATGTAAAGCCGGTAACCGAAGCCGGCAAAGTTGATGAAACCATACAGGCATACGATTTATCGCTTACCCGCAACGTTATGCAAATGTTCATTGCAGTTATATTGTTAATTATAGTAATGATGAATGTTGCCGGTAAATACAAAAAGAACGGCCACATGGTAGCCCCCACCGGTTTTCAAAACGCGGTAGAGCCGGTAATAACCTTTATACGCGACGAGGTAGGCAAACCAAACCTGGGCAAAAAGTACGAAAAGTACATGCCTTACCTGCTAACTATCTTCTTTTTTATATTAATCAATAACCTGGTGGGTCTTATTCCGGGTTCGGCCAATGTAACTGGCAATATCAGCTTTACCCTTGTGCTGGCCTTTATTAGTATGCTGGTAATTTTATTTAGCACCAACGGTCATTTCTGGGGCCACATTTTTTGGCCTCCCGGGGTTCCCTTTTTGGTTAAAATTATTTTAATACCGGTTGAATTTGCTGGCATATTCATTAAGCCACTGGCGTTAATGATCAGGTTGTTCGCCAACATGGTAGCCGGCCACATCGTGATCATTTGTTTTATATCGCTGATATTTATTTTTGGCGCCATGAGCTCTGTAGCAGGAATAGGTTTTAGCCCTGTGTCCGTTGCATTTACCGTATTCATTTATTTTATTGAAATACTGGTAGCTTTTATACAGGCCTTTATATTTACCAACCTTACGGCTGTATTTATTGGCCAGGCATTTGAAACCGGGCATGTCGAAAATGATCATGCAACCCACGATCCACACCCAACCAGTAAACTTTCAGAAAAAGAATTCGCTTTATAACTTTTTTCATCATAAACAAAAACAAACAACATGTCATTAATGAACATTATGTTGGAGATCGGACCAAACTCAATGTCGCACTTAGGTGGAGCCATTGGTGCTGGTTTGGCTGCCATCGGTGCTGGTATCGGTATAGGTCAAATAGGTAGAGGAGCAGTTGAATCAATTGCCCGTCAGCCCGAAGCCGCTAACGACATCCGTGCTAACATGATCCTGACTGCTGCGTTTGTAGAGGGTGTTGCCCTTTTCGCAGTTATCGCAGGTATCCTGGCAGTACTTAAGTAACCTGTAGTCCTCTCCCTTTTTTTTGGAGAGGGGCGGGGTGAGGTTACAAAAAAATTACTGCACCTTAAGCACAGGGCCCACGGTGCAGTAATTATTTTTGAAAGGTAAAAAGGCAAAAGTAAAAAGTAAAAACGGGGCGTCTTTTTTTTTCTTTTCTTGTTGAATATTTTATTTTGAATGTTGATTTTTAAATTTTGAATTAAAAATATGGAACTGTTATTACCTGGTGTTGGTTTAGTAATCTGGACGCTGCTGGCGTTCATTATTGTTTTTTTAATACTGGGCAAATTTGCCTGGAAGCCTATCTTAAAATCGCTAAAAGACCGCGAACTCGGCATAGCAACTTCCATTGCCTCGGCCGAAACCATGAAGGTTGAAATGGCTGCCCTGAAAAGTGAAAACGAAGCGGTGTTAGCGCAGGCCCGCGACGAAAGGGCTAAAATTATTAAGGAAGCCAAAGAGGTATCGGATAAAATGATTGCTGACGCCAAGGAGAAGGCAAGAGTAGAATTTGATAAGATTGTGGCCGAAGCACAAAGCGCCATTACCCAGCAAAAAAATGCAGCCCTTACCGATGTTAAAAACCTGGTAGGTAAGTTGGTAATTGAGGTGTCGGAAAAAATATTACGTCGCGAATTGGCCGATAAAACTGTGCAGGAAAATTATATTAAAGTACTGGCCGAAAGCGTAAAGCTTAATTGATTAAATAAACGAAGGGTATTGGATCGCAGGATGTTATCATTCTTCATTCATAACTCATAATTCTAAATTCAATAAATGCAAAATCCTCGTTTAGCAGGCAGATATGCAAAAAGTTTAATTGACCTTGCAGTGGAGCGCAATCAACTGGAGGAAGTGTATGCGGATTTAAAATACCTACAGGCTGTTTGTAAGTTAAGTAAGCCATTTACAAACCTTTTAAATAGTCCCATTATACCTATACCAACAAAATTGAAGGCTGTGGCTGCTGTTACCAAAGGCAATGTTGGCGAATTAACAGCCGCCTTTAATAACCTGCTTATCTCAAAAACCCGTGAAAATATTCTGTCAGAAATTGTAGAGGCTGCTATTGACATGTACAATGGCATTAAGGGTATTCATAAAGTAAAACTTACCACGGCAGTGGAGGTAAGCGAAGAAGTAAAAACAGCTATCAAAAACAAAATCATAAGCAATACTAATCTTAAAAATATTGAGTTGACCACAGTAGTACGCGAAGAGTTGATTGGTGGATTTATTTTGGAATATAAAAACAACCTTGTTGACGGAAGTGTGCTGAGTGATTTAAGGAATGTGAAGAGGCAGTTTGACAAAAATGTTTATGTGAGAACGATTAGGTAGGTAGCTTTTAATTATGAGTTATGAGTTATGAGTTATGAATTATGAGTTATGAGTTATGAATTATGAGTTATGAGTTATGAATTATGAGTTATGAATTATGAGTTATGAATTATGAGTTATGAGTTATGAGTTATGAATTATGAGTTATAAGTTATGAATTATGAATTATGAGTTATGAATTATGAGTTATAAGTTATGAATTATGAATTATGAGTTATGAATTATGAGTTATGAGTTATGAGTTATGAGTTATGAATTATGAGTTATGAGTTATGAGTTATGAGTTATGAGTTATGAGTTATGAATTATGAGTTAGGAATTATGAGTTATGATTTATGAGTTATGAGTTATGAATTATGAGTTATGAGTTATGAATTATGAGTTATGCAGTGAGTGGTGAATAGTGGTGAATAGTAAGTGGTGGAAATTGAGTGGTGAATAGTTAGTGGTAAATAGTTAGTGGTGAATAGTGAGTGATGGAAAGTGAGTGGTGAATAGTGAGTGGATAGTAATATGTGAGTGGTGAATAGTGAGTGGTGATTGGCGAGTAGTGAGTAGCGAGTAATGAAAAATGGAAAGAGAGTTATAATTTGGTTGTGATAGGTTGAAGTAAGATTTGCAGTACAAGAGTGCGACGCAACGGTTGATAAGCAACGTTTAAAAGCTGATAACAAAAAAATAAATTTCTAAACAACCCCGGTAAATTTTGCTGCGAGGTGCAATGCCGGGTATTAAACAATATAAACATGGTTGACATTAAGCCAGATGAAATTTCAGCAATACTAAGACAGCAGCTGAGCAATTTCAATGCTTCGGCCGATTTGGAAGAGGTAGGCAACGTGCTTCAGGTGGGCGATGGTATTGCCCGCATTTATGGTTTGAACAACGTACGAAGCGGCGAACTGGTTGAGTTTGAAAATGGCGTTAAGGCCATTGCGCTTAACCTTGAGGAAGACAATGTGGGTGTGGTACTAATGGGCGACCCCAGCGGTATTAAAGAGGGATCGATAGCGCGCCGCACTGGTCAAATTGCCAGTATTAAAGTTGGGGATGGCCTAAGCGGCCGTGTTATAAATATGCTGGGCGAGCCTATTGATGGCAAAGGCCCCATTGATGGCGACTTATACGAAATGCCATTGGAGCGTAAAGCGCCGGGTGTAATTTTTAGAGAGCCGGTAAAGGAACCACTGCAAACGGGCATAAAAGCTATTGATGCTATGATACCTGTTGGCCGTGGTCAGCGCGAGTTGGTAATTGGCGACCGCCAAACTGGTAAATCGGCCATTTGCATAGATACCATTATTAATCAAAAAGAATTTTACGACGCAGGTAAAACCGTGTATTGTATATATGTGGCTATAGGTCAAAAGGCCAGCACCATTGCCGGTGTTATGAAAACACTTGAAGAAAATGGCGCCATGGCCTACACAACCATTGTAGCCGCCTCGGCCAGCGACCCTGCTCCGCAGCAGTTTTACGCTCCGTTTGCTGGTGCCGCTATTGGCGAGTTTTTTAGGGATACCGGTCGCCCGGCCCTGATTATTTACGACGATCTTAGTAAGCAGGCCGTAGCCTACCGCGAGGTATCGTTATTGTTACGTCGCCCACCCGGACGTGAGGCTTACCCTGGTGATGTATTCTATCTTCACAGTCGTTTATTAGAGCGCGCCGCCAAGGTTATTTCAAAAGATGAGATTGCACAAAAAATGAATGACCTGCCCGAAAGTATCCGGCACCTGGTAAAAGGTGGTGGTTCGTTAACTGCATTGCCCATTATTGAAACACAGGCCGGCGATGTATCGGCGTATATCCCCACCAACGTAATTTCTATTACCGACGGACAAATATTTTTGGAGGGTAACCTGTTCAACGCAGGTATTCGCCCGGCTATTAACGTGGGTATATCGGTTAGCAGAGTGGGTGGTAATGCCCAAATTAAATCCATGAAAAAAGTGGCTGGTACCCTTAAACTTGACCAGGCCTTATACCGCGAGTTGGAAGCCTTTAGTAAGTTTGGCGGCGACCTTGACCCAGCTACCAAATCGGTGATAGACAAAGGTGCACGCAACGTAGAAATACTAAAGCAACAGCAGTACTCGCCCATGAGCGTAGAAAAGCAAGTGGCCATTATTTACCTTGGTACTCAAGGTTTACTGCGCGATTTGCCAATTAAAAACGTAAAAGAGTTTGAAGCCCTGTTTTTGGTTGAAATGGAAAACAAACACAACGACATATTAATAGAATTTAAGAAAGGCATTCTACAGGACGATAGCCTTAAAAAGATGACCGACCTGGCCAAAAACCTGGTAAGCACATTTCACAAGTAATCGTACAGATAATGATATCATGGAAGCCCCGAAATTTTCGGGGTTTTTTTAGTTTGGCATATTACTGCCAGCATGTGGTAGAGAAATTTTGGTCAATCCCCACAATGTCAATTACAATGTGGAGGCAAACGGCAGTATTAAGAATGATTAAGCATTTTTTGATGTTTGGCCTTACATAAATAACGGGTAAAATCACTTTGGGTTGCAATGAAATGCATTACTAAATCGTTTCGTGTTTTTTTTCACTCGTCTTTGCTAACCCAATAGCCAAACATAAACGAGGGATACTTATCCTCAATTCTATAAAATTTGGCTTTCACTTTTCGATATGGCATTTCAGTAAGCGGGATTTTCTCCCAAGTGTTGGTAGATATAAACTTAAAGCTATCTTTTACGTAAACAAGGTTGACATTTGCGTATTCATTATTTCCCCAAACAAATTCATTAATGCAGATTTCAACTCCATCTGTCCACCTTTAAAATCCTGTAGATACTTGTATGCAGTTATAGAACGACACGTCGTAAATTGAAAATTAAATAGTTAGTGTTAAATTTCCACAAAACGTAACATCTTTTTTTTATTTTATAAGTAGAGTTATTCTTTAGTAAGTTTAGACTATTAAAGTATTTAGTCACATACTGCACATCTTTACCAATCAGCAGCTCAATATTCGGAACTTGAGAGAAGCTATATACTCCTTATACAAAAACGAATTGCATTATCAAAGAAGATTACATTTCACTGCAGTTTCTAAAGTATAAATAATTGGCTCCTCTTTTTCTAAATTTTTCTATCATGTTCTCAATGTGGTGCTTTTCTACAAGAAAATACACTCCTAAATTGTTGATTTCTGGGCCTATTCTTTGTCTAATTTTCATCGCCTCAAATTTTTCAGCAAAAATAAATACACTTGTACTATTAGGTGGTTCATCTTGTAAGGGCACAGCTTCAAAAAATATTAATTTGTCATTTTCATTTGTAAACCTCAAAAGAAAGTTTCTAGCAATTTCTTCACTCATAGCGTGATTTTAAGTTTTAAAAAGTATTTTGAAATTGTCAACCAATAAAGCCCAGCGCTTCTTTCTATCTAGAAATTTATGAAAGTTTCAAAATCCAGTATCTACAATTTTTGTATAGCCACCGGTAGCTTGTTCCGTTACTTTTTATTCCGTTCCTCTATCCTTGCTTTGGTCATTCTTTCTCGTAAGCCGCCTTTATTTATGAATGCTTTTTCCAATGTTTTTATCTGTTGTGCCAACAGGTAAGTGGTTACCCTAATTAAACAGATCATGGTGTTGGCGAATATTTCGGGGTCAGGAGTTTCTATTGTCCTTATAAATGTTTGGTAATTGCCATTGAGTGTTTTGTTTAATTCGCTAAAGCGAAGGGAGAGCCGGTTTTCTTTCTCCCACTTTTTTAATTTATGAGTTCTCAAAAAATCTTCATAGTATATTAAGAGTTTTTCCAGGCTGGCACGGGCTACATTGGTTAATTTTATTTCTGTTTCTTTTGAAGTGGCAGAGGCCATGCTGGCTTCGGCTATATTTTGTTTGCCCGACCGGGCCGCCTGCACCATTTGATCTATTTTTCTGTCGTATTTTTAAAAAAAGCGTTTTGTAAAATACACAGTGCCGTCATAAACAATCTCCAACTTTTGGTAGCTAATTAAGTTGCGGTAGCCACCATGTATGGGTATAAAACCGTCGGGGTTGTTTGGGTTGGGTTGCATGTATTTGTTTTGGAGGTTTCCGGGGACAGGTTTGTTAATAATTACGTTTATGCTGTAATTAATGTCGCCATAGTCCTCATTTTAAGTTATTTGTTTAATTAAGTTATTACCATTTTTTTTTTAGAAGTCCCGTTGTAATTAAAGCGTAGGCAAACGTAATTAAAGCCCCCATGGGTGCAACCCATGAAAAACGCCAACTTTGTTTCCCCTAACCCCGACAGGGGTTATCTCACAACAACCATGGGTGCAACCCATGGAAAACGCCACCCTCGTGTTTCCCCAAACCCCTACAGGGGTTACCTAAAAATAACCATGGGTGCAACCCATGGAAAACCTTACCCCGTGTTTCCCCTAACCCCGACAGGGGTTATCTAATTGGCCGCCTGTATTTACTTTTTTACCGCCATACACCTTGCCCTTTCACCTTTCCAAATTATATTGTGGCAAACCAAACCTCTATGCCGCGTATACTGCTGCTACTACTTTGTTTGCCCGTTTTTTCAATGGCACAAAAGCTGCCTTCTATCGACCAAAAAACAAAAGGCCTTACCAAATACGAAGGCTTTGTAAACTTTTACTGGGATGCCGGTGAAGGCAAAATATTGCTGGAAATAAATACATCCGATAGCGAAATTTTATACCAAACGTCGTTACCCGCGGGCCTTGGCAGCAACGATATTGGCCTTGACCGCGGATTGCTGGGCGCCAGCCACATTGTAAAATTTACCCGCGTAGGTAAAAAGGTGATGATGGTTCAACCCAACTATGATTACCGCGCCATCACCACTAACGCTAACGAGCAAAAAGCGGTAGAGCAGTCGTTTGCGCAATCAACCATTTGGGGCTTTACGGCCGAGGCGGAGAGTGGAAATAGCGTATTGGTAGATGTGACCGATTTTTTGCTTCGAGATGCAATGCAGGTAACCAACCGGCTGCGCCGCAGCAACCAGGGCACCTACTCTATGGATAAGGGTCGCAGCGCCATTTATTTGCCTATGACTAAAAACTTTCCAATGAATACCGAGTTTGAGGCAACCGTAACTTTTGCCAATAACGATGGTAGCAGTGGCCGGTATGTAAACGAGGTTACGCCGTCGCCTGAAGCTATTACCGTACGCATGCACCACTCGTTTGTGCAACTACCCGATGGCAACTACCAGCCACGGGTATACGACCCGCGGTCAAGTTTTCAAAGCATGTCGTATTTCGATTATAGTACGCCTGTGTCGGAGCCCATTGTAAAATATTTTATTCAGCGCCACCGGTTACAAAAAAAGGATCCCAATGCAGCCAGGAGCGAGGCGGTTAAGCCCATTGTTTATTATGTTGACAATGGCTGCCCCGAACCCATCCGCAGCGCATTAATGGAAGGTGCCCAGTGGTGGAACCAGGCCTTTGAGGCGGCAGGTTTTAAAAATGCCTTCCAGGTAAAAGTATTGCCCAACGATGCTGACCCCATGGATCTTCGTTACAATACTATTAACTGGGTACATCGCTCTACCCGCGGCTGGAGCTACGGCGCATCGGTAGAAGACCCCCGCACTGGCGAGATCATTAAAGGCAATGTGTCGTTGGGTTCGTTGCGGGTAAGGCAGGATTACCTGATTGCTGCCGGCTTGTTAGCGCCCTACGAAAAAGGCAAACCAGCCAATGATAAAATGATGGCGATGTCGCTGCTTCGGTTAAAACAACTGGCCGCCCACGAGGTAGGCCATACCCTTGGTCTTAACCATAACTACTCGGCCAGTAGCGTTAACCGAAGCAGCGTTATGGATTACCCGGCGCCACTTGCCACCATAAACGGCGCTGGCGAAATTGATCTTTCCAATGCCTACGCTACCGGTATTGGCGAATGGGACAAAGTTTCGATAGCATGGGGCTATACCCAGTTTTTGCAAGGCACCAATGAGGCCAATGCGCTCAAGGCCGTTTTAAACAATGCCTATAAAAGTGGCTTGCGTTATTTAACCGACCAGGACGCCCGTCCGGCATCATCAGGCAGTTCGGTGGCGCATTTGTGGGACAACGGAAATAACGTGGTAGATGGTTTAAAAGAAGTAATGAAAGTGAGGGCCAAAGCACTGCAACAGTTTGGCCAAAACAATATAGTACCCGGTACGCCCATGGCCATGTTGGAAGATGTACTGGTACCAGTTTATTTTTATCACCGTTATCAAATTGAAGCAGTGAGTAAATTGGTTGGCGGCCTCGACTATACTTATGCATTAAGAGGCGATGGCCAAACGCCGACTACGGCGCTACCAAAAGCCACTCAATTAAATGCCCTCAACGCAATCATAGATTGTATAGAACCCAGGGTGCTTTCACTGCCCCAAAACATAGTAGCCATTATACCACCACGGCCTTCGGGTTACCGCAATTCGCGGGAGCTGTTTTATGGAAAAACCGGTGGTACCCTTGATGCGCTGGCACCCGCCGAAACAGCCGCCGATCTTCCACTGTCGTTTTTGTTTGTACCTGAACGCCTTAACCGTATGGAGCAATATGGGGTAAAAGGTGGTTTGGGTGTTGCTGAAATGATGACCGCCCTCATCAACAAAACCTTTAAAGCGCCTAGACTGACTGGAATGGAAAAATTGATACAACAACAAACTGAACAGGTGCTGCTGACTTATTTGCTGTCTGCTACTTTAAATAACAATGCATCGTTCCAGGTAAAGGCCGATGTGGGCAAGGCGCTGGCCTCAGTAAAGCAGTTTGCACAAAGCCTGCTAAACACAGTAACTGATCTGTCTTATACTGCCCATCTTCAGCTACTACTTAATCGTATAAAAAAGCCGGAAGACGCCAAACCAACCCTGCATGCCGAAGCGCCGCCGGGATCGCCAATTGGATGCGATATGGAGTAAGTTTTTCGTAAAAAAATTACCGTGTTTACAAAATGTGTCAGCATTAAGTTTCTAAATTTTATAAATAGAGAACTGCCAAGGGCGCCGGTGGAGTACCCTGTTTGCAACCAGTATGGATTTGAATTTCGTCGGCGCCCCTGGAGCCACCAATAATTCAGCCACCAGGCAACAACTAAGGGGCCTGAACAATCGTTTTGAAATAATTTCTATACAAACCGTTGTGTTACAGCGTAAAATAAAAAATCAGCCTTAAATAAAGGCCACTTACGGCTAAGGTGTTTAGTGGTGGTATTAATTTATTTAGCAGCCCAATTAAATAAATTGAAGGTTAGCAGTTATACGCACTTACCAAGCCGCATTTTTTAAATTAAATTTTAGCACCACTTTTTTGCGCTACGTGCATTTAATACAAACGCCAATAAACAGCAACTTACTACCGTACTAACAATAGCAACACCCGGCAACAGCAACCGCCCATTACAGTAAATAACAGCGCATGACAGGCAAATCAATTGGCAATAATTTTTTAGAGATTAAATAAACCTTTTTTGGCGGATAGGTAGGGCTTTTTGGTGCAATCGTATTACCGTTTGCCAGTCACAAAAAAATCAGTTAATGTAGTAGCTAATTCTGCCACCGATCAATTAAATTTTTGAGTACCGGGGGTATTGGTTTAAAACTAAGTACACGGTTTTTTAACAACCATGGCAGGGTAGTAAAATGGCAATAGACAGATAGTGTAAATAATGACTTATTTGTAAATATCAGCCAGCTTACTATAGGCAGTATTGCCTTTAACCAATGCAGGCTAAAAAAGTAAAACCCTTTTTATTCATAAAAAAAATAAAAGCGTAATATGAAAAATAATAGGCTGCTTTGTTGCCTGCTGATTGTAGCGATAAAAAAAATAACCGCGCAAAATGTTGGTTTTGGCACTACCACGCCTGCAGCCCGGTTACGTTACCTATGGCGCGGTATTATGCTCCGGCCCCAATAATGTGCCTGCATTAAGTACCACCGTAAATCCACCTGTTTAGGGTGCCGGTACCCGTGTGTTTTGGTTTCCTTCATTGGGCGCTTTTAGGGCAGGGTACATAGGTGGGGTTAACTGGAACCGCGATTCTATTGGCCTGCTTTCGTTTGCAGCAGGATTTTATACGATAGCAAAAGGTATTGCTTCGGTGGCCCTTGGGTTTAGCAATTTGGCACTCAAACTATTTAACCAGTGTGGGATATGAAACCACTGCCGGCGGAGTTATGTCGTTAAGTACAGGGTATAATACAAAAGCCAGCGGGCAATATTCGCTAAGCGCTGGTAGTAGCTCTAACGCCCGTGGCGATGCGTGTTTTAGCACCGGGCAGTTTACTAATTCAACAGGGTTGGCGGCTTTTACTACTGGGGGAAGTACCATTGCCAGCGGCAGTTATTTTTTTGCCACAGGCGGCAAGCCAATAGTAAAGGCAAGAGGTGGATTTACTGCCGGGCTTTGGAACGATATAGCCGATGCGCCGGATGCGGGCATTTCTACATCGGGCGATAGAATTTTTCAGGTGGGTAACGGCAACTTTAATGCAAGTATCAATGTATTAACTATTTTAAAAAATGGACAAATAGGCATTGGTACACCATCTTCCTTTGCTGCGCTTAATGTAAAAGATAGGTCAGTATTGTTTGCGGGGGCCTCGGCTTTGCCCCCGACCCCTACAGTTGTTGAGCTGCCGGTTACTGACGCTGGTACCCGAATGATGTGGTTTCCGGAGTTAAGTGTATTTAGGGCAGGCCATATAAGTGGCGACCAATGGCAGGCTAAACCGGGCCATTTATCATTTGCCAGTGGTGGCGACAACGAGGCCGCGGGCGAATATTGAATAAGCGCGGGTCGCCGAAACAGGGCAAGCGGCTACAATGCCATTGGTATTGGGCAGCAAAAATAACGCCGATAATACTTCGGCAGTAGTTATTGGCTCCACCAATTTTGCTGGCTTATCATTAGTTGCTATTGGAAGTGAAAAAATAGCTTTCGCAGAAGGCTCCGTTGCGCCGGGCAAGGCAAACAATGCTGATGGATTATATTTTTCGGCAGCGGGGCTTTATACCACCGCCATAGAACCTGGTGAATGTACCGCAGGCAGTTTTAACGACCTTAACGATATTCCCAACCCAGCTAGAACTCAAACGATTGAGGCCAGCAGTACAACCTGGTTGCCAATGAGGGTGCATTTTTGCGCCTTATTATTGAATTATATAGTTCCCTGCCAATCGTATTTTTTATAATCATTTGAAATATACCCTAATTTTTCTTCTCTGTTTTACCGGCATAATAACGGCATTCACCGCCCCAATTTTGCCACTCATCCAGTTGGGAAAAAAATTTGTGACATTAGTTTGGTTTATAAAATAAACTACTTTACGTTTGTTGAGCAAAACAGATTAAATGAGACAGATTTTACTTTTTATTACCTTTCTTTTCACTACATCCGGTGTTTATTCGCAGGTAAAAATTTGGGGAACTATTAAAGATAACAGGGGCAATGGAATACCGGGTGTCAGTATTGCCATTAAAGACAGTTACGATGGTGCTACCTCCGACAGCCTCGGAAAATATACTTTTACTACTACTGATAAGGGCAGGCAAATACTAGTGTTTTCGAGCGTGGGGTTTAGAGAGGTATTACAGGAAATAACCATTGCTGATGCGCCTTTAACGTTTGATATTTTTTTAAAAGAAAAACTGGACGAACTACGTGCAGTAACGGTAACAGCGGGCAGTTTTGCCGCCGGCGATAAAAAACAAGCAGCTACTGTTTTAAACAATATTGATATTGTAACCGTAGGTGGCGCCAATGGCGATATTACTAATGCGATTAAAACCTTGCCCGGTGCCCAACAGGTAGGCGAGCAGGAAGGTTTGTTTGTAAGAGGCGGTGCCGGCTACGAAACCAAACAGATTATTGATGGTACGGTGGTAAACAATCCATTTTTTAGCAGCACGCCCGATATAGCCAGCCGCGGCCGTTTTTCGCCTTTCCTGTTTAAAGGCACTGTGTTTAGTACCGGCGGGTACTCAGCCTTATATGGACAGGCGTTAAGCTCGGTATTGTTGCTGGAAAGCATTGACCTGCCTGAAGAATCGCAAGCCAGTGCCTCCATAACACCCTTGTTTACGGGGGCTGGCTACCAGGGTTTAGCAAAAAATAAAAAATCGAGCTGGGGCATTAATACCGGATACACCAACCTGGGTTTATATTTTAAACTGGTAAAGCAAACGCCCGATTATTTTAAAACGCCCGAATTTCAAAATACCGAAGCAAACTTTCGATTTAAAACAAAAGGCGGCGGTATGGTAAAATATTATACCAGCTTAGGTACAGGAAAGTTGGGTTTGCGCAGGCCCGATATTGACAGCTTTACTTTAAAAGACGCTTTTCAGTTGGATAACTTTAACTGGTATAACAACCTTAGCTGGCGCGAAAACATAGGCAAAGGCTGGAAAATGAATTTGGCCTTTAGTTACAGTAATAACCTCGATAATATCAATCAGCAGATCGTTGACCAACAAAACAACCCAAAAAGCACCGGGCTGTCTTTTATAGATGATAAAAATTTTAAATTAAAAAACCGCGCTGACCTGACCCAATTAAGGGCTGTTTTTGAGAAGCGGTTGTTTGGCATTAGCACATTAAGAGTAGGTAGTGAATATTGGTATGGCTATCAAAAAAGCTCCTTCAATACTTTTACTTCCGTACTAAAAGATAATTTTAATGCCGTGTTTGCCGAAACGGAATTGGTAGTGACCAACGATCTTGCGGCAAAAGTTGGGGCTAGATATGAATATTCATCCATTATACAAAAGGCCAACCTTGCTCCCCGTATTTCGCTGGCATACCGAGTGGGTAAGGGCGGACAAATGAGTGCTGCATTTGGTACCTTTTACCAAAAACCCGAAAACGCCCAGTTAATACAAAGCACCAATTTAGGATACACCAAGGCCACGCATTACCTGGTTAACTATATTAAAAGCGATCTTGACCGAACCTTTAGGGCAGAAGCCTACTTCAAAAAATACGACGACCTGGTAAAAACCTTTCCTGTTAACAATAATAATGGTAGCGGTTATGCCCAGGGTATTGAATTTTTTTGGCGCGATAAAAAATCGATAAAGGGCCTGGATTATTGGATTAGTTACTCGTACCTGGATACCAAACGCGATTTTTTAAATTATCCACGGGAATTACAACCAACTTTTGCCACGCCACATACGCTTAATGTAGTAACCAAAAAGTTTTATACTTCTATTAAAACCGGCTTCAACTTTACCTATACGTATGCTACGGGCAGGCCTTATTATAATTTTCAATACCGGCCAAGCGACAACAAATACATTATTAACGACAGGGGAGAAACAATTGATTTTCATAACGTAGGCTTTAGTGTAAACTGGTTGCCCAACCTTGGTAAGCCAAACTCCAAAACCTTTATTGTACTGGTAGCCAGCGTAACCAATGTGCTAAACCAAAACCAGGTTTTCGGCTATAACTATTCGTACAATGGATTGCGTAAAGACGCGGTTACACCACCAGCCAAACAATTCTTTTTTATTGGCTGCTTTTTAAGCTGGGGGGTAGATAGAAGCCAGGATGCGATTAATGGTAATCTTTAGGAGTAAGGAGTGAGAAGTGAGAAGTGAGAAGTGAGAAGTGAGAAGTGAGAGGGGAGAAGTGAGAGGGGAGAAGTGAGAAGTGAGGAAGGAGGAGTGAGATGTAAGGAGTGAGAAGTGAGAGGGGAGAAGTGAGAAGTGAGAGGGGAGAAGTGAGAAGTGAGAAGTGAGAGGGGAGAAGTGAGAAGTAAGGAGTGAGATGTGAGATGTGAGAAGTGAGAAGTGAGAGGTGAGATGTGAGATGTGAGAAGTGA
>Ga0105048_10000265_pt1 | contig 77663 bp, 61 predicted proteins | sample MAT05_FD_78382 | JGI IMG/M metagenome (GOLD analysis project Ga0105048, IMG submission 78382) | Freshwater microbial communities from Lake Fryxell liftoff mats and glacier meltwater in Antarctica - MAT-05 | ecosystem: Environmental > Aquatic > Freshwater > Ice > Liftoff microbial mat | place...
ATAAGGGAACAGCCAGTAGCAACAGCAGGGTTCGCTGCATGACACTCTCCTTCGGCCCTTTCGACGCGGCCATTAGCGGGCCGGTTACAGATCTATCGTCATTAACTTATGCTCTAACGGTAAGGACTCGCCGCAGGCCGGCTTGCATTTAGCCACCCGGCATGCGGTAAGAAACCGTCAATACCGGAACCGTCTCGCGATTCGGCCCCTTCCCCCGGCAGCCCATTACCAAAATTCCCGAACGGATCTGTTTTGGCCATGAACTTGCTCTCGTAATGACATGACTACAGAGTGGAATAGAAAGCTAAGTAGTCTCCGGCACTCGCGCAGTAAGCCCAATCGGCGTGAATTCGTCGAAAATAGTGCCGGGGATCAGCCGCTACGAAACCGATCTGGGCGCACCGCATCGGCCGGGTGTACCAGAACGAAACCGGCGCTTGCGCCCATCATCGGCGGCAGCGAGGGGTATATGCAAGAGCGAACGCCGCGAAATCATAGAAATCCATCGTGTAACTTTGTCTTAACGCAAAATTACGAAGTTCGTTGCCTCTTTTGCCCCCCGTTTGCGCGTCTATATAGTGAAGGGCAATCAACCCAACCATGACACTGCGTACGTCCGACATAGCCACTGACCAGCGGCGGGGCCAAATGAGCGATATGCTCCTGTATACGGATCACCCGTTCCTGCCAATTCACGCCGCTCTTTTCTCCAACTTCGACGGCACCTATTCCGTCGTCGTCAGCGGCCGGGATGGCCGGAACCATGACGATTCCTACACCGTCTCCCTCAACGGCGCCAACCACGCCACCGCCAGCGCCATGGAAATCGTGCTTCGACCGGTGAAGGCCGGCAACGCCGACGATCTGGTCACTTTCGAGGATTCCGGCAGCCAATTCACCGGTATTCGCTTCGAACTTCGCAACGATCGCCCGTACGTCGTTTAGTTTGTCCTAGGGCTGAAGCTCAACCAAGAGCTGGCCGCCGCCTGGAAGTACCGCGGTCGACTTCACAAATTGGCGGGTTTTCGTATCAATCCAGAAGTTGATCTGCTGGTTGTTGTCTGCCTCCGACGAGATAATTACTTTCCACGCTTCGAACGTGCCGGCCGCAACAGTTACCTTTTCCTGGCCGGTGACCTCCAGTTCCATCGTCTTTGCTTTCTGCTTCATCATGTCCAGGTTCAAGAAAGTGGTCTTGAATCCTGGCGCCAGCGGGAGCGTACCCAGTGCCTGCGGGCCACCCGCGCCATCGCCGAATAACGGTCCTGGCAGCGCGATATCAATTGGACGAGCCTGGCCGTTCATCGTCATGGTGCCCACCGCTTTTCCGTTCTTCACGTCGAACTGATAGGAAATCGGTCCCTGCTTCACGACGCGCCGCAAAACCTCCAGGGTGTCTTTGGCGAGGACTGTGAAGTCCGACATTTCACCCCTGGAAGAGGTATAGGCCTCAGTCGCATGCCAGGCTCCGTCCACCTCCTTAACGCTCGCGGTATTCTTCAATTCCAGTTTCTGTTCCCCCATACCCACCGTGGCGTTGTACTTTAGCGAACCTGCTTTGTATAGCCACCCGTCTGCCTTCGCCGGCCCATCCGCCTGTTTCTTGGCCTTCAGCTTCACGGATTTCGGATCCACGGTGATCTCGGTCAGGCGCTTGCTCACATCCTGCGGAGCGCTTGTCTGCGCTCGTCCGCCCAAGTGCTTCGCCAGAAATGCTTCCGCCGCCAAGAACATCGCCATGTTGTTGACGGGGCGAATAAAACCGTGACCCTCGTCGGGCGCCACCAGGTACTCGACAGGGAAATTACGGTCCCGCAGCGCAATCACGATTTGGTCGGATTCCGCCTGGTTGACACGCGGATCGTTGGCGCCCTGCACCACCATCAACGGCGCTTTGATCTTCGCCGCGGAGTTCAACGGCGACTGCCGCATAAGCTGCGCTTTTCCTTCCGGTGTACCCGGATCGGCCATGCGCGTGTACATGCTCTTCCGCCCCGCTTCCCAGTAGGCCGGAATGGAATCGAGCAGCGTAAGCAAGTTGGAAGGCGCGACTATCGCGACCCCCGCCGCGTAGAGATCGGGAGTAAAGGCCACTCCGGCGAGAGTGGCGTACCCGCCATAGGATCCGCCCATAATGCCGACGCGTTTGGGGTCCACGGTTCCATTGGCGATAAGGTGCTTCACGCCGAAACTGATATCGTCCTGCATGGTTTCGCCCCACTTTCCATTCCCGGCATTCAGGAACTTCTTGCCGAATCCGGTGGAGGCGCGGAAGTTCGGCTGCAACACCGCGTAGCCGCGATTCGCCAGAAATTGGGCCAATGGATTGTAGCCCCAAACGTCGCGCCCCCAGGGTCCGCCGTGCGGCACGACAACCAGCGGCATCGGGCGCTTTGCGCCTTTCGGAATGGTTAGATAGGCCGGGATCTCCAATCCGTCCGACGACTTGTAACGAATGGTTTCCATACCCGCGAGCGACTCGCGCGGAAGTTTTTCGCGCAACTTGTACTGGAGATCCGTCTTCTTCGTCTTCCGGTCAAAGAGGAAGACTTCGCCGGGGTCAGTGTCGGAGTTGACCACGATCAGACATCGCAACTCGTCCTTCGTGCAGTTAAGGGTGGCGACTTCCCGGCCCGGGAACCGCTTCCGCAGCAAATTGTAGTCGGCTTCTTTGGCTTTGTTCTTCCAATGGAGCCGCGTCCGGTCCTCCACATAACTTGTCGCGTCGAGTTCATCGGTTACTTCGGAGAAAATGGAGTTTCCAAAATCGACGCGTTTGTGCGGATCGCTTTCGACGAGCTCCGCTTTGCCGGTCGCGATATCCAATAGATACAGCCCGGCCAGATCCACGTTTTCTCCGGCATTCGATACCATGTACGCGCGCTTCCCGTCCTTATGGAACCGCCCCAGTCCGCAACCTTCAAAAACGTTGCAGGAATAGATAACTTTAAACCCGTCCGGATCTATGCGGAGAATTTCCGAGTCTCCTTTGGCGTTGGTGCGGCTCGCGGCGCGCAGGGTCCCGGTAAGATCGAAATACCAGGCGTCGATTCGATCCGTATTTTTGCGTAAAAGCGTCTTCTCTCCGGTTGACAGTTTTAGCTTGTAGAGATCGTGAAAGGCCTTGTCGCGGTCGTTAATGCCTATATAGAAGATATCCGGATCATTTTTCGGCGCCGAGTAGAGGCGGGTCGCTACACCAGTGGCATTGGTGAGGTTCCGGGGCTCCGGCTTAGCGGCGGAAGGGTCGATGGCGTACACGTTGAAGTTCTCATCGCCGTCGTTGTCTTGTATGAAGAGGACAAATTTGGCATCTTTCGACCAGAAGTACGCTGGAATCGGCCGTTTGGCAGCGTTAGTCAGCGGACGCGCGGCAGAGAACGGCTCGCCCGATTTCTTGATCCAGATATTCCGCACCTTGTTGTGCGGCTTCATGAACGTGATGAAGTCGCCATTCGGTGAGAGCTGGGCGCCGGAAATCTCCGGGTCGTCGAAGAACAGTTCACGGTCGATTAGAGGAGGTTGCTGGGCGGTGAGCAAGCACGAGGTAATGGCCGTCAGAATGAGTAGTCGCATCAATGTCCCTATTGGAATGATACGCATTCAGACTGCATGTTCGCCGAGTTCCGCCCTACCGAACCGCGCGGCCCGCGAATGATCTTGTAATGGACCGCGATAATTCCGGTTAACGTGACCAACTTCGGCCCCAGGAACTGTCGCGCTGTTCTCCCCCTCCTCAATGGCCCCAAACTGGTCCTCGCCGTCAAGGGTCCGATCCGCCGCGCCTATTGGCGCGCCCTTGACCGCTCCGGGCCACTTTGGAACTGCTCTCGCTAGGGGGAAGACAGCGTGATTTGGCCAGGGCGCGAATGTAGCACTGTCCGGGGGAAATATCGTGGTCGATTACACGATCCTGCGGAAGATAGTCCCACAATAACGCCAATACCCAATCGGCTGATTGGGTACGTGAGGTTTGGTTAGGGAGAGAATGGCGCCTGGCCGGCGCGATTCTCTCCCCCTGAGGCGGATGGAATTATTTAGGGAACGTCCGAGTGCCTGCCCCAGTAGCCACGTATCCCGAAGCAAGTTCGGAGTAAAGGATCTGATTGCCGCCGCCGGTGACCATAAAGTTCATCTGATAGGCCACATCGCCGACTTTGTAAACCGCCGCGGCGAAGCAAATATCGGTTAGCTCATAGGTTCCAGTGAAAGACTGGCGAGTCGACTGTCCGGCGGAGATGAGGCTGGAAGTACCGGAAAAGGCGCCCTTGCCATCAAAAGTGAGGATGCCGATTTCGGCCGTAGAGACGGCCTTACCGTCCATGGCAACGACACCGTCTCCCTGATAGCCGTAGGTTCCGGTCAAGATGGAGGGGGTACAGGCGCCCTGCCCTTCCACTTTCGTCCCATTGCCGGAGAGGGTGGCGTCGCTCGCGCGGAGTACTAAGGCAAAATCGCTGCCGGCGTTCACCACGACCAGATCAAAATCGGTAGAGTTGCCGCTGGAAACGGTCTTGCCAGTCGCCGTACAGTCGGCGCCAATTGCTATCTGGCCGGTAAATTCGCCTACCTCGACTTTCGCGCCGGACGTCACGGCGCCAACACCGGTAAAGCCGCCCTTGCCATCAAAAACGATGCGACCGACCTGAGAATTGGTAATCGGCCGATTTTCGGCGTTGGTTACGGTACCACTAAGCGTGTATCCGTAGGCCCCCGTTAATGACGCAACCGAACATTCCTGTGCGAAGGCGCCAGTGATCAAGAAAGAAATTGAAATTGCTAGTTTTGCGAGAGACATTGACCGTATGGTAGCATGGCCGGTTTACATCCTTAACGCGTTCGAATGAAGATATAGTAGGCAGATGCTTCGTTTCGGCGCCTTGGCGCTGGTTTGCGTTGGCGCTCTCGCCGCCGATTTTGATGTTCTGATTCGCAACGCCCGCGTGGTCGATGGCTCCGGCAACCCCTGGTACAAAGCCGATGTCGGCATTCGCGCGGGACGCATAGCGAAAATCGGCGCGATGCCATCCGCGACTGCCGATCGCACAATTGACGCCGCCGGGCGCGTTCTCGCGCCCGGTTTCATCGACGTCCATACCCACATTGAGCGGGCCATTTTCATCGATCCGCGGGCCGATGCCTTTCTTCGCAATGGCGTAACCAGCGTTGTCACCGGGAACTGCGGTTCTTCGGCGACCGATTTGAAATCGTTTTTCGCACGCCTGGAAAACGGCGGGACGGGACCGAATATCGCCGCGCTGATCGGGCATAATGTCGTGCGTTCGGCTGTCATGGGCGGCGCCAATCGGGCTCCTACTCCAGCTGAACTCGCTCAAATGCGCGCGATGGTTACGCAGGGGATGAAGGACGGCGCCGTGGGTTTATCAACGGGGCTTTGGTACGTGCCGGGAACCTATTCGCTGACCGGCGAGGTGGTGGAACTCGCAAAAGCTGTGACGCCGTTCGGCGGCGTTTACGCCACGCACATGCGCGATGAGGGCGTTTCGGTCGAGGACGCCATTCGCGAAGCGGTGAAGGTTGGGAAAGAAGCCCAGGTTCCGGTTCAGATCTCGCATTTCAAGATCATCGATCGCCGGCATTGGAATAACTCGGTGAAGACGTTGCAAATGGTGGAGGAGGCGCGGCGCGATGGTCTGGATGTCGTCGTTGATCAGTATCCGTACACGGCCGCCAGCGCGACAATTGATATCTTCTTTCCGCGCGAAGTTCTGGCCGACGGGCCGTCGGCCATTGTCGAGCGGCTCACCACGCCGGCAAGCCGGAAGCGGATCGCCGCGCAGATGGCGTCGGAATTGACATTGCGCCAAGGTCAGCCGGATTACAGCTTTGCCGTAATTGCCGAATCGCCGGAGGACCGGTCCTTGGAGGGTAAAACGATCAGCGAAATCAATCTCGCCCGGGGCCGGAAAAAGGGCGTGGCCGAAGAGATTGAAACGTTGATCGACATGCGGACGAAGGGCCGTCCGTACATTGTTTATCACGTAATGAGCGATGGCGATGTGGACAGGATCATGCGCCATCCACTGACTTCTATTGCCAGTGACGCCGTGATGGTGCCGTTCGGGGAAGCGATTCCCCATCCGCGCAACTATGGGACGAACGCCAGGGTTTTGTCCAAATATGTTCGCGAGCGTGGAGTTTTGACGCTGGAGGACGCTATCCGCAAGATGACTTCCCTGCCCGCGCGCACTTTCGGGCTAGTTGACCGTGGCCAGATCCGGGAGGGTTTCGCCGCCGACCTGGTGCTCTTCGATCCGTCGCAGGTCCGTGATCATGCCGAGTTCAACAAGCCGCATCAATACAGTACGGGATTTGATTTCGTGTTCGTCAATGGCGCAGTGGTTGTCGATGACGGCAAACCGAACACGATTCGCTCGGGCCGTGTTCTCCGCCGCCAGTAGTTTTTGTGGGAAACTCAGACGTCAATGCCAATCTCCCGCCTATCGATCGCAATTCTGCTGACCGCGACGGCGCTTTGTGCCCAGACTCAAGAATCGTTTTCCTATCAAGTGGAATGGCGGCTGATTAACGCCGGGCGCACCGACCTTTCCTGGAGCCGCGGACCCAGCGGGTATAAGGGGCAGCTCAAGCTGTTTTCGGCCGGGTTGGTGTCGCGGCTATTCAGGGTGAACAACATCTACGATTCGCAAGGAACGGCGGAGCTTTGTGCGCAGCAGTCCCGCTTGCAGGCCGAAGAAGGCAGCCGGAAGCGGGACACGACGATTCGATGGACGGATAATAAGTCGTTCTATAAAGAACTCGACCTGATTAAGAACGAGACGATTTTGGAGCGGGAGTTGGATATTCCGGGATGCGTCCACGATGTGCTGGGCGCGCTGGCTAAGCTGCGCTCGCTCAATAATTTACAGCCGGGCCAGGCGACGGCGATTTCGATTAGCGACGGGAAAAAGATCGTAATGGCGCGAATCGACGCGCAGGAGAAGGAGAAGGTCTCGACGAGTCTGGGCAGCTTCCAGGCCATTCGCTACGAGGCCTTTCTTTTCAATGACATTCTGTTCAAACGCAATGCAAGACTTTTCGTTTGGATCAGCGACGATGCCCGGCGGCTGCCGGTACAGATTCAAGTTCGAATGCGGATACACATTGGAACCGTGACATTCACCCTGGACAAAGTGGATCCACCAATGGAGGGACTCAAGAAATGAAGCGATGGATGTTGTTGTGCGCGTTGAGTTTACCGCTCGCGGCGCAAACGGAATTGTTGAACGGCCGGGATGCTTTGACGCTCGCGGCGCGGATGATCCAGTTGGCGGAGTCGACGTCGGTGACGGCGCCGGGCCTGGCGCGGGCGGCAGCGCCGATGCTGGAGAATTTGAGCCAGGATGACAAAGCGATCAAAATCGCTGGAAGATTAACAATCAGCACGACTTACGCGCTGCTGACCGATGCGCGTTCTTATTTGGCGGTGGCGGATGGCGTGCCGAAACCGTTTCCGCCGAATCCGACGGCAAAGCAGCAATTGACGGAGTTGCGGGATGCAGTTGAGCGGCTCGAGATCCATTTCCGGGCGATGCTAACGGCGACGGAACTGCAGATACGGGGGGCGGATCGCGACAATCTTCGCCGCTATTCTGAAGCAAACAAAACACTTGCGGCGCCGACGCCGGATCGCGTGCTCTTCTACGGGGACTCGATTACGGATGGTTGGCGTTTGAATGAGTACTTCCCCGGCAAGGATTTCGTGAATCGGGGGATTTCTGGACAGATTACCGGCGAGATGCTGGGGCGGATGCAGGCGGACGTCATCAGTAATAGACCGGCGGCGATGGTAGTACTAGCCGGAACGAACGACATTGCGCGCGGAGTGAGCGTCGAAACCATCCAAAACAACATCAAAATGATGGCAGATCTTGCTGAAAAGCACTCAATTAAGGTCATTTTTGCATCAATTTTGCCCACTTCAGACCACCATAAAGAGGTTAATCCGCGCTTCGAGATGACCATAGGACGTCCGCTGGCGGTGATCCGGGAGTTGAACCAATACATCTCTTCGATGTGCAAAAAGCGCGGTTTTACGTACCTGAATTACTACGATGCAACGGTGGATTCGAGCGGGCAACTGAAGGCGGATTTGGCGAACGACGGGCTGCACCCGAATGCCGAGGGCTACCGGGTGATGGCGCCGCTGGCATTGGCGGCGATTGAAAAGACGCTTGTTCCGGTGCGAATCCCGCAACAGACCGGCAAGAAGAAACGTCAATAAACTATGCGTTGGTTCGTGATTTTGCTATTGCTCGCGGTCCCGATGGCGGCGCAGATGCGCATGACGCTGGATCAGTTGCGCTCGTTCTTGAAGTCATCGGTGGATCTACATCAGCGGGATGAGCAGGTGGCGGGGTATCTGAAGAAGTCGAAGCTGACGCAGAAATTGGAGCCGCGGTTCTTCGAGGAGTTCTCGGGGATGGGAGTGGGACCGAAAACGATTGAGGCACTGCGGGATCAACTGACGTTGACCAAGGATTTGCCGGTCGCGCCGGCCCCGGTCGCGGTGGTGGTTAAAGGCCCGCCACCGGCGCCGCCACCTCCTTCAGCGGATGAGCAGAAGGAGATTATCGAGAAGGCGCGGGAGTATGGGCTGGGGTATTCCAAGCGGCTGCCGGACTTCCTTTGTATGCAGGTCACGCGGCGGTATGTGGATCCGTCGGGGCTCGAGTTCTGGCGGAATCAGGATACGATTACGACGCGGTTGTCTTTCTTTGAGCAGAAGGAAGACTACAAGGTGATCACGATTAATGGCCGGATGACGGAAGTGCCGTATCAGAAGCTGGATGGGTCGACGTCGTCGGGTGAATTTGGATCGATGATGCGGGAGTTGTTTGAGCCAGCGACCCAGGCTCGGTTTGAATGGCAGCGCTGGGCGACACTGCGGGGGAAGCGGAACCATGTCTACACGTATTTTGTGGCGCAGCCGAATTCGAAGTGGACAGTATCCTATCAGCGGACGCAGGTGACGACGCCAGGTTATCGCGGGTTGGTGTTTGTCGACCGGGACACGTTTGAAGTGACGAAGATTACGTTGGACGCGGACATGCCGCCGAGTTTTCCGGTGCAAATGGCGACGACGACGTTGGACTACGACAGTATTGAAATTTCCGGAAGCAAGTTCATGTTGCCGTTGCGCGCGGAGGTTCGGATGCGATCGGGGAAGGATCTGATCAAGAACGAAGTGGAGTTCCGGCTGTACCGGAAGTTCGGCTCCGATTCTTCGATCAAGTTCGACACGCCCGAGCCGTTGGGCGCCGATATTACGACAGAGCAACCGCTGAAGCCGTAATTTTCGGTTACAAGTATTGCTTACAAATCGCTGAGGAATCGCTGATGTTTCGCTGACATCTGATTTTGGGCTCTCCCGTTTAATGGAGTTGTGCCGGAGATACCGGCCACTTAAACCAGGAGAAACCCAATGAAAATGATGTTTGCAGTGCTTCCCTTGATCGCCCTCGGGCTGATGGCCGCCGATACGCCGGTGGTCGTGAAGAATTCGGTGAAAGAGCCGGTACCGACGCAGGAACAGGCTCCGCGGGAGCCGTTTGCGTTTACCAAGGAGATCTTCAATCCGGCCGGTAGCGGCCAAGTTGAGCATGCGTTGTTCAGCGTGCCGGCCGGAAAGAAGCTAGTGATCGAATCGATCGGAGTGAGGACGCGCGGACCGGGCTTGTTTGATTTGAAGTTACGATACAACGCGCCGCAGACGCAGAGCTTTGTTATCCCGATGGCGTTGTGGCCATTCCAGAGCCCGTCGGCGTCTGAGGGGTTGGTTGTAAGCGGTCTGCACAGTGTCAAGCTATACGTGCCGTCTACCATCGGTGCGGCTCCGGATGGTGGGAGGCAAAACCTCCCGGCGCCCAATCAGAACTCGCCGACCTTCATCGACGTCGCGATTTCCGGCTACCTCGTGGACGAATTCTAACGGCCGAGGGCGCGGGGAGTGCGTGCGTTGTATAAAATAGGCAGTAGCATGCACTCCCGCAGAAATTTCTTAGGTAATGTGGCGACCGGACTGGCAGCGGCAGCGCAGCCGTCCGGTCGAGTCCTTGGGGCGAATGACCGGATTCGAGTGGGCATTATTGGACCGGGCGCGCGCGGGATGGAGTTGGTGCACCAGGCGATGCTTTGTCCGCAGGTAGAGATGGCGGCGTTCTGCGATGTCTATACGGCGCGGCTTGAGGCGGGCAAGAAGGTGGCGCCAGGCGCGAAGACGTATATGGACTACCGGTATATGCTCGACGATAAGTCGATTGATGCCGTGCTGATTGCGACGCCGCAGCATTTGCACAAAGAGCATTTTGTGGCGACCGTTGAGGCCGGGAAACATATTTACCAAGAGAAGACCATGGCGTTCAGTCCGGAACACGCCAAGGCGATGCGAGCGGCATACGACAAGAACCGGAAGCTAGTGGTTGGCATTGGTCATCAGCATGTTTCGACGGGCATGGTGGAGGACGCCCGGGCGTGGCTGAAGGAAGGCGGGATTGGGAAGATCACGGCGATTGTCGCCGATCATTGGCGTAATTCTCCGGTGGGAAAACCGCAGTGGTTGCGGCCGGTTTATCCGGATATGACGACCGAGAATATCCTTTGGAACAAGTTCCTGGGTGACGCGCCGAAACGCGATTTCGATCCGAACCGGTATATCAACTGGCGGTTTTTCTGGGACTACTCCGGAGGCAATGTTTACGAGAACATGTGCCACACGTTGAGTATTTGGTATAAGTTGCTCGACTTGCAGATACCGAAACAAGTGAATATGGTTGGCGGTTTGTATCTCTGGAAAGACGGGCGGGAAGTTCCGGATACGATGACGGTGACGATGGAGCATCCGGAAGACATTTTGTTCTCCTGGGTGTCGGGCTTCGGCAACGACCGGCGCGGTTTCGCAGAGGATGTATTGGGAACGGAAGGGACGATTACGCGGGCCAATCAGATACGTTATTGGCCGCAAAAGGTGAATCGGCCCCAGGGTGCGGAGCGGGTGGGGACGACGCGAACGAATCCGAATGGGCACATGCAGAACTTCATGGATTGCGTACGTAGCGGGAAGGAGCCGAATTGTCCATTTGAAGTTGGGTTCCGTATTTCGATTGCTTGCCGGATGGCGGTGGAGAGCTACCGGCAAGGGCGAGCGATGCGCTGGGACGCGGCGAAGGAAGAGATCGTTTAACTTTCCATGGACTTTTCGTACACCGACGAACAGCAGCAGTTGCGGCGGACGGTCCGGAAGTTTGCGGAGGCCGAGATCCTGCCGCATGTTCGGGCATGGGATGAAAAGTCAGAGTTTCCGGCGGCGGTAATTAAGAAGTGTGGGGAGTTGGGGCTGATGGGCTCGATCTTTCCGGAAGAGTATGGCGGGGCGGGCTACGGGTATATCGAGTACGCGCTTCTGATTGAGGAGTTGGCGCGGGTGGACCCATCGGTGGCGCTGATTGTGGCGGCGCACACGTCGCTTTGCAGTAATCACTTGTACCTGGCGGGGACGCCGGAGCAGAAGCAGAAGTACTTGCCGCGATTGGCGTCGGGCGAATGGCTGGGCAGTTGGTCCTTGACGGAGCCAGAGGCGGGGAGCGACGCGGGTGGAACACGGACGGCAGCGGTGCTGGACGGGTTTGACTGGATTATCAACGGGTCGAAGACGTTCACTACTAACGCGCACTACGCGCAGTTGTGTGTGGTTCTGGCGGCGACGGACCGGAGTAAGTCGCATCATGGAATTTCGGCGTTTTTAGTGGAGGAGGGGACGGCTGGATTTCGGGCGGGCAAGAAGGAAGACAAGTTGGGGATGCGGGCGTCGGATACTGGCGAAGTTATTTTGACTGATTGCCGGGTGCCAGGTTCGGCGTTGTTGGGGATGGCTGGCGAGGGGTTTATTGACGCGTTGCGGGTGCTGGACGGGGGGCGGATTTCGATTGCGGCGTTGTCGGTAGGCATTGCGCAGGGGGCGTTTGACGCGGCGCTTCGTTATTCAAAACAGCGCAAGCAGTTTGGGCGGTTTATTTCGGAATTTCAGGCCATTCAGTTTAAGTTGGCCGATATGGCGACAGAGATTGAGGCGGCGCGTCTACTGGTGAATCGGGCGTGTTGGTTGAAGGACCAGGGGAAGAGTGTGAACCGTGAGTCGGCGATGGCGAAGCTGTTTGCTTCGGAGATGGCGGTTCGGGTTTGCAATGAAGCGGTTCAAATTCACGGCGGTTATGGGTTCACGAAAGACTATCCGGTGGAGAAGTTTTACCGGGACGTGAAGTTGATGACGATTGGCGAGGGGACTAGCGAGATTCAGAAGTTAGTCATTGCCCGGCAACTGCTGAAGAATCCATGAGCCGGGAGTTGGCGCGGGCGATAAGTGCGTTGGAGAAGGGCGGGGCGTCGCCGCCTTTGCGCCGGCCGGCAGTGGTGATTGGGATTACGGGACCGCCGGGGGCGGGAAAGTCGACCGTCATCGACGCGTTTTTGGGAGTGATTGAGGGGCGGGTGGGGGTTTTGGCGGTGGACCCGACTTCGCCGTTTACTGGCGGAGCATTGTTGGGGGACCGGGTGCGGATGACGAACGCCGGGCCGTCGGTATTTATTCGCTCGCTGGCGAGCCACGGGCATGGGGGCGGGCTGGCGCCGCGGATGCGGGATGTCCTTTCGCTACTGGCGGCGGACGGGTACGAGACGGTGCTGGTGGAGACGGTTGGCGTGGGGCAGGAGGAGTTGGAAATTACTTCGCTGGCCGATGTAACCGTAGTGGTGTTGACGCCGGCGGGCGGGGATTCGGTGCAGGCGGAGAAGGCCGGACTGATGGAAGCGGCGGATGTACTGATTCTGAACAAATGTGATTTAGCAGGGGCAGACCGGGCGGAGCGGGAGTTGCACGAGGCGACGGGGTTGCCGGTGGCACGGATGACGGCCAAGGACGGAGGGGGAGCGGCGGAGGCGCTGGTGCTGATTCGTTCGGTTTCGCGGCGGGCGCGGCCGGCGGTTTTGGCCGGATTTGCGGTGGACCATTTGGGGATTGCGGTGGTTTCCCTGGTGGAGTCATTGCTCTTTTATGAGGGGACGTTAGGCATGCGTGTCACTCATCGCGAGACGGTGGAGCATGAGGGCGTTCAGGTGGTTATGCTGGACGCGGGCGAATCGCGGGTGGAGTTGTTGGAGGCGGTGACGGAGGAGTCAGCGATTGCGAAGTTTATTGCCAGGCGGGGACCGGGAATTCACCATGTCGCGTTGCGGGTGCCGGACTTTGACGGGACGATTGGTACACTGAAAGATTCTGGCGCACGGTTGCTTGGCGAGCCGCGCATCGGCGCAGGCGGCCACCGGTATGTGTTTATTCATCCGGCATCGGCGGGCGGCGTGCTGCTGGAACTAATTGCAAATGAGCACTCCTAACGCAAAAATCGGAATTATTGGCGGCAGCGGCTTGTACAACATGCCGGGCTTTACTGAGAAGAGCGAGGTTCGGCTGGAGACGCCGTTTGGCGATCCGTCGGACGTTTATATCGTCGGGAAACTGGCGGGGCGCGAAGTGGCGTTTCTGCCGCGGCATGGACGCGGCCACCGGTTATCGCCGAGCGAATTGAACTATCGCGCGAACATTTACGGCATGAAGATGCTGGGTGTGGAGCGGATCATTTCGTTGAGCGCGGTGGGGTCATTGAAAGAAGAACACCGGCCTACCGAGTTTGTGATCGCGGATCAGTTTTTTGACCGGACGGCGGGGCGTATTTCAACGTTCTTCGGCAATGGCCTGGTGGCGCATGTGAGCATGGCGCATCCGGTGTGCGGGGAGTTGGCCGCGGTGGTGAAGAAGGCGGCCGGGGCGGCCGGGATTGTAGCGAAGCTGGGCGGCACCTATTTGTGTATGGAAGGGCCGGCGTTTTCGACGGTGGCCGAGAGTAATGTCTACCGCTCATGGGGGATGGATGTTATTGGGATGACTAACTTGCAGGAAGCAAAGTTAGCTCGGGAAGCGGAGATTTGTTATACGACGGTGGCGATGGTCACCGATTATGACTGCTGGCATCCGGCCCATGACGCGGTGACGGTGGAGCAGATTATTCAGGTGCTGCACACCAATGCCGATAACGCGGCGAAGTTAGTGGCTGGGGCTGTGGCCGGGGTGCCGGAGGGTGTTGCCTGTAAGTGCCATTCGGCGCTTAAGAATTCGATTATCACGGACCGGTCGACAGTGCCGGCGGAGACGCGAGCGAAGCTGGAGTTGATCGTTGGCAAATACCTCGGCTGAGGTGTTGGCGCGGGTGCGGGCGATGTCCATCGACTCGCTCGCCGCGCTGCCGGCGGCGGAGCTGTTTGGGTCGGTGATTGAGCCGTTAGCGGATGCTTTCGATCCGTCGCTGATACCGGTTTATGTGGATGTGTTTTCGCGGTTGATGGAGCGGGCGGCGCCTGCTTTGCCGGCTTCCGACTTAGTGTCGCGTTATGCGGCGCTGCTTGTTTCGCGGCCTTCCTTTACGCCTTCGCGGGTGGTGGTGTTATCGCGGGTGACATTGGGCGCGGATGTGGCGATTACTTCTGTTTTTTTGGCCGGGGCTTTGCTGCGGTGGCCTTCGGCTTCGGTGGTGTTCGCGGGGCCGGCGAAGAACTTTGAGCTGTTTAGCGGGGACTCGCGGATTTCGTTGCTGGAGGTGCGGTATGGACGGGGAGCATCATTAGCGGAACGGTTAGAGGCGGGATTGGTATTGGCGCCGCGGTTGGCGGATGCGGGGACGCTGGTTTTGGATCCGGATTCGCGTTTGTCGCAGTTGGGTTTGTTGCCGTTGGCGGATGTGGAGCGGACGTTGTTTTTCGAGAGCCGGGGAGTGGGCGGGCCGACGGATTCGTTGGTGATGTTGGCGCGGCGGTTCGTGTTGGAGACCTTGGGAGTGGAGGCGGCGCCTTGGATACGGCCGCCGGCGCCGGAATGGGTGCCTCGCGCGGATGTGGCGGTTAGTTTTGGAGTTGGAGAGAATGCAGCAAAGCGGGTGTCGGATGCGTTTGAATTTGATTTAGTGCAGGGGTTGCTGGATCGGGGTTTGAGTGTGTTGTTGGACTCAGGGGCGCCGGGGAGTTTGGAGGCGGAGCGGGCGGCTATTTTGGAGTCGCGATGCCGGGGGGCTTTGATATTGTGGTCGGGGAGTTTTGCGCCGTTTGCGGCGGCGATTGGGCGGAGCCGGTTATATGTGGGTTATGATTCGGCGGGGCAGCATGTGGCGGCGGCCTGCGGGGTGGCGCGGATTACGGTGTTTAATGGGTTTGCGGGGGAGCGTTTTGTGGCGCGGTGGAGGCCGGAAGGGGCGGGATTTTCACGGGTTTTGTTTGTATCGGAGGGGTTGATGGGGGAGGTGTGGGGGGCGGTGGAATCGGCGATACTGTAGGCATGTCGAGTCAACCGGTTCCCCTTTTAACTCCCGACCAATATTTGGAACAGGAACGTCTGGTGCCCGAACGACACGAGTACATTGAGGGGGAGATGGTGGCGATGGGCGGCGGATCACCGGCGCATTCAAGAATCGCCGCGAATGTGATTCGACATTTGCCGCTTCCCAAGGGCAGCACCTGCCAGATATTCACTTCCGATCTGCGTGTGAGCGTTCATTGGAGCCGATTGATTACGTATCCGGACGTGACGATCATTTGCGGCAAACCTCAGTATGCGGACGAGAAACGGGATACCGTGACGAATCCGTCTCTGCTTGTCGAGGTACTTTCCCCATCAACCGAGTCGCATGATCGGGGCCGGAAAGCGGACCTTTATCGCTTTATTCCTTCGTTGCGGGAGTTCTTACTAATTGGGCAAGAGCCGGTGATGATCGATCACTATCGTCGTTTGCCGGATGGAACGTGGCAGATCGTTGCGTTGCGCGAGATGAGCGATGTTTTGCAGTTGGACTCGGTGGGATGCAGTTTTCCTGTAGCCGAAGTCTACGAGGGAATCGGGGATCTTTGATATTGACGAATTTGACTATGGAGCAATTTTGGAGAGCGAGCGGAGCACAACAGAACTGCACAGGTTATCGACGGCGAGATGGTAGCGATAAGCGACCGTCCGCCGAGACATTCGATTTCGGGATTGAATGTTGCCGCCCGAAGACGTGTAGACCCCGGCGAAACTGGTGCAATGCATTTAGTCTGAGGTGAAGGCCCGGATACCTGTTTAAGCCAAGCCTTCTAAAACGAGCTTATTGAAAATGGTCATGTCATCCTGGCCCTCAAGAATTCCGCAAACAATTACGGCACGGCGAATCCGATTATTCTTGTCATTTGACGCTTGCAGTGCTGCTTTGTAGTAGATGGAACTAGCGTGTTGGTGAGTAACATTTGTGGAAAAGTCAACGGACTGATAGAAGGCTACCAGCCGCTCAACCACTTCGCTTGGCTGCAGCTTTGTTCCCTTCACGTTTATAAATTGATCGAGTTCCACGACCAAAGTGAATAAATCGGCTTTCTTCCACACCCTCGACTTCGGCTCAAAACCGCATTCTTCCAAGAAACTGAAGACTGTCTCCAACCTTGGCTTGATTTCGACGACTTCGGGAAACTCATCATTATATCGATCGAGCAATCCTTCAAAGAGATCGTCGCGGTTGAAATAGCCTTGCATCATTGTGCCTACAATGCCGAGCACATAGCGCAGATCGCCCATACGCTTCAAATCGTTTGCGTTGAATACGTTATGACCGCGAAAGAAATCGTGTTCCGCCATTTGTTCACAGAATTGTTTCAGAGCGCCCGCATAGACGTCGTTATTGATCTCGATATCGAGTAAAGAATACTTCGTGGCATTAAGACGCTTGAAAACGTCGACGATCTGATCTTTCGTGATGGCGCCAAGATCCCTCACTGCAACATCATACTGTAAAAATGCCTTTTTCTCGTCCTCTTTCAATGTCTTGTAAGCAGGTGCAGTAGTTAGTTTCAACTCAGGAGCGCCGTCAAAGTATTGGATTAGCGTACTTACACGCTGGAGACCATCCACTAGGAGTTGTGTTCCCTCGCCCGTTTCCAGATTGACGCTCCCATCCGCAAAATATATCTCTGGAAATGGAAACCCTCTCAGCACGCTATCGATGAAGTGGTTCTTGTCGTCTCGTGACCATACGAGTCGCCTCTGAAATTCAGGCCTTGGGAGTAGTTTTTGCTCCTTCACCATACTGATGATTTCCCGAATTTTCTTGTTAGTCGGTGATGTCTTCACAATCCTGCCTCCAAAGCCGAGCGGCACTCGGTCAATCCACGAATCTGATACCTTCGCAGATGCTCTTCAGAGTGAAACAGTGCACCTCGGATGGCTCGCCGCCCCAGACGGCGGTCGGAAGATAAACGCGAAAATGTATCCCACCAATCATCGCACCTGCGGAGTCGGACATGCTTGGGAAAGTGGTCAGGCCGGAGCCACCCATGAACCATGTAGTCTCCGAGCCTCCCAGAGTCCCATGGCATCCAGGGGGAATTGTTGGCGTGGGCTGACAAGTCATCCCAAATGAGCTCGAAAAGGCTCGGACTTATAATTCCGAGGTCAATATCAGAGTCAGGGCGAAAAGGACGGAAACGCGGCAACAGCCCATCCTTCGTTCGCTTCTCCATTAATCCAAAGCCGAGCTTCGCAGATCCTACGACACGAATGTCCAAGTCCGAATCTGCGAGCTTGTATTTGGCGCGCACCGCAGCCTGGACATAGGCTACAAGATTCGTCGGGAAGTGCGGCGATTCGCCTCGCAGTATCACTTCGTTGACAACCTCCTCCAAATCCGAGTTCAGTATGAGAGACTTCAATTCTGTGAGGGTCATAAAGCGCGTTCACCTGCTCCGACTAACGCTGCACTCAAGGACCATTTGAACGACATCCCTTTAAATCTAAAGCAGCTGATAGCCAAGGATAGTCGATTGTACTTACTTCCTCAGGGCTCCGCAAATTTCTTCCCATTTCATCACCGTGCCGGCGTTTTGTGATCCCCATTAAACCAATCAGTCGTGGTTGAAGTAATAGTCCGGGCTGTCAGGCATACGCGCGAAGGCGGTATTAGGGACGAGGCCCTTGAGGAGCGCATTGCCATAGGGAAAATCTAGTATCAGACAAATCCAGTAACCAGTCACCGTGGTGGGGGTTAGTGTTCGCGGCAGACGGGGTATTCGGCGAGCATGGCGGCGCCTTTGTAGCCGAGAGTTTGGGCCATTCCGATTTTTGAGGTCCAGTAGCCGTCCGACGTTAGTGACTTCATCGCTTTGAACCAGCGTTGCTCGGGCTTCTTGATTTGGCCGCTGTCGACGGCTATGCAGAGCGGTTCGAGGACTTTGAGGTCGTGCTTTTTTAGCCACGCCAGGCCTTCGGCGAAGATTTTCTTTTGGGGTTCGCTACGGCTGACTACGAAATCGATGTAGGCGGGGACGCCGGCGGCGATCGCGCCGGGGGTGCCGGTGGTGGGGATGATTAGCTCGGCTACCTTCGCGATCAGGGCGAAGTCTTCTTTGGAGAAGTACTTCGGTTCCGGGAGTTGGGCGGTTACACCTTCGGTGTGGGTGTGTTCCTGCTGGGCGTAGAGTTCGTCCGCGGCGAAAGGAAAAGCGCAGGTTGCGCCGATGGTTCCGATGATTTTTAGTGATGTCCGGCGTTCGCTCATAGTTCCCCTTTCTTGAGGCGATCGGCGATGTTGTCCGCTACTCTGGCGGCCAGCGCCATGATGGTATGGGTGGGATTCTTTTCAGAAGCCGATGGGAAGACGGAGCCGTCAACGACGTATAAGTTCTTGATGTCGTGGGTTTGGCACTGGGCGTTGACGATGCTTGTTTTGGCGTCGGTGCCCATTCTGGCGCCGCCGAGTTCGTGGTTCGTACGGGGTTCTTTGTAGACCTGAAGAATGTCCGCGCCGGCGGCTTTCAGAATTTCCGTTGACCAGGTTTGCATGTCGGCGAAGATCTTCTTGTCGTTGCCGCTCCACCAGACATGGCGCCTGGCGGATGGCAGTCCGAACTCGTCTTTTCGGGCTTGGTCGAGATCGATGAAGGACTTGGCGTTGGGAATCATTTCGCCGTAGGGGCTGAAAATGACGAAGGCGGGATAGCGGTCCTTGACGGCCTGTTTGTAACCGGCTCCCATGCCCGCCACTTCGCGGGCCCAGCCGACACCGCGACGGTTTTGGTAGCCAAACTGCGCGCCAAAGCTGCGGGCGTAGTCGCGCTTGCGCTCGTGCATGAAGCTGGGGAGATAGGCGTGGTCGAGGAAGCCTTCGTCGTCTTTGAGCGGGGTTCCTTTGAGGCCGTGGAGGAAGGCCTCGACGCCGCCGGTGAAGTGGGGGATGAAGTGCTTGCCGAGGTGACCGCTGGAGTTGGCGAGTCCGGTGGGATAGAGGCGCGATTTCGACATCTGGAGGAGACCGACGGACTGGACGCAGGCGCAACTGATGACGACTACTTTGCCGCTGACTTCGCCTTCGGCCTTGGTCTCGCGATTGAGGAATTTGACGCCGGTGACTTTGTTGTCACTGTTGACGACGACTTCGCGGACAACGGAATTGGGGATAAGTTCGAGCTTGCCGGTCTTGAGGGCCGGGAGCATGTGGACGTCGTAGGAGTTGTATTTCGCGACGACATCGCAGCCGGCCATGCAGTTGCCGCAGAAGTGGCAGGCGGGGCGGCCGAATTTGGGGCGGCTGAGCGTGGCTTTGCGGACGTGGATGGTTTTGAGGCCGAGTTTGCGGGCGCCTTTATCGATGAGTTGGTCCGAGCACTTGTAGGGGACGGGCGGAAGGAAGACACCGTCGGGCAAATCTTTTAGTCCGTCGTAGTTGCCGCAGACGCCGACTTCGCGTTCGATTCGTTCGTAGTAGGGCGCGAGATCGGGGTAATCAATGGGCCAATCTTCGCCCGCGCCGTCGATGGATTTTCCTTTGAAATCGCGATGGCTTTGACGCCAGGCGACGGCGTTCCACGTTAAGCTCTTGCCGCCTAGGCCGCGGGCGCGTTCGCTACCCATGCCTTCCTTGCCGGGCTTCATGCGGGGGATTTGGCGATTGGCGAATTCCCAGGGCATGGCGTGGGTGTTGAAGTCGGCGCGGGTGTTGATTTTGGGGCCGCCTTCGACGACGGCGACATCGACACCAGCGCGGGCGAGATGAGCGGCGAGGGTGCCACCGGCGGCGCCGGAGCCCACTATTACTACGTCGTATGTCTTCATCGATTGAGCCAGGCTTTGAGTGTTTTGGAGACCAGATCCGAAGCGTCCTGCTGCACGAAGTGGCTGGCGTTGGGGATGGTGACCAGAGTGAGATCGGAATCGAGCCAGTCCCAGGTGTTGTTGAGGCCGGAGGCGAGGAGCGCGGTGTCCTTGAGGCCGTGGAACATGAGGACGGGGACGTTGACGCGCTGCGGAACAATGCGGGCTTCGTAGGGCTCTTTGGGATAGTTGCGGCGGTAGTAGTTCATCATCGCGTTGAAATCGCTGCGCTGGAAGGCTTCGACGTATTTGGCTTTAGCGGCCGGATCCTTAACCCAGCCGGCGAGGCCTTCGGCGGTGAGGGATTTGTGGGAATCGGGGGCCTGGAAACGGCGGGCGTAGGCGCTGTTGGCTTTTTGCTTTTCGTTGGTGGCGAGTTCGCGGGAGAGGCCGTTGGGATGGGGGAGATTGAGGATGACGAGTTTCTCCACCATTTGCGGCATGTAGAAGGCGAAATTCCAACTGATGATGCCGCCCCAGTCGTGACCGACGACGATGGCCTTTTCGCGGCCCAGCGCTTTGATGACGGCGGCGACGTCACCGATGAGGAGGCGCATATCGTAGTTCTCTTCCCCGGCGGGTTTGTCGCTGAGGTTATACCCGCGGAGGTCAAGCGCGGCGACTTGATATTGGCCGGAGAGAGCTTCCATTTGATTGCGCCAGGTGTACCAGAAGTCCGGGAAGCCGTGGACCATGACGACGAGCGGGCCGGCGCCGGTGGTGACGTAGTGGATCTTGACGCCGTTCGAATCGGCGTACCCATCTTTGTACTCGGCGGCGGCGAGCGAGAGGGTCAAGGCGAGCAAAACCGCTCTCATTTACTTGTCTCCCTGTTCGATCCAGCCGGTGTTGAATTGCACGTGTTTGATGGTCTTTTCCTGTTTGCCAGCTTTGGTTTCGAAGACGCTATAGGTGAGATGGAGCGAGCCATCGGTGGCTTGGATGAGCGACGGGTAATGGTAGGATCCGGCGCCTTTTTCCATGTTGCGCTTCCACTTCCAGGTTTGGCCTTCGTCATCAGACATGGAGATGGCGAGGGAGGTTCGGCTCTTTTCCACGTCGTTGTAGGCGATGACCCAGCGGCCGTCTTTCATGGCGATGGCTTCAACGCTGGTGCCGGGATTGAAGAGTTCGATGTCTTCGGCGGGAGACCAGGTTTCGCCGCTGTCTTTCGAGACGCTTTTCATGATGCGCTTGGGGGCGGGGCCGTTGTCACGCATGTAGGCAACAAGGTCGCCGTTCTTTTTGCGGACGACGGAGGGTTGGATGTTGCCGAAGCCGACGATGGGTTCGCTGGCATGCCAGGACTTGCCGGCGTCGTCCGAGATGGCCATGAGACCAAAGGAAAAGCCGTCGGAATAAAGCGGGACGATGTAGCGGCCGTTGGGGAGTTCGATGGGGTGCGTACGGGTGAACCAGCCGAGGCGGGAGAACTGTTTGTCACCGGCGAGGGCGACCATGCGGCTGGCCCAATCTTTGAGCGGGCCGTTGCGTTTTAATTCCTTCTCGAAAACCTCTTGCGTGCGTTCCTGCATGCGTTTGGGAATGAGCAGGATGTTGTCTTGCCAATCCCACTTGGGCGGGCCTTCCTGCTGTTGGAAATCGCTGGAGATGCGGTACTTCATGATGGCCGATTCCCAGGTGTTGGCGAGGATTGTCGGCCAGAGGAGCCAGAGGCGTTTTTTGGAGTCGACCCAGACGACGCAGTTGGTGTCCGGGAAGCCCGGGGTATCGGCGAGGTCGAAACGAGTGGACCAGGTTTTGGTGGCTTTGCGCCAGCGGGCGCCTTCGATTTTGACGTCATCGGATTGACGTTCACCGGAGCCGTGGAACCAACTGACGAAGAAATCGCCATTGGGGAGTTCGGTGATGGAGGAGGAATGGTTGTGCCAGTGCTCGGGAGGGAAGATGAGTTCGCTCTTGAGGAACGGCTGGGCGGTGACCGCGGCGGCGGCGAGGATGAGAAGTTTTAGGCTTTCCAAATTGTTGCTCCGATGAAGCGTTCACTGTCCCTGGAGGTGTTGTAGTAGTAGACCGTGACGAGGTTGCCGTCGGTGCGGCGGACGGTGCGGGTGTAGCCCATGTCCCAGGCGCCGCCGTCGGCGCGGAGCATGATGTCCTTGGACCAGGTTTTGCCCTCGTCGGTGGAGGTGCGGGCGCGGATGCTGTAGGGTTCGTTGCGGAAGCCGTAAGTGAGGACGAGTTTGCCGCCGGGCAGTTTGAGGAGCGCGGGAGGGTTGCCGCCGCCGGTGTCGTCGACGGGTTGGCCGACCATTTTCCAGTTGGCGCCGTTGTCATCGCTGCGCCAGGCGGCGATGAATTTGCGATGGCGGACGGTGGTGAGGATGGACTTGCCTTCGAGGCGGACGGAGGAAGGCATGATGGCAAAGTCTTCGGCGGCGGGTTCGGGACAGACCCAGTTGATCATTTTCCAGGTTTTGGCGCCGTCAGTGGTCCGGGCGCAGAGGACGCGGCCTTCTTTGTTGTTCGACTTGGCGGCGGTAAGAAAGACGGTCATTTCGTGTTTGCCGTCGATTAAATAGTCAGGGCGGGCGGCGATGCCGGGGGTGCCGAAATTGGGGACCTCGTAGGGACCTTGCCAGGTGTGGGCTTTGTCGTAGGTGATGTAGAAACGGGAGGGGCCGGTGTGGATGGAGGCCATGCGGGCGGTGAAGGCGAAGCCGGGTTTGGTGAAGTCGAAGCCGCCGGGGCTTGGGGTGGCGGGCTTGCCACCGGGGGCGACTAGTACACCGGCTTGTTTGAGGCCTTCCGGCGCTTTGAGTGTTTCGGGCTCTTCCAATTTCCAGGTTTCGCCGCCGTCTATTGAACGAGCCAAGAGGTGATTGGCGGGGCGGGTGTAGTCAATGGCGTGTTCGCGACCGGGAGTGGTGTTGGCACGGAAGTGGCCGGCTTCGAAGCCGACGACGAGTTCGTTGCCCCAGGCCCACATGCCGTGGTTGGCGGGCCAACCGCCGAAGCGGCCTTTCTCTTGAAAAACGATCCGGTGCTGGGGCGTATCGGCGGCCAGAGCAAGGGCTGGCAACTGGAGGAGGGTTCGGCGCAGAATTCGCATCGTCTCAACAGTATATTTTGTTTGGCCGGGTTCGGATTCCTAGCAGTTAGTTCGGAGCGCGGCCTCCGAAGCTGGGCGGAGCGCTGAAGCGCTTCAGTTCTTCGTCGGTCCAGGGCGTTTTGCGGAGTTTATTGACGCCGCGCGTTTCCTTGACGGCGGCGGGGGAGATCACCGTCGCCGAGTGGCCCCAGGAACGGCGGATATAGCTCAGCACGGCGGCGACTTGATCGTCGTTCAAGGCCGCGGCGAGGGGAGGCATTAGTCCGCTCGCGCCCTCCTTGCCGTGCAGTACGACGCGGAGTATCGCTTCCTGCAATGCCGGGACGAGTTTGGAGCCGACGAGATTCGTTGAGCCGCGGTCGCCAGAGCCGTCGGCTTTATGGCAACCGGCGCAGTAGTTGGCGTAAATAGGCCCGCCGTCGGCCACTCGTTTTTCTTCCGCGGCGGTGAGTGGCGGTCCGGTTCTTGGCGGCGCGGGTTTACCGGGCCATTGGACGCGGGCGACGATCTGCTTGGCGAGCGCGGCCATTTCGCCTTCGCCAGCGGCCAGAGCGGTGAGTGTTTTCGGCTCGGCGGCGACGTTGAAGCCCGGAGCGTTCGCACCGGGACGGCGCGTACTGTTTTGCCCTGGAGGCCGGCCGCCTCCACCGGAAGGGGCGGCGAGTCCGCTATCGGCGCCTTGCAGCAACGCCATGCGCTGCCACTGCACCTTAGTGTTGTCGCCGGCCGCGGCGAACACTTTAGCGGCCTCTGTTTCGTTGCGGCTTTTGACGACAGCGGCGGCGAGCATCGCCACGGCGCCGGAGACCTGTTTTTCCGAGGCTGAGGAGACTAGTATTTTGTCTAAAACCGCGCCTTCGATACCGGCGAGTCCGCTGACGGCGATATCGACGGAGATGGCGTCGTCGCCGTATTTCGCCAACGCTTCGGCCATCGCGGCGGCGCGCACTTCGCGAGGAAGTTCGCCGAGCGAAGCGGTGAGTTGACGGCGCACGATCCAGTTCGGGTCGCCCAACTGCTTCGTTACGGCGGCCTGCATTTTCCCTTCGCGTAGCCAGCGTTCGGATAAGCGAATGGCCGCGGCGCGGACGTCCGGCGATTTGTCGTTGAGGGCCTTGGTGACGGTTGGTTCATCGGTGGAGTCCAGTCCGTCGATGGTCCAAAGGGCGTGGAGGCGAGTGCGCCAGTCTTTGGCGGAGAGAGCGAGTTTTCGCAGAGCAGGCACAACGGACTTGTCCTGGCGCTGCACGAGGAGTTGCTGCGCGGTGTCGCGCCACCAGCCATTCGGATGTTCAAGCGTCTTCATCAGCACAGCTGGCGACGCCTTAGAAAGCGCCGGTTTCGGGCCGGGCTTCATCGACTCATGAACGAGGCGATAGATGCGGCCGTAGCCGACGGGCAATTCGAGTTTATTGATCTTGATGTAGGTTTTCAGGTAATCGGTCTGGCAGGCGATGTCCTGGACGACGCCGCGATACATATCGGCGATGTAGAGCGTGCCGTCGGCGGCGCCCATTAGATTGACGGGGCGGAAGCGCTCGTCGGTGGAGGCGATGATCTCGCCTTTGGCGTAGGCGTCACGGGCTTTGAGGAGACCGGTTCCGTCATCGTCAACGATGAGACGGTGAACGAGATTGGTGGGTGAATCGGCGACGAAGGCATTGCCATACAAGTCTTTAGGCAGGCGGTCGCCGCGGAAGATCCAGGGGTCAGCAGAGGACGCGTAGGTGCGGGCGGTACCGTCGGGCCGGAGCATCTCTTCGCGGTAGGCGCGCTGCAGGCCGGGAGTGGGGCGGACGGGCCAGATGGCTGTTTCGTGGCGCTCGATCAAGACTTCGTAGAGACCGCGCGTTCGCGAGAGATTGGGATTTCGCGCGTAATATTTCATTGCGACGGCGTCGACGAAGAGGGGCTGCTCATTCCAGTTACGGAAGATGCGGCCGCCGTCATCCTGCGAAACATTCCACTGACCGCGAACGAGGCCGGGCTCGATTTCAAATTTGTTGCCGGGCTTCCAGCGCAGGTTCCAAGCGTGTTCGGAAGTGTTGATGGTGTTGTCCATGGACCAATAGAGGCCGTTTGGCGTTGTGCTCAATGTTGGCTTCCTTGCGGCCGAAGTCGCTGCGGACGAGTTCTTTCCTGTCGGCTTTCAAGTCGCCGTCAGTATCTTGCACGAACCAGAGATTGGGCGACTCGCCGACGAGAACGCCGTTGGCCAGGACCTTGATGGCGCGGGGGAGGCTGAGCTTGTCCATGAAGACGGTGCGTTTGTCCATGCGACCGTCGCCATTGGTGTCTTCGAGTACGACAATGCTGCAGACAGGCTCAAAGGAGTCGCGCATTTCCATATCCATCGCGAAGGCGGGCATCTCGATGACCTAGAGGCGGCCGTCCGCATCCCGATCCATTACTATGGGGTCTTAAATCAGCGGTTCGCTGGCGATGACTTCGAGTTTGTAGCCGGGCGGCAGGAAGAAAGTCTTAAGCGCCTGATCGACGGGGAGGGCGGCGGTGGACTCGGGGAGTTTTTGAATGGGCGGAGGCCAGACGGGTTTCGACTGCCAGGCTAAAGCGCCGCTTGCGATGAGGAGTCCAGCGAGAAAAATCCGTTTCGGCACTTCGGACTTATATCAAAGTGAAGGGCCTGTTGGTGAGATCAATTCGCGGCGGGGGCGGTTCCGATGGCTTCATTCAGCGAGCCTTGGCGGTAGCCCTGCAGGTCGAGGGTCACGTAGTGGAAGCCAAGCGGTTTGAAGATTTCGACGAATTTGGCGGCCATTTCCGGTTGGAGCGCCTTAGGGAGTTCTTCGACAGCCACTTCAATGCGGACCAGATCGCCATGGAAGCGAGTGCGGAATTGGCGGAATCCGAGTGCCTTCAACGCTTCTTCACCATCCTCGACTGTCTTGATTCGTTCCTTGGTGACTTCGGTGCCATAGGGGATGCGGGAACTGAGACAGGCGGCGGCGGGACGGTCCCAGGTGGGAAGGCCAGCGAGGCGACTGAGTTCGCGAATTTCGGCTTTGCGGAGCCCGGCTTCGACGAGCGGAGCTTTGACGTTGTGAGCTTGGGCGGCGCCCTGGCCGGGACGCCAGTCGCCGAGGTCGTCGACATTGACCCCGTAGATTACGTTGGCGACGCCGCGTTCTTCGCAGACTTTATCGAGGCGGCTAAACAGCTCGTCCTTGCAGTGGAAGCACCGGTTCTTGTCGTTCTTGATGTAGTCCGGGTTTTCGAATTCAAAGGTTTCGATGTATTCGTGGCGGATGGAAAACCTGGCGGCGAATTCCTCGGCATCGCGTTTGTGGGAAGCGGGGATGGAGGCGGAATCGGCAGTAATGGCGACGGCTTTGTCACCGAGAGCCTGGACGGCGGCCCAGGCGAGATAAGCAGAGTCGGTCCCTCCGGAGTAGGCAATAATGACTTCGCCCATATCTTTGAGAATCGCGAAAAGGGCTGCTTCTTTGCGGTGGAGTTCAAGCTCGTTGTTTTGGGGGACGAGTTGGACGAGCGTGGCCATACTTCTGATTATACGGGGAGCTTGTAGATGCTGGAGCGGAGGATTTCCATGAAGCTATTTGTGGTGGCTGGGCGGGCGAAGGAAGCCCCCTGCCGACTACGACGCGGGCGTAACCGGCGAGGTCACCGGCGGCGGAGTAGACGGCGAAGTTGAGCGAGTTCGCGACGGCTTTGGCGAGCGTTTCGTGGAGTGGGGCCCGGCAAGCGTACAGCCGCAGAAGGGCGGAATGCAACGATTGCAGGTCCAGTTTCAAGGGGTCTGTTGAGATTTCGTAACCTTCCAATGTCAATAAGATTAGCGCGATGTAAACAAACGCCAAGCGGCGTACACCTTAGACGGCTTACACTAGTCGAAGAGAAATATGTATAGCTTCCGCCGAGGGTTCTCCTCGCTCCCTTTCCATGTTGCACTGGTTGCCGGACTTTACGGGCAAGCCGCGCCACAGACGCCGCCTGCCGCTACGGCCCCTCCCGCGGCGAAACCATCGCAGACGGGATCAACCTCGGTATCGACCGATTTGAAGAAACGCTCCTATGTGAAGCCGATTTCCGCCGGGCTTACATTGTCAGTGCTGGGCCAGGTTCCGATGTTGAATGGCGGGTACTCGGAACAGAAGACGAATTTTATTCTCAATTCGACGACCGGGGCGGGGGGATACCGGATCGGGTGGGGCGGCAATGTGCAGGTCCGGCTGCCGAACAAGTTTGCGGTCACAGGCAGCTTGTTGGTACACAAGTCGGGACACGGATCGACAATCGACACCTACGAGGGGATCGACAACCCGAACACGCCGCTGGACGATCGGGCACACAAGACGATTGACGAATCGTCGATCGTGAACTATTGGGACTACACCTTGATGCTTCGCCGTTATACGAAAGATCACCAGGCTCCGGGGCACCGGGCTTTTTTCGGCGGTGGGATCAACTTCCGCGACATCAGGAAAATCCGCTCAGAGCGTGAAACGACGCTGGGCGCGACAACGACTCCGGATACGAAGCCGATCATCCCGACGCGGGATATCGGAAAAGGAATTACCGGCGCGGTGGGCGCGCAGTTTGTGGATGACTTCGGCGTGAAACTGGTTCCTGAGTTCCGGTATACGCGTTGGATGCAGCCGAATTTCAATTCGCAGTCGACCTTGTCCCGGAAGAATCAGTTCGAAGCGATTGTCTCGATTACTTTTTAGCGTTTCGTAAACTTTACAATTGCGAGTCCCGCGGCCCGCGTCCCATCAATGGGACGCGGGTTTCGCATTTGGAGAGAAGAATATGAAGCGAGCGGTGCTGGCCGGGTTGATCTGTTTGGGATTGAGTGCGCAGGAAGAGGTAGTCTTCCGCAGCGACACGGCGCTGGTGCGCGTGGACGTGCAGGTTTTGGATGGGAATAATCGGGCGATACAGGGACTGGAAGCGGAGGCGTTCGTACTGCGGGAGCAGGGCCGTGTGAGGGCGATTAAGAACTTTGTGCGGGAGGACATGCCGATTGATTTGTTGTTTTTGATCGACGTCAGCGGGAGCATGAGGCCGCACGTGGAAAGAATGGCGGAGGCGGCAAGGCGGTCGCTACCGTCGCTGCGGAAGGAGGACCGCGTGGCGGTAATGGTGTTCGACCGGCAAAGCCGATTGCGAATGCCGTTTCGGCCGGGACCGAACGAGGCGCAGCGGGAGTTCGATAATCTGTTGCGGAGCGAGACATTCAATGGCGGGACCGACATCACGCGGGCGCTTTTCGATGGCGCGCAGTTTATGAAGAAGCAGGGGCGGAAGGATGCGCGGCGGGCGATTGTCTTGCTGACGGATGACGAGACGGAGTTTGAGGCGGATGAGGACCGCGTGGTGCGGGCGTTGCAGGGCGCCGATACGGTGATGAGTGTGTTGTTGGTCCCGAACGTTATTCGGCGGGGAATGCCGCGGACGGGCGGAGGAGGAGGCGGCGGCCGTTGGGGCGGGGTGGTGATACACGGCCCGAATATTCCCGGGATGCCGGGCGGAGGGCGGCGGGGCCCGGTTGGCGGAGGCGGTTCCAGGACGAGTTCGGCCGGGAGCGCGGAGATTGCCAGGGAATCGGGCGGAGATTCCATGCAGGCGGATGCGGCCTCGGCGCTGGAGACGACGTTGAACCGTTTGCGGCAGCGGTATGGGCTCTATTTCAATCTGCCGGCCGGTGTCAATGCCGGGGAGCAACGGACGGTTTCCGTGTCGTTGGAGCCGAGAGTGCAGTCGCAGTATCCGGACGCGACGCTGCGGCACCGGCGGACTTATATTGCGGCGATCTCATCGGGCGGCGGCGCGCCGGAGGAGGAGATCCTGGAGACGGCTCCGATGCGCAAGGCCGATCCGGTGATTACACGACGACGGACGATAGACGGGAGTTCGTCGAAAGGCCCATCGATTGTTGTGCACTAGCCGCGATTTGATACTGTAATCTGCATGCGTACATTCGTTGTGACACTGACACTGCTGGCGGCATCGCTGACTGGCTTCTCGCAATTGGCGACCAAGAAATCGTTGACGCTGGAGGCGGCCAAGAAAATCGCCGCGGCGGCGGAAGTAGAGGCGCGGAAGAATAACTGGAACGTCGTTATCTGCGTGGTGGACGATGGGGCGAATCTTCTCTATCTGCAACGGATGGACGGGACACAGATTGGCTCCGTGGATATTGCGCAAATGAAGGCGCGGACGGCGGTGAAGATGAAGCGGCCATCGAAGGTGCTGGAAGATGCGGTCGCGGGCGGACGGAACGCGATCCTGAAGCTGCCGGACGTGCTGCCGGTGGAGGGTGGCGTGCCGTTGATGGTTAATGGCGAGTTTATTGGCGCGGTGGGCGTGAGCGGCGTAACCTCGGCCCAGGACGGCCAGATTGCGGGTGCCGGAGCGGCGGTGTTGGCGTCAATGAAGTAGGGCTTGGACCACGTTGCCATGCACGTCGGTTAAGCGCATGTCACGGCCGCTGTAGCGGTAGGTGAGGCGTTTGTGATCGATGCCGAGGAGATGCAGCATGGTGGCGTGGAGGTCGTGGACGTGAACTTTGTTTTCGACCGCGAAGTAGCCGAAGTCGTCGGTGGCGCCGTGGACCACACCCGGTTTGGCGCCGCCGCCGGCCATCCACATCGTGAAGCCGAAGGGGTTGTGGTCACGGCCGACATTTACGGTGGGCGCGTTTTCGTTGAACTGGGCGCAGGGGGTACGTCCGAATTCCCCGCCCCAGACAACCAGCGTTTCATTCAGCAGGCCGCGCGCTTTGAGGTCTTTGAGCAGGCCGGCAATGGGCTTGTCGGTACTCTGAGCGTTGATCCGGTGGCCTTTTTCGAGCCCTGCGTGCGGATCCCAGCGATCGAGACCAGGACGGGCGGGGGTTAGCAGTTCTATGAATCGAACACCGCGTTCGACGAGACGCCGGGCCATCAGGCATTCACGGCCGAAGTCTTCGGTGAGCTTGTCGTTGAGACCGTAGAGTTCTTTGGTGGCGTCGGATTCCTTGGAGATGTCCAGCAGGCCGGGTACGGCGGACTGCATACGGAAAGCGAGTTCGTAGTTCTGAATAGTCGCCTCGATTTCGCTGACCTGGCCGAAGCGTTCGACGACGCCTTTGTTGAGTTTTGACAGCAGCCCGAGTTTGTCGCGCTGCGAGGCGGCGTGATCGGGAGGGGGTTGGAGATCGGCGACGGGATATTCGCCGCGGCGGAAGAGCGTGCCCTGATAGCTGGCGGGGAGGAATCCGCTGGCGAAGCAATCGAGACCGCCGGGAGGAATGAGACCGCTTTCGAGCACGATGAAGCCGGGGAGATTATCACTAACGCTGCCGAGACCGTAGTTGACCCAGGCGCCCATGCTGGGGCGTCCCTGGAAGCCGGAACCGGAATGCATGAAGTAGTTGGCGGCGGTGTGTTCGGAGTGGTCGGCGACCATGGAGCGGATAATGCAGAGATCGTCAACGCACGAGGCGACGTGAGGGAAAAGTTCGCTGACGTTGGCGCCGGATTGGCCGTACTGTTTAAAACTGAATGGAGAGCCGAAGATTTGGTCGCTGATGTTGAAAACCGTGGTTGGCGGCTGGAAGGGGAGTTTCTTGCCATGATCCTGGCGAAGGCGGGGCTTAGGATCGAAAGTATCCATCTGGGAGGGCCCGCCGTCCATGAAGAGGAAGATCACGGACTTGGCTTTGGCGGCGTGATGCATGCCGTTCTTGACGGCGCCTTGTGCGAGCATTTGCATGAGCGCGACAGCGCCGAAGCCGTTGGCGGAACGGCAGAGAAATTCGCGACGGCTATTCGACATATAGGAACTCCGCGGAATTGAAGAGGACGTGGGCCAGATCGGCGAGGGGCCGCTTTTCGAGGAACTGGAGCGACTCATCGGTTTCCCATTTTTCGGGTACGCGACCGAATGCCTGGCGGAAGAGTAGATTCACGCGGGCCTTACTTTCCGGACCGGCTGCGGCGGAGACACGCTCAGCCCATTTCGCCGATTGCTCGAGAACGAACTCGTTGTTCATCAAGATGAGCGCCTGGGAGGGCACCGTGGAGGTACCGCGAGAACCGATGGTGGAGATGGGGAGCGGATAGTCAAACGCCAGGAACATGGGGGTGAGAAAATTGCGGCGGACTTGCGTGTAAATACTTCGGCGACCGGCGCCATTCAACGGGCCGGACTTGGGCTTGCCCCGGCCGTCCTGATACTTGCTGATGTAGGGGACGATGCTGGGGCCGTAGAGCTGGGGATTAAGAGCGCCGGAAACGGTGAGCATCGCGTCGCGGACGGCTTCGGCCTCCAGGCGCTTGACGGGAAAATGGTGGAGCAGATCGTTGCGGGGGTCGGCCGCGGCGGCAGCGTCGTTGACGCGACTGCTCATGCGATACGCCGCGGAGAGGAGGATTTCTTTGTGGAGTTTCTTGGTACTCCAGCCGCTCTCAATAAATTTCGCGGCGAGGTAGTCGAGGAGTTCGCGATGAGTGGGGCGCTCGCCCATTAAGCCGAAGTTGTCCGTGGAGCGGACGAGTCCCTGGCCGAAGTGGTGTTTCCAGACACGGTTTACGTAGACGCGGGCGAGGAGCGTGGCGGCGTCACTGGTCAGCCATTCCGCATATTGGCGCCGGCCGGATCCTTCGACCGTGGGTAGAGCGGGCGTGCGCGACAAAACGTTGAGGAAATGGCGAGGAACGGTATCACCGAGATTCTGATGACTGCCGCGAATGTGCAGGCGAATGTCGCTGGCGGTCTCGTCCCACGCAACCATGCCAAAGTTGGATACGGGGAGTTTCGATTGAAGTGGAGCGGGTTCACGCCAGTCGGGGCCTTCGGTGATTTCGAGTGACGGCGGTTTGGACTCGTCAGAGAATACGATGGCATCCACGGCGACGTTGCCGGTACGCGACCGGTCGACGATTTCGAAGTAGCAGATGCGTTGGAAAGGCAGCGTCATGCGGAAGCTGACCCATTCGAATGCGCCGTTGCCGGAGCCGAGGAAGTGCTGGCTTTTGTAGTCATCGGCGACGAGGGTTACCCTCACGGGCTCACGCTCGGCGATGCCTTTGTCTCCTTTGGAACCAGCGAGCCGGATGTGAACCCAGCGCTTGGGCATGCGGAATTTCTTGCTAGTCAGGGAGCCGACGAGTTCGTTGACGCCGCGACCGGCGGAATCGGCGACGCCATCGTGCAGACCATTGGCGAAGGCCTCGCCGGTGGGGTACCAATCGCGCCACTTTGTGTCGTTGAAGTCTTCCCAGATTTGATCGCCCGGACGGAGTAGGATTTTGGTTTTGCCGGGATTTCGGATGACTGGAGCGGCATTGCGATGCACTTCATGAATTTCAGCGGCGCGTTGCGGCGAATCGATGACAGCTTCGCGCATGGCGGTGGAGTGCATGATGCCGGCCATGCCGTAGTAGTCGGCGGTAGGGATGGGATCGAACTTGTGATCGTGGCAGCGGGCGCAGGCGACAGTGAGACCGAGAAAGGTCTTGCCGATGACGTCGAGTTGATTGTCAACGGCGTCGGCTTTGGATTTGATGGAATCGGTGGCGCTATTGAGGACTTCGCCGAACCAGAGGAAGTTGGTGCCGAGGGGAGATTCGAGAATGGCGCCGTCCTTGGAAAGGCGGGGATTGGGAATCAGATCGCCGGCGAGGTGCTCGCGTACGAAGGCGTTGAAGGGGACGTCTTCGTTCATGGCGCGGATGACATAGTCGCGGTACTGCCAGGCGTCCAGTTTGTCGTTATCGAACTCGTGGCCGTTGGTTTCGGCGTAGCGAACGAGGTCGAGCCAATGGCGGCCCCAGCGTTCGCCGTAGTGAGGGGAGGCGAGGAGCCGATCAATGACGCGAGCGGAAGCGTTTGCCGAGCGGTCCGCCTCGAAAGCGTCGACTTCGGCGGGTGCGGGCGGGAGACCGGTGAGATCGAATGTGAGGCGGCGAAGCCAGGCGCGGCGGGTGGCTTCCGGGGCAGGAGCGATGTTTTTTTGTTGGAGTTTGGCGCGCAGAAATTGATCGATGGTGGCGTTGAGGGCTGGTGCGGTCAGGGGTTGAAACGCCCAGAATTTGCGACCCTGTTCGAGATCGATGCCGGCGGGCGATTTTCTGGCGATAGCGGTCTCGGGACGGGGATCCGGGGCGCCCATTCCGATCCAGGTTCTGAAATCGGCGATCACGGAGTCGGGCAGTTTGCCGGATGGGGGCATGCGGAGTTGGAAATCGGTGTAGGAAACGGCCTTTAGAAGGCGGCTTTCGCCGGGTTTTCCGGGGATGATAACCGGGCCGGAGTCACCGCCTTTGCGAAGGGCGGAGCGGGAATCGAGTTGTAAATTAGCCTTGGGTTCGCGGAGCTTCGCGCTGTGGCAGCCGTAACACTTTTCGACGAGGACCGGGCGGATGCGGGTTTCGAAGAACTCGTCTTCTTCCGCGGCGAAGATGGCGGCCGCAACCAGCAGCAGGGCAGACAGGCATTTCATGCGGTTGGCCCTATTATAGTCTTTGTAGTTCTTCTCGCCGTTAGATGCGGGAGAAGATCGCAGCCAGGAACAAATGCAAAACATTGGCCGGTATCAATTGCGCGCGGAACTGGGACGTGGAGGGATGGGCGTTGTGTATCGCGCTTATGACCCGGAATTGGACCGCGAGGTCGCGCTGAAAAGCGTGAAGTTGGAGGGCATTACGCCCGAACAGCGGTTGCAAAATGAGCAGTATTTGGCGCGTGAGGCGCGGGCGGCAGCTCGACTGCAGCATCCGCATGCCGTGGCGGTGCATGATTTCTTTAGCGGAGGAGATCAGGCCTTCATTGTGATGGAGTTCGTGCGGGGCGCGAACCTGGACGCCCTGCTGGCGACGGGCGACACAAGTAATTACGCCCAGACGCTGCGAATTCTGGGCGAGGCGGCGTCCGCGCTGGACGCGGCGCATATGGCGGGAATCGTGCACCGGGACATTAAACCGGGCAATATTCTTTTAGATGAAATGGGGCGGGTGAAGATCGCCGATTTCGGGATTGCGCGATTGACCGGAGGTGGCGCGACGCAGACGGCTCCGTCTATTGGCAGTACGGCGGGAACGTTGAGCTACATGTCACCGGAGCAGGTGCGCGGAGATAAGCTGGATGGACGGTCAGACCAGTTTGCTCTCGCGGTGGTAGCGTACCAACTATTCACGGGGCAATTGCCGTTCCAGGCGGATACGTGGATCGCACAATCCTACAAGATCCTGAATGAGCCGCATATTCCAGTGCGGTCTATCAATCCGAACATACCGCCGACGGTGGAGGCCGCGCTGGCGACAGCGTTGCATAAGAATCCGCTTCAGCGATTTCCGACTTGCACCGCGTTCGTAGATGCGTTGACGACGGCGCTACCGGTGAAAGTGAGCGAGTCGTCCTCAAAATCCCGTATTTTGCTTATTCCTCTATTTCTGATCGCGTCGGCACTCGTCGTATTCATGGTGATCCGTGCTTTGCGCACTGTCCAAAACCCGCCCCCCGGCGAGGCGGTTCCAGTGGCACAAACGCCGGCGGTCGCAACACCGCCAGCGCCGCCTCCGGTTGTAGCGCCGCCTGTCGTTTCACCGCCGGCCGAGGAGTCGCTAGCGTTGATCCTGGACGGGATACCGATGGACTTTGCGAAGATTCCGTTTGGGCGATTCGTAATGGGATGCGATTCGTGTGAAGACGCGTTTAAACCGGAACACATGGTGGAGATTTCCCGCGCGTTTCAGTTGGGACGGACGGAGGTGACGGAGAAGCACTGGAACGCGGTGATGACAGGAAAGGCTTCCGGAACGAATAAGCCGATCGTGAATATAAGTTGGTTGGAGACGCAGCAGTTCCTGGCAAAGCTCAACGCGCGAAACGATGGTTTCCGATACCGGTTGCCGACAGAGGCGGAGTGGGAATACGCTGCGAGGGCTAGTGACTCGGGTTGGATTGCAAAAAATCTCGCGGACGTAGCCTGGACATCGTCGACCAGCCGGGGTCAATTGCAGGAAGTTGCTTCGGCGAAGATGGGAAACATCTGGGGCCTCTACGACATGTTGGGGAATGCGAGCGAATGGACCAACGACTGGTTGGACGTCGATTATTACAAGCACAGCCCGGCCAAGGATCCGAAAGGGCCTGCTTCCGGCACAATGCGTATGTTTCGGGGAGGGCATGCCGGGACCGGCGATTCCAGCGGAGCCTATTCATTTCGCGCCGCCGATGCGCCTGGCGCGAAGGGCGAATACCTGGGATTCCGCGTGGTGCGTGAAAGGAATTAGAAGTGTCTCGCGGTTGGGAAGTGAAATCGGTACAGGGGATGATGGACGATCATGACAATCGTTCCATGCATCGTGAGCCGGAACGAACTCCTGAGCAGATTGCGGTTGAGAAGAAACGGTACGGGTTGGAATTGTCACGCAAAGGCGTGCTGAACGATTTAGCGAAAGCGACGAATCCGCGGCATCGGGCGCAGTTGGAAGCGGCGCTGCGGCACTTGGATGGGCGGCTAGAGGCCGCTGACGCGGAAGGAAAGGCGGGCCTTTGTGAAGGCAATTCTGAAAACAAGGAAACTGATCAGGGGAACGAGTAGTCCTTCGTTCCAGCCCAGATGTGCGGTGTCCATAGGATTAGCACTGATGTTTCAGCACCCATTGTACCCGCCCCGCAGAGAATGGTGAGTCGGGCGGGGCTCGAACCCGCGACCACCGCATTAAAAGTGCGATGCTCTACCAACTGAGCTACCGACTCATCCGTCAGCGGCGTCCGCCACGCCGTCGACTGCCTACTCCAGACAGGATACCACGAAACGCCAGTAAAACCGCATTTCGATAGGATGGATACGCCTGAGCTATACTCAACTGTTTTGAGGAGAAACCATTGCGCGTAGGAATGATCGGCACGGGCGCTATTTCGAATATGCATGCCCGAGCTCTTAAAAACATCGGATACGAACTGACGGTCTGCACGGACGTCAACGAAGAGTATGGACGAAAATTTGCCGAAGCGAATGGGTGCGAATTCTTGCGTTCCTACGAAGAAGTCTGCAGACATCCTAACGTCGATTACGTCGACGTCTGCACGTTCCCCGACTTTCGGCTACAGCCGCTGGAGATTTGCGCGCAATCCAAAAAGCACATCCAAGTGCAGAAGCCGATCGCAACCAGCGTGGAGACCGCGCGGGCGATGGTAGATACGGCGAAACGGGCCGGCATCGTATTTGGCGTCGTCAGCCAACACCGTTTTGACGAATCGACAAAGTTTCTGAAGAAAGCGATTGCGGCTGGGCGATTGGGCAAAATTCTGCAGGCCGACGCGTATGTGAAATGGTACCGGAGCGCGCAATACTATTCGCGTCCGATTAAGGGCAGTTGGGCCACCGAAGGGGGCGGCGCGCTGATTAATCAAGCGGTGCATCAAGTGGATATTCTGCTGTACCTGATTGGACGCGTAACGGAAGTGAACGGATGTTGGCAGTTGGGCGCGATGCACAAGATTGAGTCCGAGGACGTCGTGAATGCCATGCTGCGGTATGACAATGGCGCGACCGGCGTGATTCAGGCTTCGACCGCGTTTTGGCCGGGATATTCCGAGCGCATCGAAATACATGGCACGAAGGGCACGGCGGTGGTGACGGGCGATAAGTTGACAGCATGGGACGTACAGGATGACGAAGGCGAACCGGCGCCGGTGGAGAAGGAAGTGATGTCTGGTGCGTCCGATCCTATGGCAATTCCGTTGACGCCGTTTGAACGCCAGTTTCTGGACTTTGGCGAAGCTTGCAAGAACGGCACGGCGCCGACGGTTTCGGGTGAGTCCGGTCTGCATGCGTTGGAAGTCGTCTGCGGCGTGTATCAATCGTGCCGCGAAGAGCGACGGGTTGCGATCGGATAAGGCGTGTTACATCAGGTAAGAGTTCCGGCGTCGAGCGCCAATCTGGGACCCGGCTTCGACGCGCTGGGGATGGCGCTCGGCATCCATCTCACTTGCCGTTTCCGGATGTCCGAGCGGTTGGAAATTCATGGCTTCGGACGGGACGCATCGCTCATCGCGCCCGGCGAGAATAATCTAATCTGGCAAACTGCCTTAAATGTCGCGAAGGCGACCGGGCGAGATTTGCCGCCTATTTATCTCGAAGTTCACAACGAAATTCCGATCGGAAAAGGTCTGGGGTCGAGTGCCGCCGCATTGACGGCCGGTGTGATCATTGCCGATGTTTTACTGGAGCTGGGGTGGTCTGCCCACCGCATATTGGATGAAGCAGCGCGCATTGAGGGGCACCCGGATAACGTGGCGGCATGCGTTCTCGGGTCGATTGTCGCGAGCGCCATCGATGGGAATGGCGTCGCCCGCGCAGTGCGGCTCGCATGGCCGGAGAAGTTTGGAGTGGCGGTCGTCGTGCCGGACTTTGTACTGCTGACACATGAGGCGCGGACGGTGCTTCCGACTTCGTATTCGAAGGCCGATGCCGTTTTCAATGTTCAGCGGAGCGCACTGCTAATAGCGGCATTGGCCACAGGAACGGTCTCCGCTTTCCCGACGGCGTTGGAGGACCGCTTTCATCAGCCGTACCGGGCCCGCCTGGTTCCCGGGCTGGACGAGATCCTGAAGTTGCGCGCCCCGGGATTGTTGGGATGTGCGCTGTCAGGCGCGGGACCGTCTGTTTTGGTTCTTTACGAAAAAGGGTCGGAAAGTGTTGCCGATCTCGTGTCCCAAATATTCCATCACCATGGGCACACGTCGGAAATCCTGCACGCGCAGATCTGGGCGGCAGGCTACGAAGTCACAACCATCGAGTAAATCCAATGGACAATATTCGCAATTTTTTAAAGAGCGTTGGCTTGCCCGGTGAGGATGCGCCGGTCTGCGCGACATCCCCGTTGCGCTTCCCCGATGGGGGCCAATATCGCATTGAGATTCCGTCGACCGAGGGTCCGCGATCATTGACGGCGGTGCTGGACGAGGCCGAGGCCCGGCAGGTCCCGGTGCATCGAATCAGCCAGGGCAGCGGAATTATGCTGTTGACTGATGAAGAGATTCGCGAGATGTCCGCGATTGGCGTGAAGCACGGCATTGAAGTGAATCTGTTCCTGGGGCCTCGCGCGAGCTTTGATATTGGGGCACAGGCGGTTTCCGCCGCAGGCAAATCGCTCGCGCTTTCGCAGCGCGGTTCGAATCAATTGGCGCAAGGGTTGGCCGATGTTGAGCGGGCCGTAGAGTTGGGAATTCGTAGCGTGTTGGTGAGCGATTTGGGATCTTTGGAAATGGTGGCGGACATGCGCGCGAAAGGACTATTTCCTCGGGATCTAATTATCAAGACATCGGTGATGATGGCGCCGGCAAACCCGGCGAGCGCACGAATTCTGGAACGGTTAGGCGCGGATACGATCAACATTCCGTCCGATCTGACGCTGCCGCAAATCGCGTCGATTCGCGCAGCGATCACGAAGCCGATTGATTTCTATGTGGAAGCGCCGGACAATATTGGCGGCTTCCTTCGCTACTACGAGATTCCGGAACTGATCCGGATCGCATCGCCAATTTATTTGAAGTTCGGCCTTCGTAATTCGCCGGATGTTTACCCGAGCGGTTCACATCTGGAGAACACCGTGATTGCGCTGAGCAAGGAGCGCGTGCGGCGGGCGCAGATTGCTTGCGAGCATATTGCGCGGTATTGTCCGGAAGCGATCATGTCGCCTTTGGGCGCCGAAGACCTCGGGATCCCGATTCCGCCCGACCATTGAGCCACCACCAGACGGCGGCGGCGAGCAGCCCGAAGAGGGTGAGCAGCGCTCCAATCCGGACCGATGTCGGAGCATAGCGAAACTCCACGATGTGTCGGCCGGCGGGAACGTTTACGGCCAGCAATTTACCGTATGCTTCGACGATTGGCGCCGGGTTCCCATCGATAACGGCCGTCCATCCGGGCAGTACGGCGGAGGAGTAGACGAGAATGCCAGCGCATGCCATCGAGGCTTCGACGCGGGCGTATTCGTGTTGCATATCGGTTAGTTGGACCTTGTCGGTCTCGGGGCAGGCGGCGGGTTGTGATGCTCCTTGCAGCGCGAATAGCGGCTCCCGCACGGCGGGCCAGCCGCGCAGATAGCGTTCAGACAACTGGCCCTCCGTGATTTGTTCGAAACCGTGCGCCGTCCATGTCCAGGGTGCGTACACCGGCGATTCCCAGACGTGAACGCCGCTCTTGCCGGTGAATCGCTTTACCTGATCCGGCAGTTTTGGGTTGGCGCCGACGTGGTAACGCACACTGAGTAGCGGCTGCAGTTCCGGCCGCCACTGATCGCGGAACATGTTGACGCTCATGGCGACACAACCATTCGCTTGTTCAAGGCCGTACCAGGCCCCGAAGCACTGGAGGGCCACTCCGTCATCAACGGTGATCCGGAACGGCGTCTGGCGGCGCTGGGCGCTGATGTAGACGGCAATGTCGTCGTAACGCGAGAGCGCTTCCAAGTTCACGAAGCCCATTTCGCGGTCGGGGTAGCCTTTGGTGCTGTTCGCGCCGACTTCCGCCAGGGCTAAGGCAGATGCGAGAACGGCCGCAGTACGCGGTTTCGACGGAACCAATAGGACGAGGCCGAGTGTGCCGGCGAAGAACGCGAATTGCGCGGCGCCTTGCTGGAGAACAGCCTTGGCGGGATCGATGGCGTAGAGGACAACGAGCAGGGCCATCGCGGCGGCGCCGATGCGGAGGATCCCGGCGCCCCACCGTCGATCGACGCGGCCCTGGCGTAGTGCTTCTAGCCCCATTCCCGCCAGAACGAGAATCGAGAAATGAACGCAAAGCACGATCATTGATGGATTTCGCAGTTTGTCGAACAGTGGGAAGCGCGCGTAGAACAGTCCGTGCAGCAGGGAGTTCTCGCCAACCGCCAAAAGGAGGGAATAAACAGCGAGGAATAGGAACAACCGGGCGTAGAGCGTGAGGCGGAACGCATGGAAACCGATCGCGCCAAGCGCAACCAGCACAACGCCCAGGAATGGGTTGAGCGCGGCCTCCCGATGGAAGCCGTTGACGACGAGTCCGGGAAGCGAGGCCAGATCAAGCGAAAAGTGCCGGTGAACAAGATAGGGTATTTGCTGGTCAAAGGTAACCGGCTCTTTGGAGTTGACGAAGCGGTAGGCGACGCGCCAGTATTCCGAGGCGGGTAGCGATTGCGCGGCGCTTAACAAGAAGAAGAAAAGGCCGAATGCGGCCAGGCCGCCGGAGTAGTGGAGAAGCCGGCGCCGTGTGAGCCGGCGTTCGAATAGCATGTAAACGGTGACGCCGGCCACCACCGCGAGAATCATGATTGGCGAACTGTGATGTCCGGAAAGGACAGAAATCCCGCCGGCCGCTCCGCTGAGCGCGGCGAATACAAACCGGCCAGGCGCGCTCATAAATCTTAACCAGAACAGGACTGCGACCGGCAGCCAGACGGCGCCGTTAAGGACCTGTGGCCACTCGATCGTGGCCATGTAACCGCCGGCGCCGAACGCCACGGCGGTGATCGCGGCGACTGGCGGAACGATTCGAATCGTGCGGAGTAGCGCGAACATCGCCCAGGCGCCAAGGATATGGATGAAGACGAAGTATCCGTTGAGGATGGGAATTTGCAGCCGGCCGTGCGTGAGCGGTAACGAAAAGAGCAGCCAGTTAAGAGGATAAGCGACGCCCGGTTGCGATTGCCCAATCAGCGATTGACCGGCCCAGTGATACGGATCGAGTAGCGGGAAATGCCCGCGGTGCCATTCGCGAGCCTGCATTTGCAGCCATGGCAGAACCTGTTGTGCGTTGTCGACTCCGTTCAGCCAAGTGAACTGGCCGGAAAGCGTAATCTTCCAAAAGATGAGTATGACGCCGAATGCGATCAGCAGGGGATAAACAAGTTGCTGCAATTCAGGGCTCTTTGTATTCGAGGTGCTGCCGGGTCCTTACATTATCGAATACTTGTTTCTTTCCGCTGGGCCACTCGATTTCAACCTTTGCCACTGTGGCCTGCTGAGCGAGCCCGAAAACCAGCGCCAAGTCGCTTTGGCTGCAGTAGCTGGAACCGCTGTGCACCGTCTGCCATTGGAGCCCGGAGGCGGATGTGACGCGGACAATGGCGCCTAGAGCGGAGGCCTTGCCGCTAAGGCGGATGGAAAGATAGTTATTCCTGTTGCCGCCGTCATTGCGGTAAAGAATCGCTGGGCCGTGGTTGTTGTTGATGAGAAGATCCAGATCGCCATCGCGATCAAAATCGGCGTATGCCGCTCCGCGCGCAACAAGCGGCTGAGTGAATACCGCTCCAACCGACTTACTGACGTCGGAAAATTTGCTCTGGCCTTCGTTGCGAAACAATAACGGCGGCTGCCGGAATTGAACCCTCGGTTGAACGCGGCCGATGTCTTCCTCGATATGGCCGTTGGCGGCGAAGATGTCCGGGCGGCCGTCGAGATCATAGTCAAAGAAAAACACGCCGAAGGCGAGCGACAGCAGGCTGGCTCGGCCGATGGCGCTTCTGGGAGCTTCGTCCACAAAGAGTCCGTTGCCTTCGTTGTGATAGAGGCCGAGCATTTGATTGGAGAAGTTGCCGACGAGGAGATGCTGGCGGCCGGATCCGTCGTAGTCGATGGCATCTACGCCCATGGCGCCGCGAGCAACACCGTCCTCGCTGAACGCCACTCCGGCCTGTGTCGCGACGTCGGAGAAGGTGCCGTTTCCATTGTTCCGATAGAGCCTGTTTGGCTGTGTGTCGTTCGCAACGAAGAGATCGGCCCGGCCGTCGCCGTTATAGTCGAAGACAGCGATGCCCAGGGATTTCGTTGTCGGATCCGACAGTCCGGCCTTCGCGGTCACATCTTCAAACTTGCCATTACCGATATTGCGATAGAGCTTGTTGGCCAGCCCCTTATAGCTTTCGGGCGTGCAGTAGGACTTGGCGGAACCGTCCAGGGAGCAATGAATATCGCCCTTGGCGGTCCACTGGACGTAGTTGGCCACGAAGAGATCGGCCCGCCCGTCTTTGTCGTAATCGAGGAAGGCAGCGCTGGAAGGAAAGCCCTGGTTGGAGATTCCGCTGGCCGCCGTAACGTCGCGAAACCTGAAGTTGCCTTCGTTGTGGAACAGGCGGTCGCCTTCGAGCGCAGTTATGTAGAGATCGGCTTTGCCATCGTTGTCGTAATCGGCGAACGCCACTCCCATTCCATAGAGTTCGATATCGAGACCACTGCCGGCGGTGACGTTTGTAAAGGTGCCGTTCTTGTTGTTGCGGTAGAAAGCCTGGGTCGAGCGGCGGCCGCGAGGCGCCCAGTCTCTGCTGTTTACAAGGACGATATCGGGCCAGCCGTCGCCATCGGCGTCAATAAAAGCACATCCGCTGCCCATCGTTTCGGGGAGCCATCGCTTCCCTGCCCGGCCGGAGTTGTGCGTGAACGAAATTCCGGCGGACTTGGTCACATCGGCGAACTGCACACCTTGCGGGAAGGCGGTGACAGCGGCTAAGAGGAGCAGAGCAGGCTTCACTTGGGCGACTCGTGATCGTGAATCATTTGGCGTTCGTTGTTGTCTTCGTGGCTAATCAAGCGCCGCGCTTGCGTGAGCGACTGCGCGGACTCATCGGCCTTAAATCGTTGAAACAGTTTCTCTTCACGATCGGCGTTAGTGGAATCACCCAAACCTCGATACGCCAGCATGAGCGTGTAGTGGGCCTGTACATCCTCCGGGTCGATCGCAAGGACGCGCCAGCCGGCATCGACCGCGGCTTTGTATTCGCGGCGCAGGAATTGAATGCGCGCGATTTGGTTCTGGGCAACGCGATCGCGCGGGTATTGCTCAACCACCGTCGTCAGACTGGCGAGCGCCGCGGTGTAATCGCCATCGGCCTTTTGAACCAACGCGTGGAAAAAGTGGGCGCGAGCCAGTTTGGGCTGCATATCGAGCGCCTTTTTCAAGTAGGATTTGGCGGCTTCGGTTTCGCCTTCCTGAATAAGCGCGCGGGCGACGTTTACATAGCCATCGACGTATTCGGGTTCAGCGGCTATCACCTTCTTAAAGGCGAATTCGGCGCCCTTGATATCGCCCTGAAGGAGCATCCCTATGCCCCAATCGTTCCAACGTTCGCGATCGGGCTTTTGCACAACGGGCTGCCACACGGTGGGTTGTGCTCCGACGTTTAGCCGGGTTTTCGCTTCCGCCAAAGTGACAATCGGAAGCACCGGCGTTTTTTCGGGGAACGAGCTGAATGCGTACTGATTGTAGTAGTGCGAGAACTTCCGGTGATTCAGTTTCAGTTGGAACTGAATTGGACCCTTGGCATCCTTTGGAATTCGCACCTTGTAGTGAACGGTGTCAGCGGCGCCGGGAGGAATCAGGCGCACAAAGAGTGTGCTGCGGGCTTGCCATGCGTTGCGCTTGTTGATGTGATTGGACTCGCCGTCGAGCAGGAAAGAACGATAGAAATGAGCCGACGGGTCGACCGGGCCTTTCCCATCTTCGGCAACTTTTCCGCTCCAGAAAACAGTCTTGCCGCTGGCATCGATGCCGATGAGTTCAAGCCAGATGTCGAAGGCGTCGACAGTTCCTCCGGGGAAAAAATGCCCGATCTTTCGAGTACGAACGACGGCGTCAAGTCGAATGGTGTCGCCGGGTTGGAAAGTCACCGGAGAACGGTCGAGCGGCGCGGCGACGTCGTTGATCTCTCGAATCATGACCGGCGCGCCGCTTTCCGATTCCTCGCCAGTGGCAAATGTCGTCGACAGCTGGGGACCGGACTCGCCGCCACGGCGACGGGTTTCAACGGGGCTGCCTTCGCGAATCGGCGTGGCGGCGAAGAGATCGACGGTGATGAATCCGGACTTCAGGAACTTCTCGGTTTCGGCGAGTTGGACCTTGTCATTGTTCACATGCGCGACCGCGGTATTGGCTGCGGCGAATCGATGGCTATGGATTTTGCCGTCACGGCCGCCAGGATCGGCCGAGGGAACCATGGCCATGTGGCAATCGGTACAGGTCTGCGATTTGGGCGGGTAATAGAAACTGCGTGCGCCCTGGCCGCTGACGCCGGAGGCCTGCCAGTTGTCGTAGTCATTGAAGCCACGCTGCCAGCGGTAGTTGTTCACAGGAATGTCGAGATGGACCTTGTGGCAAGTGGAGCAGAACTCCGAACTATCCTTCTTCATGAATGGCTTCATGAAGGTCTTCCGGTGCGGCTCGGGATCGAGGTAGGTCAGAAAGTTGTCGAGCGCGCGAATGTAGCGGTTCCGGCTGGATGCGAGTTCGTGGAGAGGAGGGTACTCGATGGTAAAACCGCCGTTGCCCATTGAGGAATCGACGTTGGAGATCGAGTGGCACGAGACGCATCCAAGGCCGTTCTGCGCCTCGGGGGTGTCGATTTGATCCTTAATCGGTTTATCGAAGCGGCCGTTGAAAAAGACGGCGTGATCGTGGCAACCGGCGCACCATTTACTGGGCTTGGTGCCGACGACCTCCTGCATGAGTTCGATCGATTTTCGATAGAACTGATTGTTGAAACTGGCGAAGTGGTGGACGGAGGAGTTCCATTGCTCATAGGCGTCTTTATGGCATTCGCCGCAAAGTTTGGAGTCCATGAAGAAATCAGACGGAATAGTGCCCTTGACGTTGGTGCGGGAACTGGATGGCCAAAAGGGACTACTTGGCCCATCGCCTTCGCCTTCCATCGAAACCGGAATGACGGTGGGATTGACAATACGAAGTTCGTGCTGGGGCCGGAAGTACAGTCCGATTCCGGCAATGAGAACGACAAGGGTCGCGGTGCGGAGCCGGGGGAAGTGGAATGCCGCGAGCAAGACTAGAATGAGCCCGACAGCGATGTGAGTCCAGAGGACTCTTTGATTCGGCAGGACGGCGCCGTTCCAAATGAGGAACCCGCCGGTGGCAACAACCACTGCCGCGACAACCCAGTACAACTTCGGCAGGTAGCGAATTCCAAGAATGGCCGCCAATACACCCAGAACAAGATGCAACAACACGTTGCCCATGTAGAAGATGGTGGGTTCCGCGAAGGCGCCAATGTAGGCGGTGTTGACAAGCAGTGCGACAAAGACAATTGCGGTTGCCCTTTGAAGAGTCATCGCTGGCTCACGAGCGGCCGGAGAAGGCGCAATGCCGGACGTATATTGTATTGGCGGATCCAGGATCCGCCCGGATGAGCTTCAGTCGCGGGATAGGGGTAAGTCGTCATACGGTGATGCGGCAGAGGTTCTACGGTCTGTGAAAATGCGGTGTTGGGGTCGCGGTCCTTGGCCCAGCCGTCGACTTTCAACAGAAAATCCCGTTGTTGGCCGGCTGGCACGGGCGGCAGATTTGCGTTAAAACGGAGGACGAGTTCATCGCCGCTCCCCATGATCACCATGCGGTCATCTAATGTACCAACCAATTCGTTCACCGCGCCATAGTAGGAGTATAGGCCCGGGGTCGGGTTCCACATTGAGGTGGCGGACACCCGGTCATAATGGAACTTTTCCGGCTGTTGACGCGCCGGGTCAATGGTCACTGCGCTGAAGCCGCGGAAGCGCAAATCGGCTGCTGTCAATCGGGCTTCGAGCAACTTGTGATTAGGAACCGCCGTGTCCGGGGTGAGAAAAACGTCTGTCCAATGGACGTTGAGGTTCGTGACGATTCGCAGTCTCCCGGATGTCAGATTTTCGAGCGGCACGACAATTGTTTTTGGCTTGCCAGCCGGAAGACCCATGTCTTCGAGAATCGTTGACCACCGTCCGTTTTTGTCTTGTGCCTCAAGTCGCGGAAATTGAAGTTGTTGATTCTTCGTCTGGGCCGCCTGGAGAAACGTCGAGCCATCGGCCCAATCGACCCAGCCGCTAAGGACAAGGAGGGCGCTACGCGGCACGTTTGGCCCAAAATCAAACTCGTTTCCGTTGCGCTTCGGCGTTAGTTTCGTCTTGGCGGCGTAGAGACGGAATTCGGGAAATGGCGGAGCCTTGAACTTGTCGTTGACGTAGAGCGACTCTCCGGCGGGATGATCCACGGCGATCAACTTGATTTCGTCCAAATACGCCACTTCGGCCAACTCTTCGGTAATGCGAATCTCAAATTCACCATTTTTCGCGGCCAGCGCGGAGGTGGGAATTTGAATATATTCGTCGTGGTCCGTTGGAAAGTACTGGCCGTCTCCCGATGAAGCGCCAAGGGGCGCTACGCCCAGAACATCGGTTATGTATTGGAACCCGCGGCCGTTCCATGTCCAAATATGGGGGCAGGAGCCCGACAAGCGTTGGGCTTCCTTGTAGAAATATGCCTTCTTTGCAGGCTGGCGGACTTCATTTTGAATCAACCCGTTTGGCCAGGTTATGCGAACGGTATCGGCGTACGTGTGCGAACCCAGGGCGAACGTCAACGGCGCGCCGGAATAGAAACGCTTTTGATACAGTTTGCCCGCCTTCACTTCGATTTCGGCTCCGAAGGCGAGCTTGGCCGACTTCACGCCTTCGAGTTGAATAGTGATCCAGTTCCCCGCCGGCAAGGTCCGATTGTAGCGGCGGACGAGTCTATTTTGGCTATCGATTGCCCAGAGATCGACGCGCCCATCCGAATCGAAATCATCAGCCGCGGCCGGACCCTGGACAGGCTCCAAAACCCCATCGCCGTTTAAGTCAGCCGCAGTATAAAACGTCCCCAGGAAGTCGTAGAATCCGCGATTCTTCAAATCGAACGCGGGAGTTAGCGAAGCGCGTTCCGGGCGTTGCGGCTTATATTGGCCACCGAGTTGGTCCCGGTAGAGAATCGTCTCGCCGTTGGCGTAGGCGATGGCGATGTCAAGGGCCTTGGAATCGGGCTCGACGCGAAGGGCAGTGGCTCGAAGCGCGGTCCCGGCGGCGAACGGAAAGGGTTGGGGCTGAAAGCCGTTGTCGCCTTCGTTGCGCAGAAGTTTGGACTTCTCGCCGAGCAGAAGAATGTCCTGGTCGTAATCGTGGTCGTAGTCGAGCCAGATGGCCGAGTTGTAGACGCCCTTGTCGATCTGCTTGCCAGCGACGGTCACCCCGGTCGTGGACAGAACGGCGAGATCAACGACGCCATCGTTATTCGCATCGCCGGCAGCAGCGGCGTACGCGGGCGCCGGGATCCGCCAACGGACCTTTCCGGCACGGTCGATGATCGCCACGCCGGCCTTGGATGCGGCGAGAACGCCATCGCGAATTGCAGTCAGCTGGGCGGTCCGCGGATCCAAAACAAAATCTACCGGCACGTCGGCGAATACGGCTTGCGCGGTTGAGATGGCGGGCATCGGACCGGGCTCGTCCAAAATCTCCGAGAACCAGGACCACTCCAAGTCCTCTGGAATTGGGTCCCCTTCTCGCTCCTTCTTCAGGCGTTGAAAGATCTCGAGTTCCTTGCGGGCCTCCTCGGCTAGTCCACCCTGGCGATACATATTGAAAAGCTGAAAATGCGGCCCGAAGAGCCGCGGATCCAAGGCGATGGTTTTCTGGAAAGCGGCAATGGCTCCGGTAGTGTCGCCTGCTTGTTTTAGAAGTACGCCCAGGTTGTAGTAGCCCGGCGGATCGTTCGGAGCCAGTTGAACGAAGCGCCGAATCTGGGCCAGCGCCTTGTCGGTTTCGCCGAACTTCTTCCATTGCATCGCGAGATTGAACCAGCTGTGCGGAAGCGCGGAATTCTGTTTCTGAACCCGCTCCAGTTCGGCCATTCCTTCCTTAGTGGAACCGGCACGAAGCAGAGCCAAGCCGTAGTTCAGGCGATCACGCGCGTCGCCAGGATTTTGCGCTACGGCCTTGGCGAACTCGGTGACGGCTTCCCGGTGAGTCGTCGGGTTTTCATAGAACGCTTTTCCAAGGTTGCGAATCGCCGCGAGACGATCTGTATCAGCCAGCGGTCGCTGCGCGAACAACAGGACTCCGGCTACCAAAATGAAAAGGCGCGAGTACATACCCATTGAATGGATTGTACTCGCGCCTGCTCGGATAGATGAAATTCTATCGGGCCGGCAGCAGGACGGTGTTAGACGCCAAACTGTTGATGCGAAGAACGACGGGCGCGTTTCCAGCGGCCACACCCGCCGGCATCTGGAACAGGGTCACATAGAATCCGGGGAAGCCAGGAATCACCACGGTTCCGGAAACCGTCGCGTTTTGGCCGCCAACCGTCAGGGTTACTCCCTGCGTGACTGCGTTGGTGTTCTGGGGAATCTCGCCCGTCGCCAAAGCCGGAGTCGTCTGGCCGAGTCCGGTTGACAGTATTGCCAAGGCTTCACCGGCCCGTGCACCGCTGTTGGGTCGAACCTGTTCGAAGGTGGCGGCGCGGACGACGATAGCGCCGTCCCGGTCGAAGAAGAGTCCGGGGGCCTGAGCGGCGACAGTTACCTGGCGAGCGGGCGAGGAGCCGTTGGCTGTTTTCACGACGACCGGTTGCGGGCCCACCGGCGCATTGACGGGAACCAGGGCCACAATGTAGTGGGGCGGGTTGTTGCTCGGTTCGATACCGATAGCGACGATCGGAGCGGTGATTCCGCCGATGGTCACGCTGGTACCATTGACGGCGGAGGGGAGCGTCAAACCTTCCAGCCCGCCCAGATTCGACGATACCTTAACCAGATCGGTGCCGAAGACGGTGAATTGACCCGCGGGAGCGACGTTTCTGACACTGGAATCGCTAACCGCGCTGAATGCCTCGGTGATGGCCGGCAGACGCGTATTGTCGGCGCCCATCTGCACGCGGACAGCGCCGCCGGCGTGTACCGACGTGTGAAGGTTGATGTAGTGATTCTCGGGATTTGTCAGGAGAGAGTTGAGCGACGTCAGGGCTTGGCCGCCGCCGACGTTGACCGGCCGCCAGAAGTTGATGAAGCCGTTGGTCGTGTCAGTTGCAGCCAATCCGCTGTTGATGGTGACACCGCCGTTGGCGCCAAGTTTTCCGTCGTGAATATGTAGCCCGGTAAATCTGGTTTCGCCAGGGAAACGGGCATTGACGTCGAAGGTGAAGTGGGCCGCGGTTATGGCGCCGGCTGCGTCCCGAAGCGCGGAGATCCAGACATTGCCGACGGCGGTGGCGTCGAGGCCGGTAATCGCCGGAACCTCATTCGCAGGCGACATACTGACTGGAAAACGAACCAGTTCCGTCCGGCGCATCTGGTCACGCAGAACGCCGCCCGGGAACCGGACACTGTGGATGTTAAGGTAATAACCCTCAGGGTTATCGAAAAAACCTTCCAGCGCAGGGACCGCCGGCGTGCCAGCGGGAACCTCCACGCGGCGGGTGATGTTGCCGCTGCCGCTGGCCGCGGATTCGACCGAATTGGCGCCGGCGGCGATGCCGGTATTTATGATTACTCCACCGTTAACCGTCCGGTCGCCCGTGTGAATGTGGAAGCCGGTAAAGGTCGTGGGTTCCGGAACGGTATAGTCGATGCTGAACGTCGTGGCGCCGCCAATGTAGCGGAAAGCTGAGTCGTAGGCACGAATTGCTTCCACGCTCCCGAGCGCGGTTCCGGCGAAATCATTGATTGCCGGGATTTCGTTCTGCGGTCTCATTTTTCCAAGGAGTACGCTGCGCTCGGCGCGGTATAGCTGGCCGCGTATCGCGCCCCCAGGATAGACAGTGGTGTGCAGATTGGCGTAATAGCCAATCGGGTTCTCAAACATTCCGCGGAGGGCGGCAACAGCGGCTGCGTCAGTCGCTAGAACCGGGGCTTGACGCTCAATGACGCCGCGCGCGGTGGTTACGACGAGGGGCGCTCCACCTGTAATGCCCGTGTTGATGACGACTCCGGCGTTCACGCCTGCCACACCGTTATGAACGTGTAATCCATTTACCGTCGGCGTGTCGGGGAAATTGTGATAGACAACAAAATCCACGGAGCCGGAAATGATTACGCCTTGGGCGTTTCGCACGGCGTGGGCATACAGTACCGCCGTTCCGGTTGCGGCGTAACCCGTAATCGCAGGCACCTCATTATCCGGCGATAGCGCGGCGACGAAAACGGCCGTGTCCGCTGACTGGGCGAATAGGCTGAGGCTCAAAGCACTGAGAGCTAGCAATAGTTTCTTCATTTTGTTTTATTTCCCTGCTTGTAACCATATGACATTCCGTATGCGGCTGAATATCACCGGCAGCCAAAATTAACAATTAGTCCGCGATTTCCCGACCGCGCGCTGCCAGCCGGACCATAGCGCGTCTCGTGTTGACGATGCCATCCTCGGTTCAAAGGTCCGCTCGGCTTGCCAGAACGATTGAACCTCGGCCGTTGATTGCCAGTACCCGGCGGCCAATCCCGCCAAAAAAGCCGCGCCCAGCGCCGTCGTTTCCGGATCGGCGGGGCGGACCACCGGACGATCAAGAATGTCGGCTTGAAATTGCATCAGGAAATTGTTCGCCGCCGCTCCGCCATCTACACGAAGTTCGGCCAGTCGCGTTCCGCTATCGCCTTCCATCGCTTGAATGAGCTCGCGAGTCTGGTACGCCATGGATTCGAGGGTGGCGCGAACGATTTCCGCCCGGCCCGATCCCAACGTCAATCCCGTAATCTCGGCCCTCGCCTCGGCATCCCAATGAGGCGCGCCTAAACCCACGAACGCGGGAACAAAATAGACACCGCCCGTATCAGGAACGGACGAAGCAATCGACTCCGTTTCCGGCGCATTCGCTATGATGCCGAGCTTGTCGCGGAGCCACTGAACCGCGGCCCCGGCGATGAAAATACTGCCTTCAACGGCAAACTGAGCTTCACTAGTAGCGGATGCCGCACGCGTGGCGAGGAGCCGATTTTCCGAAATCGGCTCGGTCGCGCCAGCATGCAACAAAGCGAAACAACCGGTCCCATAGGTATTCTTCGAAAGCCCTTTGGCAAAACACGCTTGCCCGGCGAGTGCGGCTTGCTGGTCACCGGCGATACCGGCGATGGGTATCTCGGCGCCCAAGAGTTCCGCGTCCGTATGGCCGATGACGGAGGAGCTGGGCACAATGGCCGGCAGCATGGCGCGAGGCACATTCAGCAGCGTCAGCAATTCGTCGTCCCACTCGCCAGTCGCCAGATTCATGAGCATCGTGCGTGAGGCGTTCGTCGGATCGGTGACATGTACACGGCCACCAGTGAGATTCCATATCAGCCAGGTATCAATGTTGCCGAAAAGGAGGTCGCCGTTCTCAGCCCTGGATCGCGCGCCCTCCACGTTGTCCAGAATCCACTCAATCTTGGTACCGGAAAAATAGGCGTCGACGACAAGACCGGACTTGCGAGTGATTTTAGCGGCATGGGCGGCGAGGTCACGGCAACGAGCGGCGGTCCGGCGGCACTGCCAAACGATGGCCGGCGCCACAGGTTGCCCTGTGAGCCGGTCCCAAACTACGGTCGTCTCGCGCTGGTTTGTAATGCCTATCGCATGAACGTCGGCGATCGCAGCGCCCGCCTGGCCCAAAGTGTCGCGCACGGCCTGCAATTGTGACTGCCAGATTAGCGACGCGTCCTGCTCCACCCATCCCGGCTGCGGGAAATGAGAGACGGTAGCGACGGCCGCCATGGCGACGCGACGCGCCTGTCGATCGTACAGCGCGGCCCGCGCGGAAGTGGTTCCTTCATCAATAGCGAGAATATATGGCATCGGGATGATTATAATGACGATATATGTTTTTTCGCCGCGAGAAGGAAATCAAGCTCACTTTTTCTGACCGGTTGAATGCCGCGCGAAGTGCCGGGTTCACGGTGGAAGGAACGTTGGTAACGCGTCGCGGGTTGGGCTGCCTCGCCACGGAGGGGCCGGACGGGTTTCCGGTATTGAATGAGGCGGGACTGCTAGTTCACGGAAAAGAGATCGCCCGTCTGGTACATGGCGGCTACCAGATGTTCTTCGTAACACGCGATGGGCATAAGATGGCGGCGTTAGCGGATCACCTAAAAGCGCTCCACTCGTTCACCGAGGATTTGACAGCAGCGGTCGGTGCTACGTCGATGTACAACAACGGCTTAGGCACTATTTGTACCGGGCACTTGTATGATCGCGTGAAGGACCGTGACCACGGCGAAGAAAAGCGTCCGTGGGAGTAGGGTCCCGCTAACGGAGCAGTACCGCTAGCCATTCGTCGGGAGACGCCGGAAGGAGTCCCTGCGGCTTCTGTCCGTTCAGGATGGCGTCAAATTTTCGCCACTGCCCTTCGTTAAACGGATCGATTTTTGATTTGGCGATAGCCCAGGATTTCCGCGCGGCCGGATTTGCTCCACGAATATGTTGTCTCAGCGCCGCAACTGCCTCCTCGGGAAAGGGGAACCCCGGCGGCAGGGCCGTGCCATTCATCAGGCTTCCGAGGAACATGGCCTCGATCGAATTAGACGGCAATTGGAGATGATACGATTTCGCCGCCGCGAAGTCCCGTTTATTAAGCGCCATCAGGGCAAGCAGAAACAGGGCCTTCCCACGCTCCATCGAATCCGCATCCGTTCGCAATTTTTCTATCGCGGCTCCCTGACCGGTCCCGCTCCAATCCCAAAGAGCCTCCAGAACCAACGTGTTGCGAAGGCCGGTTTTGAGCCGAAACTCGAGGTACCTGGTGAGCAACGTCTTAGCGCGCGCACTGTCTCCCGCCATCCGCGCCGCATCCGCGCCTTTCCACAACGCCTGTCCGCCCAAGAACTCGATATTGAGATTGGCGACATCCTCGAAGTACTTTGACGAGGCGGCAAAATCGCCAAAAAAATACGCAATTTCGGCGCGGGTGTCGAGATACCTCTGGTCTTTTGGAGCCGCTGCCATCGCCGCCGTCGCATAACGCTCGGCCTTGGCTCGGTCCCCGGCGAAAGTCGCGACGTAGGCAGCCTGATTGAGGAAACGGGAGCCCGGCGCTTTCGCGATCAATTGGTCAAACAGCTGTCCCGCGGTGGCGAAGTCACGCACTGCGGCGGTCTCCTGGGCGGCCTGAGCTTGAAGCTCAATGTCGGCAGGGCTAGTTCGGGCGAGCGCCGCCAGTGCCTGGGCGTGCGCGGTTCGGTCCTGTTTCAATTCCGTCGAACGAAGGCGGATGCGGGCGGCGTCATAAGGCTGCATGGTTTCGACAGGTGCCTCCGCTAATACCGCCAACCCGGCACCCAGGCCACCTTCCGATTGCGCCTGAGCCGACAATTTCAACCACACCGCCGAGAACCCGGAGTCGACTTTCGCGGCCATTCGAAGCGATTCGGGACCGCTACCTCCGGCCACCAAACGCAGACTGGCGGCTTTCGGCGTGGGACGCGGGGTTATGCCAACCTTTTTTGCAATTTCATTGATGATGTTCACCACGCAATCGGCAAGCGTTCCCGCACAGGAAATCGGCTGGCCGTTCAACTGGAACTGAAAACGTCCGTCGGAAACATACCCCTCGACAACGTACGCCGGTCGCAACTCGGGCAAATCGCGCCGATGACCGGCAATGACGGCATGCAACGAGGGCTGTGCCTGCAACGAATCCCAAATTGCCAACTGCATGGCCGCCGCGTCCACTCTCATGGCAGGATTGGCCGCGAGATTCTCAATGGGAAGGATGGTCAGCCGCCGTGGCGCGTTGGTCTGTTCCATCGAGCAGCCGGCAATTATCAGGCAGCTGAGCAACCAGCTACAACGCACGCGTCTCCAGCTTCATCAGTTCCATAAACTCCGGCAATTGCCGCATGGTCACAAAATCGGAATCTTCAGCGAACTTGTTTCGCTCCTTGAAGCCTTCCTCGATCGCTTTTCGAATATATAGAAGAGCGCGGTCAGTCTGCCCCGACTTCGCATATGTCTTAGCCAAGTAAAAGTGGAATTTGGCTCGCTCTTCGACACTTCGCTCCTGCAGGAGAACGCCGTGGGAATTTCGATGTTCAAACACCTCCGGATCCAGCGAAAGAGCCGTCTGGTATTCGTCGAAGGCGTCCGCGTACTTTTTCCGGGCAAAGTAAGCGGTTCCCAAATTTGAGTGAATCGATGCAGAGGCCGGATTCAACTTCAACGCCTTCCTATACTGACTAATCGCCTTCCGATAGCTCTTTTGCGCGTAATAAACGGTACCCAAATTGTTGATGGCCTCTGAGTACCTGGCGTCGATCCGTTGCGCCCGCTCATACTGTTTGCGCGCCTGGGGCAAGAACGTCAGTTGATGGTAGGCAATCCCAATTTTGTTCGCCAGAATCGCCGAGTTGCCTGGACCTTGTTGATAGGCTTCGACGGCCTCTCGGTACATCTTTCGGGCCATAAAGATGTCGCCGCGCTGCTCCAAGGAAAGATTGGGTCTCGCGGTCGCCGGGCCAACGAGGGCGGATTCGCGCGATGGCAGTTTCAGCCCATCGTTGCTTGCCTGTTGAGCAGGAAGGCTTAGCGAGCCGAGAATCAGAAAAGTGGACGAAAGGGAAACGGACTGGAGTCTCATGACTGCACCTCCTTTGCCAACAGTGTAACGCTACCGTGATGGCTGCGGGAAACGGAAGTTTCAGGTTCCGCCTCGACGCCGAAACCACTCACCCATTCGCCCGAAAACGCCCTTCTTCTCTTCTGGAGCCGGCTGTGGAGCGGCGGCACGGGAATCGGCGGGGGACTGTTCCTGGACGGCCACTGGGCGTCGTTGCCTAATCTGGCCCCCCCTCGACGGAGAAGAAACCGCCCCGGTTTCGGAAGGTGCGTCCCAATTGGCCACCTGTGTACCGGAACCGCCACCCGAGCTCGAAACACCGGTGGGTTGTGTGCCGGTGACAAAAACTTCGTTGCGGGCGTTGGCGCTACCCGCCGAGGCGAGAAGTCCATTCGCGGGGTCGATCGGAACGGCAACTACGCCATCAGGCATCGGAAACGGTCCCGCGCCCCGATAGGAGCGATGTGTGTGGGCTCGTTTCATGAACTCCGTCCAGACCGGAAGTGCTGATTGTGAGCCTTCCAGGTTTAGCTCTTCGTTGTCGTCAAAACCGACCCACACAACACAGATCAGTTTCGTCGTGTAGCCAGCGAACCATCCATCGTGCGAAGTTCCGGTCTTTCCGGCCGCCGGCACGCCGAAACCACGCGAGCGGACGCCAGCTCCGGTTCCTGACCGCACCACCTCTTCCATCATGCTTGTCATCAGGTACGCGATCCGCTGATCGAGAACCTGCTTCCGCACGGGCTTGTGGGCAAATATCTCCGAACCGGCGTCGTCCCTGACGGTCCGAACCCAGCTTGGCTTACTGACCAAACCTTTGTTGGCGAAAACCGTGTAAGCGCCCGCCACCTCAATAGGAGTTACTTCGTACGCGCCGAGCGCCAATGCCGGAGTTGGACGGATCTGAAAGTTCATACCTGCCGACCGGGCCAACTTGACCACCTCACCGTACCCGACGGCCTCGGCGAGCTTCACAGCCGGAATGTTCAGAGATTTCGCCAGAGCCGTGCGCAGCGTGACCGTACCGAAATAATGATCCCCATGGTTGTTCGGCTCATAAGACTTGCCGTCAAACCAAAATGTCGTTGGCTCATCGACAATCGTCGACGTCGGCGTGAACAGGTTCGTTCCGCCGTTGAGGGCGGAGTTCAACGCCGTGGCGAAGACGAAAGGCTTGAAGCTGGACCCAGGCTGGCGCCGGGCCACCGCTCGATTCAATTGGGAGAGCCCGTAACTTCGGCCGCCAACTAAAGCGCGAATTTCGCCGTTGGTCGGATCCATTGCGATCAACGAAACTTGTGCGCCTCCGGCGTTTTTCTTCTTCCGGCGCTCCAGCATCTTGTCGACTTCGGCCATTCCGGCGCGAACGGCTTCGACCGCATCCTGTTGCAGTTCCGTATCGAGCGTGGTGTAGACGCGGTAAGAATGAGAGGTAAAGTCGTGATCGGCCAGGGACTCGTGAAGGAAGTCATTCACCAGGTCGACGAAGTAAGGGGCATCTCCGGAATTGTCGCCGCCTTTGACGATCGTCATTGGAGCCGCGGCGGCATCAGCGAACTCTTTGTCTGAAATATAGCCGTTGTCGTGCATCAGACGAAGCACGATATTCCGGCGATTTTTCGCACGATCCGGCCATCGGATCGGATTCGTGAAGCTTGGCCTTTGAATGAGGCCCGCGAGAGTTGCCGCTTCGGGCAATGTCAGCGCTCGCACGTCCTTGCCAAAATAGGCTTGCGAAGCTTCGCCTACGCCCCGGATTGCAAAACTTCCCCGGCGGCCCAAGTCGATCATGTTCGCGTAGTACTCGAAAATCTGTTGTTTTGTTAGCTTTTGCTCCAACACAACCGTGATCAAAGACTCTTCTATCTTTCGCGTCCAGTCCTTGTCCAACACCAACCAAAAATTACGCGCGAGTTGCATCGACAGCGTCGATGCGCCTTCCTCCTTGCGGCCCTTCTTGATGTTGATGTAGATCGCTTTTGCGATTCGCAAGGGATCGAAACCGATATGTTCAAAGAAGCGCTTGTCTTCCACCGAAACGATGGCGTTCACCAGCGGTTTCGGGAAGTCGTCAAAAGCAAGGAGCCGGCGTTTCTCCCGCTTTTGATCGAACAAATGGGTTATCAGTTCCGGTTCCAGCGAGTACGCTGTCCGCGTAGTGTTGTCCCGGAGCGAAATGATACTCTCGATTTTGCCGTCGACGAGCCGAATTACGCCGCCTTCGTTGTCGAAATACGAATCGGGACCGGGCAATATTTCTATAGCGTCCGACCGTAGATTGTACCAGCCCATCCGGTTGGCCTTCGACTCACCATATCCAGCGTTCCGCAGCGAGCGGAGGATCTCATCCTTGGAAATTTCTTCCCCCACATTCAGGCTTCGGGGGGTGGCGAAAATCATCGACGTGTTCGGGAAAGGCCCGTCCTTCAGCTTCTCGTCGATCAGGTTTGAATAGTGTAGGTAGGTGAAGACGCCGAAAACAATAGACGTAACCCCCACAAACGTTACCCCGTATAGCAGGTACCGCCGGAATGGGGTTGGCGTACTGCTTTTTTTGGGGGGTACACCCTTCCCCTCAGACTTCACGAGCGGATCGCTCTTCGCCATACTGTGCCGCCCTTTATTTTCGCACACATGATGAGGGCAGACCTGTTTACCGCGGCCGACACAAGCTACTTGCGGCGGCTGCCCGAGAGTCCCTCAAGTTCCCGCCAGATATTGTCGTCATGCTCTCGCCAGTCGTCTCCCTCGCGACCGGCGAAATGAACCAGCTTCACGTTGAGAGTTCCGTGTCCAAACGGGCAAATGTATTCGACTTGGGGCGTTCCGATTCGCAGCATCTGATCCCAGGCGCCTGAATTCACCGGCATCCGCAGCTTACGTAAGCAGGTTCGGCAGCGATATCGCTGGTCCAGCACGATTACATATAGCGCGCCGGCGGCGGCGAGGAAATAGGCGAATATAGCCGTCGTCCAGGTGAAATCCTGCCCAAATCTCCGCATTTTTACGTCGTTGAACATCGCCGGATCTGGAAGGAGTAGTTCCATAGCCATCCAGATTCCTGCAAAGACAGCGGCGGCGAGTGCAAGCTTGGCCGAGAAGAACAGCCAATATTTCATATTGATATAGACTCCGACGCTAGTGATTTGGTTGCCGCCCGGCGAATGATTCGTTGAAAATCGTTCCGGAGCAACTGCCCCATACTACGTATCGGCAGATCCGTCTGTTCGGCTATAGTGCGATTATTACCGGGCCAGGCTTTTCACTACGAACCAGACGTTCGCTGGACGCTCCGCGAGGCGACGCATGAAATACGGATACCAGGCGTCTCCAAACGGCACGTATAAGCGCACGCGCCACCCTTCTGACCGCAACCGCTCCTGCAGATCCCGGCGGATCCCGTAAAGCATCTGGAATTCGAACTGTTCCTTACTTGGCCTGAGACTCAGTACATGGTCAATCATCGCCGGATCGTGCGTCGCGAAGGCCGGATAGGTCCCCTTCTCCAACAGCACGGTTGTCATCTGCTTATAGTTGGCGTCCACATCCGCCTTCCGTTTCATCGCCAATTCGGCGGGCTCATTATAGGCCCCCTTGCAGAGCCGGATCGGGATCTTCTCAGCGTTCAACCGTTCGATATCGGCCAAAGTGCGGTAAAGGTAAGCTTGGATAACCCCACGAACCGGACCGGAGGCGGCTAAGGACTCCAGCACTTCAATCGTCCGCTGCGTATAGACAGTCGACTCCATATCGATTTCCACCCGCGAACCGCTCGCTCCGGCCAATGCAACCAACGGCAAAACATTCGCCAGCGCCATCCCGGTGGAAAGGTCGAGCCCGAACTGGGTGAGCTTGATGGAGACCGTCGCGCCGGCCTCTTGCGCGATTGCCCCCTTCAGAGCCGTCATTGCATTGCTCGCCGCCGCTGCCGCTTCCCTCTCCGTGGTAACGTTTTCGCCGAGAGGATCGAGCGCGGTCAGAATTCCCCTTTGCCGCAATTCCCGAACCACCGCCAATCCGTCCTCCAACCGATTACCGGCGATGAATCGGGCACTCAACCCTCGAGCCATTGACGAATTTTCCATCCACGCCCGCAGTTGGCGCTGTGTCGAGAGGTAAAGAAAGAAATTCTTCAACATCCAAATCTACCTCTGCGGCACATCGAGCCCCACGGCCCGCATCAATGCCAGCGCGTTGCTGGTCCTAACCACCCCCGGTTTCATCCGGTAATCGAACTGTATGCGGCCGTCGACAATCTGATCCTCGAAATGAACATTCACTGCCTGGCTCCCCGGCTTTTCCGCAATCGTTGCCAGCGCCAAGTCGTGCGTTGTCACCAGGCCAATAGAACCATTTCGCAGCAGCGTCTCAACGATTCCCTCGGCGCCAATCTTGCGGTCGTGGGAGTTCGTTCCGCTTAACAACTCATCTAAAAGAAACAACAGTTTCCGATCTTGCTTAGAAAGGTCGACAACCGCCTTCAGCCGCTGTAACTCCGCGTAGAATCGCGATGCGCCCTCCTGGAGCGAGTCCACCGTTCGGATCGAGGCCCCCAGGCAGAGCGGCGATATCGTCAACGAACCTGACGGAACACTGGCGCCGGCGTGCGCCAAAACGGCATTCAAGCCGATGGTCCTAAGGAAGGTGCTCTTCCCGCTCATGTTGGAACCGCTCACCAGCATCAGACGGCACTCAGTTCCGAGCCTTGCGTCATTGACAACCGCTTTTTGCCGATCAATCAAAGGATGACGCAACGCGATTCCGGTCAGCGCCGCTTCACCGCTGGTCCATTTAGGCGCAACCGTATCCGGATTCTCGAATTTCCAGGCGGCAAGCGAACTCAGCGCCTCAAACTCACCGGCACAGGCTAACCAGGTATCGACCAATGCGCCATTCTCCCGGCGCCAGCGGTCGGCTGCCCGGGTGAAATGAAGCGAGAACAAGAAAAGATAATTGAGGAACCTGAAAATATCGCTGTCTAGAGAATCGATCCACTCCGAAAGATGCGCCAGACGCGCGATTCGATCGCTGGCAGGCGCCCCTTCACGGCGAATTCGGTGCTGGATCTCGATCAGCATTTCACTCTCAAACTTCGAATCTTCCAGTAATCGCAACGCTCCCTCCAGAACGCGCAAATCGGCTCCAGCCTGCGATGTCGATTCCAGCGTCTCGGCAACCCGGCCCCGATAGCGCCACATGACCGCAGCCGAAAACAGGGCGCCTAACACTACGGGACTGAGGATCCAATAATAGAGTGCTGCGCCCACACACAACGCGGAAACAAAGTTCGCCGCGTAGAGCCAGGAGTTCGCTCCTGGGAACAGATCCGAGTCTGCCACGGCCCAAGCTCGCAGTGCGTCCGGATGCAGCGCCGCCTTCAGATCCTTGCCCATCACCGCCAACCGTTCCCGGAGTTCGAGTTTCTCAGACAATTCGACCGCCGCATCCATCCGCCGCGGCGCCGCCGGGGGACCATCCATCCCCAGCAGCCAGCCGGCAAGAGTCGACTCCCCTTCCCGGGTTCGCGCGTGACATAGACGTTCAAACAATCCGCCCGCTCCAAATAGGTCCAGGTCCCCGGAAAACGGGTGATGGGGATCGGCGAATCGTTCTCCGCGAGATGCGGACTTCGAAAAATCACCGGTTAATCGAGCGAGCCCGCGCTCGTAGTGCTGAACGGCACGTTGGGCGAACTCCATTCGCCGGATCACCTTCGCATGAAGGACCGTAGCGGCGGAGAACAGCGCCAACTGAACGAGAAACGGCCACGGAACGTTATCCGGCGAACTCAACGCAAGCCAACCGCTGTATGCGAGCATCGCACCGAATGCTAATCGCAAATAGCCAAAGGCGTGGTGCCGCCGCTCATGTTCACGGGCGGCGGTTTGCCGGGAAGCCAACAGCGATTCAAATCGCGAACGAGGCGTAGTAAGTATGGACAATCAACTCCATTGTGTCATCGCGCGGCCAGGACTTCCCACTGCGCATACGCCGCGACCACGGGATTCCGGCTCGCCAGCAACTCCTCAACCCCATTTGACGCGCCGCCCATCGGCTTAAAAGATGGCAACGCCCGGCGAAGCAGTCCGAACCACGCGTTCTGCGCCGCGCCAGGCTGATACCCCTGCTCAAAGTGCGTCAACCACCGCCGCATTGCCTGCTCCTTCCCCGGTCCAGGCGGTACTAATTGGGCCGCTGCATGTAGGGCAAAGGACTGCATCCAGAAGTGGTCCAGCGCGTTGGGTTCCTCCTCCCCTTTCCAACCCTCAATTCGTTTTTGCAGCTCCTGGTACCGGGTGCCCCATTCTGACGATTGACGCTCTTCGGCTGTCCAAAACCGCTGATTGTCGGGCAATTTGCGGTTGCCGTGATTGAGCCATTTCAGGTCGTTCAAAACTTCCTTGGATCGCGCGGACTGCCAGAAATCTCCGTCGTCCCACTTTCCTGCATCCCGCCCCGGCTGTACCTTCGCTACCGCCATTGACGCCGCGTTCGGGCTCTGCTTGCTCACATCGAGCGAAAACGCCATGAATCGAATCGCCAATTGGGAGAACCGCCCGTGCTCGGTTTTCGTCAACTGCGCGATACTCGCCGAACATCGCTCCCCGGCCAGATGCGCCGTAATGTAACTACCTAATCCTCTCAAAACCGTGGTTAACACCACGCCTTTCATCCGCGCCTGAAATGCAAAATCGAGCAAGCTCTGCTCGTGCCGCATGAACCCTCTATCCGCAGGCGACACGTTCGCCAACGCCGCCCCAAACGCCTCGAACAGTTCCTGTCGCTCCATTGGGGAAACATCCAGCAGCATCAGCATCTTCCCGAACGGCTCAACCTGCCCCGGAAATTGTAGCGACGCCATCGCACCCTTTAACAGGCTGGCGGGTTCCCCTCGCTCCCGCTCCTTTTGCGTAAAGCCTTTCTGGTGGATCTCCCGCAGAACTCGGTAATAATCTTCAAACACCGGCGCCTGCGCCGATTGGCAAGTGAGTACGGGCATGGCCGGTATCGGCGTCTCGTGAAACAGCTCCGCCGCCCGTCCGGGGTCGATGGGAATCATCCGCTCCGCCGCCCTCAACCGCAATGTCAACGAATCCAAGCCGTACAGACTGGAAGTCACATACGACCGGGAGTCAGTATGGGACCCGCCCGCAACAGGATAGGATTCCGGCGCGCGTTGCCCGATTCGGAACGCTTCGTCGATCAATTCCCGGCGCCACTCCTTGTCGCTTGCCAATTGCTTCGACTCCGCCACTTTCAACAACAGATCCGCCTGGTACTCCGAGGGCAGGCTGCGAACCACGTTCACGAAATCCGCCTCGGGCTTGGGCCGCTCCTGCGCGTCTGCTGCCGAGCCGAAACAAATCGAAATACCTATCAGGATCCGCATCGTGCCTCCCGTTCGATTTATGATAACGTCGCCTCATGCGCCTTTGCCTGATGGCTATCGCCTCCTTTGTCTGCTTCGCACAAAACCCGCGAGTCATTGAGAATGAATGGGTGCGCGTCGTAAGCGCCGCAAACATCCCGGGTCAACTGAGCCGCCCCCACGTCCACTTGATCAACCGCGTGATGATCCACCTTGACCGCGGCGCCCTTCGCATCGACAACAAAGAAACCGGCATCGCCAGAGACATCCCGTTCCGCACCGGCGAAGTTCGCTGGGATCCCCGCGTCGGTCTGCACACCAGCGAAAACATAGGCGGAACCGCCATTCGCATTATTGAGATCGAACTTAAAGACACCCCGCCGCGACATGCCAAGGTCCAACTGCCCAAAGTCGCCGCCCGCTTCCAAACCGAACTGGAGAATCCCCAAGTTCGGATACTTCGGACCAAGTTTCAACCGCGCGAGCAACTCAGCGATCTCTCGTTTACCGTACCCGTCGTCGCCGTCCGGCTCAACGACGGCGAGACGCAATGGCGCCCGGCCGGACAAGCATTGTCCAGCAACGATCTCGATCAGCCAGCCGAATGGATCTTCGTCGAGCTCAAATAGCGGCCATGCTCAAATAGCCCAGTAAAGCTCCCAGCAATCCGCCCGCCACCACGTCGCTCAGAAAATGCATCCCCATCACTATGCGGCTGCCGCCAATGCTCACGGCGCAAAAAGTTAGCCCGAGCGACAGGTCCGGGTAATAAGACATCAAAGGCGTCGCCACCGCAAACGCCGTCATTGTGTGTCCGCTCGGAAACGAAAACTGATCGGGGGGGAGAAGTTTCGCCCACGCGTGCGCTGCAATGGCACACGGCCGCGACCGGTTGGCGGTTTTCTTAAGGACAAGGAAAACCCAAATTCCAACCGCGGCGGCCAGAAATGCCGATCCCGCCGCCTGAAATCGCTCCTCCCCGCCGAAGAGCAATACCGCCGTAAGAATTGCGTACCAAAGCCAGCCATCCCCGCCGCGCGTCGCGCAGATCATCCACAGCCGGAACCAGCGCGGCGCCATCCAGTTATTACAGCGCCGCATCACGATCATGTCGCGTGTGGCGATGAATCCCAGGACGTTGTCAGCCAGTCTCATGCTTCCTTGTACTCCTCTTTTCGTTACAACCCGTTGAAAATACCAAAAAACATTCGTGAATCAATTTGTTTGAGCACCCCGCCCCGCTACAATGTCGAATAGACTACCCTGTGGCAAAAAGACCAGCCGTCGATTTCATTTTCTTTGATGCGGGAGGCGGCCACCGCGCCGCGGCAACGGCCCTCGAAGCCGTGATCCGGGAACAGAATGTCGAGTGGGACGTTCGCCTGGTCGATCTCCAGGACGTGCTCGACACTCTCGACATCTTCCGGAAACTCACCGGGCTGCGCCTGGAAGACATATACAATCGTATCCTTGAAAACGGTTGGACGCTCGGATCCACGCAACTGCTTCCGCTGATGCATGGCGTTATTCGCATCTACCACCCTGCCCAGGTGCGCGAGTTGACCAAGTTCTGGGGCGCGAACCCGCCCGATATGGTCGTCTCGCTCGTCCCCAATTTTGACCGGTCGATGTGGCGCGCCTTGCAACAGGTCGACCCCCTTATTCCGTTCGTAACTGTTCTCACCGACATGGCGGACTACCCGCCCCATTTCTGGATTGAGCCGCAGAAACAGATCTTCATTTGCGGCACCGATCGCGCTCTCCAACAAGTACGAGAGATCAGCCCGGAAAGTTCCGCCCATCGAGTTTCGGGAATGATATTGAATCCGAAGTTCTACAGGGTCGATCCTGTTGATGTTGCCGCCGGACGCGGTGAAATCGGACTTGATCCCGATCGTCCTACCGGCGTCGTACTCTTCGGCGGCATGGGCTCGGAGAAGATGGACGAAATATTCCAGCGAATTGATAAATCGAGCCTGGATGTCCAGCTAATCCTTGTTTGCGGCAAGAACGAAAAACTCCGCAAACGCCTGGCGGAGCGCCCGTCCCGCATCGTCAAGTTCGTCGAAGGCTTCACGCGCGAAATCCCTCGCTACATGCAGTTGGCCGATTTCTTCATCGGAAAACCCGGTCCCGGATCCATCAGCGAGGCCATCCACATGGGCCTTCCCGTCATCGTCGAAAAGAACGCCTGGACCTTGCCGCAGGAGCGATTCAACGCCGATTGGGTAGTTGAGCAAAACGTCGGCGAATCGCTGTCTTCTTTTTCTGACATCGTGCCCGCTCTGGAAAGATTGCTGGCGCCTGGCCGTCTCGCCCAGCTTCAGAAACATGTACGCGGAATCGATAACCGCGCCATTTTTGAAGTCATCGACCTCTTGAAAACCTTCCTGCGCTAACACGCATTCAACCGCGCCCGGCGCCGCTCCCGCGCCTGCTCGACGTCGATTCGCAACGCCCGTAAGCTGCCTAAAATCTGCTGCTGCTTCTCCCGCAAGCGCTCCCGGTACTCGCCTGTTCCATCGTGAGAAAATCCCCGCGCGATGGCGAGCAGGGCCGCTTCCGTGTCACCAATCGCGGCATAACCATAGCTCAAATTCAGCTGCGTCCGGACATCTCGCGGTGACAACACCTCGGCCAACCGGTACGCCTCTATCGCGTCTCCAAATTGCCGGCGTCCGAACTGCGCATCCCCTAAAACATTCCAAAGCCAGGTCGAATACCACGGGTTTAATACCAGCGCCGCTTTCACCATCTCAAATCCACCGTCAAAATTCGAGACCTGGCGAACGAGAAACTCCGCCACTTCTCCTAACAGCGACCAGTCTCGCGGGTACTTCTCCAGTGCAATTTCGTAGATTCGTTTCGCCTCCTCATTGGCGCCGGACTGAATGTGTGTCCGCGCTTCCTTCCAACTCCCCTTTCCGTATTCTGCGGCGAACTCGGCCCGCGTCTCCGGCAATGCGCCGCGAACCAGCATTCGAGAATGGAGGTTGGTTGGATCCTTCGAGGAGGGAACTTCCAACTCCGCGCCTAGTGTGGATACAAACTGATCCATCAGCGGGAAATGCACTCCAATAGCGCGCGATTCGCCAAACTGCTGGGCGTTACTGTGAGCCACCGGCGCCGCTGCATCCACGACGCCGTAGTCGGAAAAAACCATAAAACCGTTCGGATCCAACGCGGACAAAAGTTCTCGCAAACAATCCATCGCCCCGTGATTTAGAATGACCCGGGGCAGGTCTCCAAACGCTTCCAGCGCCTCGTCCACCATCGTGTACTTCTGCTTGCAGAGCACAAACGCGGCCTCGATTTCGAACAGGCTCGCCAACTTGGAGAGGCCGGGCTCACGCTTCGCCGCCTGTTCTCGAATTTCTTCTAGCGACGGCGCCCGGTGCCGAAGCAGCCTCGCTTCATCGTTGGTCAGATGGGTTCGAACGCAAAGTTCCTCCGGACCTGCCTTGCCGCGCCGGACAATCGCCGCGGGCAACGAATCCAGGCCGTAGTTGCAAAATACCGCCCGAATTCGAGTTAACAACACGGTCCCGTCTTCGATCTCCCACTCCAAAGGCCGTCGCGCGTCACCGAGAGCCGCAATCGCCCGTGTACCCTCAAACACACCCGACTCCTTCCATTGCGCTACCGTCGCCGGAGACCTGTCCGTCACGTAGTAAACCAGCTGTTCGTGAAAGCTTTCCCCCGCCTCGACGCAAAGCCGCTCAAAAGCGTCCAAAAACAACCGCGCAAACAGGCCCGTACCGGCGCACAGTTCCAGCACCACCATGGTGCCAACCGGCGGATTCTCCCGGCAATTCACCAGCAGCAGCGCCGCCGCATCCTGAGACAATGCTCCGCCCGAAGTAGACGAATACGGCACCGACTCCTCGACGAACCCGCGCGTTCCCGCCGTCATCCAATATTGCTCCGAAAGCCGCCACTCCAGGCTCTCCGCCACCGGACAAAAATCCTCCACCAGCCGCGAGGGAATCTTCGCCCGCCGTAGCGTGTCCAACAGATTTGCCGGTGAATCCATTTACCCAGCCTACCGTGACGCGAATTCCCGCAAGAATCCCCGCTACAATTCAAAGATGCTGCGATCCCTTGCCGGCCTTCTCCTCATAGTCTTTACCGTCGATGCCCAATCTTTCGACCAATGGATAAACGGCCTCGCCCAGCAACAACTGGCAACTCGCAAGGAGGGCATTCGCAAAATTAAAACACGTGCCGACGCCGAAGCCCATCAACGTACGGTCAAGGCGAAAATATTGGAAGTCTACGGCGGCCTGCCCAGCTATCGCGGTCCGTTGAACGCCCGGACTACCGGCACACTCGACGCCGGCTCCTACCGCATCGAAAAGGTGATGTTCGAAAGCCTTCCTAAGTATTGGGTCACCGGCAATCTCTATGTCCCCAACGGCTCCGGCAAACGCCCCGCGATCCTCTATGCGATCGGCCACTGGAACGAAGGCAAACCCGCCGCCCAGAGAATGGCGGCAAATTTGGCCATGCAAGGCTTCGTCGTCCTGGCCTTCGACCCGATGGGCCAGGGAGAACGCTTCCAAGGCTATTGGTCCCGCGCCGGCGTCTCGCTCGTCACGCCCGGTGTGCCGCAGCATTGGACCGCCGGAACCGCCGCGTTCCTCATCAACCAAACTCTATCCGCCTACTTCGCCTGGGACGGTATGCGCGCCCTGGACTACCTCACCAGCCGTCCGGAAGTCGATGCCGAACGTATCGGCTGCACCGGCTGTTCCGGCGGCGGCACTCAAGCCACATACATTTCCGCACTCGACCCGCGGGTGAAAGTTGCCGCCCCTCTCTGCTACATGCAGTCGTTTGAAGTCCTCTTCCCTGGACCGATTGGTGACTCCGAACAAAGCCCGCCCGGCTTCCTCGCCAAAGGCCTCGATCAAACCGACTATGTCGAACTCTTCGCGCCCAAGCCCTGGTTCATCGGATCCACCAAAGAGGATTTCTTCACCCCTGCAGGCGCGAAAGCACTCTATGAGGAGGCCCGAAACTTCTACGAAATTCTCGGTGCGCAGGACAGTATCAAGTGGGTCGTCGGTCCCGGAGGCCACGGCACTCCCCTCGAAATTCGAGAAGGCGTGTATGAATGGTTCAGTCGCTGGCTCAATAATGGCAGCGCGAATTGGAAAGAGCGCCCGGTGAAGATGTTCACCAATGAGGACCTTCGCGTCACGGCGACCGGCCAACTCGCCGCCGATTCTCGCGATCTAATTGAGATTCTCAAGGAACAGCGGACCAATCGGCCCGTCACTGGAGCCATCGACGAATATGTGCGCAAACTGGCTGTCGTCGAAGTAACTAACACAAAGCCCATCGTCGAATCCGAAGCGCTTAGCGACGGCCTGCGCATCCGCAAGGTAAAGCTCACCACCGAACCCGGCGTCACCGTCGAAGGCTGGATTCTCCGGCCCGATTCCAGCGCCGCGCTCCCCGGAGTCGTCCACATCGAACGCACCGCCAAGCTATCCGCCCGTGCGATCGAAATCGCCAAAGCCGGGTCCGAAGTTTTCGCGCTCATGCCGCGCGCCTTGCCCGCCCCGCTGCGTTTCGTCGAACACGGCGACTGGGAAGCCGCGACCCGCGCCTGGCTCACCGGCCGTAATCTTCCCGCCATGCGCGCCATCGATATTGCTACCGCCGCCAAAGCCCTCGACACCCAGGGACCAATCCGCGGCGTTGCCGATGGCGTTCATTCCGTCGCCCTTCTGCTGGCCTCTCGCCTGGAACCGCGCCTTAACCGCCTCTGGCTCGAACGCGCCCCGCATAGCTTCGCGCCCGTATTCGATTCGCCCCGGCACCTCGGTCTCCATGACGCCGTCATGCCCGGCTTCTACACTCGCTGGGATCTGGCCGACCTTGCCCAGGGCCGCCAGGTTACATGGATGCAACCCAACGACTGGAACAACAACATCGTCTCTCTTGCCGGTCCGCTGTATCGCTACCGCGCGTTCGATGAAATGAACGAGGGGATCATCAAATGGCTCCTTCAGTAACAATGACTAATTCGGTTTTGCCAACAACCCCACCTGTGTCGCGCCTGCTTGCCGTGCGTTGTCAATCGCCGTCCCGACAAGACGGAACTCCAGATCCGGCTCAGCGGTAAAGAATACGGTTCGGTCCGCGCGGCTCGCCAGCACCCATTTCAGTTTTGCCGGCCATTCTTCCGCCGAAAGCCGGTCCCGGTTAACCATCGCTCCACCGTCACCCAAAACGGTAATAACCAGCGCCCGGTTATCGGAGGGCGATGGCGGAGCCGTCCGGTCATCCTGCGGCGCCCGCACTTGCAGGCCCACTGACTTCGTCGGCACGATAACCATGAAAATGATCAGTAAAACGAGTAAGACGTCAATGAGGGGAGTAACATTGATCGTCGCGTGATTGCCGCCTATTTGCATTGCCATGGCTGAACAGACACCGCGGCGTAAGCAAATGTTCCAGCGGACTCAATGAGTCATTGCGTAGACGATGTAGTTAATACCGATCCGGTAAGCAAGCGAAGCGAATGCCTCCGGATACTCAGGATCGTCGGCCCACTCCCACGCATCGCCCAAGTCCATGTTGTGGCAAATGCCTACCTGTACACGGCCTTTTTCGTCCAGAATCGCGCGCCATCGCGGCTCCACGCCGTCTTGCTCATAGGTTTGTCCCCGGTAAATGTACTGCCTCCCCGGAACCTGGAACTTCTGGTCCAAATCGTAAAGTACATGAAAGATCTGCTCGCCATCCGGCAAGTCGATAATCACCCGGTCCGGGAAAATCTTGCGCAGCCCTTCAGCAAACACTTGCCACTCGTACGAACCATGGAAGTCGTCCACCATCAGGAACCCGCCCCGATCCAGATATTCTCGCAGCCGCTTCCCCTGGGCATCGCTAATGTTCCAGTGGCCCACTTCCACGGCGTACATCCACGGCCAGTTGAACATCTCATCGCTATCGACATCGAGAATCTCTTCCACGCTACGCGCGTTGACGCGAGTCAGCCGCCGCACGCCCTGGGTAAACACGCGTTCCGCCTTGTTCGAATCGGTACCCCACGATCCGCGCCGGCCTCTGCCGCGGCCGCCACCGCCTGATTGGTACCGTAACCGCGCAAACGCCCACTCTCCCGGCACATCCGCGTCGTCGGGGTCGACCGCCGGATTCTGCATTTCCCTCTCGTACATATACGAGGATCGCCTTGCCTGATAAGCCCAAGCCGCTCCGCCCACAAGCAGGAACCCGAGCAACACCGCCGCCTTGCGCGTCGAGGTCATGTCGCAACCGTATCACTTTTTGGGAGCGCCGCGCCACCCAAATACAAGATGGCTTACCTTGTTTGCAATTCGATCAAGAAGCTCCTCACCTCGCGCAACACATCGCCTTCGTTTGAAAGTAAGAGATAGTGGCTCGCCCGAGTAATGCCAGGAACCTGATACCCATCCGTAAGTTTGGGAGCGAACAAGTCAAACCCATGCGCAGTGTGGCCAAGCCCAGCCAACAGAACGATCGTCGGTCCAGTCCCTCCCCAATCCAATACTTCCCGGAGCACTCCTCTTTCGATGGTTAGGAATCGAACTGTGTGCCGCGACGGATCACGCCAAGGTTTGGAGTCTTGCGCCAAAATTCGCGCCAGGCAAATGAAGATCGCACTCACGAACGGCATGGTCTTCACTCTCTCACGCCAGCGGATTCTCCGGCCACGAATGCCTCGGATACCTGCGGCTCAACTCCTTGCGAACCTGCGGATAAAGTCGCTCCCAAAATCCGGCCAGATCCTGCGTCATTTGCACAGGCCGATAGTTGGGAGCCAGCAGATGGACCACCACATTTACTCGCCCGCCGGCCACGCGGGGCGTCTCCCGCATCCCGAAAAAGTCCTGAAGTCGGGAGGCCACCGACGGCGGCTGTCCATCCACATATGTCACTTTTGCATATTTCCCGCTCGGCAATTGGATCCGTTCCGGCGCCAGCCGGCCCGCTAACTCCCGCTGCGCGGCTGGCAGCCCATCCAGTAACACTCGCTGTAACCCGCCGTCCCCCAGCAGACTGCGCAGTTCCGTAAATGACTTACTGCCGTAACAGGCCGCCATTAACGCGGCCCGTTGCGCCTCTTCATCCGGGACGGGCGGCCCGCCGTGGGCCGCCGCGAATCGCCACCGGCAAAATAAAGTCTCCACTTCTTCCGCGCCGGCAAAATGCGCCAGACCTGCCTCCACGGCCTTCTCCGCTAACATCCGCGCCGCCTGTTCGGCGTCCACGGCTCCGCTTCGCGACTCCTCAATCACGAAACCGTCGAATGTCAGCGCACTTACGCTTTCCACTCGTTCAGCGGCGCGATTCCATTCAACACCATCTCTGGAATCCAACCGGTCGGGAAATAAGTCGAGTAGCCAGTTCGGATCCACCTTACTCGCCAACCGAATCAGAGGTTGCCCCCGATCTTTTCGATACTCTATATCAAGGGCGACTACCAGGGCGGCGTCCCTTACGCCGGAAGAATCGGCTAACTGGGCCGCCCCGCCGCCAGCCAGCAGGATCTCGCCATTCGCCCGCTTCCGTCCGAGCCTGTCGGAGAACGCCGCCACCACCGCCATCAGCAGTCCGGTCTCGGCCCCCCCGCGCCGGGAACGTATCCCTCCGGCCCGCCGGATCTGTTCCACAATCCGGGAAGTATGCGGCTGCCACCGCTGTTCTAACAGGATGAAGAGATCCGAATCGACATGATGCCGTGCCGGACCTTCCAGTCGTTCTCCAGCGCTCAACGCCGCCGCTGCCCGTGCGCCATCCTCGCCCGCACCGCGTTCATCCGCCTCCAACACCAGCCGCGCCAGGCGTGGATGCAGAGGCAATTGGGCCATCCGTTTTCCGAGCTTTGTCAACTGTCCCGACTCAACCGCGCCCAGTCGCGCCAGCAGTTCCTCCGCCGCGCTCAGTGCGGGCGCTGGCGGGGCCGTTAACCACGGTAGCGCCGACGCCTCCGGAATCCCGCATCCATGCAAATCCAACAACAGTTGCGTTAATTCCCGGCGTTCAATTTCCGGTGGGTCCTGTGCCGGACGCCGGCCGAACTCCTCCTGTGTATAAAGCCTTATCACGCGCCCCGGCGCTGTGCGTCCGGCCCGGCCCGCGCGCTGTGTCGCCGACGCCTGGCTGACGCGTGCAACCTGCAAAGAAGGAATCCCCGTCCATGGCGAGTCAATCGCTACGCGCGCCAACCCGCTATCCACAACCGCCGTCACGCCTTCGATCGTTACGGAACTCTCGGCGATGTTCGTCGACAGGATCACCTTGGGCCTCGCCGCCCGTGATAACGCCTGGTCCTGTTCTTCCGGCGATAGATCCCCATGCAATTGCGTAACGATCAGATTGTGCTTGCTGGCTATCGGCTCCAACGCCCGCGCCGCCCGCCGCATCTCGAACGCTCCCGGCAGGAACACTAAAATGTCGCCCGTCAGTCCGCGCAGCGCCAAACGCTCCACGCCGCTCGCCACCCGGTCTTCCAGTGCGGACCCCGTCTCAGGCGTCCATTCCACCGTGATCGGGTGCAATTTCCCCTCGCTCCGCAAGATGGGCGCGTCAGCCAGATGGCGGGCGATCGGCGCGGCGTCAAGCGTCGCCGACATAACCACCAGCTTCAAATCCGGTCGGCGTGTACGCTGCAATTCGAGCAATAGCGCTAACGCCAGATCCCCATCCAAATGCCGCTCATGAAACTCGTCCAGAACAACGACGCCCACTGCCGCCAGCCGCGGATCCGATAACAACCGCCGTGTCAGGACCCCCTCGGTCAAAAACCGCAAACGGGTTCTCGGTCCCGACACCTCCTCAAACCGCACCTGATAGCCGACGGTTTCACCCAAACGCTCGCCCAACTCTTCGGCAACCCGGCGGGCCGCCAATCGTGCCGCCAGCCGCCTTGGTTCGAGTACCCATACTTCTCCGGCAGTCTCTGCTAGCAGGGCCGGGGGGACACGGGTCGTTTTACCGGCTCCCGGCGGAGCCTCAAGTACGGCGCACGAATGTTTGCGAAGAGCCGCGCGCAGATCCCCAATCAGCGCGTCAACAGGAAGTAAGAGCACAGCTTTCAAGGTAACCTACGAGCCAAAAACGAAAGAAATCAGCGGTTTCTGGGGTAAACTCGTTAGATGTCGTCTTTTTTCGCCCCGTTAGCGCCGCCTAAGCGTTTGCTTTTCGGCCCGGGCCCTTCCCTCGTAGCCCCACGCGTCTATGAGGCAATGGGCAAGTCGATTGTCGGCCACCTCGACCCGTTCTTTTTCCAGATAAACCAAGAGATTCGAACGGGCCTCCAAGCGGCATTCGGCACCGCCAATGCATTTACCATGGCCATCTCCGGAACCGGCAGCGCCGGTATGGAAGCAGCAATCTCAAACTTCGTCGAACCCGGATCCAAGTTCGTCGTTTTCGCCAACGGCTTTTTCTGCGATCGCATGGCCGAGATGGGACGCCGGCAGGGCGCAACCGTCGTTCGTTTTGACGCCCCCTGGGGCGAGTCGTTCGATGAGGCCGCCGCCGCTGAGTTCATTCGGCGGGAGAAACCCAACACCGTTGCATTCGTTCACGGCGAAACCTCTACGGGTGTTTTCACTTCCGGGGAAGCTATCTGCGCCGCCGCTCATGAAGTCGGCGCGCTCACAATTGCGGATTGCGTGACGTCACTCGGCACAATGCCGATAAACCTCGATGCAACCGGCATCGACATCGCCTACAGTTGCACGCAGAAAGGGCTCTCCTGCCCGCCCGGCCTCTCCCCCATTTCCTGCTCCCCGCTGGCAATGGAGCGCCTCAAAGCGCGCACCTCCGTCAATCATTCCTGGTACCTCGACCTGAAGTTGCTGGCCGAATACTACGAAGGCTCTCATCGTTACCACCATACCGCTCCGATTTCCATGTTTTACGCCCTTCGCGAAGGACTGGGGTTAGTGCTCGAAGAGGGTGTTGAAGCGCGCTTCGCCCGGCACAAGGCCAATCACGAAACATTTGTCGAAGGCCTCAGCGCTCTCGGCATGGAACTCCTGGTTCTCCCGGGCAAACGCATGTGGGCATTGCACACTCCGAAAGTCCCGGCAGGAGTCAACGATCTCGATGTACGCAAAAAGCTGATGGAGCGCCACGGAATCGAAATCCAGGGTGGCTTCGGCCCGCTCGCGGGCCAGGTATTCCGTATCGGCCTGATGGGTGAGGGATCCACTGCCGCAAACGTCGACTTGTTGCTCGGCGCCATTCGCGAAGCGCTCACGTAGTAACTTGTTTTGCCCCTTAGCAACCCGTGGTTAAATTCGGGATTCGGCCTTCGGCACTCGCGAGAAATTACCCTGGTATGCTCACGGAGAGTGACCCACCGGCCCAACGGGGCCGGGGATGATAATGCCTTGCCCATCTGCGGCTTACGGGCCAAGGTGCGGTGCCGGGGGTGGGCAACTCAATCGGAGCACAAGTGGTCAAGTTTTGGTGAGCGCCGAGGGGATTCGGCCGAAAGGCCGATTAGAACCACTTCTGGGGGATACCTAAACGGTCAACTCGACCCTGAAAATGCGCGGTAGGGCATGTGTGAGCGTCGCGATTTTGCCAATTCGGCCACTTTCAGAAATCAGGTACTTTACCCACGGGCTGTTAGACGGCGCCACTGGTTCCGTCTAAGGGTTTCCACCTAGACAGCTGAGCTTTGCTTCTGCCGATATTCCAGATTATGGCTCTGGAATCCGTCGACCTGCTGTCTCTGCTGAAACGGGCGCGCAAACCGGTTGCGGAAGCCGGGACGGTCGACGCTGTTGCCACCGTCGCCCAACCGGCGGAGGCCGAGGCGCGTCCCAGTGCCAGGATCGAAGAACAGGAAGAAGAACTCGCCGATCTGCGGGCGGAACTTTTCGGCGACGAAGTCTTAATTCAGCAGATTCTCGGTCTCCTCTATCGCTGCAAGAAGAAAAACCCGAATAGCGGCTATATCTCAATTCTCGACATGGAGCGAATCCTCAAAGTCGAACGCGAAGGGGCCTCCTTCGTGATGTCGTACATGAAAACGCAAAAGGTCATCGAGATGGACGACAAAAGCCGTATGGCGATCACCGTCCCGGGAATCGTCTATCTCCGCAGCGTTTTGGGCCTCCACCCGGGTCCCTCCGTCGCCCCCAATTCCGGATCTGACGGGGAGTCCATGGCCTGATTGGTCGAAGTCTTAGAAAAGACACGACTTAATTCCAAGTAGAACGCGCTTCGATAAACGCCGATAAAGCGTTCACACTTTTTTGAAATTTATATTTCTTTTGTTTTCAATTACTTGAAATATTCGAGTGCAAAAGAGCTAGGCGCGCGGCTGCTAGATTGGGGTTGTCGAGGTGAGCTGCGCACGGCGGCCCCCGGCAGGAGGTTCCAACTTGTCAATTGTTTCGGAGGAAAAGAAGAGATCAGCCGCCAAATCTGCTAGCAGGAAGCGCCCGGCGGCAGGTCTCAGCCTGAGTCCGGCGCGCCTGAAAAAAATGATCAAAAAGCTGATGGATAACCTGGAAACAGACGGTGTTTCCAATAAGGGTTCCGTTAGCGAACTATTGAAACTATTGCAGATTTACAAAGAATTGACGGCCGAACAGGTGAAGGAGGTAGAAGTCCGATGGGTCGATCGACTCCGCGAGGACGACACGTCAGGGAAATAGAGTACGACGCTCTTCCCTCACAGGCAACATTTCACCGGCTGACCAGCCGGTTCAAGGGCTTCTCCGGACCCGTCGGGTCCGGCAAAAGCCAGGCGCTCTGCCAGGAAGCCATTCGCTTGAGCTACATGAATCCCGGCCGGCTCGGTCTGCTGGGCGCGCCGACTTTCCCGATGCTGCGGGATGCGACGCAAGCGGCGTTGTTTGAAATTCTCGATCGGAGTCAAATTCCGTACGACTTCAACAGGGCCGAAAACTTCATTGTTTTCACGGAGGTAAGGTCGAAAGTCCTGTTCCGGTCGCTCGACGACTACGAACGGCTTCGGGGCACGAATCTCGCGTGGTTTGGGATCGATGAGCTGACATACTGCCAGGAAGAAGCCTGGCTGCGGCTCGAAGCGCGTTTGCGCGATCCGCGCGCCAAGATGCTTTGCGGTTATGCGGTGTGGACGCCAAAAGGGTTCGACTGGGTTTATCGGCGATTCGTCGCCGAACCGGTCGAAGGATACGATGTGGTGCTCGCAAAACCACTCGAAAACAGGCATCTTTTGGATCAAATACCCGACTTTTATGACCGTTTGAAGCGTAGTTATGACACAAAATTCTACGATCAGGAGGTTCTTGGGAAGTACTTAAACGTCACCGCCGGCCGTGCTTACAGCGCCTTCGACCGACCGGAAAACGTTTCTTTTCAAGAGTATGACCCGCGAGAACCGCTGCTTTGGGCCCTCGACTTCAATGTCGACCCAATGTCCTCAATAATTGCGCAGATCGATGGCGAAAAAATAAGGGTTTTGGACGAAATTGTGCTGAGCCGGGTAACGACCGAGGAGGCGTGCAGGGAGTTTGTGCGGCGATACCCGAACGCGCAGCGCGTCATTGTATATGGAGATGCGTCGGGCAACCGGATGCAAACTACGGGAGCGAGCGACTACGGGATGATGCGGCGGTTTTTTCAGCAGCAGTGCATGAACAACATCGATTATCGAGTGCCGAGTTCCAATCCGGCGGTTCGCGACCGGCTCGACATTATGAACGGATCGTTGCGGAGCGCCGAGGGCGGCCGCTACTTGCAGATTGATCCGCGATGCAAGGAATTGATTCTCGACCTCGAGCAAGTCGTACTACTCGAAGGCACGATGATCATCGACAAAACCAAGGACCCGAGGCGGACGCATCTTTCCGATGCACTCGGATATCTGGTATGGCAGGAAAAGCGGCACCGGCAGCCGATCGGCTTCCGAAACAGAAGGCTTTTCTAGTACAAGACTAAAAATTTCCTGGCGACGGGTTGGCGAAGGCCACCGGATTCTTCCGGTGGCCTTTTCTTTTCCGCGCCACGCGAGGAAGGACGTGGAGCAATAACGTGACCGAAATTAACACGGAACATCACGAATACAAAGCGCGCAATGCGCTGTGGAAACAGTATCGCGACCTCTACACGGGTGGCGCACAGTTCAAAGCCCAGGCTGGGAACTATCTCATCCAACGCAACACTGAGCCGTCGGGTATTTATCAGGAACGGCTCGACCGGGCATTCTATGAGAACTACATCGGCTCGATCGTCGATTGGTATGCGGCAACCCTGTTTCGCCGCGAACCGGTGATCAGCGTCGAGGGCGACAACGATCTCGGGCGGCGGTTCTTCAGTTCATTTGTCGAAGACTGCGATCGCAAGGGGTCCAACCTAAGCGACTTTTTTCGGCGACAAATGCTGGAGGCGTTGATTTGCGGAGCCAGTTATTCTCTGGTCGATTTTCCGCGGCAACACCGCAAACTAAACAACCGGGCTGAGGAGGAAGCCGTTGGCGCCGCCAACGCATACCTAGTCAGCTATGCTCCGGACGAGATCATCAACTGGTCCACGGACGAGCGCGGCACCTACGAATGGGTGGTCATTCGCACGTCGCAATTGCGGCGGGCGCGTCTTGAGGATCCCGAGCCGATGCTCGAGACCAACTGGCACTACTATGATCGCGAGCATTTCCGGAGCTATCGCCAAATCAGCAAACCCGGGATGTTCAGCAGCACTTCCGCGGCATCGCCGATCGAACTGGTGGACGAGGGGCTTCATGGGCTGGCAGGGCAGCGCCGTGTCCCGCTCTTTGAATTGAAGTTAACCGACGGCATGTGGCTGATGAATAAAGCGGCCTCCCTGCAGTTGGAGCATTTCAACAAATCCAACGCGCTCGGATGGGCCTTGACGATGGGGCTTTTCGCGATGCCGGTTATCTACTCCGACAAAGAGTGGAAACAGGTTGTCGGGGACAGCTACTACATCCAGATGGGTCAAAACGACAAGTTTGGCTGGGCGGAACCGGAGGGCCACGTCTACGAGATCGCTTCTCGAAATCTGGACCGGCTGAAGGATGAAATTTACCGCGTCTGCTACTTGTTGGCGCAAGCCGGACGAACCTCGGCCGATGGTCAGCAGGTATCCGGGCTGAGCAAGCAACGCGACTTCGCCATCACCCAAGAGGTGTTGCGCGGATTCGGCGACACGGTCAAAGACGTCATGCGGCGAGTGCTGCTGGCCGTCGAACAGGCACGCGAGGACGAGTTGTCCGTCAGCGTCTCCGGCCTGGATGAGTTCGACATCGGTGATTTCTCCTCAGAAATCGAAGATGCCCGAAGGCTGCTGGAACTGGGAGTCGGGTCACCGACGCTCCGCCGGCAGATTTACAAAAAACTGGCCTTCAAGTACCTCTGCGACGAGCGGCAGGACATGAAGGACACGATCGCGCGGGAGATCGATGAATGGATGTCCCGCAAGGAAGGTAAGGAGAACTAGTTATGGAAGAAAACGTGAAGACTGAGGCGGCTAAGTCGCCCGATATCCGAGCCCTGATCCAGGACGCGATCCGCGAGTTCGTGAGCCAGGAGACAGCCAAGAGTGAACCGGCCTATAAGGCGGAACTCGAGGAAGAACGGCGCCGCCGCGAAACACTCGAACGCCGCATGAACGAATTGGTGGAAGAGAACCGACGCAGCCG